>TARA_R110002167_G_scaffold366464_1_pt1 | contig 126338 bp, 98 predicted proteins | sample TARA_R110002167 | Tara Oceans TARA_R110002167 (sample SAMEA4398238) | marine metagenome | biome: Polar Biome; feature: [MES] marine water layer (ENVO:01000295) within the mesopelagic zone...; material: water (ENVO:00002006), including particulate matter (ENVO:01000060) such... | reverse complement strand
AACAGTAATCTAAGAATATTAACATTTATCAAATCTAAAGGAAAGGGTTGAACAGGAGCCTTGGAGCTGGAATTGTCATTTTATGATGGGAGCCCACTTTTTGTGAGGAATAAGGAAACAGTTATATTATTCTTTTCCTGCTGGTTGTTGATCATTTGCTTCGTTGTATCTTTATGGGGAATGGAGATAGGCCTATGAGGCGAGAGTCTAGGGGCAATTCAACCAAACTATCCTGAGATGAAAATTTGTATTGCACAAACCAGTTCTGAAAAAGGAAACATTCAACAGAACATCCAAAATCACTTGGAATTAATTCTACATGCCATAAAGCACAAAGCTGACTTGATAATTTTCCCTGAACTGTCTATAACCAACTACGAACCTTCCATTGCCAAAAAGCTTGCAACAATTGTAGATAACAGCCTTTTCAATCCATTTCAAGAACTAGCGGATAGAAATAAGATTACGATTGGATTAGGCATGCCTACAAAATCTGCTGATGGAATAAATATCAGTATGATAATTTTTCAGCCCCACCAAAAGAGAGCTGTGTATTCGAAGCAAATATTACATTCAGATGAATTACAATACTTTGCAAGAGGAATAAAGCAATTTTTTTTAAATATTAAAGGGAAGAAGATTGCAGTTGGGATTTGCTATGAAACCTTACAAGAAGAACATTTTATAAATGCCCACCACCTGGGAGCTGATATTTACATTGCAAGTGTAGCAAAATCTAAAGAAGGTATTGAAATGGCCTACAAGTATTTTTCCAAAACAGCTATTGAATACAAAACCCCAATTTTAATGGCAAACTGCATTGGCCCTTGCGACAACTATATTAGTGTGGGACAAAGTGCAGTATGGAATAAGCAAGGTCAAATAATTGGGGAATTAGATGATAAAAATCAGGGGTTATTAATATATGATGCGGTGAATGTAGCAACAGAAATTGAACAAATATAAGTTGGGGCAAAAAGTAATTGTTTGGTCGATTTTAGAATTAATGCCAATTTATTTCGAGATGGGTTATTTGTCGTGTTTTATGGCTTAAGCTATCGGTACATTAAGGTCCCCAAAAATATTTTGAACAGGTTCAGAGAACAGTTTCTGCTCTTGGAAATAAGGGTTGGATAAAGGTTTTAATTATATAGAACGGAGCATATTGACCCCCTAAAATAGAGTAATTTTTTTGGTAGAGTTCTTTTCCATATTAACCCTTTGTTAGCTAAATTGTGGCTAAAGCCGGATGCTAAAATATTCACCTTTATATATGGCCTAAAACCCATTCTTATTGAGAATTTAATTTTTAGAAATTGAGTTTTTTTCAAGAAGCCTTAAGGGTTTCAATAACAATAAACACGGGTGAAATTTGTGGGCAAGTCGACATCTGTCATTTCAACAACCCTGCTAGGGGTTGTACATGGCCTTTGAAGTCAAATTTAATTTCATTGGCTACCTATCGCTGGTAATTTAGTTCATATTATTACCTTTAGGCTACTATTTAAGTAGGCCATTTGCGGCCACATTACATGATATAATCTTTTATGAAAAATAACTTACTACTTTTTATTTTTTTGTTATTAGCCTTTCCTTCTATGGCTCAAGAAGGCGATAACTATTCTATCAGTCTTTATGATGCGTTTAAAACAGGAGAAAGAGAAATTCCTGAGCAGTATGTAGGGAGCAATGAGAAGGGGCATTATTTCTTGTACTCCGAAGGGAAATTTGGGAATGGTTTGTCTTCATTAGTCAAGTTCAATAATGGTTTTCAACCAACAACAGAAGCTATCCAATTGACCCATTTTGATGAAAAAGAAGGGGTGAGTGAAGTGTCATTAGGAATCATTGAACGAGGTGACAAGCTTTTGAATATTACATCTAAATCGACAAAGACTTATCGCAAATATTTTGCTAAGACCATTGATCTTAATGGCTTCCAAATCACTTCGGAAAAGGAAATCCTAAACCTTTCGATTGAAGGGGTCAACATGAAAAAAACCTATGTGTCATTTGTTCTTGCAACAGATAGCAGCGCTGTCGGCCTGTTCTACACCATTCCCACTAAGCCGAAAGAATTTAGAAAGTATGGCTTAATTGTTTTTGACAATGACTTTAATAAGATTGATGCGTTTACTTATCAGTTCCCTTTTAGCAAAAATGAATTTGTAATTATGGGCGGAACCCTTCTCAACAAGAAAGAAATGATATTATTGACCGCTGATTTAAGTCAGGTACCTTTAAGCCCCAATAGTAAAAAAATACCTGACTATGGTTATAAAATTGTTCAACTGAATCAAGGGAATTCAAAAACTATTGGGGAAGTCCCAAATGATAATAAATGGTTAAATAGCCTTGGACTACGTATTGATGGATCAAAAATTAAGCTGGTAGGTCTATATTCAAATGTGGGTAGATATGATGCTCATGGAACATTTTTTCATCAGATTGATCAATCAAATCCAGGGGAAACCATTCATCAACTAGAACCCTTCGATCAAGAACTTCTGGATCAACATTCAGAAATTTCTAACCTTGAAAATTTATCCAGGAAGAGAATTAGGAAGCATAGCGAATTGGCTTATTACATTCCCAAAAGTATTATGAATTACGATGATGGTGCTATACTTATGGTTGCAGAGGAAACATTTAACTTATCTCAATACATCACAACTTATTATAGCCAAAACCTACTTGCAATTTATTTTGACAAAGAAGGAAATCGGAAATGGACAAGAATGATCAAAAAAGATAACTCTAAAAATAACACCTGGATTTATTCGAGTTATTTGGTGCTAAAGGATTCAACAGATTTTCATCTGATATACAATGGAAATAGAAAAAATCTACAAAAGGATCATTTAGTAAGGAATAATGCCTTTATCAATGAAGAAGATGAATCGGTTGTTGTTGCGACAATTAGCAAAGAAGGTGATGTAAGTCAAAAGGTGGTGACAAATTTTTTGCAAACCCAGGGTTTTAGAATAAGACCCAAGCTTAGCTCGAAACTCAATGAAAATGAGGTTTTGTTGTTCTCACAAAAACCTTCAAACGTAAAGAATCAACGTTTCATTTTGCTTAAACTAAAAAAGGATATGCCACCTATAAGTGATTAGTTTAACCAAGAAAATGATACTTGAACAATTTGTACCTATCGCATTCCTTGTAAAATTTTTTATTTCAGGTATGGCTGAGAGCTATAAATGTGCTGATAGTTTTACTTATTATTTCTAATTTTATAAGGATTAAGGTTAAAAAATAAAGCAAACATGGAATATCGAATCAAAGCTTCTTCACAATCAAAACAAGATGCAGTTATTGACATCAAGACATCGAATATAGAATTTGGCACTACCCCTAATTCCGCTGAAACCTTACCTAATCCTGCCGAATTATTCCTGGGTTCTTTTGCTTCTTGCGCTTTAAAAAATGTAGAGCGCTTTTCTGGTATTTTGAAGTTTGACTATACCAAAGCTACCATTGAAGTCAGTGCGACGCGCCTTGAAAATCCCCCAAGAATGGATAATATAAATTACCATTTGACCGTCTACAGTGAGGACCAAAACCTTAACCCTGACTTACTGAAAAAGAACATTGAAAAGTTCGGTACCATATACAACACAGTAAAGATGGCTTGTTCCATTTCTGGTACCATTAACAAGGTCTAATTTATCGGTTGGAGCCAATATTTTAAGCACCTGTTTCTTATAAGTTGATTTCTTGATGGATAGGGGCTAGCAAATAACAATTTGATTTGGCTTGTTAAATTTGGAAGCAATGCCAATATTAAAATTGCCCATAGGCCCATAACCTCCTTCAAAAAAGAAGCCTAAATTAGGGAGAGGGTAAAAACCTACACCGCTCAATAATCCTGCAGAATAATTGAGGTCTTCATTTGTTTGATAAAGCATATAGTTAATCTGGTTTTCAGGCAAATGACCACTGTACCTGTCAAATTTATCTATTACGGTATTTAATGTTACACCAGCATAATACCTCACATAAACGTCCCATTTCTCCGGCTTAAGATTAAGTTGTAATTGTTTACTCAAGAATGAGGTAAGATGTACCGTAGCCCTTAACCCTAAGGGAATGAAGTTTTGATCATAAAATAAAACCCTACTATTTCCGTCCACCACAGATAAAAAAGAATATTGCCTCTTTTGATACTCAACAAATAGCCCGGTACTTATATATTTACCAAGACCATAATCAAAATACATTTCCCTATAAAGGCTATTGTCCGCTTGTAAATACTTTGTGTTATTTAGGGTAGTCCCAAGGCCAATTGATTTTCTCCCTTTTATGGAATAACTTTTATCATTGTGTTGGGCAACTACAGTTATTGCGGTAACAATAAAAAAGGCTACTGCTGATGCTATTCTTTTCATAACCAATGGTTTAATTTGAGCTTCTTTTATAGAGAAAAACCTAAATTAGTAAAGGAATAGTTACATAGAACTAAGTTTAAAAGTATTTAAAATGAATCTTAGTTCAAAACTATTCATTGTAATTCTAATATTAACCTTTCCCCCTTGTAGAGAAACCTTTCTTTACCAACAATACTTACTTTATCACCTTGATTGGTGCTTTAATAAAAACCTCTTTTGCCTTGTAACAAATAATGAATGATTTTTAGCCCAAAAATCGTATATTATCGAATCTTTTTTTAAAATAACCAAATCCAAATCTAATGAGAAGAATTGTATTATTTGCTGCGTTGTTCCTGATCCTTTTTCAGGTAAAAGCAGAATTAAAATTGCCTAAGGTTTTTGCTGACCATATGGTGCTTCAGCGTGGTCAGGAAATACCTGTATGGGGAGAAGCTGATCCCAGACAATGGGTCAACGTAACCTTTCAGGGAAAAAAATACCGAGCAAAAGCTGACAAGGAAGGCAAGTGGATGCTGAAGATGGATGCCTTTCCCAAAGGTGGTCCTTATATCCTTTCTATCAATACAAAAAAAGAGTCTAAGGTATTGGAGAACGTAATGATGGGAGATGTTTGGCTTCTAGGTGGTCAATCCAATATGGAGTGGGCATTGAAAAGGACAAACAATGGTGAAGACAGTATCAAGACTGCCAACCATCCTAATATCAGGCTTTTTGAAGTAGGCAGAAACCTTAGTTTGGAAGAAATTGAGGAAGTGCCGGAAGCCAAATGGTCCATTTGTTCTCCGGAAACAGTGGCCAATTTCTCTGCCATCGGCTATTATTTTGCCAGAAGAATTGAAACAGATATGGATGTGGCTGTAGGTCTACTGGATATCAACTGGGGGGGTACACTTTCTGAAGCTTGGACCAGTGCAGATGCTTTATTGACCCATCCGGATTTCAAGGAGAGAGTAGCAAAAAACCAAATGGAGGGACCAAAGGATTTCTCAGATCCTGATTTGAAAAAACCCAATAGCTGGCCAACCAGTTTATTTTACGGAATGTTAGAACCTGTAATTCCTTTTGCGATCAAAGGAGCTCTTTGGTATCAGGGTGAATCCAATGCATCAAGGGCATATCAGTACAGGGAAATTTTTCCATTGATGATTGAAGATTGGAGAGCCCAATGGGGACAGGGAGATTTTCCTTTTCTATGGGTGCAATTGGCCAATTTTAGACAACCTAAAGCCGAGCCTGTGGATAGTGACTGGGCAGAACTAAGAGAAGCACAAACCATGACCTTGTCTCTTCCCAATACTGCGCAAGCGGTAATCATAGACAAAGGTGAAGCGGATGACATTCACCCGAGGGACAAATGGACAGTGGCGGAGCGCCTTGCCAAAGGAGCTAAGAAAATCGCTTACGGAATGGATGTAGTTTATAGCGGTCCTACCTATAAATCTATGGAAATTCAAGGCGACCAGATTCGAATAAGCTTTGACAATATTGGTTCAGGTTTAGTGGTCAATGATAAATATGGCTATGTTAAAGGATTTGCTGTTGCAGGGGAAGACCAGAAATTTCATTGGGTTACCGGAAAGCAGGACGGTAATCAAATTGTCTTGGAGACAGAAGGAATTAAAAACCCTGTTGCTGTAAGGTATGGCTGGGCAGATAATCCTGATGACGTAAATGTATACAATAAAGAAGGGCTTCCTGCCAATCCATTCAGAACCGATGATTGGGAAGGAATCACTTATGGAAAAAGGTAAGCTTGTCCAATAAAAAAATAATTTACCTCCGGATAGATAGCTGAATAGTAGGGCAAATATCCGGAGGTTTTTTATGTATTAAACATTACCAAAACTTAATTTTTTCTATGGCTATTATCAGTCTTTTGATGTCTTCAGGAAATACATGACCGATGTGACCAATCCGGAAAGTTGCTGCTTTGGATACCTTTCCGGGATAAATCACAAAACCCTCAGCCTTGAGCAAATGGTAAAGTTTGTCAAAAGAAAAGTCTGGGCTTGAAGGCTCATGAAAAGCTGTAATTATGGGCGACTGGTCTTCCTCAGAAAGAAAAGCTTCTATTCCCACGTTCTTCATTCCCTTTACCAATGTCTGGTGGTTATTGACATACCTTTTGTACCTAGCGGTAATGCCCCCTTCTTCTTTTAATTCTTCAAGAGCCTGCAAAAATGCCCTAACAGTATGGGTAGGAGAGGTAAATCTCCATTTACCGGGATCATTTTCCATGGCCTTCCATTGGTCATAAAGATCTAGGGAATGGCTTTTTGAATTGCCTTTGCATGCTTGAAGTACCTCTCTTCGAGCAATGATAAATCCAAATCCCGGGACACCCTGTATGCATTTATTGGCACTACTTATCAGAAAATCAATTTTTGGAGAGCGTATATCTAGTGGGACACCGCCAAAACTACTCATGGCATCCAGAATAAAGCATTTATTGTATTTGTCTGCCAGCTCTGCAATGGGTGCATAATCGTTTAACATGCCTGTGGTGGTCTCGCTATGGACCATGCCGATATGGGTAATGTCGGGATTTTGCTTTAATAGCTCCTCAACTTTTTCCGGGCTTGCCTGTTCATGTTCTTCTAAATCCAGTAATTCCAGCTTGATTCCCATCAGGCAAACGATTTTAGCCATTCGTTTGCCATAGGCACCATTGGAAAGCACCAGAATTTTATCCTCCGGTTTCAAACAAGTCCACAGGACAGCTTCTACGGAAAAGGTACCGCTTCCCTGCATCAATACCGTGCTGTATTCATCTCCACCATTGCTTAAAGCAAGTAGGGAGCTGCGAATATCTTGTACAATGCTTTTGTAATCTTCGTCCCATGTGCACCAGTCGCGGTTCATGGCTTCCCTAACTGTTTTACTTGTACTTAATGGGCCGGGCGTAAGCAGCAGGTAAGGATTATCTGGAATCATATTTAATATTTGTTGAGGTTGATTATTCAATCAAATATAATTGTTTCTAAAATTGATTCCCGTTTACCAAGAATTAAAAAAGCCTTATAAAATAGTTTTTGAAGGAATGCGTCACCCGATCAATTAATCGATGGTTTTATAAAATCCTTTTTTTGTTTCTAATATTTAAATAGGCTAAGACTAAAATAGGCTTTGCTGTCCTGAAAATGAAAGTCGGAACTGAAACCCGCTTTCTCCCGTAATTCAATCAAATCTCTGAGGCCATATTTTTGCGAAATTTCCATGTGGATAGGTTCGTTGTTTTCAAAGGTTATTCTTTGTCCGGCCACTTGAACCGTTTGATTGGCTTTACTTATTAAGAAGCTTTTGGTGGTTCCACTTAAGGGATCATAACTTGCAAAATGATCAAAATTCTCAGGGTTAAAGTTTCCTTTTAATTCTTTATTGATCCGATGTAAAAGATTAAGGTTGAATCTTTTCGTTATACCATCAGGATCATCATACGCTTTCAGAATGGTTTGGGGGTGCTTTTTTAAATCTGCTCCAAGTAAGAAAATATCTCCTTTACTCAGAAATTTCCTTACAAACTTCAAAAACTCAATGGCCTTAGCCCCTTCAAAATTGCCGATATTGCTTCCCATAAAAAGCACAATTTTTGGATTTTTTCGAGGTTTAATTTTATCAAGTGTTTCAAAATAATCCCCGGCAATGGGCAAAATGGTCAATTCAGGAAACTTGTTGCCAATGACCTGCTTATTGTACTCTAAGATATCAGGAGAAATATCAAGAGGCAGGTAATTAATAGTCTTTCCGGAATTTAGCAATGCTTCAAGGAATAAGGTTGTTTTGGTACCATCGCCTGCACCCAATTCTACTACATCGTATGTACTATTTGGGAGTAAGGCAATAATTTCATGACTTCTGTCACGCAAAATTTCCGTTTCACATTTGGGCAGGTAGTAACTGTCCATCTGCATGATTTCCTGAAATATAGAGGATCCCTTTTCATCATAAAAATACTTTGAGAAAAGTCGCTTGGGTTGTGAATTCAGACCATTAAGGATGTCTTTTTCGAAACTGTTGTTTATCATAGGGATTGTGCAAGTCTAATTCCTGAAAAAATCCATTGGGATGGAGGAGCAAAGAAATTTCGGTAGGTTTTACGGCTGTGATTTTCGGCAGTTGCCACAGAAGCACCCCTGAGTACTTGTTGGTTCACCATAAATTTCCCATTGTATTCCCCTATGGCTCCAGGAGCTTTTTGGAAGCCGGGGTAGGGCAAGTAGGCGCTTGAAGTCCATTCCCACAATTGCCCCCAAGAAAACTGGTCTGCTGCAGTCTCCCATTCAAACTCCGTAGGAAGTCTCATGCCTTTCCATTCAGCAAAAGCAAAAGCCTCATAATAACTCACATGCTGCACCGGTAAATGAGGATTGATGTCTTTTAAACCCCCTAAAGTATAATTTTGCCACCTGTCTTTTACCTTGTGCCAATAAAGTGGAGCTTTGATTGCCCCATTGTTAATAAAGTCCCAGCCATCAGAATGCCAAAGGTTAAAATTTTCATAAGCCCCTGATTCAATGAACTCTATGAATTCTCCATTGGTTACCAGTTTGTTTGAAATCTTGTAGGGGGCCAGGTAAACTTTATGCTTACCCAATTCATTGTCATAAGAAAACCCTTCCCCGGAAAAACCTATGGATTTGACACCTTCTTCAATTTCTATCCAGTCTAAGGATTTGTTTTCAGCTTCATTAATAAAACGATTTCCATACTCTGGAAAGGTTGGCTGATTCCCTAGGATATATTTGATGTCATAGACCAACAATTCTTGATGTTGTTGTTCGTGATTGATTCCAAGCTCGATGATTGTGAGCATTTGGCTGTTAGGTGTGCCTTCCTTGAGTAGTTCTGTAACCGCCTCGGTCACATATGCCCTGTAGGCCATTACTTCAGATACAGGAGGCCTGCTCATTAACCCTCTGTTTGGGCGCAATATTCTATCTCCGGCATTGTTGTAATAGCTATTGAATAAATAGGCGAAATCCTTATCGTATACTTTATAAGAAGGACAGAAGGGGACGAGTAAAAATTGTTCAAAAAACCAAGTGCTGTGGGCTAGGTGCCACTTTGGAGGAGAAACTTCCGGTATGGGTTGGGGGACATAGTCTTCTACTTCAAGTGGGGCGCAAATCTCTTCTGTTAGAAATCGACAGTTTATAAATCTATCCAAAAGTACGGTGGGATTGCGTACGGCTTCCTTTAACTTCCCTTTCATGAATTTTCTTTTAGTTGGGTTAATGTTATTAACAAATAAAAATGGGGATGGTTTTCACCATCCCCAAGTTTAAGCAATTATCGCGCTAATTTTTAATTCATGAATTGATTATTATTCATATAGCTCAACAATCATTTCAATTTCCACGGAAATATTGGAAGGCAATGAGCCCATTCCGATAGCAGCACGGGCATGTTTACCCTTTTCACCAAATACTTCTACCATCAAATCCGAAAAACCATTAATGACTTGAGAATGTTGAGTAAAAGAAGGATCAGCATTGACCATGCCTTTGGCTCGGACAATATTTTTCACCCTGTTGAGGTCTCCAATTTCTGCTTTTAGAGAAGAAAGTAGGGAGATTCCGGCAAATCGTGCGGCTTCTATTCCTTCTTCCAAACTTAATTCGCTTCCCAATTTGCCGGTCACTTGTGTGCCATCAGGTCTGTCAGGACCTGTACCGGCCAAGTAAACCACATTACCCATAGTCTTTGCTTTTAGGTAGTTGGCTGTTGGTGGCTTTGGCGTAATCAGCTCAATTCCCAGATCTTTTATCCTTTGTTCGGCATCTATACCATCTGTATTTTGTTCTGTTGCTTCTTTACTTTGCTCCATCTTTCCATTAGGTGGAGGCCCACCACATCCGGCAAGAGTGAGAAAAGGAATCAACAGTATAAGCGCAAATTTTCTCATCGTATAGTTAATTTTTTGTTAAATTTTCCTTTTGGTACCCATTGATCAAGTGGCCAATGGAGGTCCACCCGGAACGGTAATTTGTTGCTTGCGTTTTTTGGATTCCCATTTTTTGGCTGTGAAGTTAGCCGTTAAATATTCACCCATAAAAACTTCTCCGGACCATTCTCCATTTTTTAATTTGCCGGTAAACATATACACTACAGAATCTCCGGGTTTTCTAAAATGGCTTCTAATTTTTATGGTGTCACCTTCTATGGTGCCATATACATCTTGCTCGGCAAAATCGCTTTTATGAGTTCCATTTAGCCAGTTACCGTCTTGTTCCAATATCATATGGTGGGTGCTTTCACTGCTAAAGAAAGACATGTTGATGTCCCACCTGCCTGCAATATTTCCGGAAGGTGCTGCCAAACTGGTATCAGGAGCCGGCCTCTTTTCAGAAAGCGTATCGTATAATCTATTGGCTACTACTTTTGCTTCTCCATCTTGCATTTGACTTGGCGTAACATTAATCGAAGTTACACCATCTTTACCACCGCTTCCGATAGCAATTCTAGGCTCAGAACGTCCAAATAACTCGGCAACTTCTGCACCTGTAATGTTAAATTGGGCAGGATCCCAACTGATAACTAGATTTGGGGCCCGGTTGTTGAGGCCTTCAGGTAGGTTTATCTTATAACTTACACCTTTAATTTTGGTTGCTTTATCTGCTATTAAATTCAACCAATCCATCCAACGATCCCATTCTTTTTCATGGTCTCTAGTAGTCCATGCTTCTACTGCTGCCAGCATACCAAGCATTTCCTCTTTACCTACTTTATTGTCTCTTCCCGGTCCGTGGTGTGGAGAGCTAGCTTGCCATGCAGAAAGCATAAGGTCTTTTCTACCTAATAACAGGCCGGCACACTGAGGCCCACACATGGCTTTTCCACCACTATAGGCTACCATATCTGCTCCACGTTCAAAATGAACTACGGGGATACTTAGGTTTTCTGCAGCAGCATCCACCATAATAGGGATGTTTTGTTTTTTTGCTACTTTAGCAATGGCTTCAACTGACATTGGCTGGCCGGTAGCAGAACTCCTATTCGCTAGCAAATAAATCATGGCAGTTTTTGGATTGATGGCTTTTTCCAAAGCTTCCATACTGTCAACTTCTACCACAGTAATTCCAATATTTCTTACTGCATGGTCATAGACATTTCTGGAATGTCTAGGGATGATTACTTCAGTTTTGTCAAGTCCTGATAAATCAGGAATTCTAAGTAATTTTTCCGGATTACCTCCTGTAACACAAGCAGCAGTACCGTGCTTCATCGCAGCAGCACAACCGGCTGTGACAATTCCAAATTCTGCTTTTGTGATTTCTGAAAGCCTTTCACCAATGGCAAAGGCCAACTCGTCATATTGAACGAAGTTTTTAGAGGCTGCAGCCATGGCAGCATGTACTTCCGGCCGTTCGATGGATCCACCTATAATGGTGAATGTACCTCGGCAATTGATAATTGGAACTACTCCAATGGACTTGTAAATATCTTTATCAAGGGCAAGCGGCCCTTTAGCAACATTTTTATCCGGCGAAGCCATAAGTGGCGACATACTCATCAGGCCCCCTCCAACAGGTAGGATGGCCAGGTTTTTTAACATTTCTCTTCTATCCATAATTTTTAGTGGTATTGATTTGCTGCCAATCCGTTAAGGTCGTAAACTATTTTACCGTCCTTCATGGTCAACTCTGTTTCTAATTTAATATTACCTTCAATTTTATTTTTTCCTGCATCAATAAATCCAAATTCCCCTTTGTGCAGTCTTGACAATGTTAGATCTGCTATTGCCCCTATCGATAGGTGTCCTAGGTCTTCTCTTTGTATGGCCTGGGCAGTTTTCCAAGTTGCAGTTCCAATGACATCTTCCACAGACATTCCTATATTGATAAATTTTGACATTATATTCAGCATATTCTTCATGCCGCTGTTCATACTAAAACGATGTAAGTCTGTACCGAAAGATGTTGGAACCAAGCCTTGCTGGTAAGCAGGAATGGCCTGGCTAAACCAAAATCCGGCACCCCCATGCCCCACATCAAAATTTATCCCATTTGCATAAGCTGCTTTGACAAAGGGGTGTAAATTTCCTGCCGAATCAATGATAGGCAGTCTTTCATCAATTTCTTCAAAACTATGAGTAATAATGTCTCCAGGCCTCATTTTGTTCAATTGATCTGCCAGTGAATATTCCGGCAAGTGGCATTCTACAAGCATAGGTTTGCCAGCCTTTTCTGAAGCTTTTAATGCATTTTCAAAAGGAAGCCAATCTTTGCCGGTATAGTGGCCTATTTTTACGCCCACCAAAACATCTGGATATTTTTGTAGGGTTTGAAAGGCCTTGTCAACCTCCATGTCGGACAGGTTTTCCTGGCTTTCAGTTCCACTCATTCCTACACCTACGATATTTAGAAATGCCAAAACCCTGGTATTGGAAGCATCAATAACATTTGCTTTGAAAGTTTCAAAATTTCTCCAACCTGAAGTGCCTGCATCCACTACTGTGGTGACCCCAGAACGAAAACTGAAGTCATCAGGTGAAACACTGTTGAATCCGTCAGCGAAAGTACGGCTTTTACTTCCTACAAATACATGTGTGTGGGGATCGATTAAGCCTGGGCTGAGGATTAACCCCGAAGCATCTATTACCTTTTTTGAATTGGATTGGGAAAGATTTTTAGCTACAGCGGCAATTTTTCCATCCAGAACAGCGATATCCATGGTGTCATGAATCTTATTTTTTGCGTCAACTAGGTAGGCACCTTTTATAAGGTAATCATATTCTTGTCCGATTCCCTGAAAGCTGTAAGCGATGCAAAGACATATTGTAAATAAAAACCTCATTTTGTCTTAATACTATTTAAACTCAGACTCCCAATAAGGAACACTTAGTCCATTTAAATCCCAAACAACCTTTCCTGAACGAATGGTCATTTCTGTTTCTAACCTTCTGTCTCCGTCTATCTTGGTTCTTCTTATATCTAAAAAACCGAAATCTCCTTTTCTAAGGGTGAATACCGCAATGTCAGCTTCAGCTCCCTCGTCCAAATGGCCAAGATCCTTTCGGTTGATTACCTGGGCAGGATTCCATGTGGCCCTAAGCACTACTTCTTCCATGGTTAATCCCATATTCATAAACTTAGACAGCAAATTTGCCATATCCTTAAAGCCACTGTTCATACTTTGACTGTGCAAATCCGAACTTATTACATTGGGTAAAAAGCCTTGCTGTATGGCAGGTATGGCTTGACGAAAGGAAAAAGCTCCACCTCCATGTCCTACATCGAAATTTATTCCTCTTTTTTGTGCCTCAAAGACAAATGGTTTGACTTTGAGCGCTTCATCCACAATGGTTTCCCTGTTATTCGGGCCATAAGAAAAGGTGTGGGTGAAAATATCACCGGGCCTTAAGTGCTCCATAAACAGTGACTCTATGGAGTTTGGCGGCTGATGTTCTCCAAAATCTACCATGACAGGAACATCCGCCAATTTTCCGGCAGTAACTGCCAAGTCTACCTGCGTGAAGTCTCCCCAATAATGAGCTGATTTTATCCCAACCAAGATATCCGGAAACATCTTCTTTATCATATTGGCCGTCATGGTGGGGTTCATGTCTGTTACATCTTGTTCTTCCAGGCGCCCATACATGCCAGTTCCCACTATATTCAATAGTGCCAAAACCCTCGTTTTCGATTGGTCTATGGTTTGTTTTTTAAACTGGCGGAAATTTCTCCAGCCTGAAGAACCGGCATCGACGACGGTGGTCACTCCTGATCTGAAAGTAAAACCATCAGGGGGTAAACTGGTCAATGCATTGGCAATATAAGACTCTGTATCTGCTCCATTAAAAACATGGACATGCATGTCGATTAAGCCTGGGGTCACATAGTAACCTTCGAGGTCAATGGTTTTTTTAGCGGTATTTTCTGAGATGTTTTTGGCAACCTTAACAATATGCTTTCCACTGATGCCAATATCATAGGGCTCATTGATTCCATTTTTAGGATCGATGACATGGCCCCCTTTAAGTAATAAGTCGATTTCCTGAGATTGTGCCTTGAAACATAGAAATAGGCCAAAAATGAGGAAAAAGGTGAAGTTTTTAGTAAATTTTTTTGTCAAGGACATGGGAGTGATTGAAAATATAGCACTTGTTGCACGAAGGAAAATGGGTTTATCCTTAAAAGAGGATCGGAAATATTGCAAAAAAAATTGTGTAAACAAAGCCATATTTTATTAAAATTTAATCTATCTAATGTAATCTCTTTTTATTCAAAATAAAAATATCCAAATTAACAGGTCATTTAAATTTACCCAAAAGCAGTAAGGATGGAACAAGAAAGTAAAACAGGCAACAGCAATTTTTTTCAAAAGATTTGGTTGTGGATGCTGGGAATTGGTCCCGGTATTTTTTGTATAGGATATACCATAGGTACCGGCAGTGTTACTTCCATGGCTAAGGCTGGGAGTGAGTTTGGTATGCAATTGCTATGGGTGCTAATGTTGAGCTGTGTATTCGCTTGGGTGCTGATGGAGGCTTATGGAAGGTATGCGGTAGTCACCGGTCAGACATCCATTTACAGTTTCAAAACCAAATTAAAAGGGGGGAAGTTGATCTCCTTTTTGGTTGTGGGAGGTATCATTCTTGCCCAATGGAATTCCTTGTCAGGTATATTGGGGCTAAGTGCCAATGCCATTTATGAAATGGTTACGCTTTTTTTCCCTGGAATGGGCGGAGGAAATGCTTACTGGATCATATTAGGGATTGCCATCGCATTGATCCTAATTATGTATGCCTTACTTTGGGTAGGTCAATATACCTTTTTTGAAAAGGTGTTGGTGATATTTGTAACCATCATGGGTGTATCTTTTATTATTTCCATGTTTGTGGTTTTACCGGATCCTACAGAAATGGCCAAGGGTTTGTTGCCGAGTATCCCGCAGGTAGCGGGAGGTAAGTTGCTTGTAGCTGCTTTTGTAGGGACCACCATGGCAGCACCGACCTTTGTGGTCAGACCGCTCTTGATGAAAGGTAAAGGATGGGGCCCTGCCAATACTAAGGATCAGTCAAAAGATGCCTTAACAGGGGCGGTGCTTATGTTAATTATTAATTTGTCTATTATGGCTGCTGCTACTGGAGCCTTGCATGCCGAAGGAAAGACCATTGACAAGGTGATGGATATGGTTTATTTATTGGAGCCGGTGGCAGGGAAGTTTGCCGTTGCTTTATTTATGACCGGTGCTTTAAGTGCAGGATTATCTTCAGTTTTCCCTATTCTTATGGTTGCCCCACTACTAGTAGCTGATTATAAAGAAGGGGAGTTGGATACCAATTCAGTTCGCTTCAAGGTGTTGACCGGTGTGGCTTGTATAGTAGGGTTAACGGTCCCTATCCTTGGAGCCAACCCAATCTTTGCTCAGATTCTAACGCAGGTGGCTGCAGTGTTTGTTTTGCCATTAGTCATTGCCTGTATCATGTACCTCGTCAATCAAAAATCTCTGATGGGAGAACATAAAGCCGGATTATTGTTGAATATTGGTTTAATAGCGGCATTTGTATTTGCCTGTATCATTTCTTATACCGGAGGGCTGGCATTGTTAGAGTTGTTGTAGCCTGTGCTATAAGTGGAAAAAATTAATCGCTAGTCCCTGGGTTTTGGGTGGTTTGCCAACAAATCACTCAAAGCCCAATTCTATATTTATAAAGGGCCACATGATTTTCTTCGGTGTCAAATAAATCCGAATTTTTCAATGCTACCACTTATTGAGATTTCTAGTAACTACTTATTGTAGTAGTTCTCCTATAATTGTTTGCCCATGCCCTCTATGAAGTCCTCATTAAATAAGTGGTTTGATAGAATACATTCCTTTTCTGCTTTGCATAATTAAAAGTAGGTGGGGAGGGAAAAGCAAATGGTTACCTGAGTAGGTATTTTGGCCTCAGCCAGTAAATTTCTTTGACTTTCTATACTCAAAAGCAACTCATAGTCACCCAATATCGGTTTTAAGTGGACAGATTATTTTAAAATTTTAGCCCTAATTTTTGCTACATCTTCTTTAGAGACTGAGGAAGCATTATTTTCAAAGTTTTTCCTAATAAAAGTTAGCACCTGTGAAATTTGTTTATCTGTAAGAAATTGATGGGCCGGCATGATATTGTCGTATAGTTCTCCATTGACCTCAATTTCTCCTTCAAGGCCATTAAGTACAATATTAATAAGTCTTGATTTATCTCCGGTGACCCAATCGGTATTCCTTAATTCGGGAATTCTGCCTTTCGCCCCATTACCATCTCTTTGATGACAGGGGGAACAATAGGTATTGTACACTTTTTTACCTTCAGGCAGCTGCCCTTTGTCCAAGTTGTCTTCCTCGGGATGAGGGTTTCTTATATTGGCGACTAATTTTTGTCCTTTCATTTTGGCCAACTCAGCTTCTCCAAATGTAGTTTTGTCACCTTTATATAGAATCCTCCAGATTTTTCCTACTCTTGAATCTGAAACATACAATGATCCATCAGGCCCTTGTGCCAAACCCATGGGTCTAAAATCTGCATCATTTGTATTGATAATAAGTTCTTTACCTGCAAAACCATTTGCAAACACTTCCCAATCACCACTTACTTGGCCATCTTTAAATGGTACAAAAGCTACAAAATACCCTGATTGTTGGTAGGGTGAGCGATTAGTTGAGCCATGGAAAGCGATAAAAGCTCCATTTTTATAACGTTCCGGAAATTGATCTCCGGTATAAAATAGCAAGTCGTTGGGCGCCCAGTGTCCGGGAAAGCCCATTACCGGATCCTCCATGTCTGCACAGCGACCAATAATTTCACCATCGCCGCCATATTCAGGTGCGAGTACCTTTTTTCCCTTGATCTGATCGTAATAACAATAAGGCCAGCCATAGTCTCCACCTTCTTCGACACGAATAAATTCTTCCGAAGGCAAAACAGCGCTTTCCCATTGAGAATACTTTTCAGGGTACAACAGGTGGAGGTTGTCTCTGCCATGCATAACCAAGTAAAGGTTTTTGTCTTCATGATTAAAATCCATTGCCACTACACTTCTAATACCGGTGGCATACAATTCACCATCTTTTTGGGTCATATTTAATTTGTCCATTTTGAATCGCCAAACCCCGCCGTGTTCGATTAATTCGGGACAAGGGTCTATGCCGGTGGAACCCGGAATCCCGCCTGGTTTATTGGCCATATCTTGACAAGCATTAGAAGGGCTCCCAAAGGGAACATACATGTAACCTTCATTATCAAAGGAGACAGGCTTAGTAATGTGCCAATGAATTCCATGTTCGTGGTCATCTGTTAGTACTACTTCCATTGGTGAATCAGGAATGAGTTGTCCGGGAACCAGTTTGTTTCTGTACACCACTCTTGCGGCACTATAATATAGGTAGCCATCATGGATGCGCATCCCATTGGCAAGGCTGCCTTCATCATTATAATCTCCGAAGTAAGTAATGATGTCTGCTTTACCATCTCCGGTAGTATCCCGCAGTGCCACATTAGATCCTGTACCTTTGGCATACCTCAGCTTCACATAAATGTCTCCATTGTCATTTACTGCCAGATGCCGGGCTTTTCCGATGCTGTCTGCTACCACCAAAACCCCAAAACCATCAGGAAGGATAAGGCCATTATTATTCGGTGATGTAGGTGGAAATTTTGGAGGGGGGTTGCAAGAATAAAGTATGTAACAAAAAAGTGGAAAAAAAATCAAAATTTTTATGAGTGGTAGATTGTAGGATTTCATGGTAGGGCTTCATAATTTCATGTTAATTAATAAAATTTTAAGGACAAAACTATAAAATTTCAAGAAAGATATGACTTGATAGAAATTATTGCAATTTTCATAAAATAATACAAACAGTATGAAAATTTGGCCAATCAGAATAATAGGAGGAGAAAATAAGGTCTATGTGTATATAATTTTGGCAATTTCACAATTTAATTATTAAAATTTTTAGGTTTATCATAGACCCTAGCTAAAATTTTTACTTTTATAGGCCTATTAATTTTAAATTAAATTATTTCAAAGGTAAGAGAGTTGTTAGGGAAATATATTTTTCCTTATATTAGCATCAAAACCACCCAACATTAGTAATAACCTCATAAATTTCTTGATCTTTTGGTCAAATTAAGGTCAGCAGGACCATAATTTAACCAATAATTCCTGATTGAATGTGTTTTGCTTAATATTGGGTTTTTTTTGTTTGTCTCGAAACGATTCGAGAGGTATCGCTGAGGTCCAGCGATTTTCAAGTAAAAATTTAACTATTGGAAAAATTCCAATGGTCATTTAAATTTAATTTGTTCATTTACTTATGAAAAAAAGATTACTCGTGTTTTTTCTGGCCTTGTTTACGATACAAGCAATGGCGCAGAATCGAACCATCACAGGAACTGTGACGGACGCAGACGCTGATGCCCCATTACCGGGAGTCAGTATATTGGTAAAAGGAACCAATACAGGTACCATCACTGACATCGATGGTAATTATAGTGTAGATGTCACTGATCCATCTGCTGTTTTGGTATTTTCCTATCTAGGATATGGAAAAATGGAAAGAGCTGTTGGAAACAATAGTGAGATCAACGTAGCTCTTGAAGCTGAAGAATCAGCTCTTTCCGAAGTAGTAGTAACTGCCTTTGGTTTAGAAAGAGAAAAGAAAGCTTTGACGTACACAACTCAAGAAGTTAATACAGAAGAGCTTACCCAAGCAAGAGAACTAAACGTTGTAAACTCTCTTTCCGGTAAAGTAGCAGGTCTTTCCATTAACCGTTCTGGTACTGGTGTAGGTGGTTCTACTAGGGTAGTATTAAGGGGTAACAGATCTATTAGTGGAGACAGTCAGCCACTTTATATAGTTGATGGTGTTCCTGCCAAAGGTATTGAAACCATTAACCCTGATGATATCGAAAGTATCAACGTATTGAAAGGTCCAAATGCAGCAGCACTTTATGGTAGCCGTGCAAACAACGGTGCCATCGTGGTAACTACTAAAAGAGGATCTGAAGGTGGATTTAAAGTAAGTTTAAATACTTCCTATATGTTTGATCAACCATTGATTATGACAGACTTTCAGAATGAATATGGTCAAGGAAGTAATGGTGTTTATTCTCCAACTTCTGAATTCTCTTGGGGTCCTGCCTTAGATGGTTCTACTGTAGCGCATTGGTCTCCGGATCCAAACAGAGCGACTGATAGTTATTCCTATTCTGCTCAGCCTAACAATGTAAGCGATTTCTATCAAACCGGTCATAACTTGGCTACTACATTGGCTATTAGTGGTGGTAATGACAGAAATCAGACATATTTCTCTTATACTTTTACTGATGCAGCGGGTGTTGTACCTGGAAATGAGTTGGGAAGACACAGTATCAACTTGAGGTTGACAAATAAATTGACAGATAAATTGACTTTAGATTCTAAAATCAATTACATCCGTCAGGATATTGACAACCAACTGTCTACAGGTGAGAACTATCGTAATCCAACAAGACATATATTAAGGTTACCTAGAAATATCACAACTTCGGATATTTCAAATTTTGAATACATTGATGAGTCAGGACTTTTGCGTCAAAACTATTTCAATCCTGGATCCAATGGTGGAGCCAACCCATATTGGGCAGCCAATAGAAACCTTAAGAATAATACTTTTGACAGAATTGTGGCTTTTAGTTCATTGAACTACGAAGTTACGGATGGTTTAACAGTATTAGGTAGGGTTTCTATGGACCGTACTTTCAGTACAGGAGAAGAAATATTATACAATGATTCTTATATCATTGCTCAGAATGGATATTATGGTGTGAGTCAGGCAGAAAGTATGGAAATCAATACGGACTTCTTGGTTTCTTATGAGAAATCATTAAGTGATGATTGGTATTTCAATATTAATGCAGGTGGAAACTCAAGAATCAACAGAAACTCTAGCTTGTCTTCTAATACCGGCCAAAACATGGTCGTTCCAAACTATTTTGCTCTTAGTAACACCTCTCAAGTTGTTTCTTCTTATGGTGTAGGTAGTCCTAAGGATGTTAATTCACTTTACGCTTTTGGTCAGTTGGCATGGAAAAATGCCATCTTCTTAGACATTACTGCTAGAAATGACTGGTCGTCTACATTGCCAAAAGAAAACTGGTCTTTCTTCTACCCATCTGTAGGTCTTAATGCGGTGATTTCTGATTTATTTGAATTCCCTTCTTGGTTTACTTTTGCTAAGGCAAGAGGTTCATTTGCAGAAGTGGGTAACGATACTGATCCTTATCAATTGCAAAGAACTGCTGCTTTTGCTGCAGGTGGTATAGGTGGTTATGTTTCTTTGAGTACACAATTACCAAATACGAATTTACTTCCAGAAACCACAAGATCTATAGAATTAGGAGCTGACTTAAGGTTCTTGGATAACAGATTGGGTGTTGATTTCACTTACTACAAAACCAACTCATTTGATCAGTTGTTTACTGTTGCCTTGCCTGTAGGTTCCGGAGCTTCCAGCTTCTTTACCAACGGTGGAGATATTCAGAATGAAGGAATTGAAGTAGTACTTAACATCACTCCTGTTAGAAGAGCTGATTTTGATTGGAATATCACTACTAACTTCGCTAGAAATATTTCTATGGTTAATGAAATCAATGATGAGAGACCAAGTATCGTTGTTGGAAGTGATTTCTTGAGAGAATTTAGAATTGAAGAAGGTTTGCCATTTGGTGAAGTATATTCTAGAGGTTATTTGAGAAATGATGATGGAGCTGTAATTGTTGGAGATAATGGTGTTCCATTGACTACTGCAGGTAAAACTGTAAGGGTTGGAAATTATAATCCAATTTGGACCGGTGGTATCCAAAATACCTTTAAATACAAAAACTTCACTGCCAACTTTACTATAGACTTCAGACAAGGTGGTAGCATTTCTTCTTTCACCAATGCTGTGATTTATGCTGATGGTGTAACTGAAGAAACACTTTATGGTAGAGATGGTGGTTTGATCTTTGGTGACAACTTTATGTCAGATGAAACTGCTGTAATGCAGCTTGCAGATGGAAGCTACGTACCTAATACTATAGAAACTACTGCTGAACTGTTTTGGGTAAATATGGGAGGTAGAAATGCACCTATCGGAGAAGTATTCTCTGTATCTGCTACCAACATCAGAATGAGAGAAGCTGTGATCGGTTATGCTGTTCCTGCTAGTAAACTAGAAGGATTGCCTTTGAGCTCTGTTAGTATTTCTTTCGTAGCTAGAAACTTATTCTTCTTCTTAAATGAAGCTGGAAATATTGATCCGGATGTGACCACTGGAACATCTGCATCGGCCGTAGGATTTGACTCCTTCGCTCCGCCGACAGCCAGATCTTTTGGTTTTAATCTTAATTTAGGATTTTAAAAAATTTGAAGATGATAAAAATTTCTAAAATTGCAATGGGTTTATCCGTCGCAGCACTATCTCTTGGTGCATGTACGGAAAACTTTGAAGAGTTGAATACCCGACCAGATGCGCTTGTTGCAGACAATTTGGACAAAAACTTATTGGGTAATGCATTTGCAAATGCACAAGCTCGTGCCATGTACCTAGCTCCGGGAGGAGGTACTTCGGGATTTCAGACTGCCCAAAGTTTATTCGGTGACTTGTACTCTCAGTACTTTGCCACTACTCAGGTAAACTTTGACTCTGATCGTTATACACAAGTAGGTTCTTGGTCCAATGGTGCTTGGAATTACTTCTATGGACAAGCAGCACCGGTTATCCAATTTGTTGAAGAGTTCTCTGAAGAGAATGACCTTCCAATCGAAAATGCGATGGTTAAGGTTTGGAAAGTAGCCGGATACCATAGAATTACTGATTATTGGGGTCCAATTATCTATTCTAACTTTGGCAATGGTGAAACTAGTGTGGCTTATGATCCACAAGAAGATATCTACAAAGATTTCTTTACCACGCTTGATGAAGCAGTAGCTGTATTGAAGGCAAATTCCGGTGAAAGTGCTTTTGTTGGTCATGACCAAATGTTCGGTGGTTCTGTAGACAAATGGCTGACATTTGCCAATACACTTAGGTTGAGGCTAGCCATGAGAATAAGGTTCGTAGAGCCTGCTCTAGCCAAAACTGAAGCAGAGAAGGCAGTTTCAGATGGTGTAATGGAAACCAATGACGATAGTGCTGAAATTCTTACAACCATTAACTCTCGAAATCCTTATTGGATCATTACCAACTGGGGTGAGTACAGGATGAGTGCTTTGATGGAAAGTGTAATGGTAGGTTATGACGATCCTAGAACCGGAGTGTTTTTCAGCGAAACCGTTGATTATCAGAACACTGGCGAAGGAGAGCCTTACCAAGGTCTAAGAAATGGACTTTCTAGAGAAGAATTGGGAACGCCTGATTTGAACAATCTAAATTCAGATATGGGTGTTATTTTCCTAAATGAAGGTAGAGGAGGAAGTGCAGCCGGAGAACCTTGGAGAGTATTGAGTGCTGCTGAAGCTCAGTTTTTGTTAGCTGAAGGTGCTGCTATTGGCTGGGCCATGGGCGGAACTGCTCAAGAGTTTTATGAGAAAGGAATCACCTTATCTCTAACAGAATCTAGGGTGGGTGCAACTCCTGAAATGATTGAAGCTTATATAAATAGCGAGAATACGCCAAGTGATGTATCTTATTCTTATAAACCAGAATGGAACATTGCAGCAAATTCTGATATCCCGGTTAAATTTTTGGCAGGGGGTACTTTAGAAAAACAATTGGAACAAATCGGTACGCAAAAGTGGATTGCTATCTATCCTGACGGATGGGAAGCATGGGCTGAGTTGAGAAGAACAAATTTCCCTATTCCTTATCCTCGTTTGAATTCTGATAACCAAGATGTAGCTGCTGATGAAGTAATTGCTAGATTGATCTTTGCTTCCGGTGAATATTCGAATAACCTTGCTGCTGTTGAAGCTGCTGAACAGTTTGATGAATTAGTTAGCCGTGGCGGAAACAAGAATAACACCAAACTTTGGTGGGATGCTAAAGAAGATTAATTAGAAATAATTGAATATAGATAATGTAAAAAGTGCCGTTTATAACGGCACTTTTTTTAGTTTTATACCAAAATGCTAATGCCATGAAAATCAATACCAAACCTCTGATCATTCTTTTTTTGCTGGGAAACTTCTTTTCCTGCCAACAGGAAGACTCCAATGCTTTGTTTACCAAGGTTTCTTCCTCCTCATCAGGGATTTCGTTTAAAAATCTGGTTAAAGAATCTGATGCTTTCAATGTGCTTACTTACGGGTATTTTTACCAAGGAGGCGGTGTAGCTGTTGGAGATATTAACAATGATGGCTTGCCGGATATTTACTTTACAGGTAATATGATGGCTAGTAAACTCTATTTAAACAAAGGAAATTTTGAGTTTGAAGACATTACTGCCCAAGCCGGAGTAGAAGCTTCAGGTTTATGGAATACAGGCACTACCATGGCCGATGTAAATGGGGACGGTCTTATAGATATATATGTATGTAGGTCAGCAGCCAACAACCCTACCAATAGAAAAAATCAATTGTACATCAATCAAGGTGACCTTACCTTTAAAGAGGATGCTTCAACATACGGCTTGGATGACCCGGGATATTCCACCCAAGCCTCTTTTTTTGATTATGACAATGATGGAGATCTCGACATGTTCTTGCTTAACCACAGTACCCAAGAGTATGCGGGTTTTAGTAGAATAGATGGTTCTTTTAAAACTAGAAAAGGAGATTTTTTAGGTGACCGATTGTATAGAAATGATGATGGTCAATTTGTGGATGTTACCCAAGAAAGTGGAATTATTGATAATGTTTTGGGTTTTGGCTTAGCCGTTACAGTGAGTGATTACAACAATGATGGTTGGCTGGATATTTATGTGAGTAATGATTATAATGAGGAAGATTACCTTTATTATAATCAGCAAGATGGAACCTTCAAGGAAGACCTTAGAAATCATATGGGTCACGTGTCCTTGTTTTCTATGGGAGCAGATGCGGCAGATATGAACAATGACCTTTTGCCTGATTTGCTTACCATGGACATGATGCCAGAATTTAATTTTAATCAAAAAGCCATCTTAGGCCCCGAAAATTATAACAAATACAGTGAGCTATTGGATAAAGGATTTTATCCTCAAAGTATGCGCAATATGTTTCACTTGAACCAAGGAGATGGGAACTTTATAGAAACCGCACAATACAGTGGGATAGCCCATACCGATTGGAGCTGGGCGGTATTGGCCGCAGATTTTGACAATGATGGATGGAAGGATATTTTTATTAGTAATGGTTATGCTCGTAACTACTTGGACATGGATTTTATGAATTATGTAGTGAGCGAACGTATTAAGGCCAACCAAACAGGTAAGGAAGAAGCTTTAATGCAACTTATAGATAAAATGCCCCCTATTTATGTCCAAAATTACCTTTACCATAATCAAGGGGACGCAAGGTTTCAAAATAAAGCCAGTGAATGGGGTTTAGAAGATGAGACCGTTTCCAATGCGGCGGCCTATGCCGACTTGGATGGGGATGGAGATCTTGACCTTATTGTTTGCCATACCAACGACCCTGTGTCTATATATAGAAATAATACTGAGAAGTTAACCAAAAATTCTTTTCTTAAAGTAAAACTAAAGGGGGATGGTTTAAATACCAAAGGTATTGGTGCCAAGGTATTACTATTTTCAAATGGTGAACAATTTCACCAAGAATTAATGCCTACACGGGGCTACCAATCTTCTGTAGATCAGGAATTGGTGTTTGGTTTGGGAGAAAATATTACCATAGATAGTTTGCAGGTATATTGGCCAACAGGAGAGTTTCAGGTAGTTACTAATGTCCCTATCAATCAAAGTATCGAATTGATTCAAAAAGATGCTCAAATTGTGAAAACTACCGTTGATCAATCGGTTAAATTTTTTGAAGAAGTGCCTGGGGCACTAGGAATTGATTTTGTGCATAAGGAAACCAGATTTTTAGATTTCACTCAAGATAGATTAATGCCCAACTCCATGGGGGCGCTCGGACCAAAGTTGGCCATTGCAGATATAAATGGCGATCAATTGGAGGACATATACATTGGTGGTGGAAAGGACCAGGCGGCAAAATTATATATTCAGAATGGTCAAGGGCGTTTTTCTTTGAGTAATCAAGCGGCATTTGAAGCAGACAAGGGATTTACGGATACAGATGCTATTTGGTTGGATGCCAATGGAGATGGTAGTCTTGACCTTTATGTGGTAAGTGGTGGCATAGATTTCCCCAAGGATAGTGAGATGTATCAAGATAGGTTGTACATCAACGATGGTAATGGGAATTTTAGTAGAAATAGTGGAGCACTTCCATTAATGCCGATAAGTGGAGGTACTGTGGCAAGCACAGATTTTACAGGTGATGGCTTTCCGGATTTATTTGTGGGAGGGCGTTACCTGCCCGGAAATTACCCTGAGGCACCTAGAAGTTATCTATTAGCCAATGATGGAAAGGGAAATTTTACAGATGTTACCGAATATTATAATGCTAATTTAATGGCTCCCGGTATGGTGAGTGATGCATGTTTTATTGATTCTAATGGTGATGGGAAAGAGGAGTTGATTATTGCCGGAGAATGGATGGGGATTCAGTTTTACACCTTGGAGGGGGAGACATTTGTAGCCTCTCAGCAGGAATTAACGGAAGCAACCAAAGGTTGGTGGTTGAGTTTGTATCCCACAGATATTGATGGTGATGGTGATTTAGACCTATTGGCTGGTAATTATGGTGAAAACATTGTTTATCAGGCCAGTTCAGCTCAACCCATGCAAGTTGTATTTAAGGATTTTGATAACAATGGAAGAACCGATCCGATTTTTAGCTACTATAAGTCAGATACAAGTTCTTTTGCTTTCAGTAGAGATGAAATTATTGGGCAATTACCAAAAATGAAAAGTAAATACACGGATTATAAGTCATTTGCCCAAGCCAGTCTGGCAGACATCTTTAGCCTTTTGGATCTAAGCGGTGCAGATACTTTGCAAGCAGATATGTTGTCCTCCATTCTATTGATAAATGATGGGAAAGGCAATTTTATTTCTGAAAAATTGCCTGTTGAGTTTCAATTGTCTCCATTGTATGCAATGAGCAATACCAATTTACCAACAAGTGATCAACCAATTTTACTGACCGGAGGAAATGTTAGCAAAACCCGTGTAAGTACAGGTAAATTGGATGCCAATCCCGGATTTGTTTTTAATATTGAAGAGAAAAGCCTGGATTTAAATCTTGTTCCTGTCCAGGAGACAGGCTTATTCTTTCAAGGAGATGTTAGAGATATTCAAACTTTGGAAATCAAAGGAGAAATCTTTGCCATTTACGCATTTAATGATTCATCCCTTAGAATATTTAAACTTTAATAATAATTGCTGAGGTCCAGCTTTGGGCGCTATATCAGCTTAATGCCGGGGAAGTATTGGAAAGCCATGCTTCCTCGGTTTTTTTTAACCCGGATTGTGTAATAGGGATCGTGGTGAGTGATAGGTAATGTTGCAATCGTAAGAAAATAAAGCTGTATGGAGATTTTAGGATAGCACCGTTAAGGGGAAATTGTAAAAAGGAATGATTTGGCGTTATTAGTTATTATTTAGGCTCGTTTTTGTGCCAGTAGGAGGCAAGTATTGATCCTGATATATTCATTATGATGCTAAAGACTGCAGGTGCTAAACCCAAGGTGGCCAATTTGCCCATTTCCTTAGCAAGCGCTCCTGCCATTCCTCCATTTTGAAGCCCTACTTCTAAGGCAATGGTTCGGGAATCTCTTTCATCGAGTCCCAAAGTTTTACTGGCAGTATATCCTAAAAGATAGCCGGCTATATTATGGAGGAGTACCAACCCAAGTAGAATAAAGCCAATATCCAAGAGGTTGTCACGACCTGATGCCGTAATAAGGACGATGACTATGGCCACTACTGCCATCGATAGGGTTGGCATCACTTTTTGAAGAAAAGCGATTTTATTTCTAAAGAGATGATTGATCAATAAACCGGCTCCTATTGGAATAATGACCATTTTTACAATACTCCACATCATCACACCTACATTAATTTCTATCATTGAACCTGCCAACCACTTCATTAAAAATGGGGTAGCAAATGGGGCCAACAAGGTTGATAACGCTGTAATGGTAATTGACAAGGCCAGGTTTGCTTTGGCCAGATAGCTGATTACATTGGATGCTACTCCACTAGGAGAGCAGCCTACCAAGATTATTCCTGCGGCAATTTCCACTGGTAAGCCACTGAAATGAGCAATGGCCCATCCTGACAAAGGCATAAGACTTAGCTGACAAACTAAACCAATAAACACTCCTTTTGGGTTTTTGCCGATTTGGATAAAATCTTTCACAGACATGGCTGTTCCCATGCCAAACATGATGAATTGAATCAGTGGTGTGATTAGTTGACTGAGGGCATAACCTTTATAAGAAATAAAAGGCAATGGAAAGTACAAGGCAATGGTGGCCGAGCAAAAAATCATTATTGTATAGGTATAGCCTTTCAATTTTTTATTGATTGAGAAGGCTATACCTAAAAATACCATGAATCCGATCAGGAAAGGTCCTGAAGGTTCATGAATTCCTGAAAAGATCAGGTAGAGATATATTAATAGAAGCAATATTGCCAATAGCAATATTGAACGAAAAAGGACTTGCTTTTTCAAAGGCTTCTATTCTTTTGGTGGTTTTCTATGCCAGTAAGAGGCCAGTACAGATCCGGTAATATTCATCAAAGGACCAAATACTGCAGGTGCCAAGCCTATGGTGGCTAATTTCCCCATTTCTTTGGCCAAGCCAGAGGCCAGGCCTCCATTTTGCATGCCTACCTCAAGTGCTACTGTTCTTGCATCTCTTTCATTAAGCCCTAAGCCTTTACTGATCCAGAAGCCAAGGTTGTAGCCCATGACGTTATGAACAAATACGAGGATGATAAGTAAACCTCCTATATCCAGTAAACTGTCTCTTCCCGCTGCAGTTATGACTACGATTATTATTCCTATGCCTGCCATAGATACCACAGGCATGGCATCGTCAAGCCATTTTGCTTTGCCGGAAAATAACTTATTGAATATAAGACCAGCACCAATAGGGATGATGACCATTTTGATTATACTCCACATCATGTCCAAAACATTGATTTCTACAAACTGTCCGGCCAATAGTTTCATTAATAATGGCGTAAGAAAGGGAGCCAGTAGTGTAGATATAGCTGTAATTGTGATGGATAAGGCCAAATTGGCTTTGGCCAAATAGCTCATTACATTGGAAGCTAGACCACTTGGAGAACAACCAATTAAAATTAATCCGGCTGCAATCTCCGGAGGGAAACTACTAAGGCTTGCCAAAATAAATCCTGTGATAGGCATTATGGTGAATTGGCTCAATAGGCCAATAAATACACCTTTTGGCATTTTTATTACTCCTGCAAAATCCTTAAAAGCCATTGATGTTCCCATACCAAACATAATGATTTGGATTAGGGGGGTGATCAAGTTGCTATAAGCATAACCTTTGTATTCTACAAAATACTCCGGATAGTACATGGCTGCAGTTACACCTGCAAATATCATGGTAGTGTAAGTAAAGCCTTTTAGTTTTTCGAAACCTCGAAAACCTATGCCTAAAAGCACAAAAAACGATATTAGCGGAATGGCAGCACTTTCAATATTGCCTGGGATAATAAATATTAAAGCTAAGAGCAGGCACAAAAGGCCTGCTCCTATAAAGTATTTGAAAATCATTTCTTTTTTCAAGGTAACATGGGTTAACAGGTTCTCAGTGAGTTAGCGACATTAAATGTACGCAATACAATCCATTTCCACTAGAGAGTCTCCTGGTACTCCACCATAGGTAGCAACGGTTGTTCTAACCGGTGGTTTACTTCCAAATCTTCCTTTATAAACTTCATTCATACCTTTGTAATCGGCAAGGTCATGAAGGTATACATTTACTTTAAGAACTTTTTCCATAGAGCTACCTGCCTTTACTAATTCTTTTTCCAATTCTTTCAAGACATGGTCGGTATGTGCTTTGATATCTCCGTCAAAGTGAGCTCCTTTTCCTGCTACAAAAACAGTATTTCCAAGTTTTGTTGAACCGGAAAATAAAGGTACATTTTGATCTTCAACAACGTTGAATGCTTCTTTTTCTATATTGGTAGATTCAGCGGTATTTGCTTTAGCTACTGCGCTTATTCCGGCTACACCTGCTAGAGAGGCAAATAATTTTTTAATCGTATTTCTTCTTTTCATTGTTTTCATCTTTGTAGATATAGGTTTAGAATTCTCAATTTATCCATTGAAGGTAAATTAATAATATTTTTTCTCCAAAATTAATTGGATGAACAAGCCTGATAACTGTTTTAATGGACATATCTGATTTTAGTAAGGAGTCCAATTTCTTTACTTAAGAATTAGGTTGTTGATAGCATATTTAGTTCTTCCCAGTTATTCTATAAGTACTGCCAGTTTAAGGGGAAGGTTAAGTTAGAAATTCAAGCCTGAAATTCGTGAAACATTGTTAGAAAAAGAATAAATGGCCATGAAAATAGTCATGTTTTTAAAATTAAATGTTTAACTTTCTGTTCGTGGATTATTTGTTAGGGGCAAACATTTTTATTATTTACACCGTGCTAAGTCATTGAGTTGTCTTTTTCTGCATTTTTGATCCGGACTTAAGTAAGGTTTTCTATTTGATTTTTGGCTTATTATATTTTGTTCAATATGTACAATAAATGAGGAAAAATTAATAAATTGATTCGCTTTTGATCCATTCTAAATTTGTATAAATTCTTGTGATCATTAAAAATTACCCATAATTTTAGTATTAACCATAATTAAAAAAATGATAAAAAGTATTATTAATCGTATGTCCCTTTTGGCTTTATTGATGGCTATGGGGGCCTGCTCATCAAAATCATCCAAAACTGAAAGTAAGGAAATGGAAACAGAAGAAAACTTGTATGTAAGTCAGCCATTTACAAGCAAAAGTGAATTTACAGGTGGCATTGAGGGGCCGGCGGTAGATAAAGAAGGAAATCTTTATGTTGTGAATTTTGGAAAAGAAGGAACCATTGGCAAAGTTACTCCCGATGGCAAGGCTTCTCTTTTTGTTACACTTCCTGAAGGGAGTACCGGAAATGGTATTCGATTCAATAGCAAAGGTGAAATGTTGATTGCGGATTATACAGGTCATAATGTACTAAAGGTAGACATGCAATCCTTGGAAATTTCCGTTTATGCGCATCATGATGATTTAAATCAACCCAATGACATTGCCATTATGGACAATGATATCGTGTTTGCTAGCGATCCCAATTGGAAAGAAAGTACCGGCCAAATATGGCGAGTTGGGCTTGATGGACAATTTGTTCTTTTAGAAGCGGATATGGGTACTACAAATGGAATTGAAGTTAGCCCTGATAACAGGACTTTGTATGTTAATGAATCTGTCCAGCGAACCGTTTGGGCTTATGATTTAAGTGAAACCGGAGAGATATCAAACAAAAGGTTGATCCATACCTTTGAAGATTTTGGCATGGATGGCATGCGCGTAGACATAGATGGAGACCTTTATGTTACCAGACATGGGAAGGGTACTGTGGTGAAATTATCCCCTGAAGGGGAATTTCTCAAAGAGATTAAAATGTCCGGAGACAAGCCTTCAAATATAGCTTTTGGAGGAGAGGACGGTAAAACAGCGTATGTAACATTGCAAGACAATGGTAATATTGATTCTTTTCTGGTTGAAAAGCCCGGGAGAGCGTTTAAGAAATAATATTTTTTTTCCCATTTAGGAAATATGTGAAATGTCAGCTTATGAGGAAGAGAATCTAAGATGGTCTGAAGTATTGGTATCCTGTGATGTCGGTGCTTGGGAACTTGACCCTACCAGTCTAATCTTGAGATTTTCTCCCTCTGGGCAAAAAATTCTCGGCATAGAATTGGCCAAATTTGAGACCTTTTCTCACTTTGCAGAATACTTTGCGGAACCTTACAAAGCTCCTATTCAGAAGATTTTTAATAGGCTAATAAAGGAGAAGGTCGGGTTTGATGAATTTTTTAAACTTAAGAATGACACCTGCATTAGGCTTAAAGGAAAGTTCTTAAGCAAGAATGGCAGGTTGCGGTTTATTGGCACAGTTGAGCGCACTGAGACAATTGAAAAGACATCAGTGGTTGCTCCTTCTTCTGCCCATTATTATGGCAACTTATTTGAAATTAACCCGATGCCCATCATCATTTGGGATTGTGACACGCAAAAAATAATTGATGGCAATCGCGAAGCTATTTTGAAATACGGCTATACCAAGGAAGCCTTATTGGAATTGTCGATCATGGATATTATTCCAAAAGAAGACATTAACTTAAACAATTGTTTCACTGGGGCGGAGATAGTAGGAACGGAGGTTCAACAAAGAATATGTCAGCATTTTACAAAATCAGGAGAAAGTTTTTTTGCAAAAATGCAAAGCAAGCCTCTGTTGATTGATGGTAAATCTTGTGTGATGGAGCTAATAACAGATTTTACAAGTCAGCTCGAAGCCGAAGAACAGCTTTTGGATAGTGTACAAGAACTTTCTGATTATAGGTTTGCTTTAGACGAATCCTGTTTGGTGCTTATTCTAGACGAAAATAAAAAGATAGATTACCTTAATAGGAAATTTTTAGACATTTCAGGATATCAAGCGGCGGAAATATCAGGAAAATCCCCTGTGGTTATTTATGAGGAAAACCAGGCATTAAAAGATTGTTTGGCAGCAGTTTCGCAGGGGAAAATGTGGAGAGGAGAGCTCAAAGGAATTAAAAAAAAACGTGGTGTATTTTGGATTGATACAGTGATAACTCCCTTTAAGGATAATTCAGGTAAAACTTATCAATACATTTGGGTAGGCTATGACGTTACGGAAAAACATAAAGCGGATGAATCTCTATTTAAAGAGCGATTTCTATTGAGATCAATCATTGATAATTTGCCGATTCAAATATATGTTAAAGACATTATGGGCAGGCATATTATTAACAATAAAACCCAATACCGAGATTTTTTGGGCGCAGAAACTGAGGAAGAAACCTTAGGAAAGACCGTTTTCGATTACTTCCCCTACGAGGTAGCCAAAAAGATGACTGTAATTGATCGCCATGTGATTATTGAGGGTCAATCGGTAAAAAACCTTGAGGAATCCTATACTAATGCAAATGGTCAATTGAGGTGGTTTCTTACAAGCAAGGTTGCCCTTAAAAATGCTTCCAATAAAATTGTAGGTTTGGTAGGAATGACCAGAGATGTCACCGATAGAAAAGAGGAGGAAGCTGTTTTACAGAATCTGAATACTGAACTTACCAAAAAAGCAAAAGCGCTAGAGCAGTCCAATCAAGAACTTGAACAGTTTGCTTATATTGCCTCCCATGATTTGCAAGAACCATTGCGAATGATCACCGGATTCGTAAGTTTATTGGAAAAGAAGTATTCTTCAAAATTGGATGAGAAAGGAATCCAATACATGCACTTTGTGGTAGATGGGGCCACCCGAATGAGAAACATTATTATGGATTTACTTACCTATTCCAGGGTAGGTAGAGAAGGAGAAAAGCTAAAAGAAACAGATATTGGAGAAATAATATCCAATGCATTGAATCTCCAGAAAACCTTGATTGACCAAAAAGGCGCTAATATATCTGTTGGCCCTATGCCGAAATTGAAGGTACCGGTGTCTCCCTTAAATCAAGTTTTCCTTAATTTGATAAACAATTCATTAAAGTATCAACTCGAAGGTGCTACTCCTAGGATAAAAATCTCCGCCAAAGAAAGAAAAGATAGTTGGGAATTTTCCGTAAAGGACAATGGAATAGGGATTCCTCCAAAATCTCAAGACAAGGTTTTTATCTTATTTTCAAGGCTTCATGCCAATAGTAAATATTCAGGAACAGGCATAGGTTTAGCGATGTGCAAAAAAATTATTGAAAATTTGGGGGGACATATTTATTTCAAATCAAAGGAAAATGAAGGATCTACCTTTTATTTTACTGTGCCAAAAGAAATTTTTTAAACCAAGGTTGTAATATTGTAGGGAAAAGTTTAACCATTTACTTATTTATTGATAGATATGAGGCGCATTGATTGTATTTATTGCAAGAATTGGCGTTATTAATAACATAATTGATTTCAATTTGTTTTAGGAGTTGGCAGCTTAGGCTAAATTATATTTTTAGAAAATTTGGAAATGGATCAAGAGGGATATCATTTATTGTTAGTTGAGGATAATTTGGGGGATATTTTATTGATAGAAGAATACCTCCATGAAAAAATTTTAAACCTTAAACTTACGGTTGCAAAAACCTTTGAGGAGGCACAAGAGAATTTGATAGATGAGGATCGTCATTATGATGGAATCATTTTGGATTTGACTTTACCGGATTTACAAGGAGAGGAATTGATATTGAAAATCAAGGCCCTTGCGGAAGATGTCAGTATTGTGGTATTGACAGGCTATTCTAATATAGAATTTGGTATGAAATCACTTTCTCTAGGTGTTTCAGATTATTTATTGAAGGATGAATTGACCCCCACCTCACTCTATAAAAGTATTATATACAGCATAGGTAGGTACAGGATTTCCCGCCAACTCAAACATTCTGAGTTAAGGTACAAAGAATTGTTTCACCTTAGCCCTCAGCCCATGTACCTTTATAACCTTCAGACCTTAGCGTTTATTGATGTCAATAAGGCTGCAGTAGATCATTATGGATATACTAAGGAAGAATTTTTGAAAATGGATCTCAAGCAAATCCGACCCGAATCTGAAATCTCTAAGTTGGAGAAAATGATTGCAAGTATTAGAGAGGGGAAATTTACCGGAGGCCCAAGAATATTCTCCCATCAAAAGAAAAATGGGGAAATAATTACAGTTGAAATTAAAAGCAGTCTAATTGTACATGAAGGGATCAAAGCAGAGGTAGTTTTGGCCAATGACATTACCGAGCGCATGCGGTATATCAAAGCCATTGAGGATCAAAACAAACGCTTACAGGAAATAGCATGGATGCAATCACATGTTGTGAGGGCACCACTGGCCAGATTGATGAGTTTGGTAATGGCAGTTGACACCTTGGAAGAAGATGTCGGTAAAGAAAATTTTCATCAGATGATAATGGACTCGGCAGTTGAGCTGGATGATATTATTAGAGATATCGTTAAGAAAACAGATAAGGTAAGTTTAGAGGCCAAAATGAAAGAGAAATTTGACCCTAGTACAGAAGAATAAAGTTCACTAAAGTCAATTTGAAAGCAATCCATTGAGCTTGTCAGTATCTAGAGTGTTGTAAAGAGGAAACCTTATCAAGCACTCGCTGTATTTTTCGGCTTGAAATAAATCTATTTTACGTGGGTATTGGGATAAATAATAAGGGCTGGTATGCAGACTTTGGTAGTGGAATACAGCCATTATTTTTTTCCGTTTAAAGAAATTCAGGACTTGATCTCTGTGCTTCAGATTTTTCGCCAGCCCATAAAACAAATGAAAATTCTGTGCGGCATGTTTAGGGACTGCCATCCATTCTAGATCAAATTTTTCCAATATTTGCGGTAAATGGGTATGATGCCAATGCCATTTTATTTTACGAACGCTTTGAATTGATTCGATCTGCTCCAATTGGGCCCATAACCATGCGGCATTAATCTCTGAAGGAGCAAAAGCACTTCCCAGGCTTTGCCACTCGTATTTATTTGCTTTCCCTGAGGAAAAATCTTTTTTATTTGTCCCTCTGTTCCAAACCAAATTGGCTTTGGCAATAAATTTTGAATCGTTAATCACAAGCATGCCTCCCTCTCCACAACTGATATTTTTGGTTTCATGAAATGAAAAGGTGGCGAATTGGCCAAAAGAACCTAAAGGCCTTTTTGATTGATCTTTGCTTACGTAATAGCCATCAATGCCTGCTGCGGCATCTTCCACCAAGTATAAATTATATCTTTGGCTGATGGCCAACAATTGTTCCATATCACAGGCAATTCCTCCATAATGAACAGCTACGATTGCCTTGGTTTTGTCTGTAATTAAATGTGCTAATTTCCCGGTATCTATTCCAGGGTAATCCCTACAGCTGTCTGCAAATACGACCTTGCAACCCCGAAGCGCAAAAGCATTAGCGGTGCTTACATAAGTATAACTGGGTAAAATTACTTCATCTCCTGGTTTTAAGTCCATCAAGAGTGCAGCCATTTCTAAGGCCTGTGTGCAAGAATGAGTTAAGAATGTCTTTTTGAAGCCATATCTTTTTTCAAAAAATGATTGACACTTCAAGGTGTATTTTCCACCCGATGCCAATTTTCCTTTTTTACTCGCATCCTGAATATAGTTCCATTCATTTCCGGTAGCATACGGTTTATTAAAAGGAATCTGATACATGTCAAATGGAGTCTCCCGGTTTATTTGTAGCTTTATTTTGCTTTGGGTTTTTGATATAGTGCAGGTCTGAAACACCACCTGAAACAATAAATTTCATCACTTCTGTGCTGTTGACATTGTATAGTCTCTCCACATTTTTTCTAGGCACCAAATACAGGTTACCACTGAAATTATAGGAATGAGGAAAGTAAACGGCCACTAATTCTTCCTGGCCAATTACTTTTAGATCATCCTGTGTCATAAAGCCAAGCCTAGACATATTGTCTGAAAGCTTTACGATTATGGGTGTATTGAATTTTTTCTTATCACCTACAAACGCAGACATAAGGTCTTTGATGCTGGTATAAAGAATGTTAACCAAGGGTATTTTAAATACCAGTTTCTCAAGTTCTTCGAAAATTGATTTCGTAATGAAAATACTTGTCAAATAACCTACGAGGGTTACGAATACCAACATGACCAATATCCCCAAGCCCGGGATATTTACCGGAATAATATTGTCCAGAAACTGAACAGTCAGGATGATGATGTATCCTGTCAAAAAGAAGGGAACAACGAATAAAAGTCCCCTAAGAAAATATCCTAGAATTCGTTTAGAAGTAAAATCTGACATCTCGAGCAGGCTTAGTGTTAATTTAATCTAAAAATCAAAAAACCCTGTTCACTCAATAGAGAACAGGGTTTTTAATGAAATATTCTAATTGAATATAAACCTAATATTATAAATCAATTCCCATAAATGACATGAATGCAATCCCCATGAGACCTGTTATCAGCATGGTGATGCCTAGTCCTTTAAGACCATTTGGAACGTTGGAGTATTTTAATTTTTCTCTGATGGCTGCTAAAGCTACTATTGCAAGGAAAAAGCCTGTTCCTGACCCAAACCCATACACTGTTGCTTCAGCAAGTGTATAATCTCTTTGAGCCATAAATAGAGATCCACCCAAGATCGCACAGTTTACAGCGATTAGAGGAAGGAAAATACCCAAGGCACCATACAATGCAGGAGCAAATTTCTCCACAACCATTTCCACCAATTGTACCATTGCAGCGATAATGGCGATAAACATTATGAATCGTAGGAAAGTAAGGTCTATATTGGCAAAAGATTCGCCAAGAAAAGACAGCGCTCCTTCTTTCAAAACAAATTCATTCAATAACCAGTTAAGCGGGACTGTGATTGTCAATACGAATATAACGGCAGCACCCAAACCTAAGGCTGTACTTACTTTTTTGGATACTGCCAAAAAAGAACACATACCCAGGAAGTAGGCAAAAACCATGTTGTCAATAAAAATTGACCTAATTGCTAAGCTAAATAATTCCATTGTTCCTGTTTAATTAATGTTCTACATATCCTGTTTTGGATCTTTGGACCCAAATCAACAATCCCAATATAATGAATGCACCTACAGGAGATACCATAAGACCATTGGTGGCAAGCTGGAAATCTTCGCCAAATAATCCAGAGACGTAATCAAAAACAGGAACGCCAAATACAGCTCCTGATCCCCATAGCTCTCTAAAGAATGCGACGGTAAGAATGATCCAAGAATATCCTAAAGCACTTCCAAAACCATCCAATATTGAATCGTAAGGTTTGTTACCAAGGGCAAATGCTTCTAGACGTCCCATTACGATACAGTTTGTAATGATTAGTCCTACGAAAACAGACAATTCCTTGTACATATCGTATGCGAAAGCTTTTAGCACCTCATTTACCAAAGTTACCAAGGTTGCTACAACAGCCAACTGAACAATGATCCTAACTCGTCCTGGAATCTTATTCCTTAGTAAGGAAATGGTTAAGTTAGACATTACTACCACAAAAATAACCGACAAGGCCATTACCAAGGTAGGCTGCATTTGTGTTGTTACTGCCAAGGCAGAACAAATTCCCAATACCTGAATGGTGATAGGGTTGTCGTCCACCAAGGGGTCAGTAATTAGCTTTTTTCTCCTTTTAGAAAGAAAAGCTTCTGAATCCTTTACTTTTATTGCTTTTTCAGCGGTTTCTGTACTCATAATTTCTTTGTATTGAAATTTTTACAATTAATTCATAGCCACTTTAGAACCACCTTCTTTTATTTTTTCCATATAGGACTGGTAATGCTGAAGGTAGTTTTTTAGCATATTGTTAACACCATCACCTGTAATGGTTGCTCCGGACATGCCATCAATTTTATGTGGATCGTTTGAGTAATCTTTTCCTTCACCTTTCTGCATGTTTACGGAAACAAGTTCACCTTCTTCATTGTAGATAGACTTGTCTTTGTACCGTTGTTGCACTTCTGTTGTAGTGATTCTGGCACCCAATCCGGGGGTTTCACCAGCATGCGATAGGGTCACACCTTCAATGGTGTCCATGTCAGTTTTTAAAGCAACATAACCCCAGATACTGTCCCATAATCCACTACCATAAACCGGTAAGATATAGGCAAGAGCAGTTTCTTCATTTCCTTCATCTAAGAAGATAAATACAGGATACAATCGATCCTCAGGAGCTCTTTTGTAATTTTTACCAACATCCACAGTTTCTGCAGATACGGCAACTCCGTCTTGTTCTTCAACTTCTTCTCCTTGGATGTTAACTACTTTTGAAGAAATTCTGCTTGCGTAAAACTCATTCACTTCTTCCGGCTTCATTTCGGCTATTTCTTCAGCCGGCAAAACTGCACCTAGAATTTGTTTTTTAGTATCAAGTTCTTCAGCTTTCTTTTGAATTGGCTTTAAAACTTCAGAGGTACCTGACAATAATAAACCCAATACGACGGTCAAAATGACCGAAAATGTAATAATATAAGCGTTAGACTGTTGCACGTTGTAACCTCCTTTTCTTGTTAGCTTTAACTACATAATAATCAATAAGCGGTGCAAATACATTCATAAATAACACAGCGAGCATGATGCCCTCAGGGTAGGCAGGGTTAGTAACCCGAATAATAATTGTGAGGACACCTATTAGTAAACCATAAATCCATTTTCCAGATTCCGTTTGAGCGGCTGAAACAGGATCTGTAGCCATAAATACTATACCAAAAGCTACACCTCCCATTACCAAATGATAATGCGCCGGCATTGCCATAAATTCGTTTACCGCAAGGGCTTGCATGACTACTGCCATTAGATAAGCGCCTGCAAATCCACTGAAAATTATTTTCCAACTACCTACTCCGGTAAATATTAAAATTGCAGCGCCGATAAGCACCATTAATGTGGAAGTTTCTCCAATTGATCCGGGAATAAATCCCATAAATAAGTTTTGAAAGCTAAACATATTGTCCATCAAAACTGAATTATGACTAGCCAAATTAGCTACTGCATTTACGCCTTCTTGTCCGGATTGGTAAGCTACAGCCAAAGCAGTAGCACCTGAAAATCCATCAACAGGCATTTTGTCTCCTAAATAGGTCCATACCTGATCACCTGATATTTGAGCAGGGTAGGCAAAATATAAAAATGCCCTGGCAGTCATCGCCACATTTAAAATATTCATTCCTGTTCCACCAAACACTTCCTTGGCAATAACCACAGCAAACACTGTTGCCAATGCAACTTGCCATAATGGAGTAGTTGCGGGAACTACCAAAGGAATCAACATTCCTGTTACTAAGAAACCTTCATTGATTGGGTGCTTCCTTACTACGGCAAATACTGCCTCTACGATACCCCCTGCAGTGTAAGCTACCAATACTATAGGTAATACTAGGGTCAGACCTAATACAAACTTGTCACCAAAGGTGGCCGCTTCTCCTACTGCCAAATAGTGCATGTGGCCGGTATTGTAAATACCAAATAACAAACAGGGGATCATGGCAATGACCACTGTAATCATCATCCTTTTCAGGTCGATGGCATCTTTTACCTGAGCGCCTTTTGTGGCAGCTGTATGGTTGGGTGAAAACATAAATGTTTCTCCTGCCTCATACAGGTAATAAAGATTTTCCAATTTTCCTCCCTTTTGGAATAAGGGTTTCTGTTTATCCAACAGATCTCGTAAAAACTTCATATTTCTTAACTGTATTGAATGAGTTCTATACCTTTTCTAATTAATTGCTGAACCGGGTGTTTGGAAACATCTACAAATTCACACAATGCAAGATCTTCTTCTATAACCTCGTAAATTCCCAGCTCCTCCATTTCATCAAAATCTTCTGCCATGATGGCTTTAAGCAAATACACAGGGTAAATATCCATTGGTGTAACCTTTTCAAAAACCCCTGTCTGTACAAATGCTCTAGGTTCCCCTCTTACATTGGAGTCCAATGCATATTCCTTTTTCGGGAATAAAAAGGACAATAATCCCAATGCCTTGTGAAAACTTAATTTATCTGCGGTAGGTTTCATCCAGCCCATAAATTCATAATAATCACCCTCAGGGATGATTGTCAATTGGTGCTGATAAAAGCCTAGATATCCGTCTTTGCTAATTTTCTCTCCTGTCAATACATTTCCGGAAATAACCCTAAAATGATTGGATTTGGTATTTCCTTCTACATAGCTATCTACACAGCTACCTATGTAAGTCTGGGCATAAGTAGGAGTTTTCACCTCAGAACCTGTGATGGCTACCAATTTGGAGGCATCATAAATTCCATTGATTAACAATTTACCAATTTGAACCACCCCATAAGGGTTGACAGTCCATAAAGTTTCTCCTTTATTGATTGGGGCAGTATTGTGAATTTGCACACCTACGTTTCCTGCCGGGTGAGGACCTGAGAAAGTAGTGGTTTCAACACCTTGTATAGCTCCCAACTCAGTTGATTTATTGTCAGCAGACAAGCCTAAGTAAACTTTACCATCGGTAAGTTGTTTTAGGGCATCAATTCCTGCTTGAAAATAATTGCTTTGACCTTTAAGTATGTAATCATAATCCGGAGCCAAAGGATGGGAATCAAATCCGGAAATAAAAATAGCGCGAGGGTTGTCATCAGGATTTGCTACAATTCCGTAAGGCCTTTGAATAATTTGAGGCCAAACACCAGAAGTAGTAAGTTTATCAACAATTGTCTCTCTGCTCGCCGACTTTATCCCTGAAGAGGTTAATTTCTCAAAGTTTTCAAAATTAATTTCGCCGTCAGCAAGGATTTTTATTTCCAATAACTTTCTTTTCTCTCCTCGTTTTATTTCGATGATTTCTCCTGATACAGGTGCAACATACTTTACCTTTTCCAGTTTTTTATCAAATAAAATAGGAGTGCCTGCCTTTACCGTATCACCTTCTTTCACAAGGACCTTAGGTCTTTGCATTCCGATGAAATCTGTGGGCTTGATGGCAAAGGTTTTGACAGGTTGATAATCACCGACTTTTTTTTCGGCTTTACCTACCAGGCGTATATCAAACCCTCTTTTAAGCTTGACTTGTTTTGACATATTTAATTTTTGAAACTTTTTGATCCTATGAAAAACGCCTCAAATCTAATAAATTACATTAGTTATTAGAAGATAATTCGGCGATTATTTAGCTATTTTTTATCTGTAAAACCCAATTATTTTAACGGATTCTTAATTGTTTGCCTTGATACTGATTTTATTATAAGATAAAATGTGTTCTTTTACCTGATCCATTAACCACATTGGAGTGGATGTGGCCCCACAAATACCTATTTTATCTGCAGGATTGAGCCAATCCGAGTTAATTTCAGTTTCATTTTCCACAAAATAACTTCTTGGGTTGATGTGCTTACAGACTTGATACAAGGCTTTGCCATTTGAGCTCTTTTTTCCTGCTACAAAAATTATTACATCATTGTCTTTGGAAAATTTTTGGAGTTGAGGTTCACGGTTAGATACTTGACGGCAAATAGAATCATTGGCATTGAAATCCATTTCTTCCATGCTCCCTCTTGCTTCTTTTATCCGAGCTTCAATTTTTGCTTTCAATTCGTAAAAACCCTTCGTGCTTTTGGTAGTTTGACTGAACAAGGTTACAGGTCTGGAAAAATCAATTTGGTCCAAATCTTCATCATCCATTACTACAATTGCTTTTTCAAGCGTTTGGCCGGTAAGACCAATCACTTCTGCATGCCCTTTTTTACCATAAATTACAATTTGACCATCCCGACTTTCCATCTTGTCAAAGGCACTCTTTACCCGATGTTGTAATTTTAATACCACTGGACAAGAAGCATCGATTAGCTCAATATTATTTTTGATGGCTGTTCTGTAAGTTTCCGGTGGTTCGCCATGGGCACGAATCAGGACTTTGCAATCATGCAATTCTTCTAAGTTTTCCCTGTCAATAACCACCAAACCCTTGTCACTTAGGCGGTTTACTTCCATGGCATTGTGCACAATATCTCCAAGGCAATAGAGCTTAGAACTGCTTTCCATCTCATCCTCTGCCATTTGGATTGCGTATTCAACACCAAAACAATATCCGGAATTTTTATCTATTGTGACTTCCATAAAGTTAGTTCATTCTTTCCTTGGCCAATTCAATTATTCTTGACACCTGCTCCTTAAAATCAAGATAACTGGTATCAATCTCTACGGCATCTATTGCTTTTTTTAATGGGCTTACTGATCTTCCAGAATCTATCTTATCTCTTGATTCAAGATTTTGCTTAACGATATCTAAACTAATTTTTTCACCTTTTTCTAAGAGCTCTTTCTGCCTTCTTTCTGCACGTATGGTGGTGTCTGCAGTCATGAAAATCTTTAGCTCGGCATCGGGGAAAACAACAGTGCCAATGTCACGGCCATCCATTACAATGCCTTTTTCATTGCCCATGCGTCTTTGGATATCCACCATGGCTTGACGAACAATTGATAATTTACTTACCTGACTCACATAAGTAGATACGGCCATTCCCCTGATTTCACTTTCTACATTTTCTCCATTCATAAAAATTTCCTGAATACCTTTGGCTTCATTGAAATGGAAAGTGATTTTTATGTTTTTAAGGGCTTTTTTAACCTCTTCATTACCAGATAGATCGGTATTGTTTCTTAAAAAATATAGGGTGACTGCCCTATACATGGCGCCGGAATCCAAATAAGTATATTGCAGAACCTTGGCTACAGCTTTGGCTGTAGTGCTTTTTCCGCATCCTGAATACCCATCGATGGCAACGATAATTTTTTTCATTAAAGAAAAATGAAATTGCTTACTGCTTTCCTTTTCATTGGCAAATATAGTATATTTATAAGTATTCTTGGCAGTAAGCTTTATTTGAATTGATTTTTATTCCCAATAATGAATCTGTTGCAAGAAAATGAAATATTTTATTTTAATTTTTAGGTAAGAATGTCTAAAGCTTTTAGGGTTCAAGGTAAACTTGTTGATATAGAAAATCGGGAAGTTTATCCTGTAGAAATTCAGGTGTCTGAGGGTAAGATCAACAGGATAGATCGGATTGATTCTTCTCCTGACCAATACATTCTTCCCGGCTTTATTGACGCACATGTCCATATCGAATCTTCCCTGCTTATACCTACAGAATTTGCACGCTTGGCAAGTATTCATGGTACTGTGGCCACTGTCTCTGACCCCCATGAAATTGCCAATGTTTGTGGGCTCAAAGGAGTCGAATACATGGTGGAAAATGGGAATCAATCACCTTTTAAGTTTTTCTTTGGGGCACCTTCCTGTGTGCCTGCAACGCAGTTTGAAACAGCCGGTGCAACAATCGATAGCACTGACATCGCCAAGCTTTTAAAAAGGGATGATATTTATTATTTGGCAGAAATGATGAACTGGCCGGGTGTACTTTCAGGTGATGAGGAGGTTCTTAAAAAAATTGAATTGGCAAAAAAGTTTGGTAAACCTGTAGATGGACATGCTCCGGCATTGACAGGCGATGAGGCAGCTAGGTATATAAATGCAGGGATTACTACAGATCATGAGTGTGTTGCATTGGAAGAGGCCCGATTTAAAGCCCTGCAAGGAATGAAAATAGCCATTAGAGAAGGGAGTGCTGCAAAAAACTTTGATGCCCTAATTGATTTAATTGATGAATTCCCGGATCAAATTATGTTTTGTTCAGACGACAAACACCCCGACAGTTTGTTGCTAGGACACATCAATCAATTGGTGGCTAGAGCTATTGAAAAAGGGAAGGATTTGTTTGCTGTGCTAAAAGCTTGCTGTATTACACCGATTCAGCATTATAACTTAGCAGTTGGTAGATTAAAACCTAATGAGCCGGCTGACTTTATTGTGGTGAAAGATTTGATTAATTTTAATGTTTTAGAAACTTATATTTCTGGAATTTTGGTGGCCAAAGAGGGGGAAAGTAAAATATTGTCCACCAAGACCGAGCCGATTAATAATTTCAATGTCAATCCGCTTTCTGCCAATGATTTTGAATTGAATCATGATGGTGGACAGGCTAAAGTGATAGTGGTAGAAGACTCTCAATTGATCACCGGTAAGATTTTCAGTGATGTACCCGAAAAAGATGGAAAAGTGATAGTGGATATCGAAAAAGATATTCTTAAAATTGCCATTCTAAACAGGTACCTGCCGGATGTTAAGCCTTCGGTAGCCTTGGTAAAAAATTTCGGATTAAAAAATGGGGCCATTGCCTCGTCTGTAGCACATGATTCACATAATATCATAGTGGTGGGCACAAGCGATGTGCTGATGGCTGAAGCTACTAACTTAATTATCCAAGAAAAGGGGGGATTATCAGCTGTAGGGCCAACAGGAAATAAGGTCTTGAACTTACCTGTAGCAGGATTAATGAGTAATTCTGATGGATTTTTGGTCGCAAGTAGTTACATTGAAGTAGATAAAAAAGCGAAAGAGCTTGGAAGTGGTTTGCAATCCCCTTTTATGACCTTGAGTTTTATGGGCTTATTGGTAATCCCTCATTTAAAATTAAGTGACAAGGGATTGTTTGATAGTGACTTATTTAAGTTTGAAAAGGTTTTTGGATAGGGGAAGCATTTTAATTAATTATAGTTTTGAAAAAAGGTTTTTTGGCAAGGTTAAAACGTCAAGGTAAGAAATTGTTTTTCTGGGATCAGAGTCCATCCCTAGAAATACAAGTTTTCAATGCCACCTTGGTTATTTTAATTGTTTTCGTCCTTTTTCTGGCCATAATTAATTTATGGTTGTTGAACTATAGTTTGGTGAAGCTTTGTGTTGTTGTTGCAGTCAGCCTATCTATATTTATTTATCTTTTGCGGGTTAAACATGCTTTTAAAACAGCATTTTATTTGGCAAGCTTTAGTACTTATCCGATTTTGCTTTTTAACTTTTTTCACAATGACGGCATAATTGGTCCTACTTTTTACATTCTTTCTTTGATTCATTTACTGGTTCTTAGCATAGTGAAGACCAAGCATTATGCCTTCTGGAGTACCCTAAATGTTTTGTATTATTTTTTACTTTACTGTTTTGGACTCTATTATGGAGAACTGATACCTCAAAATTATAACAGTCAGTTTGAAATCTTAACAGACCATTTGCTTACCTATAGTGCTTCCATTCTTGGGATTACGATGATAATGTTTGCCTTGAAACGTTTTATTTCTATTCAGAAACGCAAGGTGAAAGAAAAAACATCGGCCTTGTTGAAAATAAATAAAGACCTAAAACAAACCAACAACCAAAAAGACAAAATCATAGCCATAATTTCACATGACCTAAAAAACCCACTTCAATCCATTATTCAAACCCTAGAGTTGATTAATTCTGGAGACCTTACTGAAGAAGATATCAAATACCTTCGTCAGGAATTGCTTAAAACAACCAAAAACACGTATAAAATGATGGAAGATATATTGGAATGGTCTTCTTTTGAATTAAAAAACGCAGCAAAAAGGGAAAAGAAAATACACATTAAAGACCTCATTGAAGATACTGTAGAGATTTTGAATGTGATTGCCAAGCAAAAAAGCATAGATTTGGAGGTCAATTACCATCAAAACCCTCTATTAAATTTAGAAACAGATCGGCTGCTCCTTATTTTTAGAAATTTGGTGCAGAATGCCATAAAGTTTACGCTTTCAGGCGGGCATGTTATGGTTGATATTTACAGTCAAGAAGAACAATTGACCCTGCAGATAACGGATAATGGGGTTGGAATTTCTCCCAAACGCTTAGAGACTATCTTCGAACAAGATATAAAATCTACTTACGGTACCGAACAGGAGAAAGGAACTGGTATGGGGCTTCATATGTGCTTTCAAAGTGCCCATATGCTTAGCGGGAAATTGGAGGTGGAAAGTAAAGAAGGAGAAGGTTCAACCTTTAAGCTAGTGATTCCTACAGGAATTCATTAAAAGCCATTATAAAAAAATCTTAACTTTTTCAAACTTAATAACCAGCACCTCTTGGAAGAAAGTTTCACCATCATTGTTTTCCTTTCCAAGCATAAACAAGCATGGGGAGTTGGGCATAACTCCTTACACCGGCCTTTACCCCTTGAGACTTTAAATACAAATCGTTTGATCTTCGGCTCAGCTCCGAAGCAAAGGGAACAATGGCTCGGTTGCTTTCCTGAATTTCTCTTATATCATTTTTTATTGGCTCAGGTATATGTACCAGAAATTCCTTATATCGCTCACTATCCATTCTGTAAAGATCATTGAGCTGATACCTAAATAACTTCATGGTAGCAGCATATTGAAAAAAGGCCTTGGAACTTTGGGAGCAAACCAACCATGCCATAAAATTTGCCTCTCCCTCATCGGTTATACCAAAACCATGTGCCAACTCGTGTGCCATAGTAAAACCTTTTTCCAATGGATGAAGACTTGGGTCCAAGTAAGCTTCTCCAGTAAAAGGGAAATAAATGCCGAAAATCCCAAGCTTTCTCAAGGTGGCCTCAGGGTAAAATTGCTTGACTACCGGAGAATCTTTTCCTCCATGTTGCCACTCTTTAAGCACAGACTTCATTTCATCTCTAATCATGGTACTTTGAACGGTGAAATCGGAAATATCAGGCCAATTTGTTGAATCTGGATGCACATTTTCTCTCAAAGTATGTAGAAACTGTTGGGTGGTTTCCATTTCTTCGATTAATAAGTCGATAGAAAGAGGACTTGGGTTTAAATTAAGTTTTTGGTAAAGCGGTATGCGGTAATAATTATAAGCCCAAAGCATCAGGAAGGAAAAAATTAAGCAACCCAAGAAATTTAAAATAAGCCTGGAAAAGAGAAAAAATCGTTGCTTGTGGCTTTTTATTTTAAAGAGTTTCCGAAAAAAGCGAAACCCTAAATAAATTAGGAGAAGAATTAAAAGGTAAACGGTAGGAAAAGGTAAAACAACAATGGTATGATCGAGCAAACCTCTAATCAAAGGGTAAAGGCCGGTTGTATACCATTTTTCAGTAAGGTAAGGGGATGATGTCGCCAAGTACCTAAGCATTAGCGCAATTATCCCTAGGTATACACCTGTCCATTTGCCAATTTTCATTCTCCTAATCAAAGGTATAAATAGTAGGACTTACCTATACTTAAATACCCTCAGCTTCCACACTTTTTACTTCCGGTAGCATTCTAGTCAAAAGGTTCTCAATACCTGATTTTAGGGTAACTGTACTTGAAGGACAGCCGGAACATGCACCCTGTAATAGTACTTTGACTACTCCGTCTTGAAAACTATGGAAGACAATTGCTCCTCCATCTTGTTCTACAGCCGGACGAATGTATTCATCAAGTATGCCTTTGATTTTTTTGACAACCTCACTGTCATTTTCATCGAAAAGAGGATCAGAATCAAATTGAGTGGAAATAGGTTGCTTTCCACTTTCAAGGAAAGTTTTAATTTGATCTCGAATATGTTGCTGAATGTCTTCCCAAGGAATGTCTCCTTTCTTGGTGACTGTTACAAAGTTGGATGCAATGAATACCCTTTCAATGGCAGCAAAATTAAACAATTCTAAAGCAAGGGGAGAATTTGCCGCACTTTCTTCGTCCGGGAAATCAAAACTTACCCCATCATCTGTCAACATAAAATTGGCGACAAATTTTAAAGAATTCGGATTTGGGTTTGCCTCCATGTACAAGTGTACAGGTCTTTTTTGTGCTTCTAACATTATATCCTATTTATTATTTCTATTTTTTTCCTTTGTAGTCTTAGAACGAAAGTGGGCACATCTTGGTTCGGATGCCGCACAATTCCCCAAATTTTGCTTTATGAATTGGTCAGTGGATTGGATTTTCTTATCAATCCATCCGGTAATTCACCCTCTGTGGAGGCTACTACGGTGCATACCATGGCATCACCTGTTACATTTACTATGGTCCTAAACATATCCAAAATTCTATCAGGAGCAAGAATCAAGGCAATTCCTGCCGAAGGCACACCGATGGACTCTAGAACAATGATTAGCATAATGATACCGGCGCCGGGAACGCCGGCCGTTCCTATAGAGGCAAGGGTGGCTGTCATCACAATCATCAATTGTTGACTTAGATTGAGGTCAAAACCCATGGCCTGAGCGATAAATACGGCAGCGACACCTTGATATAAACTGGTTCCGTCCATATTGATGGTAGCACCAAGAGGTAGGACAAAGCTACTTATCTCTTCGGATACGCCGATCTCCTCTTCCACCTGTTTCATGGTAACAGGTAACGTAGCTGAACTAGAACTTGTAGAGAAAGCCAATAACTGGGCAGGTTGAAGCGCTTTAAAGAAATCCAGGTATTTTACCTTCGTAAAAATTTTAAGAATCATCGGGTAAAAGAAAACAACCATCAGTAATAGACCTCCAACAACCACTGCACTGTATTTCAATAAGGCCAAGAGCAACTCTACAGCCGAATCAGGATTATCTCCGGTAATGTCAACTATCAATGAGGCCATTAAAGCAAAAACTCCATAGGGGGCTAAGATCATAATAAAGCCTACAATTTCGATGATGACATCATTGATACCTTCAAAAAAGGCAATCACAGGAGCAGATTTTGCCTTTGGGATCCGGATCAATGCAATTCCCATTATGATTGCAAAAAACACTACCTGCAACATCATCTCATTGGCTGCAGCCGCCTGAAAGACATTTTCCGGCACCATGTCCACCAGGGGTTGTAGGGGGCTTTGTTCTTTAATTTGTTCAGCTTCTTGAGATTTACTTCCGGCAGTTTCATCGTAAAGTTCCATCAGTTTCTCTCTGGTTTCTGCGGGAAGGCTTTTGCCGGGGTTGAATAGGTTCACCAAAAGCAGGCCTACCGATACAGATAAAGCTGTGGTGAATATATAAGTCAAGATGGTTTTGCCTCCAATTCTGCTGAGTTTGGTAATATCACCCAGATTAGAGACCCCCACAATTAAAGAGGCCAAAACCAATGGAACGGCAATCATTTTAAGTGCTGTGATGAAAATAGTACCTATTGGCTTGATGTAATCCTTAATGAATTCAGGAGAGAGTCCTAATTTGACAACGCCCAAGCCAACCAGCAATCCCAAAATCAGCCCGATGATTATTTTGGTGTGCAGTGGTATTTTTCTTTTCATACGCATTGATTTGTGCAAATTAAATTTTACTTGACCTATTCAATAAAAGGTGGTCTGCCAAAACCAAGGCACACATGGCTTCTACTATTGGTACAGCACGTGGAACCACGCAAGGGTCATGACGCCCTTTGCCTGATACGGTGGTTTTTTCACCCTGCGCATTGACACTCTCCTGATCCTGCATAATGGTGGCCACCGGTTTAAACGCTACTTTAAAATAGATGTCTTCACCATTGGAAATTCCTCCTTGGATGCCTCCCGAGTGGTTGGTCCTTGTTCTTACCTTATCCCCTTCCGTATAAAATGCATCATTGTGCTGGGAGCCTTTCATGGTAACTCCTTCGAAACCGCTTCCAAACTCAAAACCTTTTACAGCATTGATGCTTAGCATGGCATGGCCTAAAACCGCATGTAACCTATCAAACACTGGTTCTCCTAATCCAACAGGTACGCCTTTTGCGACACAGCTAACAACTCCTCCAATGGTGTCTCTTTCTTTTCTGACTTGATCGATCAGCTCAATCATTTTATCAGCAGTGTTTGCATCAGGACACCTTACTATATTTGATTCAGTTAGATTAAAGTCTAATTCCTGGTAGGGTTTTTCTAATTTAACAGCTCCTGCTTGGCTTACGTAAGCATTGATTGCTACGCCATAGCTTGCCAGCAAAAGTTTGGCAACAGCTCCTGCAGCCACCCTAGCGGCTGTTTCTCTGGCACTACTTCTTCCTCCTCCTCTATAATCCCTAACGCCAAATTTCTCGTGGTAAGTATAGTCAGCATGAGAAGGCCTGAATTTATCGGCAATATGTGAATAGTCTTTACTTTTCTGGTCAGTATTGTAGATAACCATAGCAATGGGTGTACCCGTGCTCTGGCCCTCAAATACTCCGGAGAGGATCTCAAAATTGTCCTCCTCTTTTCTTTGGGTAGTTATTTTAGATTGACCGGGTTTCCTCCGCTGCAATTCCATTCTGATAAAATCCTCGTTTATCTTAACGCCTGCCGGACAGCCATCTATAATTACGCCGAGACCTCTACCATGAGATTCTCCGAAAGTGGTAATGGTGAATATATTTCCAAATGTATTACGCATGAATTACTTTTTCTTTACAATCAAATAGGCCAATAATCCCAAGGCCAGCACTAGCAAAATATTAATTAGGCCGGAAAAATAAGACTTATATCCTTGATTTAAAAGCTTATTGTCTTCTACTTCAATCAGGTCATATAATCCTCCCAGCCTGGAGGAAGAAATGGCCTGGTTAATTCGACTCTCTCCGGTAACTCGTACTACAGCTTGTGGAACAAGGGTATCGTATTTGGCCAATTCGGGGTTAAAATAAATCCATTCAAAATGATCTTTCAAAGGTACTACCTCTGCTTCATTTAATGTCATGAAATAGCTAAATTCCTTCATTCCCGTCACTTTTCCTCTTCCCCTGTTGATTTGTACTTGCTCATTGGGGTCAAAAGTATTCAACTTTTGGCCTTTTTTTATTTTTGGGGGGCGAATGGAGCTTATATTCCCTTCTCCTGTGATGATAAAATCGTAGGTAAAACCTTCTCCGGTTTTTACCTCTAAATCGCTGATGTTTTCCCTGAGTCTATAATTACCGACACTTACTTCATTTTTAAGTGGATGTGGCGGAAGTTCTTTGACCTGGATGGATTTGGGTTGGGAATAAAATGTCTTAAAATCTTGCAACCTATTGCTGCCAAAAAAACTAGGGTTCTTGGCAACTTTGTATTTTATCATTTCCCATCCTACAGAGGGGAAATCCACAGTTCCCGCATTAAAAGGGTAAAAATTGGCTTCATAAACTTTGTATTTGGTCCACTTCTTGCCTCCAAATTCCACGCGTTCAGGTTGTATGCTGGTAATGTTGAAGTTCTCTTCCCATGCATTTCCCGGTTTTATCTCATTAATGATCCGTTCCAATTGCTTACCGGGTTCATGAAAGTTAAAAGGTGCTTGATTGCTCTCAGACATATAAAAAGCAAAACTTACACTGAAACCTTCCCCTACATATACTTCATCTTTACTTACTGAGAGTGAGAAAAAAGCATCGTCTTCTACTTCCACATATTCCGGCTGTTCAGTATTGTTTCTTCCGAAAAGATCATCAAAAGGGTCCAATGCCCGATTGCTCTGAGCATTTGATCGGGCATCTACTACTGTAATGGTGGTGCCTGGAGAGGAGGCGGAGATTCCATTCACATCTATTTCGAATGCAGGAAGTGTAAACTGACCTTTCCTGAGGGGTTTATAATATTGTATGACACTGTTGGTACTACTCATTTGACCATTGATGATATTCATCGATGAACTTTGGGAAATACCTTGCTTTTGGAATCCTTGAATATCAGGCAATTGGTCGTAAGATCTAATTTTATCCCCCGATACAATTACTTTTATGGTGAAGGTTTCGTTGAGAGCAACTTCATTTTCGCCCAATTCGATTTTGACATCCTGAGCATGAGCAGTTAGTGAAAAAAGACCCAGCAGGCATACAAAAAGAAAATGGTTTTTCGTTGAATACATATAATACGATTGTGTTTTCGTAATTTAATAACTGCAAATTAACAAGTATATTTTATACGTAACAAATCTAGAGGAAAACCGTTAATAGTATTTAAATCAATCTTTTTAATTAAACCTAAAAATTAAAATATCTTGAACCATGATGGAATATGTTAAGACTATTTTAGTAAAAGTAAGTTTTGACAGTAAGCTCTTCGAGAAAGAGTTGAGAAAGGGTCTGAATATGCTGGTTCCTGGTGAACTGGAAGAATTCAGAAAGTGGTGTTATGGCACTTTTTCAAAAGCATATGAGCCAATATTAAATAAATATTTTATCTTATTGGCAGGTTAACCAACAACCATTAGCCCCTGTACAATGGGGCTTTTTTTATGGGGCCTTATTTAAAGATACATTATAGAAGACCTTTTATTGAGTGTTTTATACATTTTTTTACTTACTTTTAAAAAAAGTTAAACTTTGTTAAGCGATGGATAAAAAGAACACCGGATTTGAGGATATTGAAAAAATGCTTCAGGAAGTTGGAAGTAAAATAGAGACCTTGATCGAAAAAGGAACCAAGGCTACGGGGGAGGCTAGTGAGGAAATTGAGAAAAAAATCAAAGACCTGCATAAAAACAAAGAAAAACTGGAAAAGGAATTTCAGGAAAAGAAGGCCAAGTTTGAGGAAAAATACCAAAGTAAATCAAGTACAGCCAAACCATTTTTGGAAGATTCTATGGCGCATTTTAAGCAAGGAGTAAAGTCATTGGTACATGCCATCAATGAAATGCTGAAATAGGATAGGAATTTTAAAATAGGCTCAACACTAATACCATTTCATTGAGGGATTGGCTGTGAATTTGCTTTTTTGTGTTGAATAAATTTTGACTTATTTTTAATTTATGAAGTTTTCTAGTAATTAATTTCTCTACTATTTCGGTTTAGGAATTATTAAAAAAAAATTGAAGTGACCAAGGATTAATCTGGAAGGCAAAATTTAATTAAGCATTTTTCAGTATCTGACCACTTATTTTAGTTGATAAAAAGTTAAAATTATTGAGTTATCGTAGTTCATTTTATCCAATTCATGGAATAAGTCAAGATTAAAATTTTTTAAATCCTTCATAAATTTTCCATTACCATTACTTTTAAAAGATAAAAACGTTTCAAATTCAATTGAATTTATGAATCTATTTTTGCTGTCCAGCCCTATTGGAACTGGTAGTAGAAAACGAATTAAACGTTGAGAATTATTGATGTTATTTGACGTATAAACCTGTTGATTATTTATGTTATAGTAGCCGTATAAATTCCTGTTTTTATCTGTGTAACTAAATATAAACCAGCCAGTCGTAATCTTATAACTATGATTTAAATAGGATGTATTGAGATTCATTATTTCTTTATCAAACTCTTGGTGATAATATTTTTTATTTTCAGGCCATGTATTTGTTCCAAAATTTAATTGGTAAAGAGGTAAAAGATCTGCAGGTGGAATTATTTTATAAACTAAAGACGATGTTGGCGCATTATAATAGGTGTCCAATCCATCTCCATTCATCCCCCCAGTGAATTCGAAATTCAAATATTTCCCTGCCTCAGGAAATTTCGCTGCTTTTCCTTTGACATTCCCATGTATGTCAGTTATTAATATCTTATAATATTCATTACTATCCACCCTCACATTAAATGCGATATGATCATCGTCTAATATAGATAATGAGTTAGGGGATAGGTTACTTCCTAAATAAACTTTGTTTTTGAAATTTCCATTTAAATCATAGATAAGCATGCTTTCATGGTCGATAATTATGATTTCATTTCTGTTTTTATGTACAGAAAAATCTTTAATTGACTTAAATTCTTCTGGTCCATCACCTTTTACACCAATTATTTTTATAAAATCACCATCTAAGGTAAATAAATGCAAATTAGAGCGCATTTTATCAAGCAGTAGGAGCTTTCCATTATATTCTATAGCCTTATTTACTTTAAGAATTGATTTATCTACAGGGATGCCTTTTAAAGCTAAAAATTCAAAACTCCTTACTTGATTAAGAATATTTCTTTTAACAGTATTTTGATTTATAACATTAACTTCAATAGGGGATTTTGTGATTTTTTCCTGTTTATTTTGAGGTTCGTTTTTCTCTTTACAGGAAAAAGTAAGCAAACTAAGTATTAAAAAACCAAGGATGATTTTCATGAATTGGTGCATAAAATAGGTATTTCTGGTTTTTGTGTAATAGTAATTTTAAATATTTGCCATGATTCTTGCGCAGAGCATTTTAATTTAACTTGTTATGTTTACAAGGCTGGGAAAAGGTTTTATTTGTATAAAATCTCTTAGGAATATACTGAAAATCAATCAATATCACTATTAATAATTACTTTTTAGTTGATTCTGAGATTTGGATAGTATCTTATAAATTCAGCTATTAATAAGTAAGCTTTTTGGTAAAAAACAGTATTTCCCGATACAGGGATCTGGCATTAGGTCACACCTGCTGTACAAGATTTCATAGAGTATTTGTTTATAGATTGTAGGCTATTATAAGCAAGCCTGTATTCGGGATGTCTGATATCAATTTATGGTTCTCAGAATATTTACTATGTCATTTCCTTTGTAAAAAATTATATGCTAGGAAGGAGCTAAATATTTTTAAATTCAAAATGAACGACGAAACCCACCTTATAATTCGGGAATATCCGAAATACCGTTGTAATTTTGTGCCATGAATTACCTTTCAGTTGATACACTTAGCAAGTCCTTTGGAGAAAGAGTCTTGTTCTCAGAAATTTCCTTCGGAATCGCCCAAGGACAAAAAACCGCTTTAGTTGGAATAAATGGAGCAGGAAAATCCACCTTGATGAAAATCATTATGGGGGAGGAAATTGCGGATGCAGGACAAGTGGTCATCAACCAGGAAATCAAAATGGCCTATGTACATCAAAACCCGGTTTTTGCCGGAGAGAAAAGCATTTATCAAACCATATTTGATGACCCTGACAATGAAATCATTCAAGTAATTCATGAGTACCAGGCCCTGATGCTTAAAGCAGAAGGAGGAGAAGATAACAGTGAAGCTCTCCAACCAATCTTCGAAAAGATGGATCGGCTGCAAGCCTGGGATTTTGAATACCAGATCAATGAAGTCTTAGGAAAACTTGGGCTTCATGATACGGGGCTTCAAGTGTCTGCACTCAGTGGAGGGCAGCGAAAAAGAGTAGCCATAGCCAGAGCTATTCTTCACTTCCCGGACTTATTGCTTCTCGATGAACCCACCAACCACCTGGATTTGGAAACTATCGAATGGCTGGAAGAATACCTTTCCAAGTCTAACCTCTCACTTTTAATGGTGACACACGATAGGTATTTTTTGGATAAGGTGACCAATAATATCCTAGAACTAGAAAATGGTGAATTGTATCGGTATGCAGGAAATTACAGTTATTTTTTAGAGAAAAAGGCAGAAAGAAAAGCCAATCAGGCCACAGAACAGGAAAAAGCAAAAAGTCTTTATAAAAAGGAACTTGATTGGATAAGAAGACAACCCAAAGCAAGAGGAACCAAAGCCAAATATAGGGTGGAAGCCTTCAATGATACCAAGGAGAAAGCTTTCAAAAAACAAGAGGAAAGAGACATCAGTCTGGAGGTAACTGCTCAAAGACTTGGAAAGAAAATAGTGGAGATAGAGAAAATCCATAAATCGTATGGTGACCTAAAGCTGATCGAAGATTTTAGTTACACTTTTAAAAAGGGAGACAAGGTAGGGATAGTAGGCCCAAATGGAGCAGGGAAAACCACTTTTTTGAATATGCTCATTGGGAAAAATGATCCTGATAAGGGCTCCGTAACTATCGGGCAAACCACCGCCTTTGGTTATTACAAGCAAGAGGAGGATAGCTTTGATGAAACCTTAAGGTTGATTGATATAGTAAAGGAAGTGGCAGAAGTAGTTACGGTAGCCGGAGGGGCAACTATCACCGTTAGCCAATTCTTGACTCAATTTGGTTTTCCACCCAAGCAACAACATACACACATTGCCAAGCTGAGTGGAGGAGAGAGAAGAAGGCTTCAATTGCTATTGATTTTAGTAAAGAGCCCCAATTTCCTTATTCTGGATGAGCCAACCAATGATTTAGATATTGTAACCCTCAATACTCTTGAGGAGTTTTTGGATGTATTTCCGGGATGTTTGGTAATTGTTTCCCATGATAGGTATTTCATGGATCGGCTAGTTGACCACCTCTTTGTTTTTGAAGGGAATGGGCAGATCAGTGATTTTCCGGGAAATTATACAGACCTAAGGGAAAAACAAAAGGCGGCTAAAGCTGAGGCACCTAAGCAGGGGGCAGAAAAAAAGCCTGTTGCAGCGAAAACATCAGAAAAGGAAAGCACCAAAGCTACTTTTAAAGAAAAGAAGGAGTTTGAGGAAATTTCGGCAACGCTAGAGCAATTGACGGCAAAAAAAGAAACTTATATTCAAAAGATCAATCAAGGGACTGAGAATCACGAGGAACTTATGGAATGGTCAATTGAAATAGAAGGCTTGGACGAAAAAATAGAAGCCTTGGAGATGAGATGGCTGGAACTTAGTGAACTTGACGGAATTTCCTGATTGATTGGCAAATTTGTAAGCTTGCGGTTTCAATGGGAGGCGCTAGAGTTTTTCCAAGACTGAAACAATTAACTTGTTAACGACCCCACTAGGATCTGCAGAGAATTTTCCGGAGATGCGATTGGCAACAATGGCATTCATGCTAAGGACTTCATGGCCCAGCATTTTACCCATGGCATAATAACCTGCAGTTTCCATTTCAAAATTGGTAAAGGCTTCATTTTGAAATGGATGCTTCCCTAATAAATCGAAGATTTCAGGTATTCGAGGCTTTAATCTTACTTCTCTGCCCTGAGGGCCAAAGAATCCCGGGCAAGTAACAGTGATACCTGAAGGAAGGTCTTTACCTATTTTCTTTAGAAGCGCTTCAGATCCACTAACGCAATAAGGCTTAAATGGTAATCCCAGCCGCAATTGAACTTCATCGGCGATTTGCTGCTCGATATCGGTTTGAGGGATGGAATAAAAAGCCATTAAGGTATCTAAGCCTACGGCTTTTGAGCTGGCAAGAATACTCCCTTCCGGTAAGGTGCTTTGCATGCTTCCGGATGTACCAATTCTTACAATATTTAGCTTTTTTTGGCTAGAATTGGGTAGGCGAGAATTAAAATCCACATTAAATAAGGCATCCAACTCCGTCATAAAGATTTCCACATTGTCAGTTCCCATGCCGGTACTGATTACGCTGACTCTTTTATTTTTGTACCAGCCGGTATGGGTGACAAATTCTCGGTGACTGACTTGAAGATCGATGCGGTCAAAGTGAGAAGATACCTTTGCCACACGGTTTGGGTCTCCTACCGTAATGATCGTATCTGCCACCTGCCCCGGTTTGAGGCGGAGGTGGTAAATACTTCCATCAGGATTGATGATAAGTTCCGACTCAGGTATCGGACTTAGCATGGAGGGTGGTTTTTATTTTATTTGCATTTGGCTTTTGGTACAACCCCTTGTATGGATTATAGCCATTGGTGTTTTTTTGGTAGTAACCGGTACCATTATAAGGTCTTTTCTGTGGGGAAGTCTTGCAGCTTTCTGAGCAAGCACCTTCCATTTCCCAACCACAAGACTCACAAATGGGAACATGAACATTGCACTCAGGGTTTGCACAGTTGACCATCCTGTCAGACAAGGTGCCGCAAACAAAACACTGTGAAACTGTTTTGGGGTTTACCTTATTTACATCCACAGCCAGCCTATTGTCAAATACATAGCATTTACCTTCGAAGTCTTCTCCGCCGGCTTCCATTCCATATTTGATAATTCCCCCGTGAAGCTGATATACATCTTCAAAACCTTGCTCTAACAAGAAAGCTGATGCCTTCTCACATTTGATTCCTCCGGTACAGTAGGTAAGTACTTTTTTGTTTTTGAGGTGTTCCAGTTCTTTTACTTTTTCGGGAAAATCCCGAAAATTGTCAATGTCCAGTCGTACAGCATTCTTAAAATGACCTAACTCATGCTCGTAATTTGATCGAACATCTAAAATAACTACATCTTCTTGGTCTTTTAAGGCCTTAAAAGCTTCAGGTTCTAGGTGCTTTCCTGTCTTTTCTCTGGGGTTAAGGTGTCGTAGGCCTGAGTGAACTATTTCTTCCTTGGCGCGAACATTGATTTTTGCAAAAGCATGTTCGTTGTGCTCATCAATTTTGAATTCCGTGTCGGCAAATCGAGGGTCGGCTTTTACATAGGCCATGTACTTTTCACAGTCTTCCTTCAAACCTGAAACTGTTCCATTTAGACCTTCAGAAGAAATGATAATGCGTCCCCTTATATTGTTTTCAACACAAAATAAGTGGTGTTCTTCACGGTATGCTTCCAAATCCTCGATTTGGGCATAGCAGTAATACAATAAAATGTTGTAATCCATAACTTAAGCCCTGTTTCCGACAGGGTGTTACTTGTTTAATAAAAGAAATAAATTTATTTATCTATCACTTGTGCCGGGTTTCCAAACACAGTTTGTTTGGCTTCTATATCCGCTATGACTACGGAACCTGCACCTATTCTGGCATTCTTACCTATTTTAACTCCTGAGACAATGGTCACACCAGAACCTATAAATACTCCATTTTCTATGGTCACACCGGAGTTAATCACAGCTCCTGCACCTACTTGTACAAAATCACCTATTTTGGCTTGATGCTCTATGGTTGCATTGGTATGTAAAATACAGTGGTTCCCAATTTCTGCCCCTGCACCTATGGTTACTTTAGCATTGATAAAATTACCATGACCAATGCCTGCATCAGTAGAAATATAAGCCAACCTGTGAAGCGCATTTACAGGCTGCACTTTCCTTCTTTCATTGAGTAGTTTTACCAAACTTTCTCTGTACTTAGGATCATCTACAGCAACAAATGCTTCACATTTTTTCCCGATAAGTTTAAGAAAGCCGTCGTCTTCCAGCTTTCCAAGAATGGCAACATTGTTAATTTCTTTTTGGTGAAGGCTCGCATCATCATCCAAAAAACCATAGACTACAGCATCATGACTATTGAAAATTTCTAATGCAGGATGTGCAATTCCCTTGGCACCGAAGATAATGATTGGTTTTTCCATAATATAGTTTTAGAAGTACAAAATTAATGGAAATTACCAACCTATGCAAAAGATCATTTTAAATTGGGTCTAAGTAGGTTTTGGCCTATTTTACAATGCAAACACATGCGTTTGGAACAATACTGATGGTAGAGTCCAAGCATGCCTTGGCTGTCATAGGCATTAAGGGCCGGCCAGCCCACAGCTTGATAAATTTGAATTATGCTGTTGTTTTCTGCGGAAATTTCCTGGAGTAGATTAAAGCATTTTTCTTGCCAGACTGAGAGGTCTGCAAATCTCCCGTAGGCATACCAAAGGGGCACTACATAATTGATAACCAAAAGTCCCAAGATGTTTTGGGTTAATTTTCCATGGGTAGCTTGGGTCTTTGGCTTACCAAAGTGATAATGCTTTTTCCAGTATTCACTAACAGTCAAGTCAAAGATCCGTGCAATGGATTGGCTGCTGTCTAATTCATGAAGTACCAAGTCGAAAAGATGGGGACTTCGGTTAAGCAAGTCTGAAAGCTGTGCCAATCTAAGGGATGGAAAATTGCTAGGTCTCACCTTCATAAACTTCCATTCTGATGGGAAGAGATTTCTTTTAAGAGAATATTTGTTTTGCAAATAACCATACTCTGCCTGTAAGCCCTTTTCATAGGTTTGGTCTAAATCTAAGGAAGGAGTGAACAAGCCGGCCTGACCGAAGATCAGCGCTTCTATTTGTTTGATATTGCCTGCATTCTTTTTAATCAGCCTATAAGGTAGGCTTTGTGCCAATTTTAGCATGGGGATGCTGTTGGTTTTAAAACCGAAAGAAAAAAATAGCCATTGATAGGCCGTTTCCTCCCAATCGTTTCCGTTTTCTTTTAATAGATCCAATACTTGGTCACTTTTGCTTTGGAGCCGTTCGACAAGGGCTTTTTCCAACATGGAAAATTTTAAAATTGAAGAAAGCTCAGGGAGGCTATCTGTACATAGAAGTTTTTTAGTGGAATTTTGTAGTCTTTGGTAATTCCTGATTACATCCAGCAATACTTTTCCTTCTAGAACCAAGGTGGGTATCACGGTCCCATCCTTTCTTTTCACATCCTCATCATGTTGCCAAACTACATGTAGAATTACTGCATTATAGGCGTTGTCTGCGTCATGCTTATGGTTTTTCCAATCGGAAGTGCGAAGGTGTATTTCTATATGACCAAAATGGCGGATGCCTCCTAGGGAAATTTCTGCTTCTTTGAAATCAGGACCTTCATGTTGGTTATGAAAACCAATTTTGTGAATAAGAATGGGGCTACCACCTTCAGTTTCCAATGTATTTTTATCAAAATACTGGTATTTCCAAATAAGCTGAAGAAAATCCTCTTGAAAACGAAACATAGGTTTATTTCATATCTCTTGTATGAAATTACCTAAAAATATAAAGAAATCGAAATAATCGGACTGAATAATTTACTTACAGTAAATGTTCAGTTGCTGTGCCATAGCCTCTTGGAGGAGGATCGCTTCTTTTTTGGCAGCTTTACCAAAATCTTCGCCCGAGGAGGCATAAATAATTCCTCTTGATGAATTTACCAATAGGCCACATTGATTGTTCATTCCAAACTTGGCTACTTCTTCCAAACTACCTCCTTGGGCACCGACTCCCGGAACAAGGAGAAAATGATCAGGAACCAACTTCCTTACTTCAGCAATAGACTCACCCCTAGTGGCGCCTACCACATACATCATGTTTTCAGTGGTTCCCCAAGCTTTGCTTTTTTCTAAAACAGAAGCATATAGGGGTTGGTTGGATTGGTTTTTTATGACTTGAAAGTCTTTGCTGCCTTGGTTTGAAGTCAGGGCTAGAAGGATTACCCATTTCCCATCAAACTCTAAAAAAGGTCCCACACTGTCTTCTCCCATATAGGGAGCTACTGTGATGGCATCAAAATTCATTTGTTCAAAAAATGCCTTGGCATACAGGCGGGAGGTATTTCCAATATCTCCTCTTTTTGCGTCAGCTATGGTAAACGCATCTTTAGGAAGGTATTCCAATGTTTTGGCTAACGTTTCTAAACCTGCAGGACCCATTGCCTCATAGAATGCTAAATTAGGCTTGTAAGCCACAGCTTGATCTATGGTATGGTCGATAATTACCTTATTAAAGGTGAAAACAGGGTCTTCTTCCTTTAGTAAGTGTTTTGGGATTCGTTGTATGTCCGGGTCTAAGCCAACACATAAAAAGGAGGATTTTTTTTGTATTTGGGCAAAAATTTCTTGAGATGTCATGGGGCAAATTTATAAAAAAGAGATGGGAAATATTAAATCCGAGAGATTACCTCAAGTCAATTACCTCTACATCTTGATTTTCACTTACTTTAAATACAAAGTAATCATCCACAATCTTTACATTGGGATTCAATTCTTTAAAAGTATATTTAAATGTTCCTCCTACATCATCTTTAATTTCCCAAGCCAATATTTCATTTTTAGCTTTATCGATATAAAGCTTGATTCGTTTAAATCTGGCATTGGCTTTATCAGAAGTCAGTAATATTTCATGTGCCGGAGTCCCATTGATTTCACTGCTACCAATTAGTTGAGAGGTGTATCCTTTCTTGTAAATGTTGTATACATTGGATGGTGTGAGTTCATCTGCATCATCTTCAACATTGTTTATGGTGACCTCTTTGTATTTGGTAGATTTTATAAGCGTCCACACAGTTTTTCCGTTATTAAATATTTCTTGGTCATCAAGTGTAAGCCTGTATTTATTTCCTTTTACAGTTACATTTCCTGTGTTGGTTTGAATAAGTCCTTCATCTTCTGTAGAATAACTGTATTCAAAAAGCCCAGTGAAACCGTTAAGGCTTTTATAATTTTCGCTAACCTTAGAAAGTATTTCTACAGCTTTGGCATCGCTTTGCGCAAATAAAGCAGTGGAAAAGCAGTGGAAAAGCAGAATTATGGTGATTATTTTTTTACTAAACATTTTACAAATCAATATATTTTAAAGGTTATTCAATAACTGTTCCAAAGTATTTTCATCCTGGACCAATACTTCCCTAGCTTTACTACCCTCAAAAGCCCCTACAATTCCGGCTGCTTCCAATTGATCAATTATTCTCCCTGCACGATTGTATCCCAGCTTCAGTTTTCTTTGGATTAAAGAAGTACTCCCTTGTTGGTGCATCACAATAAGTCTGGCTGCATCATCAAATAGTGCATCCCGCTCAGAAAGGTCCACTTCTCCCAAGCCACTTTCTCCATCCTCGCCAACAAATTCCGGCAAGAGGTAGGCATCGGAGTAACCCCTTTGGTCACCTATCCAGTCACAAACAGCATCCACTTCTGGCGTGTCGAGGAAGGCACACTGCAAACGAATCACATCAGAACCCATTGATAGAAGCATATCTCCCATGCCAATTAACTGTTCTGCCCCTCCTGCATCCAGGATGGTCCGGCTATCAATTTTACTGGTTACCCTAAAGGATAATCTAGCAGGGAAGTTGGCTTTAATTATACCCGTAATCACATTTACTGATGGCCTTTGGGTGGCAAGCACAAGGTGGATACCGATGGCTCTGGCCAATTGGGCGAGCCTGGCAATAGGGCCTTCAATTTCTTTTCCAGCAGTCATCATAAGGTCTGCCAATTCATCAATTACCAAAACAATATAGGGCATAAACCTGTGCCCTTTGTCAGGATTTAACTTCCTTGAAACAAACTTTGCATTGTATTCCTTCAAATTTCTACAGCCCGCATCTTTTAATAGATCATACCGGTTGTCCATCTCTATGCAGAGGGAATTCAAAGTATAAATTACCTTCTTGGTATCTGTGATAATGGCCTCTTCAGCATTGGGAAGTTTGGCTAGGAAATGTCTTTCTATTTTATTGAAAAGTGTTAATTCCACTTTTTTAGGATCCACCAAAATAAGTTTTAGCTGGGAGGGGTGCTTCTTGTATATTAGGGAAGCAAGAATCATATTTAAGCCTACTGATTTACCTTGACCCGTTGCACCTGCCATAAGTAGGTGAGGCATTTTGGCCAGATCAACTACAAACACTTCATTGGAAATGGTTTTACCCAGAGCCACAGGAAGATCCTTATCACTCTTCATAAACTTCTCTGTACCCAATACTGAACGGGCAGCCACCAATTCCCTGTTTTTGTTTGGAACTTCTATACCTATTGTGCCTTTGCCGGGGATAGGAGCAATGATCCGGATCCCCAAAGCAGCTAAACTAAGGGCAATGTCATCCTCAAGATTTTTAATCTTACTGATTTTTACACCGGGGTCAGGAATGATCTCATATAATGTGACCGTTGGACCTATTGTAGCTTTGATCTCTTGGATGCCGATCTTAAAATTCACCAGTGTTTCAACGATCTTATTTTTGTTTTCCTCGAGTTCCTGTCTGGTTACAGTTACCTTCTGTTGATCGTATTCATTGAGTAGGGAGAGGGTAGGAAACTGATAGCTGGGCAGGTCGATTGTAGGATCATAAGGATCCAGGTTTTCAACCATCTCCGCTGTTTTTTCCTCATTCTCTTTATTTTTGACTACAAAATTATTTTCTGCCAATGGATCTTTTGTTTCCACAGGACCGTCTTTTGTGGTGTCTTCGACCTTGAAAGCCGGTTCCGCTGCGTCTTTTTTTGCTGGAGGATTAGGCTTTTTGGAATGGGTGACTTTCCAGCTGTTTGTTTCAGCTTTATCTTCTTCCTCCAAGGGTTCAGTATTTTCTAAGTCCTCAGCTTCAAGATGTTCAAAATTGTCCTTTTCCTCAATTTCTTCTTCTGAAATAAAGGTTTGTCGATCAAGCATTGCTTGTTCATTTTCCGAATCCTCGTCTTGTAAGTTCTCCTTTTCAGAATGATTAAACCATGTGATTTGATCTACATTGAAAAATACGATAACAAAGATCAACAAAGACCCAAATATTAGGATAAAAGTTCCCCAGCCAAGAAATGCGTCTGAAAGGATGGCCAGTTCATAACCAAACCCCCCGCTAAGAAAAGCCAGATAATTGTAACCATCAATAAGGTGAACCAAATAACCCATTAATAGCCCCAACCATACCAAAAAGAAAAGGGAAAATCCTGCATATCTAGTAAGTGAAACCAAGGAGTTTTTGAATGATAATTTGTATCCCCAAAAAAATAAAAATGGGGGGAAGAATAATGCAGCGATGCCAAACCAGCGATATATCATAAAATAACTCATCACAGCACCTGTATAGCCCAATAGGTTTTGGGTTTCACCGGCCTTGGTGCGAACAGGCATACCTGAGGCATTGACCAGGCTTTGATCTGCTTGCCCAACAAATAAATAGCTCAAAAAAGCCAAAAACATAAATACTGAAAACATCATAAAGATGATTCCAAAAGATAAACTCCATCGCTTATCACTGAAAAATGCCCAGTTGAATTTCTTTTTACTTTTAGGGGCTGATTTTCCAGAAGTCTCCTTCTTTTTGAATGTATTTTTCTTATATGTATTTGCAGCCATGGTCCTTCCTTTCTCCACTGTAGGGATGTAATTTAATGCTTGCTATGGTAATATAAAAGTTCTGCTATTGTACTGAATTATTTACCAGGCCTTTTTTCAATCGCTTTACTAAGCTGGGCCCCTCATAAATCATACCAGTATAAATCTGGATAAGACTAGCCCCTGCCTCCAATTTTGCTTTGGCGTCTTCCACTGTAAAAATTCCCCCGACTCCTATTACAGGAAAGGCATTTTCTGATTTTTGGGTAAGGTACCTAATGACCTCTGTGCTTCTTTCGTTCAATACTTTCCCACTAATTCCACCTGCACCTATGGCTTCAACTTCTTTCGTAGGAGTTTTCAATACCTCCCTGTCAATGGTCGTATTGGTAGCAATGACACCCGCAATCTTGGTTTCTTTCACAATTGATATAATATCGTCCAACTGTCCGTTTGTTAGATCCGGAGCAATTTTTAGAAGAATAGGCCTAGGTTTGTCATAGGTATAATTGGCTTCATTCACCACCGACAATAGTTTCTTTAGGGGCTCTTTTTCCTGCAATTCCCGCAAATTGGGGGTATTGGGAGAGCTAACATTCACCACAAAATAATCTACATGGGCATGCAATGCATGTAGACAAAAAAGGTAATCTAAAATGGCATCCTTATTTGCGGTGACTTTATTTTTTCCGATATTTCCTCCTACCAAAACATCGGAATTCCTGTTTTTTAGCCTTTCTACAGCTTCAGCAACCCCTCCATTATTGAAGCCCATCCTGTTGATTAATGCCTGGTCTTGTGGCAATCGAAACATTCTAGGCTTGGGGTTTCCTTCCTGTGGCTTTGGAGTCAAGGTTCCAATTTCAATAAAACCGAAACCCAATAGTGACATTTCATCTATAAGCTTGGCATCTTTATCGAAACCTGCAGCCAAACCTATGGGGTTTTTAAACTTTAGACCAAACACTTCCCTCTCCAACGTCTTATGTTCGAAGGCAAAGCTCCCTCGGATGGTTTGTTTAAGCAACGGAAGGTTGAACAATGTCTTGATCCAGGAAAATGTAAAATGATGTGCAGATTCCGGGTTTTTTAGGAAAAGAAGAGGCTTTATGATTTTTTTGTACACGACGTTGAATTTTGCTCAACCACAAAAATAACGCAATTCTTTGACAATCGACGGGAATTAGCCCAGCAATATGGCAGATATTGGATTTAAGCAAAAGATTTAATAAATGAAAATTTAATAGCGGAAAAGGGACAGTGTGTCAGCAAAACTTTATCTCAAAATAGATTTAATTTGGGTTACTACCTTTTCACGCTTGGGTCTGCCCAATATTTATGATCTTCATTTTATTCATTACAAGTTTCAAGCCCCACTTTATAGAAAGCATGGTAGCAATCAATAGGTAGGTCTGAGGCATTGTTGAACTAGTGCTGCTATTTACAACTTGATTTCAGAAAAAACATGGTACATCTCAGTAGCAATCTGCAGGCTTCTCTCCGTGTACTTTTCATCTTGTTCCGGCCTGTTGTCAAATGCCTTGGGATCATCAAAAGTGATAGGTATCCGTTTCTCAGCCCCCGGGATAAAAGGACAGCCTGCATCAGCTTGAGAGCATGTCATTATAGCTGCAAAATTGGATGTGGGATTGAATGCATCGTCATACTTTTTTGAAAACCCTATAATTGGATGTTGATTGGATGCGTATTTGATGCCATATACAGGATTTTCTTGCTCGGAGAGGTTTTGAATAAGAAGCCCAGATTTTTGAAGGGTTTCCGCTACTTTGGGAAAAAGTGCAGTAGCTTCTGTTCCTCCGGAATAGCAATACAAATTATTTATTTTAAAATTATAGGCCATCACTTGAGCCCAAACCTGAGAAAGATGACTTCTACGGGAATTGTGGGTGCAAATAAAATTAAGCCGAATCTCTTGTTGGCTTTCAACTTTGGCCTGAATAAAATCTATGAGTGGCTTCAGAATCAATTTTCGCTCAGCTGTAATATTCTTCGGTTTTAAATTCCGGATGGTAGTAATAATTTCTGGAAAAAGTTGTGGTTGGCTGGTTAACATAGTAGCTCAGGGTTATAAATTTCTAGTGATTGGACGATATAAATCGAATGTTAAAATACTCTGGTTGCTTCTTTATTGTTTTGTGGTGCCATTCGGCCTATTGAGTATTGGATAGTTTCAAATAGGCATTTATGGCTAAAATGGATAGCATTAATTTCAGTTTAGCAGCAATTTGAATTGTTTGAGGCATCTTGATTTAGAAATTCGGACATAATTGATTTCATGGCCGCCCATTTTTCCTCATTTATGCAATAACAAACGCTTGTTCCTTCCACATTTCCTTTGATTAAGCCTAAATGTTTTAATTCTTTTAGGTGTTGGGATATGGTGGGTTGGGCCAGTCCAATTTCATTTACGATATCTCTACAAACGCAGGAGTCAATTTTAAACAAAAATTGTAAAATAGATACGCGCGCAGGATGCCCAAATGCTTTTGCAAACAAGGCAATTTCGTTTTGTTTGTCGGTAAATATCTCTGTTTTGGCTAAACCCATCTTTTCTTATTGTTTGATTGCAATATTACGATAAATAATTAATTCCTCAAAATGGGTTGTAGTTCTTTATTTCTTCTTTTGGGAGGATGATTCATTAAATTTAAAAGGTAAAATATTTCCTCTAGTCATAGCCTGCGGAATAATAGGTATTAGTACCCATGGGTTACCCCCCACCGCATGGAGGTATCAGTCTTTCAAACCAAGATTCCGCATTTTCCGAGAAAGGATATGTGAAACCTTGGACAATTACTCTTCGCAGTGAATGGTAGGATTACTATTTTTCTCCCTCCAAGTTAATATTGTACCAATCAATCTTACGTGAGAAGTACATTACCAACCCCAGAATAATGAATAAACCGATACTTCCAATCAGAAGCGCATAGTCCTGAAGCTGGATAATTACAAAAATGAAGGTATAAAGCACTGCTAAAATTCCTGTGATCAGCATCGTTAATTTACCGGATTTTAAGATGGCCCTTACGTATCCCGCGATTAGGGACAAAGTTGCAATAGCCGAAACAATAAAGGCGAGATTAAATTTCAGGTGTTCGGAAATGGATAGTAAAAGCGTGTAAAAAACAATCAATGAAACCCCAACCAGGATGTATTGGATTGGGTGAATAAAAATTTTATTTAGGACCTCAATAAAGAAAAATACAAGAAAAGTAAAGCCAATAAATAAGATTGCATATCTGATGGATCTGTAGGTTTTTTGATAATTGTCGACTGGCAGGAGTAGGTCTATTCCAAAAGAAGAGGGATCAATGGAATGTCGGCTTCCGGCCCATATTTGAGGGTAGTTTCTATTTAAATGCAGGATGTTCCAATCCGCATTGAACCCTTTATCATTAACTTCTCTATTGTCCGGAAGAAATGCGCCATTAAAACTTGGATTGGACCATTCTGAGGATAAATTGATGTCCGTTACTTTGCCAACCGGGGTGAAATACAATTTTTGGCTTCCTTTTAAGTCTAGACTCAAATCAAAATTGTAGATTTTATCAACATTTGGGTTGATCGCCAAAGAAGCATTGATGCCGCTACCCACGATATCATTGGTAGGTACACCAGAATTGAAAGAGACTTTTTCCTTGTTCCAGTTCAAACTTACTTGTTTTTCGATTCCTCTGAGATCATTTATTCCCACTACAAATTGCACCTGATCAAATAAAATGTCTTCAGTTTGGATATCAAGTGCTTTCAGGTCAAATTGGTTAAATGTTCCAGAAATATCCAATTTAGAATTGTAGACAACGATTTCGTAGATGCCTCTATGGCGTTTTTCGGGATTTATATTGCCAGAAATATTAAGCTTTGTTGGTAATACATGGAGATGTTCTTTTATTTGAACTATTTTTTCAATGGAATCTTTTTGTGAAAATTGCTTCACATAGCGATGGTAAGGAATGGAAATAAAAGGGCCGGAAATGGTTTGTTCCTCACCCCATTTGGCACTGACTTCCCTAATTGCCTCATCTTGAGTCCATTCCCTTTCACTAATTAAATTTTCAATCATAAAAGTTGGAATGAGTAATAACAAACCAATGAAGGTGATTGTAGTTACTTTAAAGTAGATATTGGTTTTCAGGTTTTTCATGCGAAGGGGGGCTTACAATTGCTTATACAAAGATATAGACTGTGTTTTTTCAGATTATCAAAGAGTGTGCCTTACTAGGTTAAATTTGGTTAATCCCGAAATCGAGAAAGAAAATATTTCGCCATTCCAGGACTTATGGAATAATTAATTCAAGTACGGATGGGCTCCAGGCATCGCTTTGAGATATCAGTCTTATAGGGTTCCAAACTATATCCTTAACTTAATTCTAGCCCAGTTGGGGCGGCATATCCCTGAAACTCCTCAGAACCAATGTAAAATTGAGTTCAAGTTTTAAGATTTCTAATTAGTTGGAGAGGTTCCATAAGAATTCCCAATCCTTTGAAATGGGATTTTTTCTTCTAATCATAGGGGTCTTGCTCTAACTAATATAATTTTTATACCTAAAATTATCCAACTTAGTTATATTTCTCATTATCAATAATTGTAGCCTTGTGCTTTCATAATTCTTTCTTAATTTCATTCGATTTTAACTACGCATATTTATAGCATACTTTATGAAAGCCTTTTCTACTCTTCTTATTGCAGCATTTCTTTTTGTTGAATTCTCGGGATTTAGCCAGACAAAGTCCCAGGCGCTTTCCAAAATCAACACAGAAGGCTTTCAACGATCGCAGGTCATGCAACTTATTGCAGATTTGTCTGATGTTTATGGGCCTAGGTTGACCGGAACAGATCAATACCTTACTGCAGCCCAATGGGCGAAGAAAACCCTGGAAAACTGGGGCGTGGACAAGGTGTACTTTGAGAATTACTGCGATGACTGCATGGGTTGGGAAGTAAAGTCCTTTAATGTGGAAATGATTGAACCGGCCTATATGAATATACATGCCTATCCTTATGCTTGGACCGAAAGTTCAAATGGAGTGCAAATAGGGGACATGGTTTGGATAGAAAATTATAGCGACATAGAAGCCGTGAAAAAAGAATGGGCAGGCAAACTGGAAGGCAAGACTGTTTTGATAGGTTCAGTTCCCAAGCAAAACATGTTATTTGATCCGCTCTCAACTCGATTTACCGAAGAAGAAATAGAAGGAGCTAAAAAAGATATCCTACCTGCTTCCCCAAGCCCCCTAGGGCCAACTTCCGGAAATGTAGACTTGGTGGCCAATAAGGATGTTGTTTTCGAAAAAGGAATGCGGAAGAACGATGCTTTTTATGCCTTCCTGAAAGAAGAAGGGGCATTGAGCATTTTAGGAACTACCCCTTTATCGCCAGGCATTGTTCACCCAAGTGGCACCTACAGTTTTAGAGAAAGTCATATCAAATCCGTTCCCTATTTTGCGATTTCCCCGGAAAGTTTCGGGAAATTAAAACGTTTGGTAGACAGGTCCATTCAACCAAAAATCAAATTTCACCTTGACTCAGAACTTTATTTGAAGCCGAAAAACAATGTGAACATCATCGGAGAAATTACAGGTTCAGATCCCGTATTAAAGGATGAGGTGGTGATGATAGGTGCCCATTTTGATACCTGGCATCCGGCATCCGGAGCCACAGACAATGGGGCAGGCACAGGAGTGATGATGGAAGTGATTCGCATCATCAAAGCCACAGGATTAAAACCTAAGCGAACCATAAGAATTGCCCTTTGGGGAGGGGAGGAGCAAGGTTTTTTAGGTTCTTTGGCCTATGCTGAAGACCACTATGGCAAAGTGGGGGAAAGCAGCAGAAAAAAGGAAGTAGAAAATATTTCCGCCTATTTGAATATGGACAATGGAGCGGGTAAAATGCGAGGCATCTACCTGCAAGGCAATGAAGGCGTACGGCCTATTTTTGAAGAAATGCTGACTCCCTACAAGCATCTCGACGTGGATAACCTAAGCATCCAAAACACCAACTACACCGATCACGATGTTTTCGATTATTACAAAATCCCCGGATTCCAGATCATTCAGGACATGCTAAACTATTTCACCGTAACCCACCATACCAATCTGGATGCTTTGGAATACGTACCGGAAAGAGATGTGATGATCAATGCCACAGTGATTGCTGCCCTTGTCTATCAGATTGCAGAAAGGGAGGAAAGAATGCCGAGAGAGGAGTAGTGGGTTGATTTTATGAGTTTGATTATGCATTAAAACACCCAGATTTCCTAGGTGATTGAAAGACTTCTTCAGGCAATACGAAAGGTATTGCCTTTATTTTTTAAAAGAAACAAGTTTTATATATCTTAACTGCCTTGGTTCTATAGGTAAAGGGAGTTTTATACTCGTTTTGCAAAATTAATTGAATGGGTGGTGCTTGAATTCTTATCCTAAATTCTTAATTTGGTCGTTGGGAATTAGGGTTTGGGGAAATTGCTTGGATATCCGAGGGTTAAACATAGCTATATACAATTGTTGGGCAACATACTGAGCCACCGCACAAACAGGCACATTTGATTTTGCCGACACACAAAACCAACGCTGAAAAACCAAAAGAGCCTTTTTTTGCCAACGCAGACAAAATTAAATCAGATGTCAACATTACACACTAATAAATACATATCTTTGCTTAAAATACAATGAAATTTGGCTGACAGAAGATTAAATAGAATTCGTGTTGTTTTGGCTGAACAAAATCGCAAACACAAGTGGCTACTGACAAATTGGGCAAAAACCCTTCAACAATTTCATTGTGGTGCAACAACACAAGGCAACCGTCTTTGGAGACTCTTGAAGAAATTGCTAAAGTGTTGAATGTAGACATTCGTCAACTATTAAATACAACAAAAGAATGAAAGGCGGCCACACATATATTGACCTGTTTGCCGGTTGTGGCGGGTTATCAATCGGATTAAACCGTTCCAAATGGAAAGGCTTATTTGCCATTGAAAAAAGTCCACACGCTTTTCAAACTTTAGAGTATAATTTGATTGAAACAATAAATCATTTTGAATGGCCCAAATGGTTGCCTAAACAAGCTCACGATATAAATTCTGTAATCCACGATTATTCAGATAGACTAAAGAAATTGCAAGGCAAAGTGACGTTAATTGCAGGTGGACCACCTTGTCAAGGTTTCTCCATTGCCGGACGAAGAGATGAAAAAGACGAACGTAATACATTGATAAATTCATATATTGAGTTTGTTTCGCTAGTAAAACCTAGGCTAATCTTTTTTGAAAATGTGAAGGGTTTCACTATGGAATTTAAAAACAATAAACAAAAAGGAAAGAAATACTCTCAAATAGTAACAGATAAGTTAACACAAGAAGGTTATAACGTTTATGGGCAATTAATTAATTTTGGGGATTATGGTATTCCGCAGAAAAGAACTCGTTTCATTCTTGTTGGTATTAGAAATGATATAAAAAAATCCAGTATTGAAAAAGCAAAAAGTTTTTTCAAACTCATTGAAGATAACAAATTTTCTTTCTTAACTGAAAGAGATCTTTTGGAAAATCCAAATATTGAAGATGCTCTATCTGACTTGATAAGTAGTGAAAAAATAGTTGAAACTCCTGACAGAAAAGGATTTTACAGTGGATTATATCACAAACCAAAAACTACTTATCAGAAATTCGCACGAAAAGAGAATGAAAATGCAGAAATCCCGAATAGCCATAGCTTTACGAAGCATTCTCAAAAAGTAACTGATCGTCTTCGTTTTGTTCAATCGGTCTCAACTAAGTGTAAAAACATATCAGAAGACTTAAAAAAACAAATAGGCCTGTCAACTCAGGTTTTAGTTCCATTACAGCCTAAAGAACAGGCTCCTACAGTTACATCACATCCTGACGATATGATACATTATTGCGAACCTCGAATTTTAACTGTACGGGAATGTGCTAGACTCCAAAGCTTTCCAGATTGGTTTGATTTTAAAGGAAAATATACAACCGGAGGCAAATTGAGGAAATTTGAAGTTCCAAGATATACACAAGTTGGAAATGCAATTCCACCATTATTTAGTGAACAAGCAGGATTGATTTTAAAACAACTTATTTAATGGACAATACCGAAACATTCAAAATAAGCGCAGCATTAAAAGACCTCATTGGTAAAGAATTGATTACTGATGAGTTTGTTGCTGTTTTTGAATTGGTAAAAAATTCCTTTGATGCAAATGCAACTAAAGTAGAAGTCATTTTTGAAGACAATTACAATCCCGATAATGCTAAAATCATCGTTAAAGACAACGGTAAAGGAATGAACTATGACGACCTTAAAAACAAGTGGTTGTTTGTAGCATATTCTGCCAAGCGTTTGGGAAAAGAAAATGAAGATTATCGAGATAAGATAAAGACACAACGGGTATTTGCCGGAGCAAAAGGTGTTGGTCGCTTTTCGTGCGATAGATTAGGTAAAAATCTCAATTTAATTACGATAAAAGACGAAACCAACCCTAAAATTGAAAACCTTTTGGTGCATTGGGAAGATTTTGAAAATGCTGATGAAGAAGAGTTTGTAAACATTAAAGTTACACACAAGGAACTTAAGGACACACCATACAATTTTAAGAACGGAACTATCCTTGAAATATCCGGATTACGTGATAATTGGGATAGAAGAAGAATTTTAGACTTAAAAAAATCATTAGCTAAACTTATTAATCCCAATCAAGGGAATGATAGTGACCGCTTCAGTATTGAGATTATAGCAAAAGATGAAATAAACATAGATAAGACCCCAACTAAAAAAGGAAAACAAAGAGGTGATTTAGAAATAGTAAATGGATTTGTAAAGAATACTGTTTTTGAGACACTTGAAATTAAAACCACAAATATCCTAGTTGAAGTTTCCGAAGATGGTAAATTCATAGAAACGACTTTGCAGGATAGAGGAGATTTAATTTATTACCTGAAAGAAAAGAATCCTTTTGAGAAATTAGAAAATATCCGAACATATCTTTTCCAATTGAATTTCAAGGCCAAAACAAATTTCCACAGAATCATGGGAATGCGTTCAATTGACTATGGCTCAGTATTTATGTATAAAAACGGCTTTAGAGTATATCCATTTGGAGAACCCGGAGAAGATATATTGTTAATTGATAGAAGAAAAGCACAAGGTTATAATCGTTTTTTAGGAAATAGAGACCTAATTGGTAGAATTGAAATATATGGAGAACAACCGGAATTAAAGGAAACTACAACCAGAGATGGTGGTTTGATAAAAACAGAAACATATCATCAATTTGTTGATTTCTTTATTAATTATGTTTTAACCAGATTAGAAAACTATGTTGTGAAGGTTATTCGTTGGGGTGATGAAAAACTTATTAAAGAAACAGGTGAAATATTACCGGAACTTTGGCCTAAAGACGTAAAGGTAGAAATACTTGAAATCATTACCGGATTTATAAATTCCAAGAACATAATAGACATTCAGTATAATAAAGATTTTCTTGAAATTATTGAGAATAAACAGGAGAAGAGTGTCGATAAAATTGTAAAGAATATAAACAAAGTAGCTGCGAATTCCGACAACCCTGAATTGGTTAAGGAGGCAAAAAAGATTGAAAAGGCAGTTAAGGAAATAAAGGCTGATGCTGAAAGAGATAAAGAAAGGGTAAAAAAAGAAGAACTATTACGGAAAGAAGCAGAACAGAAACTTGATGTTGTAACAAGCCAAAAAAACTTTTTGCAGTCTGAAATAAGTGATGATACCAAGAACTTAGAAAGCATTTTACATCATATAGGTTTGACAACTAACTTTATTAGGAAAGATGTTGAAAATTTAGTGAAAGCTATAAATAATAATGCTTCAAAAGATGACATTCAAAGAATTGTAAAACGTATCAGTCAACAAAACGAAAAAATAACATCTTTCTCCAAATATTTCAAAAAAGTCAATTTCAATATTCATTCGAATAAGCTCAGTGCAGATTTAGTCTCATTTATTAATGAGTACCTCACAAATGTTTACAAGCAAAGAGATGATTTGAGAATAAATCGTGAATTGTTAAATATTGAAATAGATACACCAAAAGATTTAGAATTTAATATTGTATTCAATCCAATTGATGTTGTTATAGTTTTGGATAATCTTATCAATAACTCATCAAAACACGGTGCATCAAGAATTGAACTAAAATGGAGTAAAGCCAAGACTTTGATTGAGTTTTCATTTAAGGATGATGGCACCGGCATTAAAGATAGTATTCTTGATAACATATTTGACTTCGGCTTTACCACCTCAAGACGTGGTTCAGGTATTGGATTATATCACGTTAAAGAAATTATTGAAAAATTAAAAGGCTCCATAAGTGTCAATAACAAGCTTACGAAGGGGGTTGAGTTTATCTTTTCATTTAAAAGTAAAGACTAATGAGATTGGATTACAACATATTATGGATAGACAATGACTTGCCAGGCTATATAGAAAGAGGAGAAGTAGCAGACATTGAGGCATTTTTGGTTGAGAGCGGTTTTGAGCCGCATATAGAAAAAGTTTTTGACGAAGCAGATTTAGACCTTTTCATTGATAAGTACGAATATGATTTGATTATTTCAGACTTTAATCTTGAAAATACTACAGGGGGAAGGGTTATTGAGAGAATTAGAAATGAAAAGCAACTTGATACAGAGATTTTATTTTATACCGCCCAAACAGAAAATAGTACAGAATTTAATGAGGAAGTTAAAAACCTCGCCTTTGTAGAAAGATTGACTTTTCAATTAGGGAGAGATAGGTTAATGGATAAGATTGAAAGGGTGATTAATTTAACTCTTAAAAAGCTCCTCGAACTCAACGCCACACGAGGTTTAATAACAGCAGCAACTAGTGAATTGGATGTTGAAATTGAGGAAATTGTGATGCAGCTAATTTTGCAACATAAGATAACTGAAGATGATTTAAAGAAGATAGTTACTCATAAGGCACATATACCATTGCAAAAACGGTTAGAAAGTTTTTGGGATAAATACATTGACTTTCAGAGTTACTTCCCAAAAATTGATGCGGTGAAAAAATGGGAAATATTCAGAGACTTATTAAAGCCTTTAAAAGCTCAACAAGGAATAAAAAGCTTTCTTGACAGCAACAAGACTTATCAATCACAAGTAATTGATATTCGTAACAAATTTGCCCACGCCAAAGCCATTGAAGACAAAGGGGTATTAAAACTCAAAGGTCAGATTGAGGGACAGGATTTTGAATTTACAGAGGAAAGTTGTGTTGAAATTCGTAGGAATTTAATTAATCATAAACGGAATATAGAAACCCTAAAGAATGTTCTAAACAATAGGTGATTTCCAACGCTAAAAGCCATACACATTTGCAATTCGCACCAGCCAACGCTACAGCCAAAAATTGCAAAAGAGTATGTCTATTCCAACGCTAACAGACGGACGAAAAAAAAGTGCGATTGCCCAACAATGGCTATACGTAATGCGGGTAAAAGTGCTGATATGAAAGTAATTACATTAAATAAACTAAGTGCTAAACTGAAAGTGAAGTGCCTTGAGATCCCGCACTACACATAGCCGAGAAGTATATGCAAAGCAAAAAAACACAAAATATATAGAAGCTATTGTTAGTTCAAATGACTCTTTTCTTTTCAATAGTATCATTTGCCTAAGAGAAAGAATACATAAATAAGGAAGACGGGTTTGCAATCAATTACTATCCGAACTGAAAAGTCGTAGAAAAGAAGTACAGTACCTTGTCTCTTTTTGCCCCACCTGAAGGGCCAAACGACAAACAGGCTGAGACATTAGGCATAAACATAAATGACTCGCAGGGCATGTCTCTCGATGAATATTATCAGACATTTGTTACTTATGGCGGTCTTGAAGATTGTAACTAACTTGATATACCTGATAGCCAAAGGTGATAAGATATTTATGCTAACAAGCTTTTCTTCTACCGAGAAGTATCCTAAATATAAAGATAACTTTCTAGGTATGATCAAATCTTTTGAAGCAATGTGAACTCAGCACATAACACCTTGCAGCAAAAACCCTTGTTTGCACAATAGTAGAATACTTGTTACCCCAACGGCAATCATTGATCAACGGAAGATAAGGTGCAAACAGGACCGGGGCATCTGCTGCATTTATTGTTTTTGTGCCACCAAGCTTTGGTAATCCAGTAGGCGCAAATCCTACCTAAACAATCTCCTATTCGATTAGGAATTAAACCTGTGAGAGTTTCACTGAAGCTTATTTGCTCAAATGAGCAAGCCGTATAAGGGAAAACCTCTTAGACTGAGCCATGTTTTCGGGGTACGGTTTGATGAAATTGGTGCTTGTTATTAAGGTTACTAAAGGGGAGGAATTTACCCTTATGATTTTTAGCATTGGGAGATTGAAAATGTAACTGTTTTTATTTGGACGTAGGTTTGGATATCTTTTTTTTGTGGTGGATCTCCATTGGCCCAAAGAGAGGAGTAGGTAATGGGGGGATTATTTTAGGTAGTAGCGAGGTCCATATACTTTAAAATTAGAGGGGCCTATTATTGGTAAATAAAACAAGGAATACAATCAAATGCCGGCAAAGTGGCATAAGCTTTTAAGGACCGGATGAGTCATAAACTTAGGAGCAATTTAATTATGTTCACGTTTTTTCTTGTTCACGTAACATGAACATGCTGTATTTGTGAACAAATGGAAAGAGAAATATTAAATCTGCCTTAAAGAAGGTACATAAAGGAAAAAAATAAAACCATGAACATAAAATCACCATCCTTTAAATTTTTGTTGGTACTAATCGTACTGATACCTATTTCAATTTCAGTTTTTGCACAAAAGAACAAGGTTTTAATAGTGTCCGACACCTGGCCTGAAATGGATGTCCTTGCAGATGGCTTGAAGGAAAATGGTTACCTCGTTAGCAAAGCAAATGAAGATGAGCTTCAATCTGATTTATCCGGTTTTGATTTTGTTTTCATGTATGTTCATGTAACCCAAAAACCTAGAACTACCAGCGTATTGATTGATTACACGATGAATGGAGGTTCATTGGTTGTCCTGCACCATGGTATTTCGTCTTAAAAAATGAAAAATCCCGAATGGCTTGACTTTTTAGGTATACAATTGTACCCAAGAGACCATAAGGAATACCCATGGAAGGTGTTGGCTAATTTGACCTATTCCATGGTGAATTTGAATCCCGGCCATTTTATTACTAGTAATGGGATTGAATATGAAAAAGTCATCCCATTTAAATCTGAATACGAGACAAATTACGAGGGTGAATTTAGTGCTTTTCAACTCGTCAATACGGAGTTGTTTTTGAACCAGCGCTTTACCGATGACCAAAGGACAATTTTATTTGGTTTTAGAACTGAAGATGGATCAAGAGTTCAACCCACTTCAGGCTGGTACCGTCCAAAAGGCAAAGGGATGGTGTTTTATTATCAGGCAGGCCATGAGGAATCAGATTATCAAAACCCGAATTTCCTTCAGGTTATATTGAATACGCTGGAATGGGACCCGAGTTAAGGTTTATCCCATCCGATTGATTTGTGCCCTTCGACAGGCTCAGGGTACAAATCAATCGAGAAATAATCATTCTAAGGGCTGGAAATGCCAAATAGGATTGTAGTATTGGATCTTTTTAAATTATTATTCTTTACTTGCAGAATATACTTTTTGTATATACATTTAGTCTGGTTAATCAGTAAAACGATGAAGACAATATCCTTGAAAATTGATGATTCTATTTTTGGCGAAACTGAAAAGATTCTTTCTCGAATAAAGAAGCCTAGAAATCGGTATATAAATGAAGCTTTAGAGCATTATAATAAAATGCAGAAACGGCTGTTAATTGAAAAAAAGCTTGCAAAAGAATCTGCTTTGGTAAAGAAAGATTCAATGGCAACACTTAAAGACTTTGAACAGATTGACCATGCAGATTAATCAATTTGAAATCTGGATAGCTGATCTGAACCCGAAGATTGGAACAGAACCAGGCAAAACCAGACCTGTATTGACTGTTCAATCCAATTTACTAAACAAAATCCCTCATCCCTCAACGATTATTTGTCCAATTACAACTAATGTTAAAAAAGACGCTCAAATTTTAAGGGTTCATTTGCCAATAGGAATGGCAAATCTGCATCAGGATTGTGATGTAATGATTGACCAAATTAGAGCAATAGATAATAAGAGGCTTATAAGAAGAGTCGGTGTTTTACCAGTAGAATTGGCTGAAATTATAAAGGAGAACATTAAGATAGTCCTTGATCTTGAATAAAAATACCAGACCAAGAACCTTGGATTCGGTTATTTGTGGTCTTTAACGCAAATGATTCAACTTTTTCCTGTCATAAAGGGTAGTCAAATAAATCAACTCCACAAATCCTTTCATATTCATGCAAAGAATTTATTTACTTTTAGCGGTTTTAACATTAACCGTCCTTTCAATCAGTTGCAAAAGTCAGCAAGGCAATGAATTACTATTAAAAGTTATGCAGTTGGACAAATCGTATGAAAACCTGTTCGTTTTTTATGCCAATTTGTATGATCCGGTTACCGGAGGATTTTATGATAGCCCCCAAAAGAAAACAGCCCCAAGGATTGAGTCTACCTGCAGGGTAATAAGTAGAATTGATGACAATGGCTTGACCAATACTGTCCCCGATTCACTTAAGCAGCGATGGATAAGGTTTCTGCAAAGCTTTCAAGATGCGGAGACAGGTTTTTTTGATGATCCGAACGAACACCGCAATATAGACATGAGAAGGGGCAGGGCGCTAAGTTATGTGAAAGGTGCCTTTAGGCGATTAGATGCCAGTTCAAAATATCCTTACCCCTCAATCAAAAGCAACAAGGACGCTGAAGAGGATGGCCTAATTCATTTGAAATCAGTCGATAATTTTAATGATTGGTTGAATACTTTAGGTTGGGAAGAAAATCCATGGAAGGCAGGGGGAACTTTGTCTGCGCAGGGCAACGTAATCGGCTCTCTTGAAAGTCCTTTACAGGAACAAATAGTGGAGGCCATGTTTGATTTTCTGGCAACTAATCAAAACGAAAATGGTTTTTGGGGTGGTAGTTCCTTGTATGTTCAACTTTCAGGGGCATTTAAAGTCAGTACCCTTTACAGCATTTATGACAGGCAAATGCCTAATGCCAAAAGCATTCTTAAAAGCACCCTAAAGTGCATACGGGAAGAAGAATGCATCAATTCAACCTGGGTTAGGAATCCTCTTAACTTACTGGCCGTTATCAAACCCTATGTTGGCATTAGCGAAAAAGAGAAGAATGAAATCATAAAAATTTCCATTGACAATGTCCTGCAATTCTCACGTAATGATGGAGGCTTTGCGAATTCAGTAAAGGATGAATATGGAACGACAGATGGTTGTTCACAGGCAATAATCACCAGAAACGCTTTGCGCGATTGGGTAGGACTGGAGCCTTTAATTATACCAAATACCGATTCTTTTTTAAGGACATTGGGATTGGCTCAAAAGATGTGAATTTAAATCCTGATCTTTCCTTCGTTTACCTCTTTGTTGTCAAGTTTACGAATGCTGAAAGAAATTCGGCTAGTCGATTTCTTGTATTTTGATCTGTTATTTTGCCTTCGATATTAACCTTTCCCTTTATGCCTTGGATGAGTAGGGTGGTTTCTTCTACGAAAGTGGCCTGAATGGTTTCCATAATTAACTTCAATTCTTCATGTCCTTTTACACCACTTGCTGATGCCGTTATCAAGCCAGCAGGCTTTTCAGAAAAAATGGTAGTAGACACACACCATTCGATCAGGTTTTTTAAACCGCTTGGAATACTAAAAACATATTCAGGGGTACAGATGATTATCCCATCTGCCTTGGCAATTTTCTCCCTCAGGACAATGATTTTTTCTGGCACATTATTTTCCGTTAGGGCCGTTTGGAAATGGGGCAATCCCGTTAAATCTTCTATCAGTTCCATATTGAATTCAACTTGGCCCAGCTCTGCCAGATGTTTTAGTAGAAATAAGTTGCCTGAATTTCGACTGGCACTGCCACAAATTCCCAGTATGTTTTTCTTTAGGGTCATTTGGAATTATTTTATTGTATTAGATAATTTCGGATTCAAGTTATCAATACTTGAAGAAAATGGAAACTAAACATTAGCAGGCCTTGAAGATTATAATTTCAATTTACACACCTTTTGTGATGCGGGAATGTATCTGTATTGCTGTCACCCCTTTGGAGTTTTGTAAAAGATGAGTCAGATTGTCTATAATCGTTTCATCCCTTCGGGATTGGTTATTGTGCTGATTTATTTTTATGTGTAGAGGGATTTTAAAGCCTAATTTGGGATGAATGGCTATGCCGATATGAGCAAGGTATTCAAAAATGCTAATTTTTTTAACCCCAAAGGGGTGTTAAGATTATAGAAAACAGGACGAACATAAAATTGAAATCCCGAAGGGATGACATATCTGGTTATAACTCTACGGCCATCCTTTTGGGCAAAAGGTTTGTTCTAAAGGTGGCCTTTTCTCGTTTTAAATAAATACCCCAACCAAAAAAAATCCCAAAGAATTTCTCCTTTGGGACATAACTCGACTTACAGCAAAATGGCTATTAATATTTTTTGGTATTTTATTAAGTCAAATCAATCTTCACTTTTTTACCCGTATCAACAGCTTTATAAATAGCATCAATTATAATCAAATCTTTGAGCCCTTCCCTGCCATCTACAGGAATCTTAGCAGTTTCACCATCTAAAATGATCCCTGCCATTCTATCCATTTGGACGGTTTGGTGCGTTACATGTGGGAAATTTAACGGTCCTTTATTGGTCCAGGCTTTGATTGGGCCATAGCCTGTGGAGGGCTGCATTTCAGCAAAACCTTTGGTGCCATTTAGAAAAAACTTATCCAAATGGCTGGTGCTGTAGGTAGACAAGCAAGAGGAGATTACCCCACTCGGAAATCCAAACTGAAAAGTAATGGTTTCATCTACACCTTCCTTAAATTTTACCGGATCTGTTTTGGTTTCTTGGGCAGTTACCCATTCAGGTTCCTCTCCTACCATATAGCGAGCCCCATTAATAGAATAGATACCGATGTCCATCATGGCTCCGCCTCCTGCCAATTCCTTGTTAAGTCGCCATTGGGTTGGGTCACCTATTCTGAACCCACTCAAGCCCTGAAAAAATTTAATTTCGCCGAATGCTCCATCTTCCCTTAAGCGAATAATTTCAAGAGTATTTGGTTCGAAGTGCATTCGGTAACCTACCAATAGCTTAACGCCAGCTTTGTTACAAGCTTCCACCATTTCTCTGCCTTCTTTGGCGTTTATGGCCATGGGTTTCTCACAAATCACGTGTTTTCCGGCAGCCGCTACCCTTAAGGTCTGCGGGTGATGAAGGGCATTTGGAGTGATGATATAAACAGCATCAATGTCAGGATTGTCCTTTATGGCGTCAAAATTTTCATAATTGTAGCAATTCTTGTCGGGTATATTATAAGTGGCTTGCCAATCCTTGATTTTGGAGGGTGTACCACTAATCAGGCCTACCAATTTGGCGTTTTTGGAATCCAACATGGCTTTGGCAACACGGGTAGCATAACTACCCAAACCCATAATGGCAACTCTTAATGTGCTTGCTTTTTTGGTATTGTGATTCATGCTTGCTTGTGAGTTTTGCGTAAAGTTTGGAATTAGGGGAAGGGAAACAGCCGAGAGGGTCAGTTTTTGCAAAAAGTTTCTTCTGCTTGTCATGATAAAATTAGGTTTAGAGTTTATATAAGCTATGGTCAATTATTTTGTACTGTTGTTTTTCACCCTTTCTTGAAGCATAGGGGGTAAATTTTATTGCATAATTCCAGTCAAATTCCTTTATTACAAGATATTGTTTTTTATCTGGAAATTGAAAATAAAATATTTTTAGGCATGAAACAAATGGTACTTCAACCCAATCAAAATGTTGTCTTCAATTGCTTACCAAGCCGAGCCTCAATTAAAAGCATCTGACTTTCAAAAATTGCTAATCTCTTCTACATTGGGTGAGCGCAGGCCGGTAGGAGATTTAAAACGTCTGGAAAAGATGCTTTTGCATGCTGACCTAATTCTAACGGCAAGAAAGGATGGGGAATTAATCGGTATTGCCAGGTCAATCTCTGATGAATCTTATTGTACCTACCTCTCAGATTTGGCTGTACATATTGATTTTCAAAAGCAGGGTATCGGAAAGAAATTAGTGAAATTAACAAAGGAAGCCTTTCCTTTGGCCAATTTAATTTTGCTTTCAGCTCCCAAAGCTGTCGACTATTACCCTAAAATTGGGATGAAAAAGCATCCTCATTGCTTCTTGTCAGTACCAAAAGACCCTATTTATTAAGTTGCTTTTAACAAACCAGTAAAAAAAAGGCTACTTCTTAAATAGAAGCAGCCCTTAAGGTTTATTGTTTATATCTTGTAAGAAGAACTCTTTTGCCTTTATACTTTGTCCGGTGAAGGAAGATCAAATTCAGCCCTTCTAGGATCAAAGAGTAATCGGTTGGCTTCCACAGAGCGGTCTCCCACAAAGAATTCAGAATCTCCATCAAACTCCAACCAAGGACCGACGATATAATCTGCTTGATCTACAGGCACACCCATTCCATCTCTTGCGATTTCATGGATTTTCATAAATTCTTCAAAGGCCAATTTATTGTCTCCAAATCTACCTGCTTTTGCATTAAAAGGTACTTTTTCTCCAAGTCTATAGGATATATTCATCAAGTGGCCTAAAGTACAGCTGTAATGCGCATCATACATATTGCCATTGGCCATCATAGGATCATTGGCGCGACAGGCATTGACAAAGCTACCGAACGCACCTCCAGGTGTCATGGGGACTTTCTTTACATCAACCTTTCGTGTTTGGCTTCCATTGTGAGATTTATACTCTCCATCGATTAGCTTCCCTCCATCTTCAAAATAGAATCGATTAGTCACTTCTTTAACATAGCCTTCATGGTTGGCATTCCTAACGTTGAAAAACACTTGTTGGCCATTGGCAAATTCAGCTATAGCAAACATTGTATTTGGCGTTTCCCCCTGGTCATCCCAATTGAATCTGCCTCCCATAGCCATTACTCTAACCGGGTGCGTATTGGCCACTTCGTCATCTAGTGCCCAATAGGCAACGTCAAGTTGATGGGTTCCTTGGTTATTTAACTCTCCATTGCCTACCTGCCAGTTCCAGTGCCAGTTGTAATGTACCAGATTTTCATTGTATTGATCGATTACTGCAGGTCCTTTCCATAAATTCCAATCCAAATGGCTTGGTGGGGCAGTATTTGGTTTGTAACCTATGCCTTCCCTAGGTTTACATGCAAAGCCATGCGAAACCAACATTTTACCATATTTCCCGGATTTAATGTCACTTACCTGATCTCGCCATTCGTCACTACTTCTCCTTTGTGCTCCATGTTGTACCACAATTCCATATTTCTCAGCGGCAGCTAGTGCAATTCGGCCTTCATGAACATCATGACTAGCAGGCTTTTCTACATAGCAATGTTTTCCATTTTGAGCCGCCCATACCACCATTAGGGAGTGCCAGCTATTAGGAGTAGCCACACTTATGGCATCAATGTCTTTCATTTCTAGAACTCGGCGAACATCAGCTTCGCCCTTTACTCTGTTGCTTTTGGTGTCTCCACTTCGAAGAGATTGTACACGTTCGTTGAGTACATTTTTGTCAGGATCTACTAGATAGGCAATTTCAACATTCTCCAATTTTGAGAAATTTCCAATATGGGATTTACCTCGGCCATTGACTCCGCAAACAGCCATTCTAAAGCGATCGTTGGCACCAATGATAGAGCCATAGGACTTTGCACTAAAGCTCATGGCTCCAATTGTTAATCCACCTGCTCCAAAAATAGATTTCTTGATAAACTCTCTTCTTTGTTTCATGATTTGGGTTTGATAATACTTTCAGAATGAATACATAAGTAAAAGAAAATTGAGATTTAATTCAAGTTTTGCCTAATTTTTTATTTGATTGGTAGCAATGGGGGATAATTAATTTCGAATTAATGTTATCAGCTATAGTAATTCGATACCCAGGCCTTTGTTAGGGTTTGGATTAGAGGTGATATTTTAGAAGAAAGAAAAAATTGTGGCCTTACAAAAGTTACTTTTATCCGAACATAAAAGCAGAGCTAAAGTAAAGATGATAAAAATCAAAAAATATTATTGATCCATGCCATTAGTAGCAAAAAAGCGATCTTGAATTTAAATAAAACAAAAAAAGCTTTTTCTAAGGAAAGCTTAAGAGGCTTTCAAAAGGGTATCAATTAATTCTGATGGAGTTTGAATGCGCGCAATTTTATCATCTTCCAATTCTTTTTTTAATTCGTATTCTAATTCGAAGATTAAACCTGAGACAAAAATCTTGTCCATCCTCAAATCGTAATAAAAGTTGGCAGCTTTTTTCTTTCCTGTAAGAGGGATTCCATAGGATTGGAAAATTCCAATGGCCTTTCGCATTGCAGTAATATTGTTCATAGCATTAAGTTCAATCCAGAAACAATACGGAGTTAGCTTCTGTTTTGTTGTGCATTTCAACAAATCTTTTCATTAAAATTTGTTAAACAGCTAAAATCAAGGGTTGAATTTTACTTTAAGTTTGGTTTTTCCTTAATTAGAGTTGTCCTATCTTTTTGCCTTTTCTCCTTAAAAATTTCCGGTTCTTCGGCGAGCCGATTAGTTGTGAATTATAGATACCGGAGTGACCACTAAACAGGTAAGCCAGGACACATGCCAGACCAATGAATACCCCGGGTTCAGCCCCAAAAAGTTCAATCCCCATTAAAGTACAGGCCAATGGGGTGTTGGTAGCTCCTGAAAAAACACTTACGAACCCCATGCCTGCTAATAATGCAACAGGCAATGGAATAATGGCTGACAAGGCGTTTCCTAGGGTAGCGCCAGTATAAAACAATGGTGTCACTTCTCCACCTTTAAATCCCGAACCTAAGGTCAAGGAGGTTTTTGCTATTTTCATTAGGAAATCGTACCAAGGGAGATCTTGAGAAAATGAATCTACAATGGTGGGGATTCCTAAACCAATGTATTTGGTGTCTCCTATTAAAAAGACGGAGGCAGCGATGATTACACCCCCTACGACGGGTCTGAAAGGGGGATATTTTATTTTTTTATTAAAATAATATGACCAGAAATGAGTGGATTTTGAAAATAGTCTGGCTGCCAGCCCAAAGCAAATCCCGGCAGGAATAACCCATAACACATTGATGATGTCAAAAACAGGAACTGTAGGGATTAAGTATTCGGTATGGTGAACCAGCCAGATACCTTCGCAGGCATAGTTGGCGATAATTGCCGCAAGAAAGGAAGGAAGTATGGATTCGTACCTCAGCCTGCCAATGATCAGCCATTCCAATGCAAATACAGCACCTGCAAGTGGAGTTCCAAATACAGAAGCGAATCCTGCAGCTACACCTACCGTTATGACCATCTTACGATCATCGCTTTTTAGGTTAAACCACTTTGTGAATTGATCGGCGATCGCCCCTCCCATTTGTATGGCAGTGCCCTCCCTACCTGCTGAACCTCCAAAAAGATGCGTTAGCAAGGTGCCCAAGAGCACCAAAGGTGCCATTTTTAATGGAATTATCTTTAAAGGATTATAATATTCTTCTAAAAGTTGGTTGTTCCCTTTGACTACAGAAGTACCAAAACGATGGTAAATCCAGCCTATGAAAAAGCCCCCAATCGGCAAAAATAAGATGATCCAAAGGTGAGTTTCCCGGTATTGAGTCACCCAATACAGAGAAGTTAAAAATAGGGCAGAAGCAGAACCTACCAAGCTTCCTATAATCAAAGCCAAAACCAGCCACTTGGCTGTGTAAGCCAGATTTGGAATTAATTCTTTAAAAATAAACTTGTTAAACAAAAGGAGGTTACGGTTCCTATTTGACATGTAGTGAACAATTTAGATTCTAAGAAACGATAACCCAGAATAAATTCAATTTTTGTTCAAGCAGGAAATATTTCCGGAACCATTGCACATGGGGTGATCTTACTACCTGAATTATTACAAATAAGCTCCTTGATGTATCCCCTGACCGATTGTTCACAAATATAGGTAAACATTTGGTAAAAGTTTTATTGCATCTACAGGCCATTTGCTCCTAGGAAAGCCAATTTTATTATAGATTTATTCTTGAATTTTTTGTGGGTACTCATCTTCATTTTTAACGGAAAATGTAGCCATGAGATTTAGCTTATTTATAAGCTAAATGGAACCCTAAATCTTTTACCAGCATTTTTTACTTTTTCTGGGATGGTGGAATAATTTTTGTGGCGTGTAATTTTTCGTTAAAATAGATTACAGGGGAGCTAATAATTATGCAAAACATACTAATCACCGGAGGATCAGGACTTGTTGGTTCTTCTATTACAAAAACACTTGAGGCTGAAGGAAAAGCAGTAGCTTGGTTAAGTAGGAGCCCAAAAAAATATGCGCAAAAATCCTTCTATTGGGATCCTAAAAAGGGCGAAATAGATGATAAAGCAATAGACTGGGCAGATGCTATAATTCACCTAGCAGGGGCCGGTGTGGCAGAAAAAAAATGGACAGAGCAACGCAAAAAGGTGATTTTAAAAAGTAGACTGGACAGTAGTAATTTGCTATATGAAGCGTTAAAAAAAGCCGAAAATAAACCCAAGGCCGTGGTCTGTTCCAGTGCGGTTGGTTTTTATGGATTTGATACGGGAGAAAAATTGGTTTTTGAAGGAGATCCTGCTGGGAATGATTTTTTGGCGGATGTTGTAAAGCAATGGGAAAACGCTACAGAAAAGTATCAGGATTTAGAGATTCGTACAGTGATTTTTCGGATTGGTATTGTACTGGCCAAAGAAGGGGGAGCCTTAAAAGAAATGCTAAAACCCCCGGTTGCAGCACCACTAGGTTCAGGGCAACAGTATTTAAGTTGGATTTTTATTGAAGACTTGTCTTCAATGTTTGCCTTCGCCCTTGAAAATCAGGGAGTGTCCGGAATTTATAACGCCGTAGGGCCAGTACCTGTAACGAATAAAATCCTCACCCAAAGAGCAGCAGAGTATAAAGGCAAACCTTTTGTAAATATTGGAGTTCCTTCATTTGCTCTTAAGCTAGGCTTGGGGGAGATGGCCAATATGATACTAGGGGGTAATCGGGTGAGTAATGAAAAAATAGAAGGTACAGGTTTCAAATTTCAATATGGAGACCTTAACCTTGCTTTGAAGAAAATTTTCTCCTAAGTTTTGACGACTGGTCGTATTATTTGCAAAAAACCTCATAATTTCATTCCCTGAAACGACCTGTCTGGAACCTTGCGTATTAAACCTTACTAAAAAATGAAAAGAGGACTATTTAGCATTATATTATTATTTCTTTTTTTTGTGGTTGGTGCTCAGGAGATTAATCTTGATTACTACCTTCCGGAAGACTATACCTATGATGAGAATATTGCCAAACCTTCATCCATCTTGGGTTTTGAAGTGGGGGAGTGGCATGCCAATCATACCCAAGTAGTAAATTATTACAAGACAGTAGCCGAACAATCTTCTAGGGCAACCTTGATTAATTATGGCAGTACTTATGAAAAAAGGCCTCTATTGATGTTGGCAGTTTCATCTCCTAAAAATATCCAACAGCTGGATAAGTTAAAAGAGCAACGTGGGGGATTAAGGTATCCTGATTTTAAATCCAATCTTCAAGGAATGCCGGTTGTAATGTATATGGGGCATTCAGTTCATGGAAACGAATCTTCAGGGGTAAATGCCTCCTTGCTTTCGGCCTATCATTTTACTGCGGCAAAAGAAATAGAGGAAGACCTAGACAATATTATTTTGTTAATTGACCCGGCCATTAATCCTGATGGAATTAACCGTTTTGCTTCTTGGGTCAACAGTCATAAGAGTTATTATCCCAATGGGGACCGAAACAATAGAGAGCTTAATGAAACATGGCCCAGAGGAAGAACTAATCATTACTGGTTTGACTTGAATAGGGATTGGTTGCCTGTGCAACATCCTGAATCTCAAGGGAGAATTGCCCAATTACAAGCTTGGTTGCCTAATATTGTTCTTGATTTTCATGAAATGGGTACTGACAATACTTACTTTTTTCAGCCGGGTATACCTAGTCGGAATAACCCTCTTACACCTGCTAAGAATTTTGAACTTACAGAAAAGATTGCCGGTTATCATGCAAAATACCTGGACAAAATAGGATCCTTATATTATTCTAAGGAAAGTTTCGATGATTATTATTTCGGCAAAGGTTCTACCTATCCGGATATTCAGGGGGCTGTGGGAATACTATTTGAGCAAGCTTCCTCCAGAGGACACCTGCAAGAAAATGTGTTCGGAGAGATTTCCTTTCCATTTACCATTCGAAATCAATTCACAACGGCACTTTCTTCTTTCGATGCTGCCATAGACTTAAGGGTAGAATTAAACACTTATATGTCCGACTTTTATAAGGAGGCAAAAGAAGAGTATACAAACGATGACAACAAAGCCATAATTTTTGGAGCTTTAGAGGATTATGGAAGAACATTTCATTTTGCTGATGTTTTACTGCGCCATGACATACAACTTTATAGTTTGGAAGAAGATGTAACACTAAATGGTGTGCCTTTCAAATCCGGAAAGTCCTTCATTGTTCCATTGGATCAACCCCAATATAGGCTAATCAATTCCTTGTTTGAAACCAGGACTACTTTTCAGGATAGTTTATTCTATGATGTGTCTACCTGGAACCTACCAATGTCATTTAACTTAAATTATATGTCATTAAGCAGCAAGATATTAAATCTTGCCAAGGTAGAAAACGTGAGTAAGGGACTAACTTTTAAAAAAGGAGAGGTAAAAGGTGAAGCAGGTGCTTACAGTTATGCCTTTGAATGGGAGGAATATTATGCTCCAAAAGCATTGTATAAACTAATGGATCTCGGTTATCAAGTGAGAGTTAGTCACAAAGAGTTCCAAACCAAGGATAAGAAAAGTTTCAGCAGGGGAACCATATTGGTAGGAAAAGGAAATTCAGATCGGAGTGACGAAGTGTTTTATGAGGACCTTAAATCAATAGCGGCCTCAACGGGCATTAATATTTACGCTTTATCCACCGGGCTTACGGCCGGTGTGAATTTAGGATCACCAAGTATTAGTGTATTGACAAAACCATCCATTGCCTTACTTGTAGATGATGGTGTGGGTAGTTCTGATGCAGGAGAAATATGGCACCTTTTTGATCAACGAATGGAAATTCCAATTACTTTAATGCCGACACATAGGATGTCAGGAGCTGACCTTAACAGGTACAATGTGATCATTTTACCTACCGGAAATTACGGAGCTTTTGGTGAAAGAGAAGCTGAGAAGTTAAAGTCCTGGGTGCAAAAAGGTGGCACTCTTATAAGTAGAGGCTCCGCCATGAACTGGTTGGCAAAGAATGATATTGCAGTGTTTAATTTTGCTAGTGCAGATTATTCTGACAGTACGAGGCAAAAGAAATATGCTGATTTAAGCAATGATAGGGGCGCAAAAGTAACAGGAGGTGCTATATTCAAAGCGAAATTAGATGTAACCCATCCCATTGGCTATGGGTATACGTCTGAGGACATACATGTGTTTAAGCAAGGGAATCAGTTTCTTGAGCTTTCAGGAAATCCTTATGCAAACCCTTTGGTTTATACTGCAGATCCACTTGCGAGTGGATATGTGCATCCCAAAAATCTAGAAATGATTAAAAACAAAGGAGTGGTACAAGTTTCGGGAAAAGGTAGTGGGAAAACCATAGGCTTTGTTGATAACCCAAATTTCAGGGCCTTTTGGTATGGAACCAATAAATTGTTTTTAAATGCTGTCTTTTTTGGACAGACCATTAGCAGCGCATCGACAAGGTAAGATGCGCTGTTTTTTTGATTGGAGTTTAAGTTTTATCTGTTAAAACCTTTTTTTCCCAATGAAAATCAAAAAAATTAAGCTGTAAATTACAGTATTGCCTTATTTTTCAAATTACTTTTCTTTAATTTGCAAGTTCAAAGGCTAATTATGAAAAGAAAGCTATTTCCTTTAGATAAAAATTATATCCTACGGCAAGCCCAAGAGGCCGTGGAGAAGGAGATGATGCAAATGATGGTGAATGAACTGAAAAAAGCCTTTACCCAATTGTTCAATCCCCTCGAATTGCAAGATGATACTTATTTAAAAATTATTTCGGTAAAGTCCTTTCCAGAGGAACATTTATCCATTATTTATCGGCAGTTAGCGGGCATTTTTAGGTATAAATTTGGTTCCAACCAATTGGAGTTGAGGTTTGACGGTAAGAGTCACTTCGAAAAATACCAAGAAGACTGGAAACAAACGCTTCATAAGTGGGTACTGACACTAGGCCAAGATCCAGCCTATGTAAAAAATTTACTCAGAATGACACTGCTGTATGATACACCCTCTCGAGCTTTATTTGCAGAGAACAGGTGCAAATCCTTATTGAACGAGCATTTTGGCATATTAATTATTAAAAGAAAAGGAGATCTTTTAATGAAATTAGGAAGCTAATAAGGCATTATGATTTAATCAACCGATTCTAACACAGATCGGAAAGATACAAACTGGCTTCCAAACTTTTCTTTGATAATTTCGCTTAATACTGCTGCATATCTTTCTTGAAAGAATTCTACATCCTCAAGATTTTCTGCTAAAAATTGGGCAGAAAAATTTACCCCATTCCCATTGTCTTCCTGCAGTAGTCTGAAAAAACGTTTTTCGTAAAAGAGTCCGGTTTGCATTACCCTGCTCAGGTATTCCTGTTTCATCCAGGCAATAAACTCTTCTTCCTGATCGCTATCAATATTGACAGTTATATTATAAAGTACCATTTGATTGACCTTTATGGCTTGTATGATTCAATTTATATTAAATTCGTATTCATTCTTTCGAACAAAAGTGTAAAGAAACACTTATAGTATATTGAAAACAAAAATAATACCTCAATATTTAATTTTCTGTTTTACTATGCCCAAAAACATAAATAGCTTCTTGAGCTTAAAGCCTGAAAAAACACTAATAGCCAAAATTTTTATTACCATCTTGCACATAGTGGGTTTATTGGGCCTGTACTGGGAGCAAAGTCGGCCCTTGTTTCAATTGATTACACCTTTTCACTTAATTGTGGTGACCGGTATCCTCCTTTACTTCCATCGGGACTTTAGCAGAAACTTCATAGGTTTTTTATCATTTGCCTTTATGGTTGGTATGAGTACTGAAATAATAGGGGTGAATACCGGATTACTTTTTGGAGACTACAGCTACAGTTCGGTCATGGGGATAAGAATTTTTGGAGTTCCCCTAACCATTGGCTTAAATTGGTTCCTTTTAGTTTATTTGACAGGGGGAATTTTTCAAAATATGATAAAAAATGACCTAATTGCGGCGGTTTTGGCTTCGATTTTAATGGTTATATTGGATTTAAACCTTGAAATTGTGGCCGTTGAACTGAATTTCTGGCAGTGGCACCAAGAAAGCATACCTTTGTCGAATTACGTCACCTGGTTTTTAGTCGCATTTATTATTCAGATGGTCTACAGAAAGGCTTCCTTTGAAAAGGAGAATCCACTTCACCTAACTCTCTTTTTCAATTTGCTCTTCTTTTTTGCCATTTTGGCAATCCTTTTATAAAAAGAAAAAGACCTGTGCTAAACAAAATTGATTAATAGGAGTTTTAACAACAATGATTTACGCTCTGTTTTATACGTTTATTGGTTTTATGGCCATGGAATTTTCCGGATGGTTTATACATAAGTATATAATGCATGGCATTTTATGGAAAATTCACAAGACGCATCACGCCCATACCAAAGGGTTTTTTGAACTCAATGATCTATTCTCACTATTATTTGCAAGTATTGCCATTGTGCTTATCTTTTTGGGAATTGATAGATGGGATTATAGGTTTTGGTTAGGACTAGGTATCACCATTTATGGCATGAGTTATTTTTTCTTGCATGATGTCCTAATCCACAGAAGACTTAAGTTATTTTCAAAACCAAAGAAGGGGTATCTTGCGGGTATTTTTAGTGCCCATCAAGCCCATCATTATAGTAAGGAGAAAGATGGAGCTGTTTCATTCGGTCTATTCATTGTGCCTAAGAAGTACTTTAAAAATAAAGGTAGATGAGTAAGTATTCAATAAAGGACTTGGAGCAGTTGTCGGGTATCAAGGCACACACTGTTAGAATTTGGGAACAACGGTATAAATTGCTAAACCCCAAAAGGACAGAGACCAACATCAGGTACTATGATGATGATGATTTAAAGTTAATTCTTAACGTGGCCTTACTTAATGATAATGGTATCAAAATAAGTAAAATTGCTAAAATGTCGGTAGAGGAGATGAAAGCAGAGGTTCTACACCTCACTGAGCGCTCCTTTGCATATGATGATCAGATTCACTCCTTAGTATTGGCCATGGTGGAATTCAATGAAGAACGTTTTGAAAAAATTATAGCCACCAATATTCTCAAAATAGGTTTCGAACAGACCATGTTAAACATAATTTATCCTTTTTTATCAAAGATTGGGATTTTATGGCAGACAGGTAGTATTCACCCCGGGCAGGAGCATTTTATTTCTAACCTGGTAAGGCAAAAATTAATAGTAGCCATTGATGGGCAGATGTATAGTGGAGGTGGGAGTAAATTTTTATTGTTCCTACCGGAAGGAGAATTGCATGAAATTTCTCTGTTATTTACCTCTTATATATTGAAATCATATGGTCACAAAGTGATTTACTTGGGTCAAAATACCCCCGATGAAGATCTGAAAAATGTTTATAAGGTACACAAACCGGAATTTTTGGTTACCGCCATTACTACCAATCCTTCGAATGAAGAGGTAGAACCGTTTTTGCAATCTTTAGGTGAAAGCTTTCCTGACTCAAAGATCATAGCTTCGGGATACCAAATCCTTGGCAGAAACCTTAAATTACCCTCGAATGTACAATTAATGGAATACTTAAAGGAAATTAAGGAATTTATCATTCTTTTGCCTTCCACCCGCGCTTAGTTTGGTTAAAACTCATTTCTCCAAAATGTTCTTGCTTTAAAAATGAAGCAATAATTCATTGTTTAACAAAAAAATACAAAAGTGTGGTTAAAAAATAATCTTTTAACCTTGTGGTCGTAGGGTTTTTTTCTACTTTTGTCATTATTTTCACCCAAGATATCTCCCTTTATATAAATTATTTTCGTGTTTGTTATTTGAACAAGGCATATCAAATTCAATGAATTGAGTTGGAACCTGAGGTTTAAATAGGCAGGAGCCTTATTGCATTTAAATAGACTACACTAGGTAATTAATTGGGGAATTCCTACTTTAAGGCTTAGCAACCAGTGCTTTAAGGTTATTTCATTTTGCTATAAATCCAAATAATTAAGAAATATGTATAACTAGACTTTCTAAAGCATGATGATAGGAGAAAAATAGATCTAAAACTAAAATAGAGTTTGATACCTCTTTTTAAATGAAATTTGGCAGGTCGATATTAGAAATAACCATTTCCATAATACTTTATCCACTTAAGTAATTTTTTTAAGAATTACGTGTTGATTTTAAGGGAATTTTATGATTTCAATATAACTTACCTTCCTAATTTAGTAATCGCATCACCCACATAATATTAAAATGACAAATCTTTAATAGTTTATATAAGATGAAAAATATTTCTTTTAACAAATCAAATCGTTTAGGTTACTACCTAATGATGTTCGTGCTTTTTACTTTGGCAGCCTGCCAATCCGGAGTAGAATTACCAAAAGGAGACGCAGATAATGGCGGGTTGACGCTTCCCGGTGGATTTGAAGCTGTAGTTGTTGCGGATAGCATCGGAAGAGCAAGGCACCTTACCGTAAGAGACAATGGTGACATTTATGTAAAGCTCCGTGTTGCCAATGAAGAAGGACAGGGGATAGTTGCCTTAAGAGATACAGACAATGATGGTAAAGCTGATATTGTCAATGTATTTGGGGATTATCCTGAAAATGGAAGTTATGGTACCGGTATGGAAATCTACAATGGTTACTTTTACTTCAGTACTGCCGGGGATGTTTTCAGAATAAAAATTGATCCGGAGAAATTGGTTCCTGAGGGTGAGGCAGAACTTATCTTAAGAGATGATTATAAAAATGCTGAACATGGATTTGAGCACATTGCCAAACCCCTAGCTTTTGACAATGAAGGAAATATGTATGTTCCTTTTGGTTCTCCGGGGGATGTTTGCCAGGAATTTAACAGGCGTCCGGGTATGGCTGGGATGTTTCCATGTCCCCAACTTGAGTGGCATGGAGGGATTTGGAGATTTGATGCCAATAAATTAAATCAAACCCAAAAAGATGGTTATAGATATGCTACCGGTATAAGGAGCGTAGTTGCCATGGATTGGAATGACAAAGAAAATAGTCTTTATGTGGTACAGCACGGTCGTGACAATCTATACAGGACTTGGCCTGACCTTTACTCAAGATGGGAATCTGCAGTACTTCCTTCAGAAGAATTTTTCAAAGTTGAAGATGGTACGAATGGTGGCTGGCCCTATTACTATTATGATCATATTCGTGATAAAAAACTTTTGAACCCTGAATATGGTGGAGATAAGGAGTTGGCTACAGGAGTAGACTCAATTGCCATGCCTTTAATGGGATTTCCGGGACACTATGCACCTAATGATCTATTTTTCTACACTGGAGATCAATTTCCTGAAAGGTACAAAGATGGTGCATTTGTAGCATTTCATGGCAGTACGATTCGAGGTCCTTATCCTCAGGCAGGTTATTTTGTAGGTTTTGTTCCATTTGAGGATGGGAAACCTTCCGGTCCTTGGGAAGTGTTTGCAGATGGATTTGCACAATTGGATACCATTGTGAATACAGGAGATGCTGCAGCTCGTCCGATGGGGATCTCTATGGGTCCTGATGGGTCACTTTATGTTACTGAAAGTGTGAAAGGTAAAATTTGGAGGATAATGTATCCCGGTGATAAAGAAGACTTCACAGCAGATGCATTGGCAGAATTGGAGGAAAGAAAGAAAACCAGAACAAATATTAAAAAGCCTTCAGAAGAAGAGGATAACTTGGAGAAAGGCATGTTAGAAATAGGTGAACAAACCTATAATGTATATTGTGCAACCTGTCACCAAAGCAATGGTTTAGGAGACGGTACCAGATTCCCTACCTTGTCTCAAACCAAATGGGTTCGTGGTAATAAAAAGGAATTAATTAAGGTATTGTTGGAAGGATTAGAAGGACAAATTGATGTTAAAGGAGTTTCCTACAATGGTATTATGCCGGCACATTCTTTCCTAAGTGATGCACAGATTGCGGGTGTTCTTACGTATATTAGGAAAAGCTTTGGGAATAATTCTTCCAGTATTTCAGCCATAGAAGTTGGGAATGTACGTAAAGAAATTGAATAAGTAGTTACAACCTTTCCACTTGAATTGGCAAAAATATGAAGTTAATTATTTCCCTTTTAATTGTAATATTTGGGCTTATAGAAAGTCCTAAACCGAAAGCTATGAAAGAAAGTGAAGCATCTACTTTGGAATACATTGTAAAACATGTAAAAGAACCAATTTCTGTTGATGGGAATTGGGACAAACCAGCATGGAAGGAAGTGGATGCCGCTTCCATAGCACTTCATATGGGGCCAAAACCGGAGAAGTTTATCCCTAAAACTCAAGTCAAACTGCGGTATGACCAAGAAAACATTTATGGGATATTTAAAGTGGAAGATAAATATGTAAAATGCTTGGTTCAGGAGGTTAATGGAAATGTTTCAAGTGATTCCTGTGTTGAGTTTTTCTTTGCACCGGATACCAACTCACCCTTGGAATATTTTAATTTGGAGATCAACTGCTCAGGTGTACCTTTGTTTCACTATGTTACCAAACCTAGGAAAGAATTTACCGTCCTGAAACCTGAAGAGATTGCTCAAATAGAGATTGCCCATAGCATGCCTGATAAAGTTGACCCTGAGATCACAGAACCGGTAACCTGGTTTATTGAATTCAAAGTGCCTTTGTCATTATTAAAAGCACATAGAGAAATCACAGATCCGGCACCGGGGGTTACTTGGAAGGCTAATTTTTATAAGATTGCAGGACGTACGAGTAATCCTCATTATTTTACTTGGAATGAGGTAATCAATCACCGCCCGGATTTTCACTTACCTAAATATTTTGGAAAGCTAACCTTTGAATAAAATCTATACTTATGAAACTATTAAGGCTTACATTCATTTTCTTTATGGCCATTGTCCTTCAGGTCAATGCACAAGATTATGATATACTGATCAAAAATGGTCATGTGATTGATCCCAAAAATGAGATTGATGGGGTAATGGACGTTGCGATTAAGGATAAAAAAATTGCAAAAGTATCCAAAAACATCAAGGAAAAGTCAGCAAAAAAAGTAATTGACGCTGAGGGGTTGATTGTAACACCTGGTTTGATTGACATCCATGGGCACCATTTTTTTGGAACAGAATCCCATAGAGATTACAACAATAGTTTTTCATCCCTGCCACCGGATGGGTTTACCTTTAGAGCAGGAGTTACTACTGTTGCCGATGCTGGAAGTCCGGGGTGGAAAAATTTTCAAACGTACAAAGAACATGTAATCAACCGTTCCAAAACCAGGGTATTGGTTTTCATTAATATAGTGGGAGAAGGTATGAGTGGCGTGAGTACGCGTGAGCAAGATACTACGGATATGAGTCCTAAGATGACCGCTATGATAGCGAGGCAAAACCCTGAAATTATTGGAGTTAAAATAGCGCATTATAGGGGACATGAGTGGGGCCCATACAAGAAGGCTGTTCAAGCTGCAGAGATTGCAAAAATTCCAGTAATGGTTGATTTAGGAGGGGCAGATCCGGCTTTGCCACTATCCACTCTGCTTCTAGATGTATTAAGACCCGGAGATATTCTTACCCATATGTATGGTGGAGATCACTCCGGACACGGTCCAAAAGAGGGAACGTTAAATGCTGATGGAAAAGTTTGGCCACACTGGTTTGAGGCCCAAGAAAAGGGGTTGATATTTGATGTCGGACATGGAGGTGGATCCTTTCTATTCAGAGTGGCGGTACCTGCTACTCAACAAGGCTTTTATCCTAATACAATAAGTACCGATTTACATACAGGAAGCATGAATGCAGGTATGAAGGACATGTTGAATGTGGTTTCTAAAATGATGAATTTGGGAATGAGTCTCCAGGAGGCCATCACTGCTTCAACCTGGAAACCCGCTCAAGTGATTCAAAGAGAAGATTTAGGCCACTTATCTGAAGGAGCAGAAGCCGATTTGGCAATATTCAACTTACACGAAGGCCAGTTTGGTTTTATTGACTCTTCCGGGGCAGCCTTTAAAGGTTCAAAGAAATTGGAAACCGAATTGACTTTAAGAGCGGGTAGAATTGTTTGGGACCTCAATGGTATTGGTGCCAAAAACTGGGAGTAATAAGTTTGATGATTTCTATATTGACCTAATTATATTACTAAAAATAAATTCAGTTATGCTTAAATCACTAGTGTTTTTGTTTTTCATAAGTCTTGTTTCTTTGCCCACCATTAGCAATGCGCAAAGTCCTGAGAAGAATTTGAAAAAAATGGGGATCACGTTAAAAAATCCCGAGCCTTTCAAAGGAAGTATTGTAAAGGCAGTACGGACAGGAAATCTGGTATTTCTTTCCGGTCATGGTCCGGTTAAGCCAGAAGGAGGAATGGTAACAGGCAAGCTTGGAACAGAACTTACCGTGACTGAAGGTAGAGCCGCGGCTAAATTGGTAGGTATAGATTTGCTGACTTCTTTAAAAGCTGAGATTGGAGACTTAAGCAAGGTAAAAAAGATTGTGAAAGTCCTAGGAATGGTAAATGCTAGCCCTGAATTTGATGAACAACCTCAGGTAATGAATGGTTTTTCTGACTTTATGGTAGAAGTTTTCGGAGAGAAAGGTAGACATGCAAGATCTGCAGTGGGCATGGGTTCTTTGCCTGGTAATATTGCCTTGGAAATTGAAATGATTGTTGAAATTGAAGATTAAGACTGTAGCTATATATAAATTTATTAGCAGAAGATCTTCCTAAAAATATTATTATGATAAGTAGAAGAAAATTACTCAAAAGATTAGGTACCCTTCCATTGGCGGGAGGAGTACTAGGTGCTGGTGTTCCCCTTTCTGTCGTGAAGGGAGAAACGATTGAAGAAGCTCCAAAAAGAAATGTGATTGAAGAATTGGGCCTTAGAAGTTTCATTAATGCTGCAGGTACATATACTGCGATGACAGCTTCACTAATGCCTGACGAAGTGATGCAAACCATTAATTTTTCTTCTGACCATTACATCATGTTGGATGAGGTGCAAGACAAAGTAGGAGAAAAAATTGCAGCCTTATGCCATGCTGAATATGCAACTGTCACAGCCGGTTGCTGGTCTGCAATGGTATTGGGTACAGCAGGCGTGTTAACAGGAAAAGACAAGAAAAAGATTAGCCAACTTCCTGACCTTACAGGGATGAAGTCTCAGGTGATTGTACAAAAATCTCATAATACAGGTTATGTACATGCCCTTACCAATACCGGTGTTGAGATTGTGGAGGTTGAGACTGCTGCGGATGTAGACCGTGCTGTAAATGATAAGACTGCCATGATGTGGTTCTTGAATTATCAAGGTCCATCAGGAAAGATTAAACATGAAGAGTGGGTTGCTCTTGCCAAAAAACATGGTCTCCCAACCATGATAGACATGGCGGCTGATGTTCCACCGGTAGAAAACTTATGGAAGTACAACGACTTGGGTTTTGACCTTGTTTGTGTTTCCGGAGGTAAAGCCATAAGAGGTCCTCAGAGTGCGGGAATCCTTATGGGGCGTAGAGACCTTGTAGAAGCGGCACGTTTAAGTGCACCACCAAGAGGTGGTACAATTGGCCGTGGAATGAAGGTAAATAAAGAAGAAATTCTTGGAATGTATGTAGCCCTTGATACTTATATCAAAAAGGATCATGACAAGGAATGGAAAGAATGGGAGGATAAAATTGCGCTCATTTCTGATGCGGTTTCTGAAATTGAAAGTGTAAGTACAGATGTGTCCGTTCCACCTGTAGCCAACCATACCCCTTATTTAGAAATAGGTTGGGATCCTGCTAAAATCAAGCTTACTCAAGCTGAATTGAGAGAAAAGTTACGTGACGGTTCTCCTTCAATAGAAGTGATTGGTGGGGGGGAGCATGCAGTGAAACTTACTGTATTTATGCTTAGACCTAAAGAGGAAAAAATTGTAGCGAAGAGAATTGCTGAAGAATTGATAAAAGCTAAAGCTTAACTTATGAATTTGAGATATAGATTATTATTACTGTTAATGGCATTTACCTGTACTGTGGTAAGTGCCCAGACCTACGATATGCTTATCAAGGGTGGTAGGTTGATTGATCCAAAAAATGATATTGATGCCACGATGGACATCGCCATTAAAGATGGCAAGGTGGCCAAAGTAGCTAAATCCATTGCAGGAAGCGATGCTTCTAAGGTTATCGATGCTGATGGGCTTGTAGTTGCTCCCGGGTTGATTGATATTCATGGTCATGTATTTCATGGAACCAAACCAAATCATTACCTAAGTGATGGTTTGACTGCGTTGCCACCGGATGGTTTTACCTTTCGTGTAGGTGTTACTACAATTGTTGATTGTGGAGGTGCCGGATGGAAGAATTTTGAAACCTTCAAAAAGAACGTTATCGAGCCAAGCAAAACAAGGGTATTGAGCTTTATGAATATCGTTGGTGAAGGAATGCGTGGTGGAGCTTGGGAACAAAACACAAGCGACATGGATGGTAAACTTAGTGGGATAGTTGCCAAGCAAAATAAACAATATGTTGTAGGTTTTAAGGTTGCTCATTACGGTAGCCGAGATTGGATTCCAATCGACAGGGCTGTAGAAGCAGGAAGAATTGCAGATATGCCTGTTATTGTTGATTTTGGAGGTTCCAATGCCTTTGATCCACTTTCTATCAAAGAATTATTTTTCAATCGTTTGAGGCCTGGTGATATTTATACCCATACCTATGCTGAGCTAAACGGTGCTAGAGAAACAGTTATAAATAGAGAAACTCGTGAGTTTGAACCTTTCGTACTTGAAGCTCAAAAAAGAGGGATCATCTTTGATGTTGGATATGGTGGAGCCAGCTTTGAATTTAAACAAGCAATACCTGCTTTAGCTGCTGGTTTATACCCCAATACCATTAGTACTGATCTTCACACCGGAAGCATGAATGCTGCCATGAAGGACATGCTAAATGTAATGACTACATTTTTGGCCATGGGAATGGAACTTCCTGATGTTATTGAAGCCAGTACTTGGGAACCTGCAAGAGTAATCAAAAGAACTGAATTGGGACACCTTTCTGAAGGAGCTATAGCTGATATAAGTATTCTACACATCAGAAATGGTGAGTTTACTCAGTGGGATAGAACCGGTGATAAGGTACCTACCAATCAAAAACTTGAATGTGAAGTAACCATTAAAGATGGTAAAGTTGTTTATGACTTAAATGGTAGATCCATTCAATAATTAAACCCGAAATATGCAATAGACATTCTATTACGTGCTGAAATCGCTTTAAAATCAACCACTTCGTTGCTGTTTTCAATTTCACCATAGCGGTGCTATGCTAAAATCTCCAAACAGCCTGATTTTCTTGCGATTGCAACACTCATCACGAATTCTATTACATAATCCGGGCAATGTCGTTTAGTTAAGGAAATTTTATTATTTTTAGGAAAGAAAAGGGAGCGTAGTTTTTTTGAAAATAATCTAACAACAATCAAGTCCTTTTCCTTTTCGAAGGACTTTTTAAAACTATTAAAAAATAATATAGAAAATGGATTAACACGCGATAGGTTCCGTACCACTGACACAGCATTTGTTCGCCAGCGGTGTTTGGGTTTTACAGATCTTATCTACTTCATGTTGGGCCTGGGTAAATCGAGTGTTCAGCAAGAACTTGATAAATTTTTTTCCGACAAATCGGTCAGCTATTCCAAAGGAGCATTCAGTCAGCAACGATCCAAACTAAACCCCAAGGTGTTTACATGGCTCAATGAACAACAATGTTCTTTTTATTATAATAAAGCCAGCCATATCCGTAAATGGAAAGGTTTTCGGCTTATAGGTATCGACGGCAGTTCTTTGCAGCTTCCTTACAGCAAAGAATTGGCAAAAGGTTTTGGCCATTTCGAAACCCGGACTGAAAACGGGAGAAAAGTAGTGTTGGCCCGTGTTTCCCAAGCCTACGATGTACTCAACCAAATCAGTATAGATGCTAAGATCAAACATTACAGGACAAGTGAACTTGCTCTGTGTGAAAGTCATCTTCCCTGCCTAGGGCAGGGCGACCTGCTTATAATGGATAGGGCTTATGCGGCCTTTTGGCTCATGTCCTCATTGGTTCAGCAACAGAAATCCTTTGTCATCAGGGTAAAGGCAAACAGATGGAAACATGCAAAAGCATTTTTAGCATCTACCCAAAAACAGCAGGTCATAGAGGTGTCCCCTTCCAAAAAGGCCATAAACAGGTGCAGGGAAAAGAATATTCCTACTGAGTCACTCAAATTAAGGCTGGTACGGGTACCGATTGCATCAGGAGAAGACCATATATTGATAACCAACCTAGTTGACCATAGGAAGTACCCTGTCAAGGAAATACGTGAGCTTTACAGGAAAAGATGGCCTGTTGAAGAGTCTTTCAAGCTACTCAAAACCAGGGCGGAACTTGAAAACCTGAGCGGAAAGACGGCCAGGGCCGTTCTCCAGGATTTTAATAGAATCATTCTCAGGGCCAACTTGAGCAACATCCTCAGTAAAACACTTACCAAAAAAGGGATTGACTACTGTAATAAAAAACGGAAAAACACTTATCAGATCAACAGAACCCAAGCGTATCGTAAAACCAAATCTATAATTGATCAACTCAAACAAGGAATGGACAAAATCATTGGAAAAATATCTGATTATGCTTTTAAACTGTTGCTTCAACTTGAAATAGTACGGCCCAACAGGTCAGTTCCTAGAATTAAAAGGTATACTGCCAGACCCAGTAATTTTATAACTTATAAACCTTAACTAAACGACATTGATAATCCGGGTTAAATGTTGCCTTATTTAAAAAGAAAAAGTCCTTCGTTTGAAGGACTTTTTTTTTAATAATTCTACCCATTTCAATCATTTGCATTCATTTAGATCTGCTTTCATAAGATAAGCCTTATTGCCTGCAATGGTTTCAATAGATTACCTAAAGTTTTGAATGTTCCATTGGAATAAAAACCTAAACTTAGATTTATAGTATCTATTGTATTAATGGGGAGAAATATATTTATACCTGCGCTTCCAATTTATCAGATAGTACAGACTTGGGAACTGCCCCTACTACTTTGTCTACTACCTCTCCACCTTTGAAAATCAAAAGAGTAGGTATACTTCTAATTCCAAACTTGGCAGGAACGTCTTGGTTTGCATCAACATCTAATTTACCGATGGTAGCCTTGCCTTCATATTCTCCTGCAAGTTCTTCAACTATTGGGCCGATCATTTTACAAGGTCCGCACCATTCTGCCCAAAAGTCTACCAAAACAGGCTGATCAGATTTGATTACTTCCTCAAAATTGCTATCTGTAATTTCAATTGCTTTTGCCATCTTAATGTAATTATGGTTTTTTATAAAATATATAACTTAATCAGTTTCAACATTAATAAGTTCCGAATCAATGAAATTATTTTTTTGTCAAAGGATTTTATAAGCTACTTCCGGGATTTGATCCAATGCTTGAATCAGTTCATTAGAGGGGTCTATTCGGTATTTTGCGGAGATTAAGTCTAAGGTCAAATTCTCCTTATTGTCTATTATATTGATGTATAATTTTGCATCTCCCTTGTATTTTTGAGTGATGGCCTCCAATTTTTCCATCAATTCTAACCCCAAATCATCCAAGTCAATGTGAACCCTTAGACCCTTGATCATTTTTCCTCGGATCTCGTTTAGCAAGGTGATTTGATTGATTTTAAATTCAAATTCAGCAGGTTTGTATTTGTTTGGATGTACTGATCCTGAAATGTATAAAAACCAATTGTGCATAAAATACTCCTTGAATTTCACATAATCCTCACCAAATAAGAAAAAGGTGTGGCCTCCGTGGTAATCTTCCATCGTAAGAGTGCCAAATGGTTTCCCATTTTTTGTGGTGCGGTGCGCAAATGAAGTCACTGCTCCGGCAAGTTTGATTTCCCCTTTTGATTTTAGCTGTGAAAGATCCGCTAGCTCCGGAAGTCCAGTATTGGTAAAAGCTTCTATTTCTACTTTAAATTGATCCAAAGGATGCCCTGAAATATAAAGACCCACTACCTCTTTCTCAATATTTAATTGCTGCAATTGGCTGAAGGGCTCCATATTAGGAATAGAAGGAACAGGAATGTCCAGCCCCCCGCCACCTCCAAACATGGAAACTTGGGAACTTTCTTCTTCCTGTATTACCTTTTGGGCATATTTTATGGCTTTTTCTAATAGCGTGGCTTCATTATCCGGGGCTTCTAGGTATTGTCTTCGATGAAAATCTACAAAACAGTCAAACCCTCCCGCCATTGCCAATACTTCCATGGTTTTTTTATTGACTGCCTTAAGGTTTACTCTTTTGGTGAATGTAAAGACGTCTTTGTACAAGCCTCCTGCTTCCCTCTCCTCTATAATGGCATTTACAGCTGCATTGCCGGCTCCTTTTATTGCTGCCAAACCAAATCTAATCTGGCCTTCCATATTTACGGTAAAATCACTCTTGGACTCGTTGACATCCGGCCCAAGTACCTGAATTCCCATTCGTTTACATTCTTCCATAAAGAAAGTTACCTGGGTAATGTCATTCATGTTATTGCTCAAAACCGAAGCCATGTATTCAGCCGGATAATGGGCTTTAAGATAAGCTGTTTGGTAAGCAATCCAGGCATAACAAGTAGAATGGGATTTATTAAAAGCATAGGAGGCGAAGGCTTCCCAGTCTTTCCATATTTTTTCTAATTTTTTGCTGTCATGCCCTTTTGCAGCTGCTTGGTTGATGAATTTTGGTTTCATCTCATCCAGCACATTCTTTTGCTTTTTACCCATGGCTTTACGGAGAACATCCGCTTCACCTTTGGTAAAATCCGCTAATTTTTGAGATAGAAGCATTACCTGCTCTTGGTAGACCGTAATACCATAGGTCTCCTCAAGGTATTCCTTCATGTCATCCAAATCATAGGTGATGGTTTCTAAACCATGCTTCCGCTTAATGAAACTAGGGATGTACTCCAATGGACCCGGCCTGTAAAGGGCATTCATGGCGATAAGGTCAGCAAAAACCGTAGGTTTTAATTCCCGCATGTATTTTTGCATGCCGGCAGATTCATATTGGAATATACCTACAGTTTCACCTCGCTGAAAGAGTTCATATGTTTTGACATCGTCAATAGGAAAGTTTTCCGGATCGAGCTCAATACCATGCCTTTCTTTGATGATGCGGACAGCATCCTTAATTAGGGTAAGGGTTTTTAGACCCAAGAAATCCATTTTTAGCAACCCGGCACTTTCCACTACGGAGTTGTCAAATTGGGTACAAACCATCTCCGAATCCTTTGCCAAGGCAACAGGCACGAAATTAGTAATATCATCCGGTGTGATTATGACCCCACAAGCATGTATCCCTGTGTTCCTCACAGAACCTTCCAGTACTTTTGCTTGGTTTATGGTTTTGGAGTTGTCGTCATTTCCCTTTGATATCCTGATTAACTCTAAGGCCTTTTCTAAATTGTCATTGTTGTTTTTAAGCTTAGCTGAGAGTTTGGCCCTGTCATTGGCCAACTCAAAGAGAGCTTTAAGTTTGATATCCGTAACCAGCTTAGCCAATCTATCTGCTTCAGAAAGGGGAAGGTTAAGTACCCTTGCTGTATCTCGAATGGCAGACTTGGCAGCCATGGTTCCATAGGTTATGATTTGTGCCACCTGATTGGCACCATATTTTTTGATTACATATTCTATTACCCTTTGCCTGCCTTCATCATCAAAATCAATATCAATATCAGGGAGAGAGACCCTATCAGGATTAAGGAATCTCTCAAATAGTAAATCGTATGCAATGGGATCAACATTCGTTATACCCACGCAATAAGCAACGGCAGATCCTGCTGCAGAGCCACGCCCTGGTCCAACTGATACTCCCATTTCTCTCGCCGCTCCGGTAAAATCCTGTACAATTAAGAAATAACCGGGATATCCTGTCCTTTCGATCGTCTCCAATTCAAAATCCAATCGTTCGCGAATTTCATCAGTGATTTCTCCGTATCTTTTTTTCGCGCCCTCGAATGTGAGGTGGCGAAGAAATGCATTCTCTCCTCTTTTTCCCCCATCTTCATCATCTTTAGGATCTACAAATTTTTCGGGAATGTCATATTTAGGCAAGAGTACTTCTCTTGCCAGCTTGAAAGGTTCTATTTTGGATACGATTTCATCTGTACAAGAAATGGCCTCGGGTAAATCTGCAAAGAGTTTCTTCATCTCCTCGGGAGATTTAAGGTAAAACTCATCATTTGGAAAACCATAGCGATACTCGCGTCCTCTTTTTCCTATGTATTTCTTAGGTTTTTCTACCAGCTCCCCATCTTTTACGCACAACAAAATATCGTGGGACTTGGCGTCTTCTTGGGCATTGTAATAGGTATTATTGGCAGCAAAATACTTTACATTGTATTTTGCTGCCCACTGAAGTAATACTTCATTTACCTTTTCTTCCTCAGGTATTCCGTGCCGATTAAGTTCAATATAGAAATTATCTCCAAATTGCTCGTGCCACCATACAAAGGCCTCTTCCGCTTGGGTTTCTCCCACATTAAGAATAAGATAAGGAACCTCTCCCCACAGGCCTCCTGTAGTAGCGATAAGGTCTCCCTTGTATTGCACCAAAACTTCTCTATCGATTCTAGGTACATAGTAAAAGCCCTCTATGTTGGCATAAGAAGCCAGTTTGGCGAGGTTATGGTAGCCCGCTTTGTTTTTAGCCAATAAAACAGTTTGGTAACCATCGTCTTTATTGGATTTATTTTTGCGATCTCTACAAAGGTTAAATTCACAACCTAGGATGGGTTTGATGTCATTGTTAAATGCTTCCTTTACAAAGTTAAATGCCCCCATCATATTGCCATGGTCGGTCATTGCCAATGCCGGCATCCCCAATTCTTTTGCCCTTCTAATGATGGCAGGAATTTCAGATGTAGATTGAAGGATAGAAAACTGGGTATGGACATGCAAATGAGTAAAAGGAGTATCCTTTAGGTCTGAAATATCTGCACGATCAGCGGCTTTAAGGATTTTTTGAGCCGATACCTTTACCTCGTCCTTTGCTGCAGCAAAATTTGCGGCTTCAAGATTCGGTGGTTCATAAATAATATCATCCAGGGTGATCCCTTCTATAGGTGGTTGTACTCCTTCTTTGATAAGACCGAAAAAACATTTTGCTGTGGCATCTACATCATAAGCAGCATCGTGGGCATCACCAAAACCCTCACCAAAAAGCTTCTGATGCAATTCAAATAAAGTGGGCCATTTAAATTTCCCTCCTTTTCCACCCGGAATGGCGCAAAATTCAGTAGATATATCTTTGGTATCTAAGGCTTGTTTCTCCAGATCTACAATGGGGCGTTCCGTTCTTAATAATTCAGCCCCTACAATCGAAATATCAAAACCTATATTATGGCCAACCAGAAAGGTTGTCTTTTTGAGATCTTCTTCAAAAATCTCTAGGACTTTTTTTAGGTCGTGACCTTCTTTTAATGCCCTTTGGGTTGAAATACCATGAATTTTTTCCGAATTGTAGGGTATAGTAAAACCTTCAGGTTTAACTATATAATTATTGTTTGAAATTAGCTTTCCCTTTTCATCATGAAGCTGCCAAGCCAATTGAACCAAACGAGGCCAATTGTCCAGGTCAGACATGGGCGCATTGTAGTTCCTTGGGAGTCCGGTTGTTTCGGTATCAAATATCAGGTACATAAATGTATATTGATGTAAATCATTATTCTATAGTGTACTTTGGAGGACAGATTAACCAAAGTGGGGATTTATTCATGGCAAAGCTAGCGGTGATATTGAAACTAGTCCTTTGATGGATGTCTTGCTAACCTGATTATTCCTACTCATTCAATTTCTGGTATATTAGTCTGGTAATCTTTTCTTTACCGAAAGAATGGAGTTAAGTCCGGCAAATTCCATTGCAAAATCCAAGATAAAAATACAGGTAAATAAAGGTTTCTGCCAGTATAAATTGAAAAATAAATAAGGTCAAAAAAAAGCCTGTCCACCATTTATTGATAGACAGGCTTTAAAGCCACAAAATAGAGTAATATTTTATTTATTTATGGAAAATTTGTCGACCGTTTCTCCATTCACATTGATGGTTTCAGCTTTCATGGTTTTTCCATCGATAGTAATGTATTGGTACAAGTGGTCTGCAGGGAATTGAATTTCTGCATAAGCACCCGTTCCTATTTCTTTATTTTTGCCGGTGGTGCCCACAGAGATCCAATAAATAGTTCCGTCTTTAGGGCTATTTACAATTTCCCCATTGTTCAATGGCTTAGACCGCATGTAGTAATGGAAATGTCCTCCCATGACAAAGTCCACATGGTATTTGTCAAATAGAGGCCCCCATTCGCCTTGAATGTCTTCATAAGGTTCTACCTCATTGAAAGGAGGAAAATGAAAAACTGCGATTTTCCAGGTAGCATCAGATTCTTTTAATTTTTTTTCTATCCATTCTGTCTGGTCTTCATTTGGAAAGGTTGAATCAATCATTAGAAAAAGAGTGTTGCCATAATTAAATGCATAAGATCTCCCGGCCATTTGAGGAGAAGGGCTATCAGTCGGATAGCTCAACATTTCTTCAAACATCCATGCACCCAAGCCATCTTGACTATCGTGATTACCTGGCACAGCCATCAAGGGTTTTCTAGCGATTGTTTTTCCTGCATATTGAAATAATTTATCCCAATCATCCCTGTATAAACCTGTATTGACAAGATCCCCTGCGATATAATAGAAAGCAATATCAGGAAATCTTTTTTCTGCTTTTTGAATATTGTTTCCCCATACTTCATCAAGATGCACATCGCCGGACCAAACAAAGGAGAAGGGCTTGTTTTTATCAGGTGCAGTGGTGAAGGTTTCAGGAGAAGACCAACCGGATTTTTCATTTCCAACGACATACCCATATTTAGTATCAGGTTCTAAAGCCCTTACTTTGGCTGTAAACCTATTCATGTACCGATCATTTTGTAGGAGCCTGTCCTCCATTAGAAATTTTTCTGCCGGTGCTTCCAAAGTATCATTGGTTCCTTCTTTCCAATACTTGGCTGTACCGGAGGCTACCGTTTCCGAAGTTCTCCACTGGATATCCATGGAGGTTTCAGGGGCATCACTCCAGGTAAGCAACACTTGGTCAGGATTTTCTCCGGTAGGGAAATCCGTAGTTCTAAAAGCATTCACCATGTGCGCTTCTCTTGCTCTTCCCCGAATGGTAGTCAATAATTGTTGGCCTTTGAGGGCATCCGGCACAGAGGTTAGGATAAGGCCACTCCAATCATGGTAAGTGAAAGCACCCACGTCAAAAACTTCGAAATGTTGTTTTTCAGGAAATATAGGGGTGATTTCCAATTGGTCTTCCGGATTTTGTGGAGCTAGGCCTATGAAATAAACGGGTCGGTGTTTTCCAAAACCATTTATTCCCAACTGAATTTCACCGGCTTCAAAATCTTTTTGCCATACTTCATATGTATCATGTTCATTTTGCACTTCCAAGTCTGTGAGTATAAACCCGGAAGGTTTCAACCAAAAAGGGACTACTTTCTGGCCCTTGTTTCTCATAAGGGAAACGGTGGTTGGCACGTTTACTTCCAATTTCCAGTATTGGGTGGCCAAAGATTCTTTTTCTTCTTCGGTGAGATATTGTTCGACAAAGGTATGTGAGATGGTATCTAGTTGGGTTTTATCCAACTCTTTATAAAGTCTAGTTACGACCTCATCCATGGTTTCTTTTACCGAAGGCAAATTTTTGTCACTGTTTTTTTCAGGTCCGCAAGCATTTAAAATTAAAACTATGCAAGCCAATAATAGTGGTGTGGTTTTCATAATTAATAGAATATTTAGGGGCCATATGTCTCAAAAGGCCATTTTTTGGTGTCAAATAATATTACGCATTAAATGGAAATCAGGCCATTTTATGTCATTGTTATGTTTGTTAACAATTAATTCATAATAAAAAACAATTATTACAAATAGTCTCTTTTTTATAAGACATGGTATTTACGGTGGAGGGCATTTATATGAAAAAGAAAAAAGCAGAGGCTCTGATGCAGAGACTTGTACAAAATGAAATTTCGCGACCGGAGTTTGAAGAGCTTTTAGAAGGCCTGGAAGACTCAGAAATGTTGAGCGGTATGGAGGAAAGTATGCGGAAACATTTTGATAAAGTCTTGAAGGATTATAACAATGACAAAAATGCAAATTTTGAAAATCACAAAACAAGCAAATTGAAGTAAAATAAAAATTATAAGGAGTAGACGTCCCATAAAGGACAAGGTTTGGATAATAACTTCCAATTTATCAATACAATAGAAAACTGAACATGCAAAACAATTAACTTATGAAAAAACATCGTACTAAAAAAATGATGAAGTGGATGGTGCCACTTCTCTCGGTAGGTATTATATCTACCGGATCAGTACTGGCGGAAGCCAATGGAACCTCGGTGATGAGGAATTCCTTAGGAGCCGCCATAGAATTGGAGGAGATGGTTGCTATAACTGTCACAGGAAAGGTTACTTCCACAGGTGATGATTCAGGCTTACCTGGAGTAACTATTTTGGAAAAAGGAACAAGCAATGGGACGGTTACGGATATTGACGGGTCATATAGCATTGACGTAGCTGGACCAAATTCAGTATTGGTATTCTCTTACGTTGGATTCGAAAGTCAAGAAGTTGCCGTTGGAAATCGAACCAGTGTCAATGTAAGCATGGAAGAAGCAGCTACTGCGATGAATGAAGTAGTTGTTACAGCCCTTGGTATCAAAAGAGATCAGCGATCTTTAGGATACGATGTGTCCACTGTATCTTCTGAAGATGTTACCCAAGTGTCTCAAGAAAACATTTTGAGTTCTCTTGCAGGTAGAATGCCGGGTGTAACGATTAATCAAACCAGTGGAGCCGGGTCTTCTTTGAGTATGGTAATTAGGGGTGCTTCTTCTTTGACATCCGACAACCAGCCACTATTTGTAGTTGATGGGGTGCCAATGTCTAACTCCCTGAATAACAATTCCCAAAATGGGGATGGTAATCAGGTCGATTACGGTAATGCAATTTCCGATATTAATCCTGATGATATCGCAAATATCAGTGTACTAAAAGGACCAAGTGCAGCAGCACTATATGGTACGCGTGCAGGAAATGGTGTGGTAATCATCACCACCAAATCCGGTAGCAAAGGAAAAGGAATGGGCGTTTCTTTCTCCACAAGCAACGTCTTTGAACAACCCACCAGACTGCTGGACTTTCATTATCAATATGCCAATGGTAACAGAGAAGGTGTTTTCAATGACGGATCTGCCTATTGGGGAGGACCACAATTGGATGTAGGTAACTTAGCCCAACAATGGAATAGCCCTGTTGATGAAAATGGAAACGTGATTCCTACTGAATTGAAATCTTATCCAAATGCGATGAAGGATTTCCTTCAAACTGGTATCACGTCAAACAATAATATCGCTATTAGTGGCGGAGATGATAAAGCTACTTATAGGGTGTCTTATGGTAATATGATTCACCAAGGTATGATCCCTAATTCTGATTTGTACAGAAATAGTATTTCTACCTCTGTTTCTTATGACATCTTGGATAAGTTGACGCTTAACACTAACTTTAATTATACCAATAGTAGCTCAAACGACAGACCGAGTACCGGTGATAGAAGGGGAAATGCTTTAGAGGCAATCTATGCTTCTTCTTATATCGACTTTGAGCAAATGAGTGGTATTTGGGTGCCGGGTCAGGAAGACATTCAGCAAATCAGAACTCCAAATGGAGACAACCCGTATTTCATAGCTTATGGAATTGAGAATGCTTTCCGTAGAGACAGAATTTATGGTAATGTTTCTTTGGATTACAAATTCTCAGATAATTTAAATTTGGCTGTAAAATATTCATTGGATCGATCTGATGAAAACAGAGAAACAAAGATTCCTTATAGCTACAGTAGAATGGCCAATGGTGGTTATTACAATACTGACATGTTGAATCAGGAATCTAATGCTGATGTCTTATTAAGCTATAATAAGGATTTTGGAAAAATGGATTTTAATGCTTCTGCAGGTGGAAATATCATGAGTCGATTTGGTACTTCCTCTTATGTAGGTGTTGGTAGTGACAGGAATAACGGACTGGTAGTACCTGGAATCTACAATGCCCAGAACATACCAGCTGATAACAGGTCTGTATCTAATACCTATTCCAACAAAAGAATTTACAGTGTGTATGGTTTGGCTTCTTTTGGGTATGCCGATCAATTGTATTTGGATTTGACAGCTAGAAATGACTGGTCATCTACTTTACCCCTAGACAATAATTCTTATTTCTATCCTTCAGCATCTTTAAGCTGGTTGGCAAACTACACGCTCAATCTTCCAGAAAGCATTGACATGTTAAAAGCCAGAGTAGGTTGGGCGAAAGTAGGTAATGACACAGGTCCTTACCGTTTGGTTCAAAACCTATCTACAGGTACTTACAACTCTATTAATACTGCTTCGGTAAGTTCTGGGATATTAAATCCTAATTTCTTACCGGAAGAGGCCACTTCTATTGAAGCCGGTATAGATTTAAATATGTTCGCCAATAAGTTGAGGTTTTCCGGAACCTATTATGTAATTGAAAACAGGAACCAGATATTCTCTGTAAATCTTCCAAGATCTTCAGGATACAGCAGCAGGTTGATTAATGCAGGTTTGATCCGAAGCAAAGGTTTGGAAATGAGCTTAGGTGGAACACCGCTTGATAAAAACGGATGGAAGTTAGACGTTGATGTTAACTGGAGTAGAAACAGAACCAGTGTAATTGAGTTGGTTGAAAACTTTGATAGGATCACTTTATGGTCTGAAAATGGTGGTGGAGCCATTACTTTCTTAGGAGACCAAATTGGTGACCTTTATAGTAGAGGATTTGTACAGGTAGAAGATCCTTCATCTCCTTATTACAAATGGCCTGTATTGAGCAGTGCCGGAGAATGGCAAGATTTGTCATCAGACGAAGCTTTAAGAAAAGTAGGTAACTTCAACCCTGATTTTATTTTAGGTATGCAGACAGGTTTGAGCTACAAGCGATTTGTATTGAATGCAAGTTTTGACTGGAGACAAGGTGGAGAGTTTATGTCATTCACTTATAGATATGGAGAGTCTGATTGGAAATCTCAAAGACAACTTGATGATTTGATCCCTGGCGGATTGTACTCTGAGGACGAATTGGCTGCTTTGTTGAAGTCAGATCCTGAGAAATACATTATCCCTAGCCCAGGAAACTTCCCTCGTGTTGGTGGTCATACTGCTGAGACTGGTGGGTTCTATATCGATGAGAATGGTAGCGATGGTGCTTTCGTTCCAGGTGTGGTTCAAACTGCCGGTGCAGATACTCCGGATAATTATGCAGATGATGTTTATGAAGAGCATTTAGGTGGAACAGGTACAAATATTTATCCTATCACCAATACCTACCCTTGGAGTTTCAATGAGCAGGTTACTTTTGATGCTTCATTTATCAAATTACGCGAATTATCTTTAGGATATAGGATACCTAATTTTAGTGTATTTACAAATGCCACATTCTCTATCTATACTAGAAATATTATGTTGTGGACAAAAGCTGATATAGGAATTGATCCAGAAAGAGCATTTCAAGCTTCAGGTTCTTCTTTCAAGCAGGGCATTGAGCGTCAAAATGTTATGCCTTGGAGTGTGCCAATTGGTTTCAAGCTTAATTTCAATCTTTAAAGGTCCTTAATTTACATATCATGAAAAATTTATTTGAATTTAGAAAGATAGCCGTATTTCTCCTGGGACTTATCTTGGTCACCGGTTGTGATGACCAACTCAGTGAGATCAATACCAATCCATATGGTATTGACCCGGCAAATGCCAACCCAAATCTATTGATGCCGACAGTGCTGACTTCATCAGCTCAAAGTTACTTGGGGCTAGGTTTTAATGACCTCGCTGGCGCCATGCAATACACGCAAAAGAATGGATGGTATAGCAGTCATAACAATTATGAGTGGGTGTCTAGAAACTGGACAGGATGGTATGATATCCTGAGAACAAACGATTTGATGATAACCAGAGGTGAAGATATGGACAATGCCTTTTTCCAAGGAATAGGCCTTACCATGAAGTCATTTGTTTTTGGAAATATTGCAGACCTTTGGGGAGATGCTCCCTATTCTGACGCCCTAATGGGCGACGAGGGAAGTGATCAGTTTCAATTCCCTAAATTTGATAGCCAAGAAGCTATTTATGATGGCATTATTGCAGACCTTCAAGAGGCGGCCACATTACTTGCCTCTGCTTCTACAGAAGGTGTAACTGCCGGTAATGACCTTATTTACGGTGCTGATATTGATAGTTGGAGAAGGTTTACCAATTCCTTATTATTGAGGTATTATATGCGGTTGTCAGAGAAAAAGCCTGATGTAGCCAAAGCTGGCATTGAAGCCATCTATAGTAGTGGTATCTATATTCAAGATGCTTCCCAAGATGCGACACTTGATTATACAGGAGGTTCAAATGATATCTGGATTACCCGCCATGTAAGGCTTAATCCTGATGATTTCCAGAGATACCAAGCTTGTCAGACTTTTATCGATCAATTGACTATGACCGATGACCCTAGGCTCCCTGTTTTCTTTGATTCTGTAAGGGTTCAATGGGTAGCAGATGAAACACTTGATGTTGCAGCTGAAAGCTTTATAAGGGCAGACGGAGAACCAATCGAATCGATTTATACCTTTGATGAGTTTGAAGAGGAATACGCTGATGTGAAATTCACTCGCCATTTCAACCCTAATTTGGCAGATTACAACTCAGATTTATATGTTGGTTTGCCACCATCTATCTTGACTCCGGAATCTTATAATGGAAACCCAATTCCAGGTCAAGGAACTCAAAATCTGCACGTTTCTCAACTGGATCCAATTTACAGCACTGCTGGTTCTGCAGGAGACATCCTTAAAGCTAGAATTATCTCTGCTGCCGAAGTGAGTTTTATCTTTGCTGAAGGAGCGCTTAAAGGTTGGAGTGTTGGTGATGCCGAAACACACTACAATATGGGCATTGAACAGTCTCTGCAAGTATGGGAGAAAGCTGACATGTACGAAGAGTTTATCGCTCAGCCGGGTGTTATGTTTAACAGTACTTTAGAACAAATTATTACTCAGAAATGGGTAGCAAACTGGTCAAATGGTACTGAAGCATTTGCTGACTACAGAAGAACAGGTTATCCTGATTTATCTGCCGGTCCATTGTCTCCTCAGCCTGAGGTGGCCCTAAGGTTCCAGTATGGAAATGATGAGTACAACAACAACCCTGATAATATTAGTGCTGCACTAAATAACTTAGAAGTAACTGATTATTCAGGTAACTTCGGACAAGATAGCCAGTGGTCTAAACCTTGGTTGTATCAAGGAACCAGCGTTCCTTTTTAAGTCTGAATTTATAAATTTATTGAGTAAAGGTTCTCTGTCGGTTTTCGGCAGAGAACCTTTTTTTATAGGACTATATTTTTCCTATTACTCCAAGGCTTATTAATTTTTACCAATGAGTAGCCTATTGCTAGGCTTCCGGTGCATACATTCGCAATTAACTACCAACACTCAGCCATTTTCCAGATCCCATCGATGCAGCATCGCAGAAAAAGTGCATTAACCTCAATGCGCATAAATAACCATAGAATTGAGGCTTGAAAAAAAGGGGGAGGCTAATAAAAGAGCTTTAAAGTATGGGCTTCTGTCATTACGAGGAGAGTAATGTGAAGTTTTTAGTTGGTCCTAAAACTCCATTGGTTAGGGTATAGTACTTTATTAAGCGAAATGGCCCAAATAATAGAATGTTTTGTAAGGCTTTAAATAGAACCGTGTTTTCAGTTGTAGCTGTAATAAACAATATATTTCCTGCTGAAGTCGATTCAAAATCAGGCACTTCGTTGCTGCTTTCTATCTCACCATAGCGGTGCTAAGCCAAAACCTCCAAACAGACCTTTTCTTGCGATTGTAACACCTCCCGTAAATACTGCATAGGCTTCACCTCTGCCTATTGGGTCAGGGCGGAGAAATCTGGGTTTAATTATTCGATGGTTTAGCATTTTCCCACTAAAAGGTACAAAAAAGATCAGCATCTGTATCAGCTGATCTTTTTTCTTTTTATAGAAGATATGGGACTAGAATTGACCTTGATTTATCAATCAAATCCATTCAAACCTTTTGTGTGCATGAGATAATTCCCCATGGCTATTGATTAAAATTAAGGTAAGAATAGCCAGTATTACCATTATTATCAGGAATACATTTCTCCAGGTTTTAGTAACAGCAGCTCGCTCAGAAAAGGAAGGTTTAAATTTTGGTATAAATGCGAGAATTATAATATAATTTAAAATGTATAGAAATTGCTCAATTCTATAAAAACTTAAAAATGAACCTGTGATAAAAATGGTAAAGAGAATATAGGTTCCAAAATAAGTAATAAAAACTTTTGATATTTCCTGGTATCCAAACTGTTGGTTGTCCAGCCTTTTTTTGGTGGAAAATAAATTGATCCAAAAGATGGCTAATCCTAAAAAGACCAACAAGGCAATTAGCTGTACGGCTAACATCCAAGCATCCGGTTGGCTGACAAAAGCTCCTAAAGTGTCTGAAAAGTCTTTCATGATAAATGATTGTTGCCAGACAAAGAATGGGATAAGGAATAGAAGGCCGACCCCAGGGATAATAAGGTTACTTGTGGTAAATTGATATGGGTTTTCCTCTTTGGGCCATTTAGAGGTAAATGTACCGTATGCCATTCCTACACCTCCAAAGAAACCTAAGGAGTATTCCATGACATTCCACATATTGAAGGGTACATTGGCTACATTTCCGAGCACATGAAGGAAATTACCAAAAGCAAAACCAAATCCGCCACCTAAGCCTGCATAAATGGCTACCCTCATGGCACTGTATTGTTGGGTTCTGGCCATATAATACAACATGGCTATACCTGTGCCGGCACAAATTCCCCAGGCTTCTGATCGAGGAGGAGTCATTTCGAAGCCTAACTGCTCCACCATAAAATAATAAAAAATTATTCCTCCTACGGTCATTTCCGTAACAACCTGGTGCCACTTAATTTTTTTTTCAGGATTGTCTGCAAGCACCAAACCAAATAGACCACCCCCGATCAAACCATAAAGGCCTCCTACCACAAATAAACTCGCCAATCCATAATAGACATTTATGAAATCTTCGCCTCTTCCATAGCCCACAAGAATACCATAGCTCATCATTCCTCCAAAACCCCAACCCACGGCTCCGGCAAAGGCTGCTTTGATGGCCTTGTTGTACCAGTCTTCTCTTTTAGCAAGCAGGAGTATACTCAACGCACCTATGCCACCGGCCCAGGCAGCACCTTGTTCGTGACCAAACTGCCCGCGAATAGCCCAAGCAGTAGCCAAAGCCATACCTGCAATGATGATTGAAAGTAGGGTATTTTTATCTATATGTTTCATAACCGGAAAATGGATAATTGTTGATGATATTTTGGGTATGTTTAAATAGTATACCTAAGGGCGCAAAAAAGTACCATTCAAAATAATGGCATTATATGAACGGTTGGGAGGGATTATTTGGCGGTAAATAAATTAGGGGAAATTTATGATGGCAAAGACAGGGAGACACCTACTTGCCGGCTAGATAGCGTTTTCTGTATTCTATTGGGTTACATCCTTTAACTTGCTTAAATTGCCTAGCTATGTTTTTGCTGTCATTCAGGCCCAAGTCCATGGCTATCTCAAAAACTGTTTGATCTGTTTCTAGAAGTTTTTGGGTGAATTTTTCTATTCGTAGGTTAAAAATGTACTTGTAAATGGGGTAGCCAGTTATTTGAAGAAAGCGTTTCTCAAGACTTCTTCTGGAAAGAGGCACTTGCTTTACTACTTCTTCTACTTGAAGGTTTTTTTCTATATTTTTATGAATATATTTCAATGACGAAGCGATATGGTCATCATTGGTTGCATAGATATCAGTAGATTGCCTGGTGATAACTTGGGTAGGTTTTACCCGGATATCATAAAAATTTGATGCAGTGGTTTGGATCATTTGTTCCATCAACTTGGCAGTATCATATCCCCCTTTTTCTATATCCAAGCCAATGCTAGACAGGGGAGGGTCTGATAGTTCACAAAGCATTTCATCATTATCTACCCCCAAAACAGCAACTTCTTCAGGAATCCGGATTTTATTTTGCTTGCAAGCTTCGGTAATATGGAGCCCTTGGTTGTCATCACAGGTCATGAGCGCAATGGGTTTTGGCAAAGACAATAGCCATTTGCTCAAAGAATTACTCTTGTAGTACCACAAATCTGTAGAACGGGATTTTCTGTGCTCAAAGTAATTTACTTTGTAGCCCATCGCATTGATTTTCTTTTCGAAACCTTCAGCCCGTTCTCTTGACCAAACGATATCATTGAAACCGTAAAAAGCAAAGTTTTTAAAGCCCTTTTTGAGAAAGTAGGAAGCACCCATTTCACCGGCTTCATGGTAAGCACCTGTAATATTCGGAATTTCTGAAAACCTCTCTTTAAAATCTTGTGCAACCACAGGGATTTTGGAATCAACAAGCAATTCCAAGTCTATTTCATTGTACAATTGTCCGATGATACCATCTGCTCCCCAGTCCTTGGCCCAGTCGAGGATGCCCTTAATGCCAATTGTTTCCCTATAGTAAAGGGGCATGCGGCAATAGGTCCATGGTCCATGCTCAGCAGAATACTTTGATATTCCTTTTAATAAACTCTTACTGTACTCTTCGGCAAAATCCAAGAGCAAAATAATCTTATACATTTTTTACTTAAAGATATCCTTCAAACTTTTGGTAGCATTGGTGACCAATGGTTTGGCCCAAATGCCAATGCTTAAGATGTATCCTAAAGTAAACAAAAGAAATAACATGGACAATTTAAGTCCTACAAGTTCTGCTAATCCACCAATTATTAGCGGCACAATCGCTCCTCCCGCTATTCCCGTACATAAAATCCCTGAGAAGGTTCCATGGTGATGGGGTACGGAATTGAGTGCCAAAGAAAAGATAATTGACCACATAACAGAAGCAAAAAATCCGGTCAATGGGAAAGCGATTAAAGCTACATTTGCAGGGCCAAAGAGACCTGCTAATAAAGCTAATATGGCCCCTCCTGTAAAGAAAATCAATACGGTTCGACTATCAAGAAATTTAAGCAAAACCAGCCCCAATAAGCAACCTACAGTTAGCAAACCCCAAAAGTAAGAAATTACAATAGCACCCGTGGTAGATGGGTCTATGTCATGGTAAGATTGAAGAAATTTAGAAATCCAGTTGGCAATGCCTTGTTCGGTTCCTACATAGCAAAAGATTCCCAAGAAATACAACAACACATACTTATTGGCCAGTAGTTCTTTGAATGCCACACCCACATCAATTTTCTCATCCTCTTTAAGCTCCACTTTCGGGAATTTTGCAAAATAGACGATGATGACCATCAAAAAGGCTATGGCAGCAAACACCCAATACAATGAGACCCATTTTAGGTTTTCAGGCACCATGGGGTTTAAAAATGAGAAAATTAAGGAATTGTCTGTTGTATGAATATTTGTTACTAAATAGCTGTAAAGCATCGGGCTAAGAAAAGAAGCAGCCCCAAAAGCCAATTGGCCCATCACGGAATTAAAAGCAAAATGTTCCTCGCCTCCGGCAGTCCTAAGGAGGGGGTTAATGACTACCTGTAAAACGGCCATTCCAATACCAATAATAAACAAGGATGTCAAAGCTATGGTAAAGCTTGGAATAAAAGCAAAAAGTAAAGCACCAATAAACGCCATGGTAAAGGCAAAGATCAGCATTTTCTTTTCTTTGTATTTTTCCACTAAAATTCCGGAGGGAATAGACATCACTGCATAAGCCACAAAGAAAGCAAAAGGTAAAAAGCCTGCCAGTCCAATACTTAGAGTAAAACTATCAATAATATCCGGGATGATAGGTCCCAGAATATTGGTAAGAAATGAAATGACGAAAAAAATCAATAATATAAGGGCAACTATGAGTGTGTTTTTTTTCATGTCATTATATTGTTAGGCGTAGCAATTTTATTCTATTGTTAAATATTGGAGTTTTTTGACCAAAAGTGCAGCATTAAGCCAAAATTAAATCGCTTAATTGGTGGCATTGACAGGCAGGTCTACAAGGGCAGCGGCTCCCAAAAGCGCAATGTCTTCGTTTTTTGTCAAATGGATTTTCAATTTTTTAAATGATTCAGGATAGATAAAGTCACTGAAGCTTTCACGCATAGCCTTCTCAAAAAATGGATAGGCATTTGCTACCGACCCGCCGATCACGATTGCTTCGGGATCATAAGTATACATTACCACTTGCACTGCAGCTCCAAAATGCTGACCAAAGGCTTTCCATTGTTCCAAGGCCTCTTTTTCCCCATTTTTGGCAGCGGTAAAGGCATCTAATGCAGTGGTTTGGTATTCGGCACTGAAGAAATTTCCACTGGCATAATATTCTATATTGTGGTTAAGGTAAGGAAGTAAACCAATTTCACCGGCACCACAATTTACTCCTGCATATAGCTTGTTTTTGATAATGATGCCTGATCCTAAACCTGTCCCTATTGACAAGCCTACCATATTGCTGTAACTTTTACCCTTACCAAATTTATGCTCTCCAATGGCAAAGCAGTTGACATCATTGTTTACGAAAACTGGAAGATTAAATTCCTGTTCAAGAATGTCTTTTAATGCTACCTTTTTCCAGGAAGGGATGTTGGTTACATTATAAACAATCCCTTTTTCTACATCCACCACTGACGGCACACCAATCCCTATTCCCTCTACTTCATGGGCAGTTAGTGGTTTTATAAATTGCATCACTTGGTTAAGCGTAGACTGAAGGTCATTTTTTTCTTTCAGAAGAGCCTTGGTCTTGTGAATGATTTTTCCTTCGTGTTCAATACCTACCTGTATTTTCGTTCCTCCTAAATCTATTCCTATGTTCATTGTATTAAGTCGGGTATTTTTTAAAAAAAATCAACGACAAATATATCTCAACTTTACCCTTTTAACAACCGAAAATAGAAGTTTTAGGAAAAGTTAACCTTTAATAACTACCTGAAAAACAGTGAATAATCAAACTATATATTTGTTTAGATTCTAGTGATATACTTGAAAAGGTTCGTTAGGGCTATTTGAGAGCAATTGTTTTTTTTAATAGTCCGAAACTGGATATTACTGTAATGTATTGGATGAATTGAAAAAGTAGAGAAATCAAATTAGTATTAAAGAAACATTAAATATTGTGAAATTTTAGCCGGACTACATATCTTGAAGCATCAATTTATTTTTAGGTAATAATTAATGGTGCCCCTAAGCGAGTAGAAATAGTCACTGTTAAAAGCAAATAGACTTATACAATTACACAATATAAGTTTCTATAAGAAGAAATATATTTTACTAAAATAAGTTTAGCGTTTAATTAACAACAATCCATAAACAATGAAATCACAAAGTAAAAAAGTTAACATTTTTATTTGCTTTTTATCACTCCTGGTTTTTTATGCGACCACTTTAAGTGCTCAGGAAGAACCCAGTGGAATTTATTTGACCTGGGAAAAAGATCCCACCAGTACAATGACAATTGATTGGCATCTAAAAACCAATGCTACGCAAACTTTATTTTATCGCAAAAAGGGAGATGAAAATTGGATGAAGAAAACCGGAAATGTATCTGATTTCCCATTTTCTGATCGTAAGATCCATCGGGTTTTTCTTTCAGGTCTGTCGGCAGACCAAGCGTATGAGGTTAAGTTTGGAGCTTACGAAAGAGTTTATTACTTTAAAACCATGCCCAAGGATATTTCCAGAAACCCGATCAAGTTTGCAATAGGGGGAGATACCATGCATGACCAAAAGGTAATGGAAAAAACCAATCTACAAGTTTTACCATACAATCCTGATTTTATAATAATAGGTGGTGATCTTGCATATGCCAATGGTGATGGGAAAAATGTAAAAAGGTGGTATGCTTGGTTTGAAGCAGTGAAAAACACATTGATACATGAAGATGGACGTATGATACCCATCATGCTCGGGATAGGTAACCATGAAGTTAAAAGTGGTTTTGATGCAGAGTCTATCCCTGAGCATTTGAAGGAAGAAAAGAGAAAAGAAAGCGCACCATTTTATTATAATCTTTTTGCTTTTCCGGGGCAACCGGGTTATGGGGTGCTTGAATTTGGTAAATACCTTAGTTTTCTCTTTCTTGATTCAGACCATACGAATGCCATTGATGGTCCACAAAAAGATTGGCTTGCCCGAGAATTGGCCCTTCAGAAAGAAAAAAACACCACCCACGTAATGGCCATTTATCATGTTCCGGCTTACCCTTCTGCCAGATCTTTTACAGGGAGAACCCAGTCGATGATTCGAAAACATTGGGTGCCTTTATTTGAAAAGTCCACTATGAACTTGGCGTTTGAGAATCACGACCATGCCTATAAAAGAACCTACCCAATTAAAAACAATAATGTGGATGAGGACGGAATCGTCTATATAGGGGATGGGTCCTGGGGAACCAGACCGCGTACTGTTCATGATGCAGCAAGTACTTGGTATTTAGAAACTTCCCAATCCGTGAGGGCATTTACCCTTGTAACCCTTCAGGGCAAAAGCTTTAACATAATTACAGTAGATGAGGATGGAAACATCATCGACAGTTATCCAAATAATCCATTGATAAAACCATGAAAAATTACCGAGAATTACTAAGCTATTCTTTTTTATTATCGCTATTGATAATCACTGCGGCTTGCAGTGGAGAAAATAAAACCGAAGCTGTTGAAGAAAAGGACGAAGCAGTTGTCCAAGAGGCAAAGCTTACTACAGAGGAATATGAGCATATTTTTGGTGAGGATAGACCCTTTGCCCAGTGTCATGCTTCTACCATTACCGGTCTAGGTGATGGGAATTATTTGGCTGCATGGTTTGCAGGCTCTCATGAAAAACACAATGATGTAGGGATTTGGGTCTCTAAAGGAAAAGCCGGTGATTGGAGCGAGCCTGAATTACTGGTAAAAGTAAGAAATGAACCACACTGGAATCCAGTATTGTTCAATGCACCTGATGGTAAGGTTTATTTGTATTTTAAAGTTGGAAAGGAAATAGACTATTGGGAAACTTGGGTTCAATACACTGAAGATGGAGGAGAGACTTGGTCTGAAGCAAGGGAATTGGTTCCGGGAGATAAAGGAGGCCGAGGTCCTGTGAGAAATCATATGCTGGTTTTATCAGACGGTACTTGGTTGGCTCCTGCCTCAGATGAGAAAAACAAAGTATGGACAGTATTTGTTGACAGGTCTGAAGATGGTGGGAAAACGTGGACGGCTACAGAAAAGCTTGATATGGACCGCTCAGTAATTACGGGAGAAGGAGTGATTCAACCTGCATTATGGGAGTCAAAACCCGGTCATGTGCACATGCTGATGCGTAGCAGTTCCGGAAATATCTGTAGGTCAGACTCTGAGGATTATGGAAAAACTTGGTCTAAGGTTACAGAAATTGAATTGCCCAATAACAACAGCGGGATAGACGTTGCTCATATAGAAGGGGAGAAAATTGCTTTGATCTATAACCCTGTTGCTGAAAATTGGGGTGATAGGTTCCCAATCTCTATTGCTGTTTCTGAAGACAATGGTAAAACCTGGCCTTTGAAATTTGAGATAGAAAAGGGAGAGGGTGATGATGAGCTTTCTTATCCTGCCATGTTTTATGAAGATGGTCACTTGGTTGCCTGTTATACTTGGAACCGAGAAACGGTTGCTTTTTGGAAAGGTAAACTGGAAGGGATTTAAATTTTAGTATAACATGCGAATTTTATTTAGTAGCTTACTCTTGCTGTATAGCCAAGCAGTTTTAAGCCAACAAGAAATGACTTACGCTGAAAAATTGGGTTTTCCTAAAGGGAAGAAAGTAGTTATCTTTCATGTAGATGACGCGGGAATGTCCTTTGAATCAAATGAAGGGGCAAGAAAATCCATACATGAGGGCGTAGCTACTTCTTGTAGTATCATGATGCTTTGCCCTTGGGCTGCTAGTTTTGTAAAAGATGCGAAGATAGACGCAATGGATGCAGGGCTTCATTTAACACTTACCTCTGAGTGGAAGCATTACCGATGGCCTCCGCTAGCAGGTAAGGCGGCTGTACCCGGTTTGGTAGATGAAGAAGGGGCAATGTGGTCTTCTGTAGCCGAAGTGGTAGCGAATGCCAGCCCTGATGAGGTAGAAATAGAAATCCGTGCCCAAATCGATCGGGCATTAACTCTAGGATTGAAACCAACCCATATGGATAGTCATATGGGAACCCTATTTTATCACCCTCCCTTTCTTGAACGGTACATAAAAGTGGGGATAGAATATGGTATTCCGGTAATGTTTCCTGGTGGGAACAATAAGCTGCTTGGGATTTCTATGAACAGCAACTTGATCAAACAACTCAAAAGACAAGGGAAATACAAAGAAGGCATGAAATTGCCCAATAATCCTATTATGGAAAGAACTCCCTTGGTAGCCAGACAATTGTGGGAGGCAGGCTTGCCGGTTTTGGATGACCTACATACCACAAGTGGAAACTGGTCACCAGAATATGAAGTAAGTGATAAGGAGTTAGGGGCATATAAGGTGGAGAAATGTAAAGAATTGCTCAAACTTATGGAGCCCGGTTTGGCCATGGTGATTGTTCACAGTAACGGAGATAGAAATACATTTGACAGGATTAGCGGCTCAGGTAAATCCAGGTATGCAGACATGCTGGCCATGACCTCACCGGAACTAAGAAAATTCATTGAAGATGAAGGGATTATTTTAACTACCTGGGCTGAAGTAATGGATAGAAGAAAAAAAGTGAAATGAATAAAATAGTTTTTTTAGTCCTTTATTTACTTAGTGTTGCTGCTTTTGGACAGTACATTCCTAAAGAGAAAGTGCTGGTTAGTGAAAGCTTGATTTTCCCTCTTCAGCAAAACCATGTGCATGGGAGCAGTATTGTTTCCTTACCCAATGGTGATTTACTCACAGCCTGGTTTGAAGGATCGGGAGAGCGAAAAGCAGATGATGTACGCATTATGGGAGCCAGGCTCAGGAAAAAAGACCGCCAGTGGGGAGAACCTTTTCTAATGGCAGATACCCCCAATATTCCTGATTGTAATCCAGTGCTATTTCTAAACCAAGAAGGTAAGTTGTTTTTGGTTTGGATAGCCGTTCAGGCCAATCGGTGGGAGCAGTCTATTTTGCGTTTTAGAACAAGTACAAGTTATGAAAATGCGGGTGCTCCAATCTGGAGTTGGCAGGATAATATTCTACTCAAACCGGGTGAAGAATTCCATCAGGAAGTTGCCAAACGTTTTGAACAATTGCCTGAAAATAATTCAGGTTGGTCTGAATATGCTCCCCAATATGATCAAATGATAATTGAGGCCAGCAAAGACAGTAAAAAGTCTAGTATTGGGTGGATGACCAGGATAAAGCCGGTTGTACTTACCTCCGGAAGGATATTATTGCCCCTTTATTCAGATGGATTTAACTTTTCCATGATGGCCATTTCTGACGATGACGGAGCTACTTGGTTCCCCAGCAAGCCTCTAGTGGGAAGAGGACCTATTCAGCCGGCACTTGGTCAAAGAGAAAATGGAGAAATTATGGCCATCATGAGGGATAGCGGAGATGCTCCTACGAGAATTCATAAAAGCTATTCCCAAGATGAAGGAATGACTTGGTCTGCCAGCGAAAAAACCAGTATTCCTAATACTGCAAGTGTGGAACTGTTAGTTTTAGACAACGGGACTTGGCTGTTTCTTGGAAATGACATTGATGACGGCAGGTATAGAATATCATTATACATCTCGGATGATGAAGGACAAACATGGAGAGGAAAAATTTATTTGGAAGATGAAAAGAAAGATGTGGGTGGTTTTTCATATCCTTCTTTGATACAGGATATTGATGGTATGGTACATATTACTTATTCATACCATTTAAATGAAAAAGGGAAATCCATTAAATATTTAAAAATTGATCCAAAAAACTTTTAAAGTTAGTAGTCCATAATTAAAGGTCTTATGTATTATATATAACTCAATCACTTACTTGATTCAAGTAAGATAGATTAAGCTTTAGTAGTTAGGTTAGGTAAGTTTTGTCCGCTCATGTTGTATAACAGGGCGGACAAATTTATTTATACCCTTTCTAATACCTAATATATAGCCTGTATGAAATTGATAATGTCGCGCTATCAAGTGACTCATACACTTTTAATTAACCACATTAATTTACCATGAAATACTTACACTTAAAACTATTTGTTTTTGTTGGCTTGCTAGTTGGTTTTTCGCAAGTACACGGGCAACAATTGCCATCAAACAGCCAAAGGGTTCATCAAGATG
>TARA_R110002167_G_scaffold5436_3_pt1 | contig 128899 bp, 110 predicted proteins | sample TARA_R110002167 | Tara Oceans TARA_R110002167 (sample SAMEA4398238) | marine metagenome | biome: Polar Biome; feature: [MES] marine water layer (ENVO:01000295) within the mesopelagic zone...; material: water (ENVO:00002006), including particulate matter (ENVO:01000060) such... | reverse complement strand
AATTTATCCTCATTAAAATTTGAACCATTAATTAATTTGATTGGTATTAGCTATTGGCGAAGGTTAATAATAATTTTGCTCGACTCGCTTAATCAATATACCATTAACATCAGTGTTTCCTCGTTTTACATTCGGTGATAAAAAACACACTAGGGAATTTTATGATTAAATTTAGTCAAAAGTTATGCGTTATTGTCATTAGCCTTATTGCGCTGACATCCTGCTCAAGTGCTTATTATTCTGCTATGGAAAAAGTCGGTATTCATAAGCGCGATATCATGGTTGACCGTGTTGAAAAGGCAAAAGAATCTCAACAAGAAGCGCAAGCACAGTTTAAATCTGCATTAGAAGAAATGACGGCGTTAATCAATTTTGACGGTGGTGATCTTGAAGACCAATATAATGTAATTCAAGAACAATTTGAGGACTCTAAAGAAGCGGCTGAACTAGTTAGCTCGCGTATTGAAAAAATAGAAGATGTTGCTGACGCGCTATTTGAAGAATGGCAAGATGAAATAGAGCAGATTTCTAGTGCCAATCTTAAAAGACAAAGTTCGACAAAATTAAAAGAAACACAACGTCGTTACCGAACATTAATTAAGTCGATGCGCAAAGCTGAAAGCAAAATGGCACCTGTTTTATCTGCGCTAAAAGACAATAGTCTCTTCTTAAAGCATAATCTAAATGCTAAAGCGGTTGGTGCATTGCAGGGTGAAGTGCTTTCAATTAAAAAAGACGTTGGTGTGTTAATTAAAGACATGAATGCCGCCATTGAACAATCGCAAAAATTTATTGATATGTTGGAGAAGCAATAAGTGACTATTGAAAGGTTAGAAACAAAACAGCGTATGAGCCGCATAGTAAAGCACAACGGCACTATTTATTTATGTGGTCAAGTTGCTGCTGATGCGACTAAAGACATTACCGAACAAACGATAACTATGTTAGCCAAAGTAGATGAATTGCTGCTACATGCAGGTAGTGATAGCAAGCACCTTTTATCAGCCACTATTTATGTGAAAGACATGAGTTACTTTGCTGAAATGAACGCAGTATGGGACGCTTGGATACCTGAAGGACATGCCCCTGCGCGCGCCTGTGTGGCCGCTAAAATGGCTCGAGAAGCATTATTGGTTGAAATCTCAGTGGTAGCGGCTGAAATTTAAATTTTATTGGAATGTTACACAGGAATGCTATGCCTTCAAACGCTCTTCAACAATCGTTAAAAACTACTTTTGGTTTTGACCAGTTCAGACAAGGTCAAGAACAAACCATTGCGCAATTACTTAGCGGTCATTCAAGCTTATCTATATTTCCCACCGGCTCGGGTAAATCGTTGTGTTATCAATTAACTGCATTGCATTTACCGCACTTAACCCTTGTTGTTTCGCCGTTATTAGCTTTAATGAAAGATCAACTAGAGTTTTTAGCGAGTAAAGGTATTGCGGCTGCGAGTATTGATTCCACCTTAAAAGGTAATCAAGCGCAAGAAATCATGACTGCTGTGCGCAGTGGTGAAATTAAAATATTGATGGTGTCGGTAGAGCGTTTTAAAAATGAACGCTTCAGGCAATTTATTCAATCTGTGCCTGTTTCAATGTTAGTGGTTGATGAAGCGCATTGTATTTCAGAATGGGGACATAATTTCAGACCCGACTATTTGAAATTACCAAGCTATCGCCAAGAACTGAATATCCCGTTAACGTTATTGTTAACAGCAACGGCGACAAAAAAAGTGAAGGTGGATATGGCAGAAAAGTTTGCCATTAATACTCAGCATATAGTGCAAACGGGCTTTTATCGTAGCAATTTGGATTTATCCGTTGTTCCTGTGAAAAGTGCGGATAAAAATACGTATTTGGTTGACGCAATCAGGCAGCAATCAGGCGCTGGTATTGTTTATGTCACTTTGCAGCACAGTGCTGAACAAGTTGCTGCTTATTTGCAAACAGCGGGAATTAACGCCTGTGCTTATCATGCAGGGTTTGACAATGAGACAAGAAGTCAAATTCAAGTAGATTTCATGGCAGGAAAAATACAAGTTATTGTGGCGACAATTGCCTTTGGCATGGGCATTGATAAAAGCGATATCCGCTTTGTTTTTCATTATGACTTGCCCAAATCTATTGAAAATTATTCTCAAGAAATAGGCAGAGCAGGGCGTGATGGTAATCTTTCACACTGCATTACCTTAGCAAACTTAGATGGCCTTAATACCGTAGAGAATTTTGTTTATGGTGATACACCTGAGCTTAGCGGAATAGACTATGTTATTGAGAATATTAAAGCTGAAACGCAGGTCACTCACTATGAAAGCAAGTGGGAGTTGCAATTATTACAACTGTCTAATGGCAGTAATATTAAGCAATTACCCTTAAAAACCTTACTAGTTCAGTTGGAGCTAGCCGGTGTTATTGAACCCATGTATGCCTATTTTGCTGATTTTAAGATAAAACTTTTACAACCCATCGAGCAAATACTTGCTGGCTTTAATGAACAAAGAAGAAGCTTTTTATCAACGGTTTTTAAAGCGACAGCGTTTAAAAAAATTTGGGGTAGCTTAAGTTTTGATACCTTATTACAAGACAAATCAATTGAAAGACATCGAGTAATTGCCGCCTTAGAATACTTGCACGAGCAGCAAATGATTGTTTTAGAAACCTCTCGTATGACGGAAGTTTTTAAAGTAAATAGTCATGAACTTAGCGATCCCGCTTTAGCTAAAAGCTTATATGATTACTTTCTTGATAAAGAGAAAAAAGAAATTAAACGTATTGCCGCGCTTGTGCGGTTTTTCCAACTCGATACCTGTTTAAGTTACAACTTAAGTTGCTATTTTGATGATAGAAATGCGCCAATAAGGTGTGGTCACTGTAGTGTTTGTCGAGGGAATATTGCCCAACTTGAACATTCACAGCAAGCACAATGGCCAAGTGATGAAGTGTTAATTGCCAATGGAAGGGCGTTAACTCGTCATTTAGAAAGGCACTTAAAAGGGAAAGTAAACACGCCTTTAACACTAGAAAGTTACTGTCGTTTTTTTGCAGGTATGACTGTGCCGCTTTTTGGCCGTAATAAAGTTAGACAGCTAGCAGGGTTTGCTTCATGCGAACAGCAGCGTTATCAAACTATTCGAGATAAGTTATCACAGCTTGGCTTTAACAAATTAGGCGCCGATTGAGTTAACCTTGAGCATTCACTATAAACACCGGTGTTCGTAAAATTACAAATAATTTAGTTAACTCGAAATTATTTTCCTATTTAGTCTATCTCTTATTATGAGCTTAGTATTTAACGAACATTTAAAAGGTGAAATTATGGATAACAAAAAAATTGCGGCTAGCGCCATTTCTAGTATTTTGGCTTTAAGTCTTTTAACGGCTACTTTTGCCAATGCAGTACCAAGTCAACCATCAGAATGGGAAAAGTGTGCCGGTATTGCCAAGGCAGGAAAAAATGATTGTGGCGCTTTAAATGGCTCACATAGTTGTGCAGGACAAGCTTCAGCAGATAATGATGAAAGCGAATGGGTATACGTACCTAAAGGTACGTGTGAAAAAATTACTGGTGGCGTAGTTAAAGCGGTAAAACCAGCTAAGAAGTAGTATATGTCAAGAAGTTGCAGCTACTTAGAAGCTGCACGCTTCTTAATTTATCATTGGGAAAGGAAGTTGCATGAATGTCAGCTATTAGTGGTGTTGGTCTAGGGTTAAGGCATAGACACTTTCAAGAATTCATTAGCGATAAGCCCGATGTACCTTGGCTAGAAATTCATACGGAAAATTTTTTTAGCCAAGATAGTACTGCGGCTAAGTATCTGGCGAAAATTCGTCAATATTATCCTGTATCGGCTCATTGTGTTGGTTTATCTTTAGGATCAGCTGCTAATGCTTGTCCAGTGCGAGCGCAACACTTACAAAATATTAAAGCGACTGTTGATTGGTTACAACCTAGCTTGGTTTCTGATCACCTTTCTTGGAGCGCTTCTGATAAAGGCCATTATTTACCTGATTTATTGCCAATCCCTTATACAGAAGAAGCCTTTGATGTTGTAGTCAAAAATATAAATCAGGTGCAGGATGTTCTACAAAAACAAATTTTAATTGAGAATCCTTCCAGTTATTTGAGCTATTTAAACTCACCAATCCCAGAATGGGAGTTTTTGTCAATGCTCGTTAAAAAAACGGGTTGTGCTTTACTGCTTGATGTAAATAACATTTATGTTAGTGCTCATAATCACGGTTTTGATGCGCAAAAGTATTTAAAAAATATTCCAATAGCAGCAGTTCAAGAAATACATTTGGCGGGTTATAGTATTGATAACATTGAAGGAGTAGACGTTTATATTGATACTCATGGTCATGAAGTTTATGACGGTGTTTGGCAACTGTATGAAAAAGCTATTGAGCGTTTTGGAGCCATACCCACCTTGATTGAGTGGGACACTGATGTACCTGAATTGGCTATTTTATTGGATGAAAAGCGTAAAGCTGAAGCAATCATTGCCAGAGTTACCAATGTTGCCAAGTCTCAGGCAGAAGATAAGCAGATTACATAATGACAACATTGGCTGAACTACAACGCAATTTTATTCGTGATTGTTTGTCGGGAAAGCCCAGTAGTACTAAGCTTTTACTGGCTAAAGATATAGATACCAGCTTAATTTCTGCTTCAGGTTTAATGGGGATTTATCAGGGGAGTTCTAGAGCAAACATTATTCAGGCAATGAAGTTAACTTACCCTGTGATTGAGAAATTAGTAGGAGAAGAATTTTTCCGGGCTAGCTGCAAAAAGTATATTTTATCGCATTATCCTAAAAGCGCTAACATGGATGATTATGGGGAAGAATTTGCTGAGTTTTTAGCCTGCTTTGAGCCAGCTAAACAATTAACCTATTTAAAAAATGTTGCCCAACTTGAGTGGCTTTTTCATCTAAGTTCATTAGCTAGTGATAGTAGCCCTACTGAGTGGAATCGCCTATCAGCAGTAGCAGCAGGTGATGCAATGCAAGTAAAATTGTTACTTGCACCCTCAGTAAAACTCATAAGCTCCCCTTTTCCAATTGATATGATTTGGCAAATGAATCAGCCAAATTCGGCTGTAAATAAAGAAATAGATCTTACTCAGACTGTTGATAAGCAAACTTCGCTAATCGTTTTTAGAAGCAGATTGAAAACTCAAATGTTGGCAGTCACGGAGGGCGAATTCGCTTTGCTGTCATCATTTAATCAGCAACAAAGTTTAGCCAATGCTATTGAAGCTAGCATTAAAATAGAGAGTAACATTTCTATTGATGAAGCCATTAAAAAATTTATTGAATTAAATATCATCAGCAGTTTTAAGGTAGAATAGCTTCAACCTTGCCCATTTGAACGACCCTTCAAATTTTTAATTTTGCTATTCGAGTACAACAGTCAATGTTCACGACCATTAAAAATTCAATGCCAATGAGCGTTTGGTATATGTTGATCTCGGCATTAGGTTTTTCCTTAATGGCTGCCTGTGTAAAAGAAGTCAGCGGTTTAGGTATTCCGGTACTCGAAATTGTCGCAGCAAGAGCCATCGTTTCTGCCATTATTAGTTATGCTGATATTAAGCGTAAAAATATTCCCCTGTGGGGGCACAATAAAGTGCTACTAATTGCGCGCGGCACAGTCGGTTCGTTTGCGCTGATGTTTGTTTATTATACAGTAACAACCTTGCCACTGGCAGAAGCGACCTTATTACAATATTTGCATCCTGTGTTTACCGCTATTCTGGCGTTGTTTTTTTTGAAAGAAACCATACAGCGCTCAACCATTGCCTGTATTGTCATCAGCTTACTCGGCTTGTTTATCATTCTTCAGCCAAATTTAGCTCAGCCAAATTTGCAATTAAGCAGTGGCGTACAATATCCATGGTTAAGCATTAGCGCTGGTGTTCTAGGGGCTTTTGGTAGTGCTGTTGCTTATGTTATTGTCAAAAAACTGACCAAAACCGATGACAGTTCGGTCATTATTTTTTACTTCCCTCTGGTTGCCTTTCCCATTTCAATGATCATGTTAGGCAGTGATTTTGTTGTGCCTAGTTTAGCGGCGACTGGTTTATTGATTTTAGTGGGTATATTCACCCAAGTAGGGCAGGTGGGGTTAACCAAAGCACTCCATAGCGCCGACGCGAACAAAGCAACCGCTTATGCCTACGTGCAAGTGCTGTTTTCGGTATTTATTGGTTGGGTGTACTTTAGTGAAGTTCCAATGGCCACCACGATTATGGGCGGTGGCTTAATCATGGTTGGCGCGTTAATAAACGTATTATGGAAGCGTTAGCAGCGAGTGTTCAAGATTCGTTGTTTGTTGTAAATACAGTGAAATTTCTTTGTGTGCTTGGCGAAATGGCTTATATAGATGAGACTTTAGTTCTTTCTTTACCTGTTTAATATCAACCCCTTTTATTACGCTAAATAATGCTAAAGCGTAAACCGTTTCTAACTCAGGTAGCGCCGCTTGTCGGTTAAGATTACTGTTGTTGCACGAGCCACAACCGCCTTTAAATTGGTAAGCAGTATTAGCGAAAATAACGCCAAAGCCCATAAAACAGGCGATCAAATCAATGGTTTGCGCTAATGCTTCTCTGCCTCCTGGGGCGCCTGTGGCACTTTTGTTAGAGGTGTTAGCTCCATGCTGATTCACTAAAATACTTGCCTGACTTTGTACTAAATAGGCGATTAAATCTTGTGGTTGGTTAAGCTGACTTGGGTGAAAAGCAATGTCTATGGTGGGCGCTACTTCTTCATTAATTACCTCACCCTCTACTTTGTAACTTATGTTAGCACTCACTTCACCACTGACTCTAGCGCTGATATTAGCGTTTTCACCACGCAGCCTTGATTCAAAAAGTAGTTGCGGCATTGGCTTTGGGGTAAAACTCTGCGTAGGTACGAGCTTTATTGGCCATGACGTCATCCCTGCGTACTTCATGGTATTAGTAAAGATCGTTTCTGCCATTTCTTCTACACTGCTTGAACTACCTGGGTAGAAAGCATTGTTGGGTAATATCAACTCACTGTTATGCTTAAAAAAATCGCCATCAAGTTGAGCAATACACCAAGCAAAGGTATCAAAAATCCATTCTCTGCTTGCTTCATCAATGACGGGTTTTGCTTTAAAAAAAGTTGAAAACATTAACGGATAGCCCTTCTTAATTGTTTAGTGATGGTTTAGTAATTTTTTAGTAATTGTTACATGGCTCATGGGTGACTTCTAATATTATAATTGAAAGCCACTAATAAAAAAGCCTGTAATATTAAATATTACAGGCTCATAAAAATCAACTAACCAATAAAACCCTCAATGGCTTGTTCCTCGTTCATAATTAATTTTGTTGTAAACATTATATTTACCCGAAGGTTTTTTCATCGGTAAGCGCTTAATTTCTTCTAGCGTATTAGCATCATAAACAATCACAGCACCATCGTTATCCCAAATGCTAAGTAATACATATTTACCATCTTTGGTAAATTCAACGTGAGCCGCTGTTTTCCCTGGTGCTGGTGCTAAGGTTTTCACTATTTCTAGCGTGCTCTTATCAATAACGTGTACTTTGTCTTTATTAGGGCCAAAGAATACATCGGCCCAAGCGTAAGGTGATTTACTGTGGCTACGCATGAAAAATCCGGGTCCTTCTGTTTTTATTTCCTTAATAACTTGCCAGTTTTCCATTTCAATAACGGTTATTTTCCCTTCTTTGATATTCGGTGAAGCAAATACCTCTTTGCCTTGATAATCCCACGTTATGCCTGAGCCTAAATGGGGCATGCCGGTGAGTTCTATAGTGGCAACTCTTTTCTTGGTATCAAGGTTGATCACTTGGCCATTATGGCTATTGCGTGCGGTACCTATTAGGTTAATGTAATCAGGGTCGAAGAAAAAATCATCCAAATAGTCTTCCGTTTGAATGCGGCGTATCGGAAACGGGTCTTCACTTTTCCAATTTTCTACTTTGCCTTCACCACCATCTTTTCGGTAATCGTGTGCCCAGCCTTTATACACTTCAACACCTCCTTCATCGCTATAAGGAATTTCCCAAACTTCTTTAACATCTTTCAGGGCTACAATGAAACTATAGCGCGGCGGTGCATTGTAAACAGCACTGACACGAGAGCTTACGCCTTCACTGTTTTTAGTTTCCACCATTTTAATGACTGATAAATCTTTAGTATCTAAAATGACAATATTATGGGGTAAATAGTTACCAACAATGGCGTATTTACCATCACTGGATACGGCCAAATTACGGGTGTTGATACCCGCTCTTACCTCAGAGACCATTTTCATATTGTAAATGTCGTATTTACTGATCCAGCCATCGCGCGAGGCAAAATAAACAAAACGGCCATCGGGTGAATACTTTGGACCGCCGTGTAAGGCAAAGCGAGTTTTAAAGCGCGTAATAGGCTCGAAGGTATCGCCATCAAGTAAGGTGGCACTATGATCGCCTAATTCAACGACGATAAACAAATTCATTAAATCCGCATCGAATTGTGGTTCATTCGGTAGTTTGCTTTGATCAAAATGTTGAATGTTAGTGGCTTTGATATCCGCTAAATTCCACTGAGGTAATTCTTTTGCTGGTGTGTAGATGTAATCAATTAGGCTAGCTATTTCTGCTTGCTTTAAGGTTTTGTCAAAAGCTGGCATTTGCGTCGCAGCACGACCATGTTTAATGACGTTAATGGCTTTGTTTTTTCTTAACCGAGATAAATTCTCAGGAAACAGTGCCGGCCCCATTGCCCCTAATCTACCAACGCCGTGACATGTTTGACAATGTTGTTGATAAAGCTTGTCAGCATTAAGATCGTTATCTGATGCAGTCGCTGAAAAAACGCTCAAAGAGAATAACAAATAAAAAGCTTTTTTAACTAAGTAACTATTTTTCATGATCACCCTTATTACGCTATTTTTGCTTGCTGTTCAATGATGTTAATCTCTTGGTTAGTCTTTTGGTTAGTGTCTTGAGACGTGTAGTTTTTAGCATCTAAAAATCCTGGTGTTGTCAATTGTTCGGTGGTTAGTTGATTAACCACATCACCAATAATAATTAAGGTTGGCGGAGTAATGTTGTGTTTTTCAACTAGTTCAGCCAAATTACCTATGGTGCCGCGGTAGGTTTTTTGTTCTGGTTGGGTGCCTTTGCGAATTAATGCTGCGGGCGTATTAATATCTCGGCCATGTTCTACTAATTTTTCCGCAATTTTAGGTAAGGTATTAATACCCATGTAAAACACAACCGTTTGGGTTGGACAGCATAAACTCTGCCATGGCAAGTTAAGCTGCCCATTGTTTTGAATATGGCCAGTAATAAAGGTACAGCCTTGGGCAACACCACGATGTGTTAATGGAATGCCAGCATAAGTTGTACAACCTGAAGCGGCAGTAATTCCAGGGCAAATATGGCAGCTAACGCCGCGTGCAAGCATGTATTCGGCTTCTTCTCCGCCACGACCAAATATAAATGGGTCGCCGCCCTTTAAGCGTAAAACACGTTTGCCTAACCTAGCTTGCTCTACCAATAGTTGGTTGATTTTGTCTTGTGGTACACAATGTTTAGCTTGCTCTTTGCCAACATAAAAGCGTTCACAACCTTGAGGTAATAAGGCTAATATTTCTTCGCTAACTAAGCGATCATAAATGGCAATATCTGCTTGCTCGATAAAACGCATCGCACGAATAGTCAGTAATTCTGCATCACCGGGACCTGAACCAACAAGGGCAACTTCACCACTATTTAGGCGAGATTTTCCTTTTGATTGTACGTTGTCTTTTTGATAAGTAGGTAATTTTGTTGTCATGTTTGTCATGCTCTCAGTCTATTTTAAACTTCTACCACAGGGATTTTAATGTCACTGTTGTTAATGTTATTTGCTGCTTGTATTAGCCCTATTTCATTATCGTCAAGATAACAGCCAGGATCTTCTGCCCAAGCATCACCAGATTGAGCAAAAGCGCGTGTTCTGGTATTGCCACCACAAATAGCTAAGTATTCACATTTGGCGCATCTGCCTGTTACCGGTCTAGGGCTTTGCCTAAAACCAAGCATTAGTGGGTCTTGAGTGTTTTTCCAAACATCAGAAAACTTCTCTTTTTTAACATTACCAATGGGGTGATTCCACCAGTAGGTGTCTGGATGAATTGTGCCGGTATTATCAATGTTGGCAACGTTTACGCCACTGGCGTTGCCGCCCCAATTGATCAACCGTTGTTTTAAATTAGCGATTGCTTCAGGGTGAGTTTCAGCAAACTTTTTGCTAGCCCATTGTAATAAAAATGGGCCGTCAGCATCATTGTTACCGGTAACAAAATCAGTTTCTATACCTTGAGAAATATGCGACCAAGCTCGCTCATATAATAATTCCATGGTGTCTTTGGTCATTTGGAACATAGCATCATTTTCGGCGCTACGTTTGCCACGACCAGAATAATTTAGGTGAGATAAATAAAATTTATCGACCTTGTATTCTTCCATCAAGTCTAACATGGCAGGTATATCGCAGAAGTTTTCTTTGGTTAAGCAAAGGCGCATGCCTATTTTTATACCCGCTTCTTTACATAGCTTAATGGCGTGCATAGAGTTTTTGAAGCTGCCTTGTTGGCGACGAAATTCGTCATGAAACTCTTCTAAACCATCAATGCTAATACCGACGTATTGATAATCAGCGGCTTTTATTTGTTCAATGTTAGATTCGTCTATCAGTGTGCCGTTAGTTGATAAGGCGACATAAAAGCCTTTGGCTTTAGCGTATGCAGTAATTTCATAAATGTCGGGGCGAAGTAGCGGTTCACCACCAGATAAAATGAGAACAGGAACTTGTGCTACTTTTAAATCGTCTATGGTGGCCTTTATTTGGTCAGTTGTTAATTCGTCTTTAAAATCAATATCTAAAGAAGTGGAATAACAATGCTTACAACGTAAATTACAGCGACGTATTAGATTCCAAATAACAACAGGTCCGGGCATTTTTCTAGCGGCCTTTACTGGTTTCGCCTCTGGTAAATCGTCATACAGTGTTTTTAATAATTGTGAAATTCTAAACATAATGGTTATGCCTTTTCTATTAACTTTAATTTTGCTTATTAACGATCGATTTATATCACTTTTTTAAGCGCAAACCTGTTTTTTTCAAAATATGTGTGCTGGTTAACATATCATTACTCTTAGTGATGTTGTCTTGACCTGAATCATGGTTGCGTTGCACTAAAACATCATTTAATAATTCTTTGATCTGGCTTCGGTATATTTGAATTTCTTGCTGGTTTTTTCCATGCACCATAGCAAATAAATTGTAATTCCAATGAGGTAAGTGACGAGGCCTTTGGTAGCAATGGCTAACAAAGGGAAGCTTACCAATGCGTTGACCAAATTCTTGAATGCAGTCATCATCAACATCCCATACCGTCATTCCGTTGAATTTATAACCAATTTTGTAATGGTTTGGTACGGCCGCTATACGTCGAATAATACCGCGCTGCTGTAAATCTTTGGTTAGATCAAGTACTTGCTCAACACTGATATTGAGTTTTTCTGCAATAGCATCATATGGGCGTGCAACAATGGGTAACCCTTTTTGTGTCGCTAAAATGTATTGTCTTTCTAAAGGCGTTAACGCGTTAGACTGGCAAGTAGAGACCGACATAGTATTCCTCCAGTTTTGGCGTGTTAAGTACTTTTAGTTGGGTTTTATCTTCAATCGCAGCAATAACTTGGTCAATTTCAGCTTGTGACTCTGTGCCGATAACAAACCACATATTAAAGGCATGGTCACGACGATAATTATGGGCAATTTGTTCAAAGCTATTGACTTGTTCGGTTACTTTTTCAAAATCTTCTTCTGGCACTGCAAGCGCGGCTAAAGTAAAGGCTCCGCCAAGACAAGCAGCATCAAACATTGGACCAAATCGGGTTAACACTTTACTTTCCCGTAACGCGTTCAAGTGATCAATAACTTCTTGCTCACTTGTATCTATGCCATTACTTTTGAGGGTGTTAGTAATTTCAGCGAAAGGACGTTCACAAACAGGTAAACCTTTTTGCAATAGGTTGATTAAAGCTTTATCTAAGCTAGACAATTCACTAGCTTGGGTTGTGGCTGCTTTATCCATGAGTGCCACCTATTTCATTTCTTAAATAGTTTCTTTTTAAATGGCTGCTTTTAAGGTAGCTAGCCCCTTTTTGCTTATAAGCTTTGTAGCTAAAAAGTATGTCTTTTTCAATCTTGCTCAACGATAGTTGCTTAGTAATATCTTCAATTTGTTGTAGTACTCGGTTTTTATCTGTGCCGTGTATCATGCAAAACAGGTTATAAGGCCAATCGGGTAGGCGGCGAGGGCGACGGTAGCATAAAGACACCTCTGCTCGTTTGGCAAGTATAGCTGCAACGGCATCAACTTCTTCACTGTTAATGTTCCACACCACCATGGCATTGGCGTTATATCCCAGTTTTCGGTGTTTTACCACTAAACCAAAGCGACGTATTAAACCTGTTTGCTGCCATTTAGCTAGTTGCGCGATTACCTGTTGTTCGCTGCTATTAATGGCTTGCGCTATTTTTTTATAAGGTTGCAGCTGCTTTGGTAAGCCTGTTTCTATTAACTTTCTTAACTGTGACTTTTCTATTTCAGTCAACGGCAGTGTTTTACTTAGCTGTAGTGTGCTTTTACTTATCGCTTCTAATGAAACCTCTTCATTAACTTTCGAGCTGACTTTACCCGTTACATTAATAGTAAAGGCGAGGTCTAAATGATAAGAAGCCTCCATTGGCAGCACTAACACCGTTAAACCTGTCAGTAGTTCAATGCGAGTGAGCGTGTAATTTAGAGCCACGGGATCGCTAGCAGTAACAACAAACCATAGATTATAATCAGTTTTATCAAAATGAGACCCACGGGCATAGTTATGGTTTACTTGTTCAAACTGATTAACAATACTGGCAATTTTATTAAGATCTTTCTCATCAACGGCTAAAGCAGCTAATGTACTAGCCCCCGCTTTTTTGTGATCAAAAACAGGGCCGATGCGCGAGGTTACGCCTAAATTATCTAAATCTAATAGGGCATTAAATACTGACAGCTCAGTTATTTGATTTTCTTCGTTTAGGGCACAATGATTGTTGCTAAGTTTTTGTGCAACAGTAAGCTTTTGGGCGATAGCAAGATAAGGGTTACTACATAGAGGAAAGCCTTTTTGAAAGTTATTAATTATATCTTGTTGTAGTTGCGTAAGCTCTGTATTGCTTTTAGCTGCATCATGTTTTGTGTGTGTGGATGTCATGCTTATAGCCCTATTTGATGAGCACGCTTGGTAAAGAATATACCGCTCGGGCTTTTTGACTTTAAAGTTTTTAACAGTGTTTGTGTTTGGGTATCATATATTTGAACTTCATTACTATCACGTACTGACATCCAAACTTGCTCTCCACGGGGAGTAAACTCCATATGTAATACAGCAGGGCCGGGGGTTAATGTGTTAACTAGTTCAAACGTTTCGGTGCTAAATATTTGGATAGTATTGTTATCCGGATGGGCAAAATTCACCCAGATTTGTCTGTTATCGGGTTGTGCCATTACAAAAATAGGCTGGCTATGAGCCGGAATTTCCGCCACTTGCTGCCATGTTTTGGTGCTAACGACTAGCACTTTGTGCTGACCTACAGCCGGAACAAAAGCGAGATCTCCCGCGATAGCCCAACCTTCAAGATGTGGCATCTTATAAACAGGTAGCTTTTGCTCGCCTTTGCCATAATCTTTTAAAATGCGCGTAACACCTTTTTCAATATGCCATAAATCTAGTAAGGCCATACCATCTTCGCCAAATAGACCAGCAATGTAATAGCGGCCGTCACCGCTAATTAGTGCGTCATATGGAAATAGGCCTATATCAGTGAATTTGGTTATCTTAGGTACAGTTTTAGGTACAGCTTTAGGCGTTTTGTCTTGCTCAATAGTTGAGAAATCGGCAATCCATATTTCATGGCTATCAAATAAACTAAAGACAAATTTGTTGTTGGGTGCATCGACTAAACCAACTACTTTTGAGCGGACAGGGCTACTATCTTTATTCTTTGGTTTAGTGGTTAACACTGAGCTTTCTATCGTTGCTACTAACTCGAGTGTTTCACTGTTAAATACTTTTACACCACCTGGGGTGTAGTTTGATACGGCGACTAATTTTCCATCTTGGCTAATGGCTCCACCTATGCTGTTGCCAGACTGCATCACACGTTTAGCTATTTTGTCTTTTAGTAAATCAATCTTGGTCAAACCACCATCACGACCAAATACATAGGCGTAGCGTTGATCGCGTGAATAAACAATGGAAGCGTGAGATAAGTCACCTAAGCCATCAATTTCACTAACAATTCTTTTATCCGTGTGGTCAATGATTTGTACTTGTCCAGTGGCACGCTCAATAATAACACCCATGTCGCCAGTTGCCCGTAGTTCAGCTTGTGGTGTCTGCTCTGTCATTGTACAAGCACTTAATGTGGCGCTAATAAGGCTAATAGTGGCGAGTTGAAAGAATTTATTTTTCATATGTGATCCCTAGTTATTCTTATTTTCGTGTTTGTTGCTGCTAATATTGCCTTGCTTTAATTGCACCGCTATCCATAGGGCTTCTTGCTCAGTTAATAATGTTTTCCATGGCGGCATAGCAGTGCCAGGTCGGCCATATAAAATAGTATTTTGAATAAATAAAACAGGCTTGTTTTGTAAGTTTTCTACCAGTAACGCTGGGCCTAGTCCACCTTTTAACGTCATACCATGACAAGAGCCACAGTCTTGTTTCACTAGATGAGTTAGTTCATTTTGACGTGCATTTGAAAGCTTCTCTTCATAGGTACGGCCTTCATAGGCATGGCTGTCATTTGTATAGCTTTCATTAGCATGACTTTGATTAGGTGCTATTAAAAAAACCAATAATATTGCTTTTATAAAGTAAGCAAGTTTGATTATTGATGAACTCATGTTAATTACCCAAAAACTGTTTTTTGTTGATTAGGAAGTTTACACAAGTAGGGAATGTGCTTTTTTGCCCAAGATCATCTTTTCGAAAAGAAAGCGAAAGTAAAGGTATCGTTTATTGATGTAAATCACCAAACATTAAAATGATAAAGTTTTGACTGTGTCATTCGAGGTTACGGACTTAACTTTCATGTGAGGAAACTATGATATAGATCTATTTTTTAAGATAAAAATTATCCGCTCAGACAAAGTAATATATTGTTTTGACATAGATCACATTGTCATTTTTCTTTTGCTTTATAAATAGCCGTATTATTTATAAAAAACTTTATAAACAAACGTATAAACAAGTTTAAGCACTATAGGATTACAAAATGTTTAAAAAATCGTTATTAGCTGTTGCGCTAGCTAGCGTGTTATTGCCTAGCACTTATAGTGTCGCTGAAGATGATGTTGTTCACCAAGGCATTGATGAAAGTATAGAAACCTTGGTTGTTATTGGAAAAATACCACGTAAAGTGCAAGATGTTGTCGGTTCAGTTTCAGTGATAAGCAGTGAAACTATAGACAAGCAATTAGTGCGAGATGTCGCTGATTTACTACGTTATGAAGCGGGTATTAGCATGGTCAACTCTGGTAGTCGTTTTGGAAATTCTAGTATTGCTATTCGTGGTATATCGGGTAATAGAATTGCCACTGAAATAGATGGTGTACCGGTTGCAGAACAATTTAACGTGGGCAGTTATTCAAATTCAGGACGCAACTATATTGATCCAGAGTTAATCAAACAAGTTGAAATTTTACGTGGTCCTGCCTCTAGTACCTACGGTAGCGATGCCATTGGTGGTGTTGTTAGCTTTATCACTAAAAAAGCTAATGACTTATTGAGTGAAACAGAAAAAGAATTTTACGTTGGTCTTAAAACAGGCTACTACTCCATTGATAACAGTAAACTTATTTCATTAAACACTGCCTTTGGTAATGATACGTCTAGCGCATTAATTTCAGCTTCATACCGTAAAGGCAATGAACTTGATAGTAATTCAGACTCAGCTATTGCCAGTGATATTCAAAATAATGAAACAAAGTCACTACTGGCGAAATATTACTTCGTCATTTCAGACACACAAGAATTAAGTTTTTCTTACGATTATTTCAAACGAGAAGCACAAACAGATATTCAATCATTACTCGGTTTAGGGCGTTTTAGGTCAACTACAGGCTTGTTTGGTGATGATGAAACGAGTCGTGAAAATTTTGCGATTAACTACGATTTTGTGCTTGATGCAAGTTGGCTTGAAGGTGGGGTGATCCGTTTTTATGATCAAAGCACTGAAACGGCGCAACTAACCGATGAATACCGTACTTCTAGAGGAAAGAATTATCGTTATGATCGTGATTTTTATTATCAGCAAGGTATTCAGGGCGTACGGTTAAATCTTTATACTAATGTAAATTTATCGTCTACAACACATCATATTGGCTATGGGGTAGAATATAGCAAAACTGATATTAAAGAGTTGAGAACTGGCTTACAAACTAATGTAGACACAGGTGATTCAACCCATATTATTTTATCAGAAGTGTTTCCTGTTCGAGACTTTCCTATTACTAAAGTGGAAGAGTTAGGTGTTTACTTAAATGATGAAATAGCGATTGATGGCACAAATTTCACCATTATTCCTGCCATTCGTTATGATAAATATGAACTATCTCCTTCAATAGACAGTATTTATTTGGAAGATAACCCAGACCAGGCCGTAGTGTTGATTAATGAAGATAGTTTTTCACCTAAACTAGGTGTTGTTTATCAGCTAAGCAATGATTCCAAATTATATGTGCAGTATGTAAAAGGCTTTAGAGCACCACCTTTTGAAGATGCCAATATTGGTTTAGATATACCATTATTTAAAATGCGTGCCATTCCAAACCCAGAGTTAAAATCAGAAACTACTGATGGATATGAAGTAGGTTATAACCTTGCTAGTGAAAATCATAAGTTTGATATCGTTGGTTTTTACAATGACTACGATGACTTTATTCAAACAAAAGTAAATTTAGGATTTGACCCTGTCATCGGGCGTATTATTTTCCAATCTCAAAATATTAATAATGCCAAAATTTACGGGGCTGAGCTTAATTATAAATATAATAATCAAGGCCTATTTAACTCAAACGACAGTTACAACGCTTATGCGTCAGTATTTTTAAGTAAAGGTGAAAACAGTGATACAAATCAACCTATTAATGAAATTGAACCTAATCATGCGTTAGTTGGTGTTGAATGGTTAAATAGTGATGAGTCAATTTCGGTTGCCCTGCATGCAAACTTAGTGACAGGAAAATCAGATATAGATGATGCTAATGCCGCTGATCCAGATCTGGCATTAGCAAGCACAGCAGGTTATGCAACTTTTGATGTGATAGCAAATTACCATATTAACAAACAGCTTACGCTCGCTAGCGCTATTAATAATTTAACCGATAAGCAATATTGGCTTTGGTCAGACGTTAATGGCTTAGCCGCAAGCGATCCATTATTAGCGACGATGGCTGCACCAGGAATTAATGCTTCGCTGCAACTGAAATATGCTTGGTAATTGTTAATAAGCTATAGAGTAGAAAGAACAAAAAATAGCCAGTAAAATTAATTGCAGACTATTTTAAATTCCCAATAAACCCTTAAAAATAATAGGGTTATGTTGTTGCGATTAATTGTCAATCTACCTCTTTTGATAAATACATCCCTGTTAAAACTAACAAATTATTGTTGTTTTATTGACCTTGATCAACTTGTTTTATTATTAATAGCGATTTTTTTGAAACATTGATCTGAATCACATAATTAATACTCAAATAGGGCGATAGTTACATTTAGAAACATTTGTAAATACTTAATACCTGTTTTGCAAATAGCGCAGGGATGAATGCACAAATAAAACACGTAAACACAATAAACACAATAAACTCTGGAGAGTAAGCGATGAAACACATTAAACATAGCCTTTCAGCACTTGGTTTAGCTATTGGTATGGCAGCTGGCGGAATGAGCATGTCAGTATCAGCAAGTGAGCCAACCTTGTCTGAAGCTGATTTTGAACAAGCTAAATTACAATACTTCCAACGCTGTGCTGGTTGTCACGGTACATTACGTAAAGGTGCTACAGGTAAAAGCTTAGAGCCTAAAAGCACGTTGAAAAAAGGTCAACAGCGTTTAGAGAAAATAATTTCTTTAGGTACTGAAGGCGGTATGAACAACTTTGATGATTTGTTCACTAAAAAAGAAATTGCTAACTTAGCTACTTTTATCCAAATGGAGCCTCCTATTCCACCGGAAATGTCTTTAGAGCAAATGCGCTCTTACACCAAAGAGTATATAGCACCGAAAGACTACCCAACTAAGCCAATGCATGGTTTAAATTGGAAAAACTTCTTTGTTGTTATTGAACGTGACGCGGGTACTGCGGCAATTATTGATGGCGACACCAAGAAAATTGTAACGCATATTGATACGGGTTATGCAGTACATGTAATTAAAGGTACTGAGCATCATAAAGTAGAACATGCAAAAGATGTTGGTCGTTTTTGGTACACCATCGGTCGTGACGGTAAAGTTAACAAAATCGATTTATGGCAAACACCTGAAAAAATGTTAGTTGCTGAAACTAAAATGGCTTATGACGCTCGTGATATCGCTGTTTCAGGTGACGGAAAATACGTAATTGCTGGTGGTTACTGGCCTGCTCATTTCGTTATCATGGATGCTGTAACGTTAAACCCACTTAAAGTCGTCTCTACTCGTGGATACAATACTAAAGGTGAATTTATCAATGAAGCACGTGTAGCGGCTATTTACACCTCGCCTTTAACGTCTTCATTTATCGTAGCGGTTAAAGAAACAGGTCAAATGTTACAAGTTGATTATACCGACTTAGATAACTTAACGATTACGAGCATAGCTTCAGCAGAATTTTTACATGATGGTTTCTTCGACCCTTCAGGTCGTTACTTCCAAATTGCAGCTAATGCGTCAAACAAAATGGTTGTTATTGATACGATAGAACGTAAGTTAGAAGCGATGATCGATGTTGATGCGCTTCCACATCCTGGCCCAGGTGCTAACTGGATTGATGAAAAATGTGGTCCTGTTGCGGGTACAACTCACCTAGGTGTTGGCCTAGTTTCTGTTTGGGGTAATGACCCTATGGGTCATCCTGATCAAGCATGGAAGTTATGTTACGAAGTTGAAACAGACGGTGCTGGTGTATTTATCCGTACACACGAAACTTCGCCCTATGTTTGGGCTGATCAATTGAAACACCCTGAGCCAGAAGTTCAACAATCAGTGCAAGTTTTTGATAAGAAAACTCACGAAATTGTTAAAACTATCCGTGTAACAACAGAGCCTGGTAAAGCGGCGCTTCACATGGAATTTAATGACGATGGCACAGAAGTTTGGGTTTCAGTTTGGAACCGTAAAGATGCGAAAAACCCAACGGGTGAAATTGTAGTTTATGATGCGAAAACGCTTAAAGAGAAAGCACGTATTAAAGGCTTAACTACACCAACTGGTAAGTTTAATGTGTTTAACCGTTCGAACCATAAAACTTAATATAACTACAGCACAAGGCTGAACAGTTATTAAAGTTACTATTTAAGGGCATGGCTTGTGCCATGCCCTTTTATTATTTACCCATCTATATATCTAAGAGTTAAGTATGGCTAATAACACATTTACAAAGCCGAGTTTTTGGTCTCGTCGACTAATACTGGGCACTACCGTTTCTGGTGCCGTTATCTTCTTCGTTGTTGGTATTATTTTCTGGGGTGGCTTCAATACGGCAATGGAAGCAACGAACACCACAGAATTCTGTATTGGCTGTCATGAGATGGAAGCCAATGTATATCAAGAATATACCCCAACCATCCACTTTACTAACCGAACTGGTGTACGTGCAGGTTGCCCCGATTGTCATGTACCTAGACCTTGGATCCACAAAGTGATTCGTAAGATAGAAGCCTCGAGAGAAGTTTTCTTTTGGTTGACAGGAAAAATTGATACTAAAGAAAAATTTGAAGAGCACCGTTTTGATTTAGCACAAAATGTTTGGAAAGCGATGAAGGATACTGACTCACGAGAATGTCGTAACTGTCATAACTTTGAATCGATGAACCCTGAGTTTCAAAAGCCACGTGCGCGTAAGCAACATTTAAATGCGTTCGAAACAGGACAAACTTGTATTGATTGTCATAAAGGTATTGCTCATCATAATGTGCGCGATAAATTATCTGACGAAGCATTAGAAAAATTAGAAGCGCCAAACCCTGCTTATATTCGAGAAGTTCCGCAAGAATATAAAGATGGCCTAGCAAGAATTGAAGCAAAAGAAGCACTAGCGAAGGAAGAAGCTAAGGCTGAAAGCCTAGTAGAGCAAGCTAAGATAGAGCAAAAAATTGCTGCTGCAGTAGCTAAAGCATTAGCCAGTGGCTCTGGTGACGTCAAACAAACATCATCTGCCAAAAAAGCTCCGAATCAAGCGAGTAATATTAGCGTTGATTGGGGTAAAGCTAAATCAACCGATATAGGTGTTTTCTATCCAGGCACTGCTTCTATTGAGTGGGTACTAGGACGAAGCCATGGTGGTAAACGTGCTTTTAGTAAAGGCGATCGCTGTACTGAATGTCATGATGAAGAAATTGCTGATATTGGTAAAAACATAGTAACAGGTGAAAGCGAGAAGGAACTTGAGCCTAATGTTATTCCAGGTAAACGTGGCAGCTTTGGTGTAACGATTGATGCTACGCACGATGCTGAAAATTTATATTTGAGATTCAGTTGGGCCGATGGTGAACATGCTCCCGTACCATTTGTTGATGGCGGTAAAATGGACCCTGAAAATCCAATGAAGTTAGCCTTCATGTTAGCAACCGATGATGTTGAATACGCAGACAGATCAGGTTGTTGGGGGACGTGTCATGCTGACGCTAAAACTATGCCGTTTGCACCAGATGCTGATACGTTAAAAGGCAGTGACTTAGCTAAGCGTTTGAACTTTTCTGCTACTGTAGGTAAAGGTTCAACACTAGGTGTTTCTAAATATTTAACTGAAAGTCGTACCGAATTAGAGCTGAAAGGTCGTGGCGGAAAAGCCTTAGGTGGTTGGGATAAGCTTAAAGATGAAGCTGAAATCAAAGCTGCTCAAAAAGCAAATCAGTACATGGATATAATTCGCTATAAATCAGGTACGGGTGAAGTTGAAGATGGCCAAATTTTAGCTGAGCGTGATATGCACAAGGGCATGGGCGCGACCGTTGACGCTTCTCTTAAAGCGGGAACTTGGTCGGTCATTGTTAAGCGTAAACTCAAATCTGACCAAGCTGGTGATGTTAGCATTGAAGCAGGTAAAGTTTATAACTTTGGTTTTGCTATCCATGACGACTACTCAAGTGCTCGTTATCATCATGTATCATTTGGCTATAAGTTAGCGCTTGATAATGATGAAGCTGAAGTGAATGCGGTGAAACAATAGCGACAGTTGTTTTAGCTTTGTTTAAGTTGTATTTATTAGCGCTTTGATTTGTTAACGCAGATCAAAGCGCTTTTTATTTTTTGTGTTATTATCTTTTGCAATATTTACGCTAATAGAACACAAAAATATGAAAACCTTTAAAGAATTACTTGCACTAACTCACGAACAAGAACAGCCTCAACGCCTGATGTTTTTATTTGCTAGTGCAGAGGCTAAAAATCCGAAAAAAAGTAAAAAGCATCAACAAGGCACCATTGAACCGGTAATGTGTGTTGATAAACTTCCTGAAGAATTAACAACGTTTGCCGCGTTGAAAGCAGAAGCTGACTCAATAGCAAAAAATTGGAATTTTGTTTTTATTGCTAGCCTTAGCGGTGAAGATGGTATGACGCCAAGCGAAGACGATGCAGAACCTTTCTTAAATAAAATGGCTAATGACGTAAAAACAGGTAATAACGTTGGTCGTTATGTTATTTATGATAGAGATGAAAATCCGATAGAGCTTAAAGCTAACGAGTAACAGTTTTCGTCACTCGAAGCTTGCTACGGTAAACCCCGTATGTAGATGAAAACAGGTGAAAATAGATGAAAAAACCCAACACTTCAACGGCAATGAAAATGCTTATTGAGCAAATTCAAACCGCCTTACCTTTTGAAAAATCAGAACATGAAATATGTGCAGGTAAATGTGTTGGGTGCGCGAAAAAAATGTTGGAATACATGGGTAGTGAGCTAGATCATTACCAATGCCAGCTTAATAATGAAGAAACCCCCACCTTAGGCGAAATTAGCAATTTGGCTAACATCGCTAAAAAAGTTCACCGCAATATGGTAAGAAATAGTTTGGTGTAACATTGGTTGTTTAGTATGCTTTTAATTAACAACTTCTTTTGTAGAACAATTGATTAGATCTGACAACACCAATACTATCATTAGATTATAAGCTTTTATTTTTTGGGCAAATCTTGCTCTCATAGTCAAAAATAATATCGAAACTATTCTTATCTACCCGCCGACGTTTGAGCACTGTTTCACTCAATAAAACCCAGTTAAAGCAGATTTATGTATGAATATGTCAGGAATAATAAATACTTTGCAACGAAAAGGGTTTTTAGGCAAAGTGTTAATTAATATGTTAAAGGAATGATAAGGCTAACGAATGTCAGAAATAAAAAATTGGTTAAAAGATTTATATCCAGGCTATTTTGCGATGACTATGGGAACTGGTATTATTTCTGTCGCCTTTTTTTTACATAACAATATTGTTTTATCAAACGGCTTTATGGTAGTTGCCATCGTTACATGGTTCGTTATGATTTATCTCTATACTTGGAGATTAATTAAATATCCTAAAGCGGTATTCAATGATTTAATTAACCCAAAAACAACCTTTATATTTTTCACTTTTGTCGCGGCTACAAATATTTGCGGTGTTTTATTGCACCAACATGGTTATTCAACGCTCGCTATTATTTGCTGGTTTCTCGCATTTAGTTATTGGGCGATTCTAATGTATTTCAGCTTTACTGTTTTATGTTTTGCTCATAAAGACAGAGAAGTGAATATTATGCACGGTGGCTGGTTAATATTGATTGTAGGTACTCAGTCGTTAGTATTACTCGGTACAAAAATAGCGGCAGATTTTGGACAATATTCGGCATATATGATGATTGAAATCTATATGTTGTGGGCATTAGGTATTATTTTTTATGCCGTGTTGGTTACTTTATTTTGTTATCGGATTTTCTTCAAGACCATGAATGCTAATGACTGTTCTCCTTTAATGTGGGTAATTATGGGAGCTGCAGCCATTAGTGCAAATGCAGGTAGTAGCTTGTTATTAACTGATCCTGTTATTCCTATGCTTGCTGAATTGCATGCAGTGGTGCAATTGATTTCCATCATGTTATGGACATGGGCGACATGGTGGATACCCTTATTGGTTATAATGGGGATTTGGATTCATTGTTATAAAAAAATTCCTCTTTTATATAATCCTATGCAATGGAGTATTGTATTCCCTTTGGGTATGTATACTGTTGCGACAAATAACTTAGCACTTTCTTCACAATTTACTCCTTTATTATCTTTAGCAGAGGGTATGCTTTGGATAGCATGTAGTGCATGGTTAATACTGGCTCTAGCACTATTAAAAAAAGGTTTGAAGCGCAAAACTATGCCTGTGATTAATAGTGATAGTTAATTACTTGGCTGTGAATCTCGCTCAGGAAAAAGTGTGACATCTATTGTAGGGGGTAATTTATTGCCCCATGTCAGAATAAATTCTAACCTACATGGGATATTTCAAATTTAACAGTGAATCTACATAATCATGATAAATTAAGTTAAGGAGTGTATATGTCGTATGAAATACTTGTGGGTTTAAATGTACTCGATGATGGTAAGTATGAAGAGTATCGAGCGGCGATGAAACCCATTCTTGCTCAGTATGAAGGGCGCTTTGGTTATGATTTTGTTGTTTCAGAAGTGTTAATTGCAGAACAAAATAACAATATTAATAGAGTGTTTACCATCAACTTTAGCAGTAAAAGCAACATGGAAGGTTTTTTCTCTGATCCAGATTATTTAAAGGTGAGAGAAAAATATTTTGTCGCGTCAGTAGGCAGTACGACAAGAATAGCAAGTTACGATAAAGCTGATTAAGTTAGTATAATTAAAATAAGTTAGTCAAATAGAAAACGGTTAATAGGTTATTTATGGATCATTGGTTCAAATTAAACTTAGGCGATGCGATGCTTGCTAGTGAAGTGCTTGCAACTGTTCAAACTCATTTATCGAATGTGTATGAAATAAATAGCAAGCCAGAAAACTTGCTAGCTATTTATCGGCATGAATCAAAAGAACTACACTGTAGCCTAGTTGTTTACTTAACTGAAGAGTTTCAACAGTTTGCAATGTTAGACAATGCTATAAGCTGTAATATTCCACTATTATCAGATTCAGGTTTTTTAGCAGGGGATGAAACACGCTTTCATGCTGATAACTAATGCCTCCCCCGTAAATATTTAGGCGTTACTTGACTCTCGTTGCACTAAAAATGCTCTAATTTCATCACGAGAACTAAGGATGTGCTGCTTGAGCTTTGCAACGGCATTATCAATATCTCGTGCCTTACAAAAGGCCAATAGCTCAGCATGTTCAGGGCCTGCTTTTGAAATGCCGCCAGCCCACAATAAATGCATGCGAATATATCGGTCGGCATTTTTGTTAAGAATATTTACCAAATCAGCCGTTTGTGGGCGGGTAGCGCCAGAGTATAAGCAGTTATGAAATTCGGAGTTTAATTCGCTCCAAGTATTAGCGGCATTTTCTTTGCCTAAAGCGCTGTCAAGTTTAGCTAAAATTTCAGTGGCCTGTGTTAATGCATCATCAGTAATATCAACTAAAGAGGCAGCAAGTAAGTCACCTTCAATCATAGCCCTTAACTCAAATAACTCATCTACTTGATCAAGGTTTAATTCAGTCGCACTGGCACCTTTGTGGGGTTCAAAAGAGACCAAACCTTCGGCTTCAAGTTGCAATAACGCTTCCCTAACAGGAATACGGCTAACATTTAACTCTTCAGCTAATGCAGCTTGACGTAATGGTTGTCCTGCGACAATTTCACCGCTAAGTATCTTTTCGCGTAAAATTTCAACGACGAGTTGGGTGCGAGTTTTGTATTCAATTGCCATTATTCGATGCCATTGTTATTAAAAGGAATTGCTTATTTTATACAATTCATTATAAAGAAATTGGTAATGAAAAAAAGGGTTAAGATCAAATCTTTGATTATAGGGATATTTTGCTAAACTATAAGATGAATACCATTGATCTAAACTGATTGTCTGGGCTTGTGGCTTGGTGTTAGTTTGGTGTTAGTTTGGTGTTAGTTCGGCGTTAGTTTTGTAATGCTTTAGTCAGCAAGGCTTATGTTATATTCTGAAAAAAACAGGTCGTTGGAAACGATTAATTACTTAACTGTCCACTGAAGTGGTTCTTATATTTGTTGACGCAGGGAATGCCCCATTATTCATTGACGAACATACTTCTACGCCTGTAGGAACTTGCTTGTAAATTAAGCGGCCAACCTTGTGCCAGCGTTTGTGCAAGTTGTGCGGATAAATCTAAATCTACCGCATGAATACTGGCAGTTCACTCTTTATTTATTTATTTCATCTTGCTATCAATATAAACTGCACAGGTCATATCGCCCATTACATTGGTAGTAGTTCGGCACATATCAAGTAAATTATTTACCGGTAAAATAAATAAAATTCCTTCGGCGGGCACACCAATAGAAACTAATATCATTGTTAGAATGACAATTCCGACTCCTGGTACGGCTGCGGTTCCTATTGATGCCATTACCGCCAGTCCTATTACGGTGAGTTGGTCCAGAAGTGTCAAATCTATGCCGTAAATGTTGGCAAGAAAAATTGCTGATACGCCCTGAAATAAAGCAGTGCCATCCATATTAATAGTAGCTCCAAGAGGTATAACAAAGCCCGCCACTTCATTTTTTACTTTTAAATCATTCTCTACAACTTCAAGGGTTAGTGGCATTGTTGCGCCACTTGATGAAGTTGAAAATGCAGTGATCGCAACATCTTTTACTTTAGAGAAAAACCAAAGAGGATTCTTTTTGGATAAAAATATCAGAGATAAGCTATTAGTACCTATAGCATGAATTAATAACGCAGCAACTACAATTATCGAGAATGGTACTAGTGTCAAAAGTAGCCCTGCTCCTTCTGTTGCTGCAACAGTTGAAGTTATTAAGGCAAATACTCCGTATGGTGCTAATCGCATCACCATTATGACTATCTTCACCGTCATTTCTGTTATACCTGAAAAGAAACTAATAACGGGTGCCGACATTTTTTTATCCATTTGTAATAAAGCTATACCACAAATAACCGCGAAGAAAATTAACTGAAGCATATTAGGTTTTGGTTCGCTGATGGATTGAAGAATATTTGCAGGAAATATTGCCTGCAGCCCTTCAAACATTGTTTGTTTATTATCTTGTGCGACCAAAACTTTCGACTTGGCAGATGACTGAAAAGTCTGCTCAAATTGCGCTTTTATTTCCGGCTCTAAATTTTTCCCCGGTTGGAACATATTTGCTAAGAACAATCCTATTGAAATTGCGATAACGGTTGTCGTTATGTAATAGATGATAGTTCTTGTTCCTATCTGTTGTAACTTATTGATATCACCAAGATTTGTCACTCCAGTTACAATTGAAGAAAAAACTAAAGGGATTAGCGCCATAGTTAGGCAATTCATGAATATTGTGCTGCCGACAGGCCGAATCACTTGTAAATCTGTACTATTAAATAAACCTGACCAGGCGACCAAAATTCCAAGCACTAACGCCGTTAAAATTTTTGTGAATAAATGAAATCCAAATCCTTCATTTAAAATATAAAGAGACAAAAATAGCGAAAGATATCCAATAATTTGATAGTCGGATTTCATACCAAATACGCTGCATACAAATAGAGAAACTATCCACACACTCTTCGTTAAAAGGCTCATTTTTTTCAATTTGCTTGGCATCATAATCCCGTTTTGTTATTAAAAAACAGATACAAACTAACAGAAAAATTAAGAAAAAGTACCTTCGGTTTTTAAAAAAAATTAGTATTAGGTAAAATTATGATTTTCATAAAGACACTATCCAGAAAGAAAGTGAAGCGTAACTGATTGAAATTAATGACTTACATTCAGATTTTTTTATTAAGTTATTCATGTTGCTTTTAAATACAAAATAACAATATAATATTTAGGTATATTTAGGTGATTTTATATAACTAAATAGTGGCATTGAAATAATATTTTTATTTATTTTAATACTATGCTTATTCTCACACTATATATTGCATAGAATGCGATTAACGGATAAAAAATAAAAATATATTTTTATTTCTCACCAGTCAATTGCATTCTCTTAAATTTATGTTCACCCTAATGGAGTCCCCGATTAACGGTAAATATAGGGGTTCTGTATTGGGTGCTTTAACTAGCACCATCGAACTATCACGCACCTTATGTTTAATAATGGGCATTTCATCTTAGCTAGTTAATAAATATATTTTAGAGTTGAAGAGATGATTTTTTTCAGCTGTTAGATAAATAGGGTGATTGTAAAAGCTCTAATTTCAACTCAATAAATAATAATATTAAAACAGGCACTACTAGTATCATTGAACGAATGTTTATTTTTTGATTTAAATCATTTGGTTAGGTGGTATTAATAATTATAAAAAAACATTAAGAGAGATAATTATGATAAACAGAAAACTCGCTTTAAAACTCACGATGCTTCCTTTGCTACTCGGCTCTGCCAGCCATGCGGCAATGGCATATGGCGCTGAAGAAGTAAAAGAAGAAGAGGTAGAAAAAATTTCAATTATAGGTTCTCGTAGCATGAAGCAACGATCAGTTGCAGACTCACCTGTTCCTGTGGATTTAATTTCAGCAGACGATTTAAATTCCGTTGGCGGTACAGCCGACATGACCGATAATTTAAAAGCATTAATCCCCAGCTATACTGCGTCGCCAGCAACAGGCGATGGTAGTGCTTTTGTACGTTCAACTTCTCTACGTGGTACAGCAGCGGATCAAACATTAGTGTTAGTTGATGGCAAAAGACGTCACCGCTCAGCCTTGGTGCAGTTTTTCGCCCCTGCTGCAGGCAACGGTGCTCAAGCACCTGACGTAGGAATGATTCCCGCAATAGCCCTAAAACGTGTTGAAGTACTTAGAGATGGCGCGGCATCACAGTATGGTTCTGATGCTATAGCTGGTGTTATTAACTTTGTCACAAAAAATGAATCAGAAGGTGGTTCTTTTGAACTTCAATACGGTCAGCATTATGAAGGTGAATCAAATATAAAAATGGCTCTTAACAAAGGCCTAGCGCTTGGTGAAGATGGTTTTGCTAACTTTAGTTTAGAGTATGTTGATAATGAGGCATTATCGCGTGGTGTAATTCGCGCTGACGCACAAGAATTAGTTAATTTAGGTGTGCAAGGTGTAGGTGCAGATTCTCCATTTGGTGATGCACCATTTACACAAACATGGGGACGTCCTGAAACTTCTGCATTACGTATGTTTTTAAATACTGGTCTGGAACTTGATGGTGATAAAGAACTCTATGGCCGTTTCAGCTATGCCGATACTACAGGCCGCTATAGATTTTTCTATCGTAACCCTGCAATCCCTTCAATAGATAAAAGTGCAAACTCAGCCATTGCTGCAATAGAAGCACTTGGCTATACAGGCAACGTTGCGCAAGTTGGTTTTACTCCTTATCTTGATGGTGATCAAACTGATTATAGTGCGGTTATAGGACTAAAAGGGGAGTTTGAGAATGATACTTCTTATGATTTCAGTATCAGTAAAGGCTCTAATGAATTAAATTATTTCTTAAACAACAGTATTAACCCTGGTTTAGGATTAACAGCTGATTTAGAAATCCCTCAAATGGACTTCAATACAGGTGCTTATAAACAAGAAGAGATTAACATAAATGTTGATTTCTCTGTTCCCGTTGGTGATAACTTAAACGTTGCTTATGGTGCTGAATGGCGAGAAGAAACTTATACCACCATAGCAGGTGAAGTAAGTTCATACTCTGATGCAGACGGAAACCCTAATGGGGGCGTAAGTGGTATGCGCGGTATTGAAGCAAAAAATGCAGGTGCCTTTGCCCGTGATAACTATTCAGTATACGTTGATATAGAACATGATGTTACTGATGAATTATTAATGCAATATGCATTACGTTATGAAGATTTTTCTGATTTTGGTAGTACTGCCAACTGGAAAGTTGCTGGTAACTACAGTCTTACTGATAATGTATCATTACGTGCGGCAGTTTCAACTGGCTTTCATGCGCCAACGCCTGGTCAGGCTAATGTGAGTACTACCATTACTACCTTTGACGGTGTTACGGGTGCCCAAATTGAAGAAGGCTTGATTCCTGCAACATCAGATTTAGCTATTTCACTTGGTGGGCAAGAGCTTAAAGAAGAAACGTCAACTAACTATAGTTTTGGCATATCCTCTAATTTTGAAAATGACACTAACGTAACCCTTGATTTTTATAAAATAGAAGTAGATGACCGCATTTATCGTACTGGTAATATTGCCGTTGACGATCCTCTTTTTGGCTCAGTATCTTTTTATACCAACGTACTTGATGTTGAACATTCAGGTATCGACTTAGTCATTTCAAGAACATTTGATTGGGATCATTCAATTTCTACCGATGTTGCCTTTGCTTATGGTTATAACAAAATTGAAGTTGTTAATGTTCGAAAAGTTAACGGTCTCTCACCTGTTAATGACGCAACTGTTGAAGATATTGAAAATAACTTCCCTAATTCACGTTTTGTATTAACAACGAATACTGCAATAGGTGATGATTGGAACTTAATGGTACGTGCTAACTATTATGGTTCACATTATGATGAACGTGGCACTATCTCAGGCACAGATGATGGTAGTGGTGGAATTGTTTCAGGTAGTCAAAGTGCTGAAATTGATTCAATTATTTATGTTGATGCAGAATTAAATTATCAAGTAAATGATTCTCTAAATGTTAAGCTAGGTGCCTCTAACATCCTTAATTCGTATATTGGTGAAATTGATGCTCCTTTTGCTAACCGTCAAAGTGTTGGTCTACAATATCCACGTAGAACTGCGGCAAACTATGAAGGTGGTAGCTGGTATTTAGGACTTTCTTACCTTTTTTAAAACATTAAAAATACTCCCTAAGGGCTATTGTATATTGATACAACGGCCCTTTTTTATGGCTGGTCGTAAGTTCCTAATAATGATGAGCTCTTGTTATTCTAGCGCCTCTTGGCATAAGGTAAAACTATCCATTTTCATGACTTTTGTAAAAAAGGAATAACCGTTTATTAGATTTCACCTTTGTCCACGAGCTACAGAATTTTACGCTGCCTTAGGCTTTAAAGATAAAAGCCATAGACAAAGTAATGATATTCCTTCTTTTACTTTGTCATATTCGAGTTCTTTTTTGTCGTCAAAAAGTATTTGTGCGCCATCAAAATCAACAAATGCCAAGCGGGTGGTTAGGCTGTGAGTCGGCATACCAAAAGCGCTACCTGGTAATAATGCGATTCCCGTTTCTTCCATTAGTGCCGTTGTTAGTTGCTCGCTGGTTTCAATACCTCGCGCTTTTAATTTTTCAGAGAAAAAGAAAAAGTCAGGAAACAAGTAAAAACCACCTTCTGCGGCATGAACTTTTACGCCAATATCATTAAGTTTTTCAGTACAGTAATGGCTAATTTCAGATAAAAGATTAATTTGTTTTTTTAAAAAATTATCGGTATTACTAGAGCTAGAGTAAGCTTTTGTCGCGGCAATTTGAATTGGGCTTGGTGCACATGAATAAGTCTCTGAAGCGACGCCAATAACTGTCGAAAGTAAATTTTCGAGCTGTGGTGGAATATGCATAAAACCTAAACGCCAACCTCCAGCACCACACCACTTGGAAAGACCCGATGAAACAATACACCCTTCAGGGTAAAAGTCTGCAATGGAACTATAGTCTTTTTCGTAGCTCAGTAGACTATAAATTTCGTCAGCGATAACAATAACATTATGTTTTCTCATTACTTGGGCAAGTGCAGTTAACTCTTCAGTACTATAAGTTTGACCGGTCGGGTTACTTGGGTAATTGAGAACTAAAATTAAAGGAATTTCTGGGGTTTCACGCTTTAAACAATATTGATCCAATTGCTCAGGCGTTAAATGCCATTTTTCATCAAATGTTGTTGTTAGCCAAGTTACCTTATGACCAGCAAGTTGTCCTTGTGGTTCATATGAAACCCAGCTAGGAGCTGGCAGTAATATTTCTGCTTGCTCAAATGCGGCCATGACACAGAACAATAAAATTTTGCTTCCTGAACCAACAATTATATTGTCTGCTTGCCAATTTTTCCCTTCTTTTTCTTTATGGAAATTAGCGATAGCTTTCCTAAGAGGTAAATGTCCCTGAACGCTCATATATTCTTTTCTATAGGCGGCATCAGCCAGTTCTTTTGTAATTTCTACTGGAACAGGAAAGGGGCTCTGACCAAAACCAAATTTGAAAACAGGTTGATCATTCTCCGCTCGAGAAAGTGATAGTTGATTAACATGTAATGTTTCTGAATGCTTACTTTTTCTTAAGTATTGACTAACTGGCGCAAGTGTTTTCATGGTGTTATCAGCCTGTATTTTTTTTAAAAATGTGAATTTAGTAATTACTTAATTTAACGTATTCATTGATGAAAACAATGGGAATGACAGAATAAAAATATATTTTCATTCTTGTGTTTCAAATGACTTATTTTGTCTTTGTAAGGCTTTGTTTTAAAATTTTTTGAATTTATTTTTCAGAATAAGTTCATGAATTTGGCTGGATATTTTGCTAATTCTAGAACGGAAGAACAATGTCTCACAATACTATTTAACTGGAAATAGTCTCAAGGGTTTATTTGCCCACAATGTAATTCTACAAGCTATTGCAGGTTAAAATCTTGAAAGATTTATCAATACAATCTCTGTAATCATCAAACCACCATGGGTAAAAAACATTTGTCTGCTGGTAGCGTGGTTGTATTAGATGGTTTAGTATGCTTTAAAGCGTTTAAAGATGCTTTGTGTTAGTATTTTGCCAGTTAAGTATCTAAACATGGCTGAGCTTTATGGGTAATCAGAAAATTGTAAGAGGATCATAATAAATGAACTTTCCACCGCGTGATTTTGAGCAGCTCCGTCAGGTCGTTATTTTACTCCGTCAAGGTGATTTAGAACTACCAATAGGCAAAAAAATATTACAAGGATTGGAACTGATGATTAATGATCCTGAATTGGTTGCAACCAGCAACATCGTTGAACTTTCCAAATGGGCCTTGTTGAGCCCTGCATCAATTACACGTTTATCGAAATTATTGGGTTTTCAGGGCTTCAATAAATTTAGAATTGTATTTAAGCAAAAAAGTAAGTTACCTAATGATTTTTATAGCGATGGAGTTAAACGTCTCATTGAGAATAAGACAACTTCAGCTAAAGAGTTGTTAACACAACAATTAACTATGGTTAAGGAAAATATAGAACGCTGTATTGAAAATACCAATGAGGCTGATCTACTATTAGCTAGCTCTTTACTTGCAAAGAAGCATAGAATCTTTATTTTCGGTCATAGACAATCATCAGCAATTGCCAATGTTTTGAGATATGGTTTAGCATTAATCAGGCTTAATGTTCAAATGCTTGTACAAGCCGATCATGGTGTGGCGATTGCACTTGGACAATTAAAAAAAGGAGATTTATTGGTTGTGATTGGTTCATCTCCCTATTCAAATATAACGGTGAAGATAATGTCGCTTGCACATCAGCAAGGTTGTCAAATTCTGGCTATTACCGATTCTGAATTATCTCCTTTATGTGAGTCTGCAGCTGTTGCTCTTCAAATTCCCACGGCAGGACAATTTTATGCAAATAGCACGGTAGCAAGTACCTTTATTATTGAAGGTTTATTATGTTTGACTGCAAAACAGCTAGGGCAAGTGGCGGTATATAATTTACAAAGGCATGAGGTTTTGCTTAGTCATTTAAATGTAGCGACATAAGTGCGTAAGCTAACATATTGAATATACTTAAATCATCAGGTTTTTATGAGTAAATTTATCATCCAATTTACTATTACTATGTCTAAGTTGTTACGTCGTTGAAGTTTATGCTACAGAGATACCAAAAAAAATTAACTGTGCTACCAATAAATTTTCCTCCTATGTCAGCTTATATTGCTTTTTCAAAGACAACGAATACATCAATACATGTCCCCATTTTCAATAAAGCATTATCTGGTATGATTGCTAATGGTACATATGCCAAGATTTATAAAAAATACTCACGTATTCAATCAAACAAGACATAACCATTAAAATTTTTTCTTTTCTTGACTGAATATAGTCAATATTTGAAGTGGGCTAAAAAACTTCAGCGTTTGTGAAAAAGCTTTCTCATCCCAACCGAGTTTGGAGTTGGATTTTGTGGAAAAAATTGTATTTCAATATTCATTTGGTGTGGTTATGTTATTCCTCTGGATAACGTCGAAAATCACCGACTGCCCAAAGAGCTGCGCAGCTTTTGGCAGTCCGAGTGATTTTGTCTTGTTAGCATCTATTTATACCAATACAAATAAATATGTGTTCATTCTAAATGGGCTAAATACTCCAATAACGTCGTTGCTTTCAATCCTAATAGCCAGCTATTACTCAATCAAGCGTCTTGTTATTGAAAATTTATCTTCATTGATATTTGATCACTAACTTACTGGTATTGGTATTAAGATACCTTTTGGTTTTAAATTTAAGAGCTGATTTTTGAAAGAAGATCAGGGTTTGTAACGAGATTTCTTACACCATGAGCATGATCTTCATTGAATACATTGCCTTCACACCATTTGCCTACGCTTTCTATATTAACTTTGGCTACATTAGGTCGAACACTCCATGTCACTTGAAATGGAGAACCTTTTTCATTGTAACCAGGACCGGTAGTTGAGCCAGCGTACTGGATGGGTGTACCCGTGTTGCTTGGGATATTCACTGCTTGATACAAGTCACTCGTTTTTTCTTGCTTGGATAAGCGGCCAAAATCAAGTGCATTTTTGTCATTAACCAGCACATATACCTGTGTTTCTACACGCAACTGAGGGTTTTTAATCGCTTCATTAAGGCATGAACCCAATGTTGGGCCTGGTTTGACCTGAGCGGTTGAATGTACATAGTGAACTTCAATAGTATTGCCAACACTCAAAGCTCCATGCTTGCTAGGACAAATTTCATTCTCCGCTGATTTAAGCTCTGAAGCATTTAACTTGCCTGAGTATTTGTAACCACTTTGATATCCATGACCATCGCCGTTACCTGCATACTCAGTAAACTCACCACCTTTATGTTCAGCATTTTTGTGGAAATGGATGTTGCAAAGGTTCATTTTGGCAGACGAAGGTGCAGCATTAAATGATCGTTGGTTACTACCTACGATTGCATCAATATCACGAGGGGATTGAGGACCAAAACCTTCTTCTTTTGTATTTGCTGCAAGCTTTGCTCTTTGTGCAGATATAGCTTTATCAGAGACCGCTTCATGTACACCATGGCTGTTCTCTTTTGCACTAACATGTATAGGCAATAGTGTTGTTATCGCTAATGTGATTATTACTTTTTTTTTCATATTTTTAACTCCTAAAGTTGATGGCTGGTAAATCGATAAATTTAGACAGTTTGTGTTTTTCTTGAATTTGAGTCGTTTGCATTTTTGCTAATTGTTGCCGCTATAATATTTTAGGTAAAAAGGTATAACTAAAGATATAAAGCTAATTTATAGCACTTGAAACTTACCACATAAAAGAATGAAACGATCACTAAATTTTTAATTAATACCACCTATGCCCCTGATATGATCAAGCGCGGGGCAAGCCCCGTGCTTTTTGCTACGCTCTGTTAAAAATAAACCTTTTATTTAATAAACGTTAAAACCAAAACCTAATGCCTGCAACGAATTCTGTATTGTTGCTACTTTGTCCATCTATCTGTGCATAATCTGCGGTACTACCGAACGTGTTAGTCCACTCAACACCAATATAAGGCGCAAATTGGCGAGTGAATTCATAACGAAGGCGTAAACCCAAAGAACTACTTGATAAACCACTGCCAAGTTTATTTTGCTCATCGTCTTTACCATAAAACGTTATTTCGGCGCGAGGTTGTACAATCAGCTTTTGAGTGATTAATAATTCGTACTCGGCTTCTAGCGTAAATGCAGTATTACCCCCTTCACCTAAGTAAGCAGTCATATCAAGTTCAAACCAATAAGGAGCTAAGCCTTGCATACCAAAAGCTAACCATTGACGATTTTGACCTTCCTGATAGTAATCTGTGCGGATACCAACTTGGGCATCCCAATAGGCGTAAATAGCGTGCCCCCATAAAATATCAGTTTGATTTTCTTCCAGTTCACCATCGCTGATATCACCTTCGGTTTTAATGACTAAACGATCAAAGGTGGTACCATACCAAGCTTGTAGATCAAATACACCTGCATTGGTTTGCTCATTATATTCAACCCTATCGCCTAAAATAGCGAAAAAATTATGCTCATCAGCGAGTATTAACCGATCTTCTTTAGGTAACGCATAGGGGCCTTCGGTTAAGGTGGTACCAGCCGAGTAGGCGTGAGGATCTCTGGCATCTTTTGGCGCATCGCCCCCCTGAGGCTGCATTTTCTCACTATCCATGGTCGCTTTCTCATTTTGAGCAAGCACTTGCAGACTTACAAACGGTAAGTAAATAACAAACATGGCTATGAATGCTTTAAATAATGTTAATTTTTTCATGATACAACGACCTCTCTAAACATACCCGCATCCATATGAAACAATAAATGGCAGTGCCAAGCCCATCGACCTACATCGTGAGGAGTGGTTAAAAAACTGATTCTTTGAGCTGGTTGAACAGGGATGGTATGTCGTCTAACTTGCACATCACCTTGCTCATTTTCTAAATCACTCCACATACCGTGTAAATGCATCGGGTGAGTCATCATGGTGTCATTTTGTAAAATAACTCGTAAGCGTTGATTGTGTTTCATGTGTACAGGCGTACTTTTACCAAACTCTAAGCCATCAAAAGACCAACTATAACGTTCCATATTACCAGTTAAATGCAGTTCAATTTCAGCTTCAGGTTCTTGTTGACTAATGATCCCATCCAAAGAATGCAAGTCGGCAAGTGTTAACACCCGACGACCATTATTACGAAGACCAATACCGGGATCGTCTAAATTTGTTCGTGGCATGTCAACTCGCATATCGACTGATGCACCATATTCTGTTCTAGCATGGCGAACCTTCTTGCTAGCAACACTGAGAGGATTTTGCATCATACCATGCATGCTATGATCCATACCTGACATGGAACCATGATCCATGCCTGTTTTCTTCATACCTGACATAGCGCTGTGGTCCATACCAGACATAGCCCCGTGATCCATATTACCCATCATATCAACCATAGTTAACCATTCAATAGGGTCTAAAGTGGGGGTGGGTGCATCTATGCCTGGCGCTATAGATAACGTGCCTTTTGCATAACCGGTGCGATCTATACTTTGAGCGAAAATGGTATAAGCATCATTTTTGGGCTCAACGATAATGTCGTAAGTCTCGCCTGGACCGAAACGGAATTCGTCAACGGTAACTGGCTCAACATTTTGCCCATCTGCTTGCACAACGGTTAATTTCAGCTCAGGTATTCGCACATCAAAAAAGCTGTTACTAGAACCATTAATAAATCTTAACCTAAGCTTTTCGCCCGCCTTAAATAGCCCTCTCCAGTTAGCCATCGGCGCACTACCATTCATAAGAAAAGTCATAGCGGATGCTGAAATATCGGCAAGATCGGTAGGGTTCATGCGCATTGTATTCCACATTTTTCGGCGTTGTAATGCATTAGCAACACCAGTATTTGATACATCATCAAAAAATTCAGGCACCGTGGGTTGATTAAAATTAAAGACGTCGCTTTGTGCTTTTAATTTTCTAAACATCCTCATGGGATCATCATCAGTCCAATCAGATAATTGAATGACATGCTCATTATCAGACGCGATAATGTCTTTTTCTCTAGGTTCAATAATTAATGCACCGTACATGCCGGTCATTTCTTGGAAACCACTGTGAGAGTGATACCAATAGGTACCGCTTTGTTGTAATGTAAATTGATAGACGAAGGTTTCGCCAGGCATAATTCCTTTGAAACTAAGTCCCGGTACGCCGTCCATTTGGTATGGTAAAATGATGCCATGCCAGTGTATAGAACTAGGAACAGATAACTTATTAGTCACCCTAATAGTAACATTGTCACCTTCTATAAGGCGTATAGTTGGAGAAGGTATGGAGCCATTAACCGTGGTAGCCATACGCACAACACCAGTAAAATTTACCGGTGATTCATCTATAACAAGTTCAATAACTTTACCCGTCAGTACTGGTGCATTACCCGTAATTGTTCCAACGTCTAAAAATGAAGCGGCATGAACAATATTTGGAAACGCTGCGAGTACGCCGCCAGCAACTAAGCCTTGCACAAAACGTCGACGTGGTGGTGAAGTGGGTTGTAATGTATCTTTAAATCCCATTTTAATTCCTTATTGCATAATAGACTTTAAGTATAGAAATTAGATCTGTCATTAACATGACTCAAACATGACAAAGCTGTAATCTTCGTGCGTTGTTTTGACTTATATCACGTTGCTGTTGTAGCTTATGCCGCTGCTGTAACTTATATCACATTGCTACTGTGACTTTTATAGCATAGTGTTAACTAAGACAAAAGTGAATAAATTTAGTGAAGGAACTGTATGCGCATACTCGTCGTTGAAGATGAAACTAAAACCGGTGATTACTTGAAGCAAGGCTTAAGCGAAGCTGGCTTTCAAGTGTCTTTAGCACGTAATGGTCTTGATGGGCATCACTTAGCGATGACCGAATTATTTGAGGTCATCATATTGGACGTAATGCTGCCCGATATATTAGGCTGGCGAATTTTACAGTCTTTGCGTGAAGCCAATAATTACACACCGGTATTATTTTTGTCTGCGCGTGACAGTGTCGATGACCGAGTCAAAGGACTTGAACTTGGCGCTGATGATTACCTGATAAAACCGTTTGCCTTTTCTGAAGTATTAGCAAGAGTACGCACCCTTATTCGCCGCGGTGGAGTACAAAAAATTGAAAATACATTAAAAATTGCGGATTTAGTAATGGATATACCAAAGCGAAAAGTAAAACGTGCAGGCAAGCGAATATTACTCAGTAATAAGGAATTTAGCTTACTTGAGTTTTTGCTCCGCCGTGAAGGTGAAGTATTACCACGTTCGCTTATCGCTTCTCAAGTTTGGGATATGAATTTTGATAGTGATACTAATGTTATTGATGTCGCAATTAGAAGGCTAAGGGGTAAAATAGATGATGAATTTGCCGTAAAGCTCATTCATACTGTTCGTGGTATGGGCTATAAGTTAGAGGTGGAGCTTGATTAAAGTTAAGCTTCGACCGATGTCACTTACAATACGCGTAGTGGTGTTTGTTGCAATCACTGTTACGGCTTGCTTAACTTTAGTAGTGTCTTTAATTAATAGTTCAATTGAAAATCACTTTGCTCAGCAAGATAGTGATGAACTAAAAGTGATCATCAAATCGGTTGAATCAGTTTTAGAGCAGCACCATGACTCAACTGAGCAACTGGTGATGGTATTATCAAAAGCCGCTGCAGGCTATCAGGGTGCTTATTATCAAGTAAATACTGAACAAGGAAAGCTAATTTATAAAAGCTCAGAACAAAACTTTAATGATCTAAATATACAGTCTCTTGTCTCAGTTGATTTTAATAACGATAATATTGTGAAATGGCAAGAGGGTATTTATGCTTATCGAGCGTTAGTAACTGATTTTAAATCACATAAGCAGGTTTATAAGATCATCGCAGCCATCGATATGAGCTTTCATCTGAATTTTTTGAGACAATTTAAACAAAGTTTATGGGTTATCATGTTGGGTTCTTTTGTGCTGATTTTATTAGTTGCATGGTTTGCTATTCATCAAGGATTAAACCCTTTACGCGGCTTAAGTCAGAAAATGCATGATATTCAAACCAATAAAATGGATGTCAGGTTAAATGAAAACAATATTCCTATAGAACTTGTAAATATGGTGCAATCGTTTAATTCGATGCTCGACAGGCTACAAGATGAGTTTATTCGTTTATCAAATTTTTCTACCGATATCGCTCATGAATTAAGAACGCCATTGACGAATATTATTACCCAAAATCAGGTAGGTCTATCGAGGCCAAGGGAGCTGGAAGAATATCAAGAGCTGCTATTTTCTAACCTTGAAGAACTTGAACGACTAACTAAAATGGTCAGTGATATGTTGTGGTTGGCAAAAACACAAAATGGACTAATAAAGCCTGAACAACAAGTATTAAACAATAAGAAAGAGATAGATGTATTATTTGAGTACTTTGATGCCTTAGCCGAAGATGGAAATATTACATTTATAAAGCAAGGACAAAATCTAGATTTTTATTGCGACAAATTACATTTCCGTCAATTATTATCAAACCTTTTATCCAATGCTATTAGATATACACCACAAGGTTCATCAATAACCGTAAAGAGTGAAAATACAGGCGATGGTCAAATTTGTATGTCAGTTATAAACCCAGGAGAAAAAATAGCACCAGAGCATTTGCCTTATCTATTTGACCGATTTTATCGACCTGATAAGTCCAGACAACGACACAGCGATGGGGCTGGATTAGGCCTTGCGATTGTCAAAGCAATAGTAAAGGCAAATGGTGGTAAAATAGATGTCACTTCAAATGATGAAATCACGTGTTTTAGAGTTTTTTTGAATCTAGTAAATACTTGATTCTATTGCTCTAGACATACCATCAATACAAACAAAAACGGTGATGTTTTTGTTTGTATTGATGGTATTGTTTTTGAAGTGTTCAACGCCTTACTATCAAGGCTTATTATTACAATTCCCCTCTATTACGAATTTGCGGATCACACACAATTTGTTCATGGGTGTGTCGGTTTTTAGCAATAATAATAAAGTTGTAATCTCTCGGTACTGACTCGTTATCACGATCAATTAAGGTGACAGTTCTAATATCATCGGTATTATCAATGGTAGCAGTCACTGTTTTTTGGTCACAAGGTATTAGGCATTCGGTCATAATATAGCCAACACGGGTCACATTGGTTAATTGAACGGTTATTTTAGTGGGCTGTGAAATAATCAAGCCTTCTAAATTGACTTCAACGCCATTTTCCATGCGACATAAGTACTGGTAGTTATAAGTATTGTTGCTATTTTGGGTTATTTTTAAAAAAAGATTGATGGTGTTTTTTATAGTGTTGTTACTGTCGTTTTTTATGTCTTTTTTACTCATTGTCATGTTCCTTTTAGACGTTTTGAATTTGTTATTCTTTTTCTTTTTTGTGCGTAATACTTATTATTGAATGATCGGGGATATTATAGTCAGAATTTTGATAAAGTTCCAACCAAGGGTTATTTAATTGTAATTGCTGCATAAATTGAAGCGTGGTTAAGTAAATGGATAGGGCTTTATAATCAGGGGCGGCTGGTTGTAGCTTAGTTTCCAGTAAATGCTTTATTTCTTCTAATTCTTTTTCTATAGATGCGTTATCAATATTATCTGTAGCACTTAAGATACTTAACTTTGTCAGCATAATTCGGGCATAAAACGACGTGTCGGTATTTACCGATAAATGTTGTTTAAATAGCTTAATCGATTCAGTTATTGCCATCAGGGCACTTTGTTTTTGCTTAAGCAAAAACATGGTTCGAGCCTGATATTGTAACAAATAAACATTTGCCCGTATTATCTTTGTAGCCTTTGTCGCAGAGCTCTTAAGAGTATTAATTAATACTCTGGCTTTATCTAGGTAAATTAACGCTTGGTCGAGCTTATTTTGGTTAATAAAAACTTGTACTGATAATAAATAACTCCATAATAAATCATTTTTAAAAAGGTGATTTTCATCATCATTAGTTACTAATTTAATGATGTTTTTTTGTGCTATTTGAGAATGAAGCTCTGCATTGATTAAATCGCCAGCATCGTAATGTAACAATGCTATTTTGTGCTCTAAAATGATTACATCTTCTAATATTTTAAGACTATTTTCAGCGGCATAAATGATTTTTACTTGATTTATAGCGTCATTCAAATAATCGATCGCGGCAAATAACTTTCCTGACTTGGCTTGTATATTACTTTGCCAAGAGCGAGTGTCGGCTAAATCAGCCCTTATCAGTAAATTATTTGGCTGGGTTTCCAGTAAGGATAATTTTATTAACGCGGATTGTTCAAAGTAGTCACTTGCCGCACTTAATTGGTGATTTTTCTCGGCTAATGAACCCAAGTTATTTAAGGCGTAAGATTTTTCTAACTGCCATTTAACCTTTGGGTATAGTACAGATAATGTATCGGCATATTTTAAATAATTAGATAAAAAAGGCTCAGCAGTTTCATAGTCTACTTGTAAATAGGCAGAATAACCTAACCAGTAATTGGTCAGCATATACAACTCTAATAACTTCTCGTTAGTTTCATCACTTTTTAAGGCGTGTGTTAATGCCGCTTCTGTTTGTTTGAAATATGCTTCTGCATCGGCATAGTTATTCTTACTAATATTGACTTCGCCCAGTATATGAAGAGATTCAGTCCATTGTAGTAAGGCTTTGCCAGTTAAATTATCTGTGCCCGCTAATTCGAAATACTTAAGGGTTTTGTCAGCGACAATATTGAGTAATTCGAGTTTGCCCAATGGCTCAAGCTTATCTTTTAAATCATACAAAATAAAAGAAATAAGATTTTCAGCGTTATTACGGGTCGTGGTGACTTGTTCATTTTTTTGAATCAGTGACACCGACAACCAAGCCAAGCTAACAAAACTGATAAAAAACGTTACAGCGATTGCTTTTTCAATGTGGTTGGCGCGTTTTAGCTTGTTAACCGAACTGGCAATAAGGGCTTTTTCGTCAGCGTTTATGGTGAAGTCATGACCTTTAATAATATGATTAATTTTTTTTATTTTTTTATTTGAATGAATCAATAAATGACTGCTTTTTTCATGGTACAGCCAGCGCTGAGTAGCAATTTGTAGATCATGGCGAATATATAACTTTGAAATATTGTTTTTAATCCACACGCTAATTCTCGACCAAACTGTTAATAAGCTGTCGTGCGCAAGATAAATACACGTTTGTTCATTAATGCAGGTTAATTGAAAAATACCCACATTGATAAATTTATTAATAACCGACAGTCTGTTTTTGTCGGTAAAGTACTTAATTGGGCAGGGCTGCTCACTTGTGGCTATGTGGCCGTTAGCATTTAACGTTAATATGCGAAATAAAATTTGTTCGAAACTTGTTTGCTCTTTTTCGGTTAAATTTTGATAGTTTTGTTCTGCAATGGTGGCAAGGCAGCCTGCAATACCACCCATTTTTTTATAGGCTTTATAGGTGATGAGTTGATCATTTTTTTGAGCATATAATTGTGCAAGCAAAAATTGCACAATAGCGATAGGTACGGGCTTTAGGTGTAATTGCTGAATGATCACGCTATTTAAACGTTCTCTATTATCACCATTGTATTCAAAACTAATACCGGCTAATTCAGCCGGCTTCTCAATAATATCAATTAACTCGGTATGACTAAAAACAGGGATTTTATATTGGAAAGCTTGTTCATACGAAAGTGTTGTTTGTGCTAACTCAGGCAGAAATTGTTCGCGAACGGCAGTGATTAATAAACATTTTTTTGAACTAAGCAATAGCTGCAAAAGGTGAAAAAAACAGGCATGTTCATGTTTGTTTATTTTAGTGGGTGAATATAAGTCAAAAAGCATTTCAAGGTGGTCAATAAAGAGTACAAATCGACTATGTTTATTATCTGCTAATAGTTTAGATTGAAATAATTCTATTTGTTGACTATCCGTGGGGTTTTCAATATGTGCTGTGATTAGATCTGCGTACTTTTGTATGGTGAGCGTTGGTGAAAGTTTTTCTTTTTTTAGTAATAATGCTAATAAGTTAATATGTGGTTTTTGTGATGCTGTTGTTGATGCTAAATCTAAAACATTACAAAATTCTTGATGTGTTGTGTTGATAAAAGCATGTGATATTAACGTTGGTAACAAGCCAGCGTACACGAGTGAGCTTTTACCTGCGCCAACGGGAGCAGAAAGTGATAACCATGAGGCTTCTTTTTCATTTATTTGAGCTACCCAGTTGTTAATATCTTCAATGACTTGGTCACGACCAAAAAAAATATCGCTTTGTGCAAAGGTAAAAGGCTGTAGCCCAGGATAAGGTAATTCGCCTGTCCAATGCGATATGGGTTGTTGTGGTGTTATATTTAGCCCTTTAACTTTAGCAATAAACACGTAACCTTTTTTAGGAACGGTTTTAATGAAACGTGGGTTTTTAGGGTCGTCAGCAAGTGCTTTACGTATTTGGGCTATGCATTTGTGAAGAGGGCTGTCGCTAATAAATTGATTGGGCCAACACGCCTTAATTAATTCGTCGGTAGAAACGAGTTGTTCGGCTTTACTACAAAGGTACGTTAATACCTCCATAACCTTAGGTTGAATATGTTGCGTTTCATTGTTTTCTATAATGATACTTTGCGATGGTTCAATATACAGCCCTTCAATATAATAAGGGGTTGTAATAAAGTCGTTCGATAGGTTGTTTGAATTGCTCAAGCTTAATACCTGCTATTCTAATTATTTGTTGCTTCATGCAAGGTATTGTTTCTCAAGTTATATAAAAAGCAAACAATACAGAGAATATTCTAGCACTTCTTTGTATTAACTATGCTGATAAGTACTCAGTTAGATACATTGTCAGCGAAATTATTTCTATTCCTGTTAATCTTACCAATTTAAATTTGTAAATATAACCCTTCTTATTTTATATTAACTATTGATTTATATTGTTTTTAATTATTGGTAAAGGTTTGGTAAGAAATTGTAAACTTCACGTTAGGACTCTTTAACAGTTTTTTTTTATTCTTGTCTCACATTCTGAATGTAAGAAGCAAAACGGTGTTTAGTGTTTGTAAAATATTTCAGGAGAAACTGTATCTATTGCAAGGAAGAGACATGAATAATACAAAAAATAAAGTAGTGATACTTGAGTTAGCAACGGAAAATACTACACGATCTACTCAACTTTTAGAAGATAATGGTTATCAAGTAGAAATACAAAAAAGGACTGATACACCAGGTGAGAAGTACAATAATGTTATAGAGATAGATCTTAACATTGCTAAACTTGTTAAAAAAAATAAAGACAGTCTACTCGTACAAGACACTTGTCGTTATTTGACAAAGAACATTTATAGCAAACTCATACTTGATGATATTGCTATATTTATGGGCTCGAACAGAAGTAAGCTAGCAGCAATCTTTAAGCGGACATTAGGTGTAGGGGTATTTGAGTGGCTAAGAAAACAGAGGATGTTAAAAGCCAAGTCACTGTTAATTCATTCTGATCTTTCAATTCAAGAAATAGGCTTTGAAGTTGGTTATGAAAATAGTGCTAATTTTTCAATCGCTTACAAAAAACAATTTAACTTATGTCCTCGTCAACAAAGAAATCTATTAAAAATAGAAATAGTTACTATTTCAAATGTTTTTCATACGTAATCAAAAGAATTTATTTTATTAATGCTCTAAATTCTTATTACTAACAAGAAAACACAATAGGTAAACGCAATACCAAACTTGCTAGGTGTAGTTAGATAGATTTTAGAGAAGCCCTTCAGTTCAATATGTACTGAAATGGCGGAGCCTACTTACTATAAGGAAAGCAAGAAAATGAAACTACATTGGTATGCTATTTATACAAAGCATAATGCGGAGCAAACTTTACGGGAATGTATTTTAAATTATAGCCAACGTAATGCTTTACATTATGAAACCTATTTGCCGCTTCGAGAAGAAGTTAAAAAATGGCGAGATAGAAATAAAATAAAAAAACTGCCTTTATTTAGAAATTATTTATTTGTTAAACACGACGATAATGCATTTTATAAAATAAAAACGATGAAAGGGTTTTGTGATTATATTCGATTTGGTTCAACACCTTCGACAATACCTCTTCAGCAAATGGACATTATTAAAAAGGTAGTTGAACACCAAGCTGGTGGATATTGCCAAACTAGCAAATTAGTTAAGGGTAAAAAAGTTAAAATTTGTCGTGGTGCTTTAGCGGGATTTGAAGGCGTTTTACTTGATTGTCCAAGTAACAATACCCTGGCGATTGAGGTGAAAAGTTTGAAATTATGTCTCAATGTACAAGTTGCAGTAACTGATGTGGTGCTCATATAAAACAACGTTGTTGAAGGATTAATCTCTTATACCAATAAGGAAAACAAGATGAGTTTTTTTACCGGAATATTTCAGGTTTTTAATAGTAAAGCTAAACAGCAAAAAATTTTGCATAAAAGTGACATTAAATTTTCAGCGTTAATTAAAAACATTCAAAACAATATTGTTGAAGCTAATCAGTCACTTGAATGTGTAGGTATAAAATATATAGAACAATTTTTTGATAAAGAACCTGAACCCAATAAAGTTAAGGTCATTAATCATAAATTTAATGCGATTGAAAAAGTGCTCAATGCTGGTGATACCCATATCGCCAATAAATTATTGTTGGACTTAAAAGCTGACGTGAATGGCTTAAATACAAGTAGTGAAGGAAAAGTAACAAATTACCGCCCGAAAATGATGTCATTTGAAATGCCAGTTTTTAAAAATGGTGTTTGGACAGCAGAAGCAATGACCATTCCTTTACTTGCTTTATCGCCCATACCGATGCCCAAAATTAAAGAGTTAACCTTTACTTCTACTTTGCAGAATATTCAGCACGAAGGTGACGAGGTTTATGTTCGACTTTTTCAAAATGAGCATGTTTTAAATAAGAGTAAAAACAAAAATAAAGATAAAGAGAAAAAATCACAAAACGAAAATATTACTCAGTTAAAAATTTCAATTAGGCCAGAGCAAACTAGTGCAGATCTAAACGATGTGATCACGCATTATGAGCAAATATTACGAGCAAATTAAATACACATATAAACAGAATAATTAATAGGAAGGAAATATCATGATCCGTTTTCAGGCATTAATGCAAACTGTTCAGCAAAGCATACATAGTGCAGCGCAAGCAGTTGAGTCGGCAGGATTTAAGCATATAGATAAGTTTTTTGACAAGGTAGCTAATGAAGACTCTCAAGAAAAACAAGATAAATCAAAAGCGCTCAGCGAAGCCATTAAACATGATGATCATGATAAAGCTAGCGCGTTATTAAAAGAAATTAACGAGTTACCCAGCGATGACGAAATGGCAACAGAAGATAATGCAACTTATCGTCCTAAAATGGTGGCGATGGCGTTTCCTAGCCAAGGTGCTGACGGAGTAGAATCAACCATTGTAAATGTGCCCTTGATCACCTTATGCCCTATTAGTAGCCCAAGAATTAAGGACGTTAAATTCTCTGCTGATTTGGAAGTAACTGCTGATGAAAATGACGAACTCATGGTTGCTTTTAGAGCACCGCAAGTATCAGGCGGTGAAAACATCATTACCAAAGATGCTACGAATACACGTATTGAAATATCTTTAGTGGGACACGAGCCACCTGAAGGTTTACAAAAAATAATTGAAGGTTATGAAAAAGCCTTAAGAGCACAAATTCCAGGTTGATTTACTGTTAAAGGATTTTGGAATCTAGGAGAAATAAAATGGTAGATCAAAATAAAAATCTGGTTTCTATGGCTAAGCAATTTAGTGGCTTACCTATGAAAGAGCTTATTGGAGCACCGCTCGTTGCTGCAGCACAAGCAAACAATATGATGTCGGTTACTCAAACTAAGTTCTTGTTAGAAACTTGTTTTGCCTTGAAAAAACAAGGTGAAAAAGAAATATATAAACCCATCATGATTAACATGACACTCACTAGGCCAGTGGTTAATGCCGATGGTTCAGAAGCCGAGCCAATAGAAACGGATTTCAACTTACCTTTATTAACCATTATTCCGCTGAATTCTTTGGCGGTAGATGAAGTGAATATTACTTTTGAAATGGAGGTTAAAAGCTCTTTTTCCTCTGACAAGTCAGCTGATTTTGTAAAGGATAACAAAGATAAACATTCTATTAGCCGAAAGATTAATGACAATGACGTATCAGCAGAATTAAGCGGTGTTGTGGCAGCGTCAGAAAAATCGAATACTAATGATTCATCATCTTTTAAAAAATCAAACTCGGCAAAGTATGAAATAAGTGCACATGCTGGCCAAATTCCTTTGCCTGTGGGTGTTCTAACCATTATTGAAACGTTTAGTAAGTCAATTGCCCCTATTCATTTAAAAGCTGGTGATGATAAAAGTAAAGTTTCAGAAAAATAACACTCTAACTAGGAAAGTTGTTTTATAAATGGCGTAAAACTAGTTTCATTATTTTGAAGCAATACCTTTTATTCAATGTGTTTCACTCAATGTTTACGATTGAGTCGTCATAATAAAACCCTCAAATTGATGTCGTAACTTACTTATCTCATCGCAATAGAATACCCAAAGACTATCAACAAAGACTATCAACAAAGACTATTAACAAATTATATCGACACATTTCGTCGAAATGTTTTGTTTGTCATGAAATTAAGATGGAACTTAATCTGGCTCATCAACGTATCTTCAAAACAACTTGAAGCGTATTTTTGTGGTCAGCGATTAAGCGGGTGCAATAATTCAGGATGAATAATGCCCGCTAAAACCCCTATTTATTTTTTATTGAAATGTTCACTGATTTTATCAAATAAGAAGGGACACTATTTATAAGAAGGACGCTTAAAAATCTAATAGCACTCCTGATATAAATTAATTTTACATTTAATGAGGAAATAAAAATGCCTGATCAAAACAGAGCTTTAGTCTCAATGGCACAACAATTTAGCGGTTTACCTATTAAATCACTAATCAGCGCGCCTTTACTTGCTGGTGCTGAAGCAAACAGTAAAATGGCGATAACCCAAACTCAGTTTTTATTGAGTACATGTTTTAATGTGACAGGAAAAGGTGCAGACGCAAAATATGATCCAATCATGATTAATATGACGTTAACGCGTTCTGTTATTAAACCTGATGGTTCCGCCGGAGATCCTGTTCAAACTAAGTTTGATTTACCTTTATTAACTATTATGCCACTTAACTCGTTAGCGGTTGATAACATAACGGTTAATTTTGAAATGGAAGTGAAAAGTTCCTTTTCAAATGACAAAGAAACATCGGAAGAGTCGTCAAAATCGGCTGAAGCAAGCTTTAGTGCAAAGGTTGGCTTTGCCTGTTTTTCCGCTGAAGTTAGCGGTTCTGTTTCTGCGTCAAGTAAATCTGCTTCATCAGAAAAATCACATTATGAGAAATCTAATTCAGCGAAATATGAAATTAATGCGCATGCAGGTCAATTACCGTTGCCTGAAGGGGTAACAACAATCATACAAGCATTTTCTCAATGTATTGCACCTATTCAATTAAAATCTCCTGGCACGGCTCCGCCTCCTTAATATGACTAGTAGTAATACTGGATAATATACGCTCGGCTTAATTAGGCCGAGCAATTTTAATGGTAATTTAAAGAGGAATTTAAAATGAAAGATTACAGCGAAATACAATGCCCCAATTGTGGCGGAAAAATTTTAATTAATGCCAAAATTTTAATACAAGGAGGTAACTTTAGTTGCGCCAATCATAGCTGTGGTGTTTCTGTTTCATTGAGTAACTCCAGTTACCAAGTTACAAATAATGCCATGAGAGAATTTGAAATGCTTAAGCAAAGTGCACTTTAATCTAATAACTCACTATTGAAAACAGTTGCTATTATTTTGTTTAAAATTGATATGGAAAAATTAGAGTTAGAAAGATACTGGAAGAAAAACTCGGTCAGGTGAAGCAGTTTCTTATTTTAAATCTGACGAAAAACTCAAACTAATTTAAGAGGAATTATATTATGGCCAAAGCATATATCATCGTTCACGACGGAGCAGACGTATTAGTGGGAATAGGCGGGCGGTCAGGAGGAGATAGAAATGTTCGAAGCGGCTATCATCTTCCTGGCGGAACAATAAACCCCGCAGAAACTCCCGAAGCAACAGCTATTCGTGAGCTTAGCGAGGAGACAGGCATAGAACCGCAACAACTTGTCGTAGAGAGCAATAACATCACCGCTAACAACGCACCGGGTGTCACGTTTATTGTCGCAAGAGTAATAAGCGTAGATAATTTGGTGGCAAATTTCATACGGCCTGCTGTCAATAATATATACGACGAGCCTTTTGAGAGATTGTTAAGCCTACGGTCTGAAGACTCTTGGGACAACGATAATTTCAGCGCGCAGTATTATACAAACTGGTTTATGTACGGTCTGTATGCCGCTCGGGAATTAATAGCTCCTCAATAAGTTAGCTACCTTACAATCGTAATATAAAAAGAATCCTAACAACGCTTATTAATGATGTACAACAACGTCAATACTGTATATTATCACAGTATTGTTTGGGCGCTAGTATAAGAAGGCATTATGGACTTTTTTGAGCAAAACTTTTTCGAACAGGACTTCTGCGAACAGGAATTGTTTGAACAAATTTTAACAGAGCCTATTAATATTCTATCTAAAGATGGCGTGGTTAATTATTACGGTGAAATAATGCCTGTAAACGAGTCATGTTTTTATTTTAATGCCCTGTTAAATGAAATTGACTGGCGCTGTGACCAAGCCGTTATTTTTGGTAAGCATATTGAAACTAAACGCAAAGTTGCTTGGTATGCAGATCAACTTTTTAATTACACTTATTCAAATATAACTAAACATGCCTTACCTTGGACCCAAAATTTACTTGCTCTAAAAGCCTTAGTAGAGCAACAAACAGGTGAAACATTTAATTCATGCTTGCTCAATTTATATCACAATGGCAGTGAAGGAATGGCGTGGCACAGTGACGGTGAAAAAGATCTTAAAGATAACGGCGCTATTGCTTCATTAAGCTTTGGCGCTACCCGTAAGTTTGCTTTTAAGCACAAACGTACTAAAGATATGATATCGCTTGATTTAAAACCGGGTAGCTTATTGGTGATGAAAGGTGAAACGCAAAAGTATTGGTTGCACCGTCTACCGCCAACTAAAAAGGTATTAGAGCCAAGAATAAACTTAACATTTAGAACGATAGATACGTAAAAATCGACATTGTCGCAATAAATTACGACCTACAATTAGATATGAATATTCTCGTCAGTAAACTTAATTGGCACACCTTTTATATCTGCTAATTCAACCAAGCTTTGAATATAAGCTTGAATGGCAAGATGTGAAGCGCTGTTAATTAAATAGCCGCGTACTTTGTCGCGAACCATATCGTAATCTAACTGCTTACCTTCAATTTTACGGTTGATGTTCACTACGTGGAAGCCATAGCGAGATTCTATCGCTTTGTCACTTACACCTATTGGTAATAGCATTAATTGACGTTCAAATTCAGGTACGGTTTGACCTTTACTTAATTGCCCTAAGTTACCGCCATTTTCTTTTGAAGGACAGGCAGAATACTCTTTAGCAAGCGCAGCAAAACTTGATGGTTCGCCATTGTTAATTTCTTGCAACAATTGTGAAATGATAACTTTGGCATTATTGCTCGCAGCATCTCTACCTTCAATATCATCTTTGGCAGCAGCAAGTAGGATATGATCAACTTCCATTAATGGCATGGTCATAAATTTTTCTTTGTTATTATCAAAATAACGTTGGCAGATATCCTCATTTGGCGCATCATAACTAATATTTTGCTCTACTAGCTTTTGCATCGCTTCTTCATCATTGGATGTGTCTACACCTTGTTTTTTAGCTTCATCAATTAATAACTGACGAATAACTAAGGCTTGCCCAGCTTGCTGTACTACAACGGCGAAGCTTTCATTAGGGTGATACTGTAACTCGTTAGCCAAATCTTTTTCTAAGATTGCAACGCCGTTAATAGTAATTACGGGTAAGGAATCTTTTGATGGTGTGGTTGGCTCGTTTGTTCCACATGAACTGCTCATAATGCTCTCTTTCTCTTAAATATACTAATTTTCAGCCTAGTGACTGGTAAAATATGCTTGTTAAATAAATATGGCTAAATAACCTAAAACCAAGTGACTTAGCACTATTTATTCTTTAAGTGTATTTAAAAAAAGGCGACTTTTACTAAATAAAAATCGCCTTTTCGATTTGCTTAGATAACTAATAAAATCAGCAGAAATTATCTCTGACGAACTATTTGATAATTTCTAGCGAAATATTTCACAGGTACGCTGATTATATGTACCAAACGTGTGAACGGGAATACCAATAGCATAGTTAAACCTACAAAGATGTGCAACTTGTAGATAATACCTACGGTAGTTATCGCTTGTGCTGCTGCAACACCTTGTAAAGTAGCGATGCTTTGCGCCCAGTCTCCTAACAATACCATTACAGAACCGTCTAAATGATTCATAGAAGCAAAGATAGTCATTAATCCTAGTAATAATTGTACCAGTAATAATACTAAAATAAAGATATCAGACGTTTTAGAAACCGCACGAACACGTGGGTTAGTTAAACGACGCTTAAGTAACATTACTAAACCGATTAAACAGATAACACCAAAGAAACCGCCACTTACCATCGCAAGCAGTTGCTTGTTAGCCGTTGAAATAAAGGCATGATAAATTGCATGAGGCGTTAATAAACCAACAAAGTGACCCATAAGTACAAAGATAATACCAATGTGGAATAAGTTACTCGCTAGACGAAACCCTTTTTGATCTAATAGTTGGCTAGAGTCGGCTTTCCATGAATAGGGTTCGCGGTCATATCTGATCCAAGAACCGACGAAAAGCACGGTGATAGCAATGTAGGGATAAATCCCAAAAAGTAAAAAATTTAAATTTGAAGTTTCTAACATGAGTACATTCTCCTTATAGTCCGCTAACTTGTGCTGCATCAGCGTCATGCCATTTAATAGGCACTTGATGAACAGTATTTGGATTTAGTGAATTTTGAGAGCTTTGTAATCCTGATTCTGATGGACAGCTGCCTGCCATTGGATCATCAAAACGGATTTCTTTGTCTTCCCATTCTTCATCAATAGCTTCAACGGTATCGTCTCGTTCTTCTGCTTTCACTGTCTCGGCTATTTCAGCTCTTGCTTCAAGGCCAACTTCTTGACCAGAAATTTCAATTAGTGAATCAAAAAGTACAGAGTAATAACATTCTCTATCAATTAAACGCTCCGATAACATGGTTAATAAGTGACAAATATCGCCAAGCCATTCTTCAATAAACTCAGGTGTTTGCTCACTTAAAAATTCCAAATACAGCGGAATGTAATCCGGTAATTGTGATGAGTTAACTTCAAAACCGTTAGTTTTGTAAACATTCATTAAATCTACCATTGCTTGACCACGATCACGAGATTCGCCGTGTACGTGTTCAAACATAAGTAGTGATAATGCACGGCCACGATCAAACAATAGATCGTAGCTTTCTTGTGCATCAAAAATGTCTCTAGCGGTCAGTTGGCTGATAAAATCACCCAACTGAGTACGATTTTGTTTAGTCAACTCCTCGGTTTGTTCAACAATTGCTATTAACTCATCTTTGGCGGCAAACATCTCCGCGGTAGGATAATCTAGCAATCGTGAAATAACTTTAAGAATTAACATAGCTCTCTCCTAAACATAAAGCTCTCCTAACCTACATTAACGGTTTTGATAACGTCACGCTTAGCAACTTTTTTGCCGCCAAACATGTTAACGCCATTTTGACCATCGCTACAGCCGTTACCGAAAGTGAAACCACAACCAGATTTTTCGCCATAGGCTTCTGGTACATTCATTTCACGCTTACCTGAAGGGATAACAAATCTGTCTTCGTAGTTAGCAATCGCTAAGTAACGATACATTTCATCCGCTTGTTTTTTAGATAAACCCGCATCGGCAAGTACTTGTAAATCTTCAACACCTTCAACATGCTCAGCACGCTTATAAGCACGCATGGCAAGTAAGCGTTCAAGCGCACGCGCTACAGGCTCTTCATCACCCGCAGTTAACAAGTTAGCTAAGTACTTCAATGGAATACGTAAGCTACGAATATCAGGAATAACACCCGCTTTACCAATAGTTGCTAAGGTACCAGCATCAACCGCGCTTTGAATCGGGCTAAGTGAAGGCACATACCAAACCATAGGCAAGGTGCGATATTCAGGATGTAATGGCAACGCTAATTTCCAATCAATCGCTAATTTATACACTGGCGATTTTTGTGCAGATTCGATTACTGAATCAGCAATACCGTCTTTACGCGCCTGAGCAATAATCGCTGGATCGTTTGGATCTAAAAATACTTCAAGCTGCTTCTCATAAAGATCGGTTTCAGATGGTGTTGAAGCCACTTCTTTGATCCTATCTGCATCATAAAGAATAACGCCAAGATAACGGATACGACCAACACAAGTTTCAGAGCAAACTGTTGGTTGACCTGCTTCAATGCGTGGGTAACAGAAAATACATTTTTCTGATTTACCTGATTTCCAGTTGTAGTATATTTTCTTATACGGACAACCAGAAATACACATGCGCCAGCCGCGACATTTTTCTTGGTCGATTAGCACAATACCATCTTCTTCACGCTTATAAATAGCGCCAGATGGACAAGAAGCCACACAGGTTGGGTTTAAACAATGTTCACATAAACGCGGTAAATACATCATGAAGGTATTTTCGAATTCACCGTACATTTGTTTTTGCATGTTATCGAAGTTTTTGTCTTTTGAGCGTTTTTCAAACTCAGTACCTAGAATTTCTTCCCAGTTTGGACCCCATTCGATTTTTTGCATACGCTTACCAGAAATAACAGAGCGCGGACGAGCCGTTGGCTGATGTTTTACTTCAGGAGAGGTATGCAAATGCTGATAATCAAAATCGAACGGTTCATAGTAATCGTCGATTTCTGGCATGTTTGGGTTAGCAAAAATATTCGCCAATACACGATATTTGCCACCAATTTTAGGTTCGATGTTGCCATCAGACTTACGAACCCAACCGCCATTCCATTTGTCTTGGTCTTCCCAATTTTTTGGGTAACCAATACCAGGCTTAGTTTCAACATTGTTGAACCAAGCGTATTCAACGCCTTCACGTGACGTCCATACGTTTTTACAGGTAATTGAACAAGTATGACACCCGATACACTTATCAAGGTTGAGTACCATACCTATTTGAGAACGAATTTTCATAGGTTACTCCTTAAGCTTCATCAGGGTTAGTTGGTAATAGGCGTGGTAATTGTTCAGTATTTGATGCTTCAAAAGCGTCTTCATCTAACCAGTCAATTTTGTCCATCTTACGAATAACCACCATTTCATCTCGGTTACAGCCAACTGTGCCGTAATAGTTGAAGCCCCAAGATTGTTGGGCATAACCACCAATCATATGCGTTGGTTTCATAATAATACGGGTAACTGAGTTATGGTGGCCGCCACGAGTGCCGGTCATTTCTGAGCCAGGAGTATTCACAATACGCTCTTGAGCGTGATACATCATGACCATACCTTTCATGACTCGTTGTGAAACAACAACACGACAAGCAATAGCACCGTTAGCGTTAAATACTTCAACCCAATCGTTATCTTCAAGACCCGCTTCCGCTGCATCGACTTCACTCATCCAAATAATTGGGCCACCACGTGATAGGGTAAGCATCAATAAGTTGTCAGAGTAAGTTGAGTGAATGCCCCATTTTTGATGTGGCGTGATCCAGTTCAAGACGATTTCTTTATTACCGTTTGGCTTAGAGTTTTTAACTAGCTTAGTTGTTTTAGTATCAACCGGTGGACGATAAGAAACAAATTGCTCACCAAAGGCTTGCATCCATTTATGATCTTGATAGAACTGTTGACGACCGGTAATGGTTCTCCATGGAATAAGCTCGTGAACGTTGGTGTAACCAGCGGTGTAGCTTACATGTTCATCTTCTAATCCTGACCATGTGGGTGAAGAAATAATTTTACGTGGCTGTGCTTGAAGGTCACGGAAGCGAATTTTCTCTTCTTGTTTAGGTTTAGCTAAATGCGTATGGTCGATACCAGTAAATTCACTTATTGCAGCCCAAGCTTTAACGGCAACATTACCATTGGTTTCTGGTGCTAAGGTTAAGATCATTTCACAAGCATCAATCGCGCTTTCTAATTGTGGACGACCTTGACTAATACCTTCATCAGTTACACGGTGGTTTAAATCACCCAATAACATGATTTCGTCATCAGTATTCCAGCCGATACCTTTACCGCCATTACCTAATTTATCAAGCAATGGACCTACCGAGGTAAATTGTTTATAAATATTAGGATAATCACGTTCAACAGGAATCATGTTTGGTGCTGTTAATCCTGGAATTAAATCACACTCACCACGTTTCCAATCTTTTACATCAAACGGTTGTGCTAATTCACCAGCCGTATCATGTAACATAGGCACAGTCACTAAATCTTGTTCAACGCCTAAGGTACCTACAGCAACTTCAGAGAATTTTTTAGCAATGCCTTTAAATATTTCAAAATCAGATTTTGCTTCCCACGCAGGATCAACCGCGGTTGATAATGGGTGAATAAATGGATGCATATCTGAAGTATTTAAATCATCTTTTTCATACCAACACGCGGTTGGTAATAAAATATCTGAATACATACAAGTAGATGACATTCTAAAATCTAGCGTTGTCACTAGATCAAGTTTACCAGTAGCGCCTTTTTCTACCCATTCAGCTTCTTCAGGGATAAGACCGCCAGTAACACCGTTATCTGCGTTTAATACACTTTCTCTTTCAGCACCCAATAGGTACTTAAGCATGTATTCATGTCCCTTACCGGAAGAACCCAATAAGTTTGAACGCCAAATAAACATGTTACGTGGGAAGTTTTCTGGTGCGTCAGGTGCTTCAGAGGCAAATTTAAGCATGCCTGATTTAAGCTCTTGCACAGTAAAGTCTTTTGCCGACATGCCTGCTTCAGCTGCATCTTTAGTTAATTGCAACGGATTGCGGTTTAACTGTGGCGCAGACGGTAACCAACCCATGCGTTCAGCTCTGATATTGTAATCAAGCTGATGTTCAGCAAAATCATCTTTTTTAGCTAAAGGTGATAATACTTCGTGCATACTGACTTTTTCATGACGCCACTGTGAAGAATGGTTATAGAAGAAAGAAGTACCATTCATTTGACGTGGTGGACGAGTCCAATCCAAGCCAAACGCAAGTGGTTGCCAACCGGTTTGTGGACGAAGTTTTTCTTGACCCACATAATGTGACCAACCGCCACCTGATTGACCGACACAACCACACATCATCACCATATTGATCAGGCCACGATAGTTCATATCCATGTGATACCAATGGTTCATTGCTGCGCCAACGATAATCATTGATTTACCTTTGGTTTTGTTAGCAGTATCAGCAAACTCACGCGCTATTTTAATAACTTTTGAACGTGGTAATCCAGTAATCTTTTCTTGCCATGCAGGTGTGCCAGGAATGTCATCGTCAAAGCTAGTGGCAACGTTTTCGCCACCTAAACCACGATCAATAGCATAGTTGGCCATCATTAAATCGTAAACGGTGGCCACAAGGTATTCTTTACCATCAACGCCAACAACGGTTTTACTTGGCACGTTACGAACTTGAATTTCGTCTTGATCACAAGCATCCCAAGCGGTATTGGTTGCATCAGCAGCAAAATGAGGAAAAGCAACGGGTGTGATTTTAACAGAATCATCAGCAATTTGAGATAATCTCAATTTAATTTCGCTGCCAGTTTTGCCATCACGCTGTTGAATATTCCACTTGCCTTTTTCTCCCCAACGGTAACCGATAGAGCCAGTTGGAGACACTAATTCATTTGAATTTTCATCATAAGCAATGGTTTTCCAATCAGGATTATTTTCTTGTCCTAAATTCTCAGCTAAATCACTGGCACGTAAAAAGCGAGTTGAGGTAAATGCGTTTTCAATATTACGCGCTTCTGACTTACTCGCCTTGGCATCAAATTCTTCTAATATCACCAACATAGGGAAATCGGTATATTGACGAACATAACTAGTGAAATATTCACTTGGGTTTTCTAAATGGAATTCTTTTAAGATAACATGACCAAAAGCCATGCCTAATGCAGCATCAGTACCCTGTTTAGGGTTTAGCCATTCGTCAGTAAGTTTTGACACTTCTGCGTAATCTGGTGTAATTGATACTGTTTTAGCACCTTTATAACGAACTTCAGTAAAGAAATGCGCATCAGGTGTACGAGTTTGAGGAATATTAGAACCCCAAGCAATAATGTAGTTTGAGTTATACCAGTCAGCTGATTCTGGAACGTCAGTTTGCTCACCCCAAGTCATTGGCGATGCTGGCGGTAAATCACAATACCAATCGTAGAAGCTTAAACATACACCGCCAATTAGTGACAAGTAACGCGCACCAGCGGCATAAGAAACCATCGACATTGCCGGAATGGGTGAGAAGCCAATAATACGGTCTGGGCCGTAAGTTTTTGTGGTGTAAACGTTTGCCGCCGCAATAATTTCGTTAACTTCTTCCCATGAAGAGCGAACAAAACCACCTAAACCACGTTTAGATTTGTACGAATCACATTTTGCTTTATCTTCAACGATAGAACCCCATGCATCGACAGGATCTTGTGTTGCACGAGCCGCACGCCATAATTTCAATAATGGCTTACGCACTTTAGGGTATTTTAAACGGTTAGCACTATATAAGTACCAAGAGTAACTTGCACCACGTGGACAGCCGCGCGGTTCATGGTTAGGTAAGTCTGGACGAGTACGAGGGTAATCAGTTTGCTGAGTTTCCCAAGTGACTAAACCATTTTTTACATAAATTTTCCAAGAACAAGAACCAGTACAGTTTACCCCATGGGTAGAACGTACGATTTTGTCGTGTTGCCAGCGTTGACGATAGCTGTTTTCCCACTCGCGACTTTCATTGGTGGTATCACCATGCCCGTCACTGAATTCGCCTGTTTTCTTTCTAAGAAACTGTAGACGATCAAGAAAGTTACTCATCTTTTTTCTCCGTTGAAGTGATATCAGTTATGTTGAAAATATGCTCTGTTAACTGATAAAGCCGATTATAAAAATTCAAAAAAGAGAGTTGAACTAAATCAACCCTCTAAAAGTAACCTTAAAACTTAAGGGTTATGATGTTCTGCACCAGCTCTTAAGTAATACCACCAGTTAATCACGATACATACACCGTAGAATACTGCAAAGCCGTAAAGTGCGTTTTCAGGTGTAGTGAGTTTAATTTGCTCACCTAATACTTTAGGGATAATAAAGGCACCATATGCAGCTACTGCTGAAGTCCAACCCAATACTGGGCCTGCTTGCTCTTTATCAAATACCATTGAAATAGTACGGAAAGTTGAACCATTACCAATACCAGTAGCAGCAAACAAAATTAAGAATAAGACTAAAAATGGTACAAAGTAATCTTGAGGTGTTTCAGATGCGTAAGCTAACTTCATGTAGTGAGCTACACCAATTGCACTAGCAACCATAACAAAGGCACAAATTTGAGTAACTTTAGCGCCACCCATTTTATCGGCAATCCAACCACCAACGGGACGAATTAACGCGCCAATGAAAGGACCCATCCAAGCATACATTAATGCACTAGGACCAGCTGCGTTAGCAATGTCGTGATTCATTACGCCATCAATCATGATATGTTGATAACCAAAAATAACTTTAATAGACAAACCAAAACCTGCAGCAAAACCGATGAAAGAACCAAAGGTCATGGTGTAAATTACGCTCATTACCCAAGTGTGAGTGTTACCAAAAATTTTATATTGACGAGTTAAGTTTTCTTTAACTTGGCCAGGGATAAGCTTAAGTAAGAAAACAGTTAATGCAATCACTATAGGTAGAACAATCCACTTACTGATACCAAAGCCACTACCACCAACCTTTTCAGGAAGCATTAACCAAAGACCAAAAATAGCAGTAAGAAAACCGATTAATAACATGCCAGAAATTATTGAGAATGAACCAATAGGGCTTGGTAAATCAGGCGTAACATGAGCTGCTTTGATGTTGTTCATACCCCACCAGCCAACAAGTGTTAGAGGTACTAAGAATAATAACCAAACATAACCTGCATTATGAATCCAAGCTTCTGAGCCTGCAGGGATTTTACCAATTAAAGTACCTGAAGTAGTAACAAGCTCCATTGGCTCACCACCGAATAAACCAAAGGTCATCATTAGTGGTACTAAGATTTGCATAGTAGTAACACCAAAGTTACCTAAACCTGCATTTAAGCCTAGTGCTAAACCTTGTTGCTTTTTCGGGAAAAAGAAAGAGATATTTGACATTGATGAGGCGAAGTTACCGCCACCAAAACCAGATAAAAGGGCAAGAACTTGGAATACCCACAATGGAGTATTCTTATCTTGTAAAGCAATACCAGCACCAATGGCAGGTATCATTAATAATGCGGTAGTAAATACTATAGTGTTTCTACCACCAGCCAAGCGAATAAAGAAGCTACTGGGAATACGTAAGGTTGCCCCCGTTAAACCCGCTACCGCCATTAAAGTGAATAATTCTGATTTAGCAAACGGGAAACCTAAGTTTAACATTTGAATAGTAATGATACCCCAGTATAGCCATACCGCGAAACCACATAACAAACTTGGAATAGAGATCCAAAGGTTGCGGTTAGCAATCTTTTTACCTTCGCTTTCCCAAAATTTGGGATCTTCTACGTCCCATTTTTGAATATCTGACATTGTTTACTCCAATTAATCAGTAATATAAATTTTTGTTTCAGTTTTTTTAATTAATGTAAGAACAATATATTAAGAAAAATTTTGAAACATTTTTTATGTTGTTTTTTTTAAAGGGTGTTCTAATTTTTTTCTGAGCTTAAAGTAACAAGCGACAAACTTGGTATAGTTGATCTGGATCAAGTAGTAAGTTTTACCCTGTTAATAGATGCAATACAATTACCACTATAGTGGTAGTTGTATTTTGTTGTTATTTTGTTGTATTAAAACGATTTTATGCTATTTATTTAAATTTAGTGACAAAGGTGTTTCGTCATTGACTATTTGGTGGTAGATAGGAATTTTCTTGGGATAAAGAAAGAAAGTCGGTATGCTGCATTTATATTTATTGCAGCTTAAAAATTATTATGTCAACAAACCTTTTTAATGAATCTAGCACTTCGTTGATTGCCCGAGCAGGGCAAATTATGGCGATTATTATCACATTAGGTTTAGTGAGCATGATCTCCTCTATGTTAGTGACAGAAAGCTTAAATGGCGATGCGGCACAAATTAATAAAGCTGGTGCACTTAGAATGCAAGCGATACGCATATCTCGTGCTTATTATGAGGACACTAGCTATCAAAAAAGCCAAGTAAAAGCGGAAATAGATGATTTCAATATTCGCTTATCAAGCTTATTACTTGGTAAGCACCTTGAGAAAAAGGATCCTTCAGAAGTTGAAATGCAGTATCAGAATATTTTACGTTTATGGAAGCAAGTTAGCGAGCAAGCATTACGCATAGAGCATTTAAGTCATCAGCAGTTAATACAACAAACAGCAAAAATAGATCGTTTCGCGGTTAAACTTGATCATCTAGTAACATTGTTACAGTTAGAATCTGAAAAAAAATTAAGCCTTTTACGCCTTATCCAAGGTATCACATTACTGCTTGTTATCGCAGTAGCGAGCGTTGTATTAATAAAACTAAATCGCCAATTAATAGTACCTTTAAAGCAGTTAGTTAGAGTTGCAGAACAGGTAGGTAAAGGTAATTTTGAAGAAAAAGCTAATTACAGTGAAAATGATGAATTAGGCGTTTTAGCGCATACGATTAATCAAATGTCGTCAGAGTTAAAGCTAACATATCAACAGTTTGAACAAAGGGTTGCTAAGAAAACATTAGAAATAAGCCGGAATAATCAATCGCTTGATTTACTCTATCGCTCAGCACGAAATCTCGCCGGTTATACATTATCAGAGCAAGATACGCCAACCTTTCAAATTGATCACCTTATCATTGAAGAGTTAGAGCAATTAATAGGCATTGGCAGAATAAGCGTTTCGTTAAACGACAGTAAACAAAATAATCTCATTATTGATGTGATAAATAGTGAAAACACTATTATTGACAATATTTGTTTTAATTATCATGAGTTCCCATTAGAAAAACTAAGTTTGTTATTTGGCTATTTAGTCTGGGAATTACCAAAAAATAATGTTGCCCATGAGTGGCAAAAACAAATTTTACAAGGCATGGCTGATATTATTGCTACCGCCATAGAGCTAGATCAAAAAAGGATCAGTGAAAACCGTTTGGTTATTGTTGAAGAACGTGCCGTTATAGCCCGTGAACTTCATGATTCCCTAGCACAATCATTATCTTATTTAAAAGTGCAAATGAGTTTATTAACGCGAAAAATGCAAAAGCAAGTACCGCAAACACAAGTAGAAGAAACTATTGATGATATTAAAGAGGGATTAAATAATGCCTATTCTCAGCTTAGAGAATTATTAACAACCTTTAGGCTGAAATTAGACGACCCATCCATAAAAAATGCTTTGGCAAGTACAGTGATAGAGTTCAGCGCAAAGTGCCAACACAGCATCGAGTTCAATTACCAATTACCGGCAAATTATCTTAGTGCGAATCAAGAAATACACTTATTGCAAATAGTGCGTGAAGCGTTATCAAATATCCATCGTCATGCAAATGCTACCCTTGCTGGGGTCACTGTCACGTTAAAAGATATCAAGGTTAGCGTGAAAATATGGGATAATGGTAAAGGTTTCCCAGAATCTAGTCTTGAGCAAAAAAGTAAGCAAGGGCATTTTGGTTTAGGGATAATGCAAGAAAGAGCAAAGTCATTAAATGCACAAATTCATATTGCAAACAGAGCAGAGCAAGGTGCGGTGATTAGTTTTGAGTTTAGTCATTAATGTAGGTTGGAATTTATTCCGACAAAGAACAATCAAAGGTTCGAGTTATTAATCACGAAAAAACATAGAGAAAGCAATATGAAGCAAGCCAGTATTTTATTAGTTGATGATCATCCAATGCTACGCAAAGGAGTTGCTCAACTTATTTCTTTAGAAGACAACCTCAATGTTATTGGCGAGGTCAGCTCAGGTGATGACGCTATTACTTTTGCAGTTGAGCATACCCCCGATTTAATTTTACTCGATCTGAACATGAAAGGCTTAAGTGGTATTGAAACGTTAAGTGCGCTTAAACGTGCCAATGTAAGCGCTAAAGTGATTATTTTCAGTGTTTCTGATAATGAAACTGATGTGCTTCAGGCGCTAAAATTTAATGCCGATGGCTATTTGCTAAAAGACAGTGAGCCAGAGGAGTTAATTGAGAAAATAAACCATGCGATTACCGGTGAATTTGTGATTAGCGAACCACTGACACAAATTCTAGCGAGATCTTTACGACCACAAAAGCAAACCAACATTCTGCAAACATTAACACAGCGAGAGCTAGAAAATTTAAAGCTGATTGCCGGTGGTAAAAGCAATAAAGAAATAGCGCGTAAACTTGGCATAGCAGAGGCAACCGTTAAAGTGCACAATAAAAACTTATTTAAAAAGCTAGATTTAAAAAGTAGGGTCGAGGCCGCAATGTGGGCAGTAGCGAATAAAGTGAATCATTAGGATGGTCAATGTCGCATGTTTTTAGCTGCATCTATTAGAATCGTATTATGAAAAAAACGGCAATATTATATTTATATGTTGGCTTATTAGTAACTAGCTTGATTTCAGTATCATGGAAAGTGCTAGCATCAGAAGAAAAGGTTCATGCATGTTTGGTAGCAAAACTAAATTCAGAAAATTTAGATAAAACGGTAAGAGAATTGAAGCAAGAATGCTCAGATTCATTATTAGCGCCAATAGATACTAAGCCAAATAAAATCACGCATTTTTTTAAGCAAGAATTAAAAACAAAAAATTTGGCTTCTCAACCTTATGTGATGACGCCTTATGTTATGACTCCTCACCGGATGAATTACCTTTTGCCTGTTAGTTATAGCGATAGTGTCAATAAAGAAGCTTACGATACAGTAGAGGGTTGGGCTGATAATTTTGAAGATATTGAAATTAAATACCAACTTAGCTTTAGAGTGCCTTTGCTCACTAAAAGCTTGTTTACTGAAGGTGACGGCATTGCATTCGCCTTTACGTTACAGTCGTGGTGGCAAATTTATGCAAAAAGTATCTCTCGCCCTTTTAGAGAAACGAACTATCAACCAGAGTTTTTTTATTATACTCCGTTAAGTTGGCAGCCATTTGAAGGCAACACGGCATTGTTGCTTGGTTTTGAACACCAATCAAATGGTCATTCATCGCCACTATCTCGCAGTTGGAATAGGCTTTATGCTAATTTCGTTTTTGCGAAAGATGATTATGCTATCTCCTTTAGACCTTGGTGGAGAATTCCTGAGGGGAATAAAGTGACCACAGCAACAGAGCCGGGAGACGACAACCCTGACATTACTGATTATATGGGAAATTTTGAACTTTCTATGGTTTATAAGTGGCAGGAATTCGATTTGTTTTTTGAAGGTCGTGAAAATTTTAAAAAGCATAATGGGTACGTGGAGTTAGGTGTAACTTTTCCTATTTTTGATCGGCTAAAAGGTTATATTCAATATTCCAATGGCTATGGTGGGAGCTTGATTGATTACAATCACTCACAGCAAACCATTGGTATCGGTTTTTCTTTAACAGATTATTTTCAAGATTAATCTGTGATAGTTCTATTTTAACCGATTTTATACCTTGTTCACAATACAGGGTATGTTTGGCAGGGGGCCTAAGTCTAAGTGCGATTTTTTAAAACCATTTCAATTACGGTTATAGCCTTATTCACTATTTTTATAATTATTTATAGTGCTCGCATTGCCATTATAAAAAACTTCGCAAAAGAGCAACTGAGCTTATACCAGATAAAGATAAACTGTTTGGATATCAGCCTTGCGAGTAATATGGACATTATGGTCGATAAATTATGTTTACAAAGCTCTAAGGCCGACATTGAAATAGTTGATATGGCCGTACAATGGCAATACTTTGGGCAATTTATAGTAACTAATGTTGACGTTAAGCGAGCAAACGTTAAGGGTACTGAACCTTTATTTTCTAATCGTATTTCTGAAGAGAAGAAACTGCGCAATGAGCACAGCAATAACAACCAAAATATTAGTCAATTATTGTCTGTCGCAGTACGACCTTTTATAAAGCAAGTTGAACAATTTCAGCTACCCATAAAAATCAATGTTGCCGAGGTTTCCTATTTACCTTTTGTTGTTAACAACAAGCCTAAAACATCAAAAAATTTGGGGGTAAGCAAAAAAAATCCGTATGTGGCTAGCCTATCAGCAGTAAATAACACCCTCTACTTTTCGTTAAAAAACAGTGATAAAGTAGAGTTTATTAAGGCCGAACTAAATAAGATAAAGAGCAATAGTAGCAATAAAAACAAAGCAGGTTTTTCTATTGCATTATCGAGTAAATTAAATTTATTAAAAATTTTTGCCAATGCGCATCAGTTGCCTATAACAGCCGAACTACAAAATACATTAAATGCGAATGAAATCTCAGGTCGTCTCGACACATTAATAGCATACCAAGCTGACTGGCTCAGTATGAAGAATCAAATAACAGATCTTACCATAGCTTCTGATCATGGCATTGGTAGCAGCGGAGCTTTTAAGCTAATGGCTGCCCTTAATGTCGAAAGTCGATTACCTTTAATGGCTAACAAAACGGTCAATAGCACTCAAAGTGAAAAATCGCATATAAATGATCAAAAAATAGCGTTAACATTTACCGGAAAAAATGCCGTATCGCTAGAGTATAGTCAGTCGCATTTTGTTGCTATGTTAGAACGAAATCAGGTATCCCCAGCCATAATATCAATACTTGAAGATAATCCATTAACGCAATTAACCTTAAAACCAAAAGACAATGCGACACTTGTTTTAAACAATCAACAGATAAACCTGAGTGGTATTAATATTAGTGGTATTAACATTAGCGCGAGTGGTAAGAAACAAGCTCACCACATTAAACTTAATAATATTACGCTTGATTTAGCCAGCAACAGCCTTGCAGTAAATGATGCCGATGATAACCTAGAAAGTAGTCCTGAAAATAGAGAAAGAGCCTCCTATCAAGCAGCGAATGCATTAACGATTGAAAGCTTTATTATTGATAGCCACCTTAAGTTATCAAACATCGCCAAATTTACCACTGTTCCCGTTGTTTTACATCTAGAAGGCTCACTACAAAAAACCGACAAGCAAACCGAGCTTAACTTAAATGATAACTCTTCAATTACGGCAAAAAACATTGTACTAGCTAAGCAGCAGGAAAACTCTGCAGCGAAAACGATAAAAACAAAAAATAAAGAGTTGTTAAAATTGCAAACACTTACGGCTAAGGTCGCAGGTAATTTACAGCTAATGGCTGATAACGCCCTTAGTGTGAACTTAAAAATTCATAGCCAAGCGTCACAAGTTAATATTCCCAAAATATTACAAATAAATTCGTTCGATCTTTTTAGTGATATTCAAGGTAGTCTTGATGACATTCACATTAATGCCACAGCCAGTGCTGACGGGGTAAACCTTGGCAGTATTATTATTGTTGGCCCTGCACTATCGCCCAAAGTGAAAATAGCGGCAAATAAATTGCCACTTACCGACTTATTGTCATTAAACATGCAATTGCCAACTAAAGTTGAAGTTATTGATGGCCTATTGGATTACAGTGTTTCGGGGCAATTAACTGACTTGATCAAGTTCGAAAAAAATCTTCTTAATGTTTCTGTCGCGCTAACGTCAGTCAGTGGGGAAGTTGATGGCATTTGGCTACAAGAATTAAACTGGCAACAAAATTTCACTTTATTCGCAGGTAAAATAGTTACCTTACCCAATGTAGAAGAAAATTTAACCGTGGAGTTAATTGAAACGCCTACTCCCATTTCAAAGCTTTCAATTAATACCGGCTGGACTTTTAACAAAAGCTTTAAGCTCTCAGCAAGCAAGCTTAAAGCGAATGTATTAGGCGGCAGCATCTTTGTTCCAAAACTAGAATGGCCTTTTGAAGATGGACATTCAGTTAATGTTCAGCTTAATAGTATAAACTTAGAGCAAGTATTAGCATTAGATAAAAAACAAGGCATTGTGGTCACGGGTAATATATCAGGACAACTTCCCGTTACATTTGACGGTGAAAAATATATTATTGAAAAGGGTGAACTGTATAATATTAGCAACGGTCTAATACAGGTAATGGATAATCCGGCTGTGGCAAAACTAAAAGCAAATAGCACTCAGCTACAACTGGCGTTTGAGGCGTTGCAAAACTTGCATTATCATCAACTTTCCGCTGCAGTGTCTATGGCAGAAGACGGTTATATGCTTTTAGAAACAGTGATAAAAGGCCGCAACCCCGATATCAATAACGATGTTAATCTGAACTTGAACTTGAGCTATGACTTATTAGGCTTGCTTGAATCCATGTCAATAACAGAGCGTTTTGAAGAAAGTATCATTAAAGGTTTACAAAAAAATAAGGAGTAAGCATGAGTAAAATACTTACCGCCGTGTTAGCTGTTTTTATAATCAGTGGCTGTACACATAGGGTAGAAGTTAGCGCAAAAGAACCAATCACGATTAATTTAAATTTAAAAATTGATCATGAAATCAGGGTAAAAGTAGACAAAGAACTAGATGACATCTTTAGTGATGAAAGCGACTTATTTTAGGGAGATAAAATGAATAACTTAACCAATAACTTTATAAAAAAATCAACTTTTGCTCTTTTAGTTTCAGCGATGGCCTTTTCTGCTTGGGCTATATCACTTAGCGATGCAAAACAGCAAGGACTAGTGGGTGAAATGCCTAATGGTTACTTAGGTGTAGTGGTTGATAACGCAGAAGCTAAAAGCTTAGTAATGAGTGTTAATAAAAAACGCAAAAGCATTTATATGAATTTAGCGCGTAAAAACAAAATTACCATGCAACAGGTTACCGCTTTAGCAGGTGAAAAATCCTTAGCTAAAACTCAATCAGGCCATTTGATTAAAAACACTGCGGGTCAATGGATAAAAAAATAAAATAGCTAAGTTTTAATCTTGCTCTAAGAAATTATTTTCTATGGCTTCTTTGAGTGAGTTTTGTTGGCGTTCAGCTTGTAGTGCTAAATACATTGCCATCATACATAAAGCTAATACGCCATATAAAAGCATGAAGCAGGCGCTGTATACACCAATAAGATCAACCGCTAAACCAAACATTATGGGTAACGTACAACCCCCTAATGCGCCAACAGCCGCAATAACACCACCAACACTGCCCATGTGATTTGGATAATAATCATAAACAATTTTGTAAACACTTGCGCGGCCGACACCTTGAGCAATACCAATAACAAAAATTAGAAAAGTAAATAACCAAACATTAACTTCAAAGGAGATTGTTACATCTTTAGTTACCCCATGAATAATCATAGTACTTGGTGGATAGCTAAGGAAGAATAAACACACCATGCAGATCCAAAACGCGCTCCAGTTGACCGCTCGTGCACCAAATTTATCGGCAAACCAACCGCCAACAGCACGTACCATACTTGAGGAGGTGACAAATAGTAGTGTTAGCGCTAATGCTTGCGTTAGTGATAATTTATAGGCTTCCATGTAATACTGAGGCAACCATAAAATAAGCGCTAAGAAAGAACCAAAAACAAAGTAGTAATACAGGCCAAAGCGCCATACTTGTACATCTTTTAGTGGTGCTAAGTGAAAAGCAAGATCATGATTTCTCTTTTCTTGATAATATTGACTAATTTCTGGGGCAAACAATCTAAAAATAACAGCCATAGCTAACATGCCAGCGCCATAAATTGGGCCAATATCTTGCCAACCATACGCATCAACAATGAAAGGTACTAAAACTAAAGTGATTGCGGCACCCGCATTTCCTGCGCCAAATACACCTAATGCGAAACCTTGTTGTTTCGTATCAAACCAATCAGTAACATAGCGAATGCCTATGGTAAATGAAACACCGCTTAATCCTAAAATAAAGCCCAGTAAAATGTATTCAGTAAATGTTTCAACGTAAGGTAAATAAAATAGTGGCGGCACGGCGAGTAACATTTGCCAGAAGAACAGGTTTCGACAAGAAACTCTTTCAGATAAAAAGCCAACAGGCACTCGAAAAATAGCACCCGTAAAAATAGGAGCAGCTAAAAGCAAACCAAATTCAGTTGCGGTTAAATTTAAACTAGACTTTAATTCTATGCCAATAACTGAATATAAAGTCCATACAGAAAAACAAGCCGCAAATGCTAACGTAGATAGGCTTAATGCCCGGTATGCATGTTTTTGTTGAATTTCCATAAATTCTCTTTATTTGCTAATAGCTTGAGTGAGTTGATATTTTTTTGAATGAGTTGAGATTGTTCTTTATGCTATATAGATTAAAGCAAATTTTAACAAAAAATACCTTGTTTATTGTCAGGTCTGATTTAAATAAATTGAGTTTGTTGACTTAAGTCAATAAAGAAAAAATGGCAAAGGCGCAGAATAGCGTCAACAACTTTATATAAAATTTTAAATTTAACGCAAGTAAGCGCACATTACTTTTTAGGATATAGCTACTTTTTAAGGGTACAACTACTTTTTAATAGTATGGCGCAGGAGTTATTACAATGTCACATGATGGAAAAATGAATCTGCTCAATTTTGCAGATCCTAAAATTAAAATGCTACATGTTACCTGGTTTGCATTTTTCTTAACCTTTGTAGTTTGGTTTAGTCACGCGCCTTTATTGGTTTTTATTAAAGAAGCGTTTGATTTATCAAGCGCCCAAGTAAAAGCCTTAATGATTTTGAATGTAGCATTAACCATACCCGCACGTATTGTTATTGGTATTTTAGTTGATAAATATGGCCCTAGAGTTATTTATTCTGGTTTGTTAGTGAGCTCGTCGTTTATCTGTGTGGGTTTTGCCATGGCAGATAGTTTTGAACAGCTTGCTTTATTTAGATTTTTACTTGGTTTTGTTGGTGCTGGTTTTGTTATCGGTATTCGCTTAGTGGGTGAATGGTTCCCTGCAAAGCAAGTAGGTATTGCTGAAGGTATTTACGGCGGCTGGGGCAACTTCGGTTCAGCTGCAGGCGCAATGGCATTGCCCACAATAGCGTTAATGTTTGGCGGTGATGACGGTTGGCGTTACGCTATCGGTTTAACAGGTATTATTGCCGGTATTTACGGTGTTTTCTTTTATTTTGTTGCTCGCAATACGCCTAAAGGTTCAACTTATTTCAAGCCAAAAAAATCAGGTGGCTTAGAAGTTACTAGCTGGAAAGATTTCTATTTTTACTTGTTTATGAATATTCCAATGTATATTGCGCTTGCGGTACTTGCATGGAAACTGTCTCCTACTGGCGTTAAATTATTAACCACCGAAACCATGTACATTATGTGGATAGGCTTAGTCGTGCTTTTTGCTGTGCAAGTTCACTCTATCTGGCGTGTTAACAAAGAAAATTTGACCCATGGAGTTGCTGATATTGAAAAATATGACTTTAAGCAAGTGGCTATTTTAGATGTATCTTACTTTGTAACTTTCGGCTCTGAATTAGCTGTTGTATCTATGTTACCGTTATTTTTCTTAGAAACTTTTGAAGGATTAAGCGCAGTTCAAGCAGGTATGTTAGCGTCTGGTTTTGCTTTTATGAACTTAGTCGCTCGCCCAACGGGTGGTTGGTTTAGTGATAAATTTGGTCGTCGTAAATCACTTATGATCCTTGTTGGTGGCTTAGCTATTGGTTATATGGTATTGAGTCAAATTACCAGTGCTTGGGCAATACCGTTAGCTGTCATTGCAACTATGTGTTGTTCTTTCTTTGTACAGGCGGGGGAAGGTGCAGTATTTGCTATCGTGCCATTAGTTAAACGTCGTATGACAGGTCAAATTGCCGGTATGGCAGGCGCTTACGGTAACGTTGGTGCGGTGACTTATTTAACGGTATTATCATTTGTTGATTACTCGACCTTCTTTATGGTTATCGCGGCTTCTGCGGGTATTATTTTCTTTGCTACTATGTTTTTAAATGAACCTAAAGGCCATATGGCAGAAGTGAACGCAGATGGGACAGTCGAGTTAATAGACGTCAACTAAATTGTTCGTCATATTTGAAGCATCAGCGGCGTTTGTCATCAGTTTTTGTCTCCATCACTTAGCGGGCTAAGCTCAGGAGACAAAAGCTTCGACAGCCTTGCTGAATACTCCAACTATATAGAACAAGGGTTTGTTTAAATGTAAGTTATGCTTCAGACTAACAATAACGTTGGTCTGAAGAACGAATACAAAACATAAGAAATAAATATGCCTAAAATCAACCAATTACAAGTTGATATCGCTAGCCATTCTATTCAAGGGTTAAAAGATAATAATGAGGATGCCGTTGGTTTTTGTGTGCCAGAAGAACCAAGTGTGCTTGAAGCTAAAGGTATTGTGCTAGCGGTTGCTGACGGCGTGAGTAGCGCTGAAGCGGGTAAAGAAGCAAGTTATACCGCGATCACGCGTTTTTTAAGTGATTATTATCAAACACCCGATACTTGGTCGGTTAAGCATGCCGGACAAAAAATTCTTTCAAGTATTAATCTAACGCTGTTTAAACGTAGTCATGAATTTGCTAGTGAAGAAAAAGGTTACTTAACCACCTTTACCGCTTTAGTTTTAAAGTCTCGACTAGCGAACTTTTTTCATGCCGGCGATAGTCGTGCTTATTTATTTCGTGGTGGTGAGTTTAAACAACTTACCCGAGATCATGTGGCGAGCATTGGCTCAGGTCGTAGCTTTCTTGCGAGAGCTATGGGAATGGATAATTCTATTCAAATTGATTACAGTCAGTTTACACTAGAAGCCGATGATATTTTATTGGTGACTTCTGATGGTATTCATGATTTTTTAACGATAGAAAAAATCATTGAGTTAATGTCAGCCAAAAAATCATGTCAAGAGCGCATAGAGGCCTTAGTTAAAACGGCTTTTGATAGCGGTAGTGATGACAATATTAGTGGTGTATTGTGTCAAATAGCCTCATTACCCAATGAAAGTTTAAATGACTATAATTTAAAACTAACACGGTTACCTTTTCCTCCTCCGCTTGATAAAGGGGTAACACTTGATGGTTATAAAGTACTTAAAGAACTATTTGCTAGCAGTCGCAGTCAGCTATATTTAGTTGAAGATACGCAAACAGGCGAGCAAATGGTCATGAAAACTCCTTCTATTAATTTTGAAGAAGACACCGGCTATATTGACCGATTCATTCAAGAAGAATGGATAGGTAAACGTATTGATAGTGACCATGTGGTGAAAATTATCAAACAACAGCGACCACGTACTTGTTTGTATTACTTAATGGAATATGTGCATGGCGTTTCATTAGAAAAGTGGATGGAACAAAACCATTTTCCAAAACCTAAAGTTGCTTTTAATCTAGTTGAGCAAATAGCGCAAGGTTTAGCCGCCTTTCATAAAATGGAAACTATCCATCAAGATTTGAAACCAGGCAACATATTGGTTGATGAGAATAACCAGGTTAAAATTGTTGATTTTGGTTCGGTATTTGTTGCAGGTTTAGCAGAAGTTTTTATTCCGCTAGAACATGAAGGTGTTTTAGGTACCGCGACCTATTCTGATCCTAAATATTTATTAGGTAAAAATACCGGTATTCAGGGTGATTTATACGCCTTAGCCACCATTACTTATGAAATTTTTACGGGTAAATTACCCTACGGGGATAAAATTGAAGAGTGTCAAACCGCTTTTGAGTATGATCGCTTGAGGTATGTTTCGGCAACAGGTGCAAACCCTATTATTCCAATGTGGTTTGATCGCACTTTAGCACGTGGTGTAAGTTTTGATCTTGAGCAGCGCTACGATAATATTCCTGAGTTTATTCAAGATTTGAAAAACCCTAATCCAACCTATTTATTAGATGACCCTAAAGTGACCAAAAATAAGTCTCAAGTGCTCTTTTGGCAATTGCTCTCTGGTTTTTGGATTATAATGTTAATGTTGGTTGTTGCCTTGTTTACGCAAGGATAAAGTTACGCAAGGGTAAAATAAAGTTTCGAGTAACTAGTATCGAATTACAAAACCATATTAATTTTTACTGTTGAATTTAGCTTTTAATTTATCTAAGTTGAGTAAAAACCAACAATTAAGGCCTACCATCATGCCAACAAATGAAAATAACTGTAAGGTGAGATAGAATTCACTTCCTTGTGTTACTGGCCAAATAAGTAACATAGGGATATCGGCAACAAATATTGAGCCGAATGTTAAGGTGAAAATATTAACGCGTCTTCTTCTTTTGATCATGCCATAAAATTTACCACCGATAAAAAACATATAAATATAAGCAACGGGAATGGCGGCCACAGTTAAACCTAAAAACAGCCCTATAAAGTCTACTATACCACTATCCATATTGAATCCGGGTACGTCTGATATATAAGCATAAAAGGTAAACGCAAAGGGCGTTATGAGAGGGGCAAGCGCTAAGGCTTTATTTTCGGTCATTATAAATCACTCGTTCTATCTTTTATTAATGGCAATTAATGCACCGTATAGCCATCTTCTTTAATTAGTTTTTGCGCTTTTTCAATATCTAATTGCTCAATAGGCGCTGCTAAATAATAAGGAAGCTCTACTGCTTTTTTACTTAATTTTACCATATTGCCTTCTAATAAACGTTCAATGACTGATTCAAGCGTATCATCTAAACTCTCGGGCGCTTGTTGATATTGCTTAACCATAAAGTCAGTTAGTTCTTGCAAAGTATGCTTGCCATCAGCAAGGGATATAACCACACCAAACCATTCTTCTAGTTTGGTGCTTTCTTGTGGATTATTGATATCTGCAAGGGCAACAATGCCAGCCTTGCGAGTGAAAATTACGGTGCGGTAAAAATATTGTGTTGTGTCCAAAATTATTCTCGAAAGTGAGTTGTTAATGCCAAGATAATAACATAACTTAATTGTAGGTAGGCTGATCTAGATTAAAGCCTTTTAAAAAAAACACTCCTATAATGTGACATAAATCCTATTCTTTCTTTCGAAATTCATGGCAACTATTTTAACGTTACAACAATCTCGAATAACAGCAAAAGTAGCTTTTTTTGCCTTATTTCTCTTTGCCCCTTTACTTGATGTTTTTCGTTTTGATCTCGATTTAGGTCACTTTATCATTTTTGGTCAGTCATGGACCATTAGTATCGATTCAATATTACATGGTGGTGGCGATAGTGTTGATGCTGCTATTAAAATATTTGTTCGAGTTCTACTCCCTGGTATGGCGTTTGTCGCGGTAACAGGGGTTCTTGTTTGGAAATATGGTCGCATTTATTGCGGCTGGTTATGCCCACATTTCTCCGTAGTTGAGCTTATTAATGATCTGATGTTGAAAAAGCTTAATCGCGTTACTATTTGGGAAAAAGCCAGTAAACAAAGCAACGGATTAATTCCTAAATTAATTGTGTTTGTTGCTGCAATTACGATGGCTTTTATTTGGGCTGTTGGTTTACTCAGTTATTTGCTTGACCCGTTAATGCTTTTGCATGATTTAGTTAATGTTAACCTCAGTTTTGGCGCAAGTATTTTTATTACCGTTGCGACAATTGTATTTACGGCAGATTTTATTTTTGCACGGCATGTTTTTTGTAAATACGGTTGTGCGCTTGGTTTGTTTCAAAGTTTAATTTGGATGGCCAATAATAAGGCCATGGTCATTAAATTTGATCGCGCCCGCGCTAAAGCTTGTAGAAAATGCGAGTCATATAATAAACATAAACCGTGCGACCAAGCTTGCCCTATGCGCTTACCTACACGTAATATGAAGCGAGCAAAATTCACTTGCACTCAATGCGTACAATGTGTTTCTGCCTGTAATGAAGTGCAAAAAGATAATCCTGAAGGCGGCTTGTTATCTTGGGTTAGTGGCGCTGAAGCGGTTGAAGTTGATAGACCAGCCAGTAAATATAAGCTTGAGGAAATTAATGGTATTAAAATCAAAGAAGTTAAATAATACCAATTGAAATAACTTATTGATCAACTTAGAGCTTCATTGGTGAGCTTAGAATAAGTAAAATTATTTAAAAATAGTCATTCTATATTTTATTAATTTTACTAACTTTATTAGTTTTTTGCTAAGTTTGTTAAATAGCGATTATCTAGAACACGCACGCGTTTTATTTCTTGAGTATTAAAGTACTGGTTACGTAATTCATTAATCAATGCTTGTTGAGCTGGGCGATCTGACTCTATTACCAAAATGGTGTCTAACTCAACTCTATATTCGCTTAAGCGTTTCTGCCAACGTCTTCGATCGCTTTCGAGCTGTGACAATCTATCAGACGCTTCAGCATTAAATTCCTGCTCGGTGAAAGTTCTTAAGTCACTGTTCGATACTCCTTGTGATCTGAGCTCACTATATTGCTGTCGATATTTATTTAATTGATTCGTGGAATTTTGCTGTTCAATTAACCAATTAGGTGTTTGTGCATTCAGTATAGAAAGAGCATTATCTTTTTGTTCTTTGTTTAAACGATTATCTTTAATAATAGCAGTAAGGTGAAGCATATAGTTTTCATATTCGTCTTCTTGTTCAAAAAAAGCGGCAATAACTTCCCCAGATAAATAATGCCAACGAACTTCAATAAGCTCATTTTTAGCTTTGATGACATGCTCGATAGAGTAATCAGCAATACCATAACTTTGATTGTACTCTTGTTTTAGCGCTGTAATCTCATTACGGTATTGCAAATATCCCTCAAGAATGTGTATAGCTTGAGTCAAAGCTTGTGCCGTTAATTGTTCACGGAGATTGTTTTTAATCCGAGTGACAATTATCTCTAGGGATTCTTCTCCTATGGCCGATAAATAGAATTCAAATAGATGAAGTATTTTTTTATTTATTAATAAACTACCATCATTATTTAGTTCAAGACGTTCTGGTTTTGGTGTGTTGAGCAGTGATGTTGGTAATTGCTTAGGCAATTCTGCATAAGTGGTTGACTCATTTTGTGATAAGACTAATTCACTGATCAACTTAGGCTCTAATGGTTTATTTGTAACAGCCTGCTCAATAAATGTATTCGCTTGGCGCTGTTGATCTAAACCTTCACCACTTCCAAATAAACTAAACATCACAACAACGAAAATAGCTAATCCTGTTAAAACCATAGAAATTTGCAAGGTATTTAGTTTCAAAATTTAAACCTTAGTATTTAACTTCTTATACAAAAACAGTAAAAAGGTTCACACAAGTGAACCTTTTTACTATTTTATTACAAGCCTGCAGCAGTTAAGCGCCTTGCATGATCTTTATAAAGTTGAAGTGGGTTTGTACTCCATAAGCCACGTAGACCGAACATACCGTTGATTTCATCTGCATGGTTCATTGTATAGTCATCACGAATAACTTGACCTAAATGTGTAGAACAACGTCCAACTACACCATCATTTGCTTCATCAATGGTTAGATAGGTTATCGACAACAGACCATCTGCTAGATCTAAAATGTTTGAATCAAATACTGGGTTATAAGTGCCTCCCCAAGAATAATAAGCAATATTATTAACATGGTGTTCGCCATCATTTACTGAATAATCACTCACCCAGTTAGGCCACCACCACGAACCAGCATTATAACTTGGCGTTTCTTGACAAGCACCTTGGCGTAAACCTTCTGGGTACTTTTCATTAAAAATTGCCGCGTCAGCTGAGTTTAATGCTTCTAGAGAACCCATTGCATTAGACTGCTGTGAATCATCACCTGTTACTGCGGCTAAAAGTGCACCGACAGCATTACCTATAGATATAGTGACACCTTCAAGGGGCGAGTCTTTAATTAAGTCCGCCGTACCCGAGCCAAAATGTGGTGAGCCAACGGATGTTACGGATGCCACCAAATCAGGACGAACAGACGCTACATAACGTGAATCAATGCCGCCCTGTGAATGACCAATTAAATTAAATTTAACGGATCCTGTTATTGCACTTAACTCTTCGAGATAAGTTAACAGTTCTTCTCCCCGAACTTCACTCGTTTCATAACCTGAAATTTGAGGAGTATACACCTGTGTCGAACCAACAGCGGCTAGCGCACCTCTAACACCATAAAAATAGTCAGCTAAAGCACTATCAAAGCCAGATAACCCATGAACTAATACGATAGGGTATTTTGTATCGCCTGAAGTGCCAGCGTTAACTGGCATCGATATACAACAGAAAGCTAATACCGAGACAGAAAGTAAATGTAGAGCTTTTTTAATCATTTTTTTCACCTTTTATTATTGTAGTAATTGAAGAAAATGTATATCAGTAGTATGAGTAGCTACTGGTCATACCTGATATCGTATAAACAATATACAATAAAAAAATAAAAAGCAACAAGAGTAAAATACTATTTTAAATTAAAACAAGAGCCTAAAAATAACACTTGATTACGACCTTTAAAATCAATGTTTAATACAATAGTTTTAAATAAGCGTATGATACTTTTTTTAAAAAGTAGAGTTATTGTATTGCTAGCGCTTAATACTATTTTTCGATAGTATCTTTAATTATAATTATTCTCTGAATATTTATGATTTATCAAAAAGGTTTAAATTAAGATGAAATAAAGTGAATTTATTTGTCTTATTTTATGTGAAAGCAAGAGAGGGTTTTATGCGTATTGTTCTATTTTTTTGTTTACTTATTACGGCGAACAGTGTTTTTTCTAAAGAAATTATTGTTGAGATAGTCAAAAAACAATATATTCCAGCTGAAATTACTATTGTAGAAGGTGATACTGTTATTTGGAAAAATATTGAAAAACGTCAATATCATAGTGTGTGGTTTAAACAATTTGATAAAGAAGAGCCAGACTATTTTTTCCCAGATGAAACGTATCAACGCAGCTTTGATAAAGCGGGTGGCTTTCCTTATGAATGCGGCCCACATCCCCAAATGAAAGGTAAGGTTATTGTGGTTAAAAAGGTTACTTAAATGATAAAGACACTCTATTATATCCTTGTAATGCTTAGGGTTATAGGGGGTTGGCGTGATTTTTTATTCAAAAAGTGCTATTGTTTTTTGATATGGCGCAACAATCATTAACTTTTCGACACATTTTTTTACAAGTCTTAAAAAACTTGATTTCTATCAAGCTATTCTTTGCGCTATTTAAGTTATTATCTCCAAGCTTTTACTAACACAACTAACTATTACAAGTTAATACACGTAACTAACGCATGAATTTTATAATTCATTAAGGGAAACACCATGTCAGAGAGCTTTACTAAAGGCATGGCAAGAAATATATATTACGGGGGAAGTGTTTTCTTCTTCTTAATATTTCTTGCTTTGACTTTCCACACCGTAAAAGAGATGCCCAAAAGGGATAATCGAGAAAACATTACCGAAGCTGTTGAGCGCGGTAAGCATTTGTGGGAAAAAAATAATTGTATCGGTTGTCACACGTTAATTGGTGAAGGCGCTTACTTTGCACCAGAGCTAATGAACGTTTATAACCGTCGTGGCGGTGAAGCAGGCTTTAAAGCTTTCTTCAATGGCTGGATGAAGGCGCAACCGCTAAACATCCCTGGTCGTCGCCAAATGCCTAACTTCCACTTAACTGATCAAGAAATTGATGATTTAGCTGAGTTCCTTAAATGGACATCAGAGCTAGACGCCAATAATTGGCCACCAAACATAGAGGGTTAAGGCGTGAATACTTTAAAATATCAATCACAAGCCGTAGCAAAACCTTATTTTATTTTTGCTATGATCTTATTCGTTGGCCAAATTCTTTTTGGTCTTATCATGGGCATGCAGTACGTTGTTGGTGACTTTTTAGGTGGTTTAATTCCATTTAATGTTGCGCGTATGGTGCATACCAACTTACTTATTGTTTGGCTGCTGTTTGGCTTTATGGGGGCTGCATATTACATGATCCCCGAAGAGGCAGAAACTGAACTTTATAGTCCTAAACTTGCAATAGCATTATTTTGGATATTTGCTGCTGCAGGTGTACTAACTATTTTAGGTTACTTACTTGTACCTTATTCAACGTTAGCTGATATTACCTTTAATGAATTATGGCCAACGATGGGTCGAGAATTCCTAGAGCAACCAACCATTACCAAAATTGGTATTGTTGTTGTTGCCTTAGGTTTCTTATTCAACCTCGGTATGACAATCTTAAAAGGTCGTAAAACTGCCATTAACATGGTGCTTATGACGGGTTTAATTGGTTTAGCGGTATTCTTCTTATTTGCTTTTTATAATCCAACTAACTTAGCCTTAGATAAATACTTCTGGTGGTTTGTAGTTCACTTATGGGTTGAAGGTGTTTGGGAATTAATCATGGGTGCAATCTTGGCTTATGTATTAATTAAAGTAACGGGTGTTGACCGTGAAGTAATTGAAAAATGGTTATATGTGATTATCGCTATGGCGCTTATCTCAGGTATCTTAGGTACTGGTCATCACTTCTATTGGTTAATGACGCCTGAATATTGGCAGTGGGTTGGTTCTATCTTCTCAGCGCTTGAGCCATTACCATTCTTCGCTATGGTTTTATATGCCTTTAATATGGTTAACCGTCGTCGTCGTGAACATCCTAATAAAGCCGCGACATTATGGGCTTTAGGCACAGCAGTTATGTCTTTCTTAGGTGCGGGTGTTTGGGGATTTTTACATACGCTTTCTTTTGTAAACTATTATACTCATGGTTCACAAATAACAGCAGCTCACGGACACATGGCTTTCTATGGTGCTTACGCGATGATTGTTATGACTATCATGTCTTATGCAATGCCTAAACTTCGTGGCATTGGTGAAGCTAATTGTAATAAAGCACAAGTGGTTGAAATGTGGGGCTTCTGGTTGATGACAGTTGCTATGGTATTTATCACCTTGTTCTTAACAGGTGCTGGTATCTTACAAGTTTGGTTACAACGTATCCCTGAATCAGGTGAAGCATTAAGCTTTATGGCAACACAAGACAAGTTAGAAATTTTCTACTGGTTACGTGAAATTGCCGGCGTTATATTCTTACTTGGTTTAATTGCCTACATAGCTAGTTTCTTTATCACTGAAGAAAAAACAGCATAATATAAGTAGCATGTAACGAGTTAATCGTCATAGACAAATAAAAACCGCGAACTATAATTTCGCGGTTTTTTTATGTTTAATTTTTAAGCTTGTATATACTAAAAAATAATTAATTGTCTTTTTTTTAATCAGACTTGATTTAGTAGTGCAAAGTTTATTAATATGGTAACTGGTCGGATGTTTGTTTTTTATTAATCTTTTGTAGAGTTGTTATTTATGCTGTTTAACATAAAAGTTCTAAAAGTTGCGCACAAGGTCGTTATTGGTTTTGCGGTTATTTTATTGTTGCTACTTTTTTCTAGTATCAGCTCTGTTGGTATTTTAAGTGATATAAAACAAGCCTCGGCTAAAGTGAATGACTTCGCCTTGCCTATTCAAAAATATGCAAATATTGTGCAGAAACAGTTACTAAAGCAAGCCAAATTATCTTCTTTTGTTTCTACATCAACGACGATTGAAGAAATTGAACAGTTAAAGTCTACCTTTGCGCAGCAAGGTAAGTTGTTAGTAGAGCAGAAAAAATTGATAGAAAAAATGCTTTATATTTTTCCTAATATTGATAATTTAGATAACTTCAACCTTGCTTATGGACAATATTTAGACTCGGTTGAAGCGATGTTTACCTATAAATTAACTGAAATCAATCAAACACAGACTTTTATTGAGCAGCAAAAAACGATTGATGACATTCTTTATGAAGCAGGCGCTGTTTTAGGAGACTTAACTTATTTAGATGACCCTGATAATCAAGATATGGTCGACAGAGTTTCTGGCTCTGCTAGTCAAATAGAAGGTTTCGTTTTTAACTTAACAGATGCAACGAAAACTATTTTATCAATCAAAACAATTGCAGAAGTTGAAAAGTCTCAGCAAACCATTGAATTTGCTATTAGCAACGTTGAACAATATTCAATGTTCTTAGTCACATTAGGAAAAACATATAACACTAATGGTTTAATTGACCAGTTTGTAGAAGAGTTTGAAAAGGCTAAGACAATATTTCGAGGAAATCATAATTTATTCACTTTTAAAGTGTCACAGCTTGAACAAAAAAATGGGTTAAATGAAGCATTTAAAAATTCAGAGTTACACATTAACACGTCAATACAAGCTACTGATGCTTTCTCACAAGCAGTAGATAAGAATTTAACGCAATTACAAGCAGATATATCTAACAATGTTGAGCAAGGTAATTTAGAAACAGTGGTGATTTTTGTGGTATTACTCATTGCTGGCATTGCAATAGCAATAACGACAATTAAAGCTATGATCGGTCCATTAAAAAATATCAATAAGGTGTTAGCTCAAATCGCTAAAGGAGATTTATCTCGCCAATTAACCGTAAAATCAGACGATGAATATGGTGAGCTTTCAAAAAATGTGAATCTGGTTGTTGCTGACTTACGTAAACTTATTAGTAATATCTCAGATAACACCCACCTGTTAAACCATGCGGCTGAACAATCAAGTAAAAAAATAGCACAAGTTACCGATTCTTTAGCGACACAAAAACAAACCATAGAAAAAATAACCGTTCAAACGGGTGAGTTGGGGCAAAGTGCCGATCATATCTTGGAAAAAGCAAATAATGCCGATGAGAGAATGACCAACGCATTAGCACAAAGTAGCGAGCTTGAACAAACCGCGAACACCACGAATGAGCGTATGCAAAATTTAGTGACTATGTTAGACAGTACCTCTGATGTAATGACAGTATTGCAGCAAGAGTCTACTAATATCAGTGGTATTTTAGATACAATTCGCGGCATTTCAGATCAAACTAATTTGCTTGCATTAAATGCTGCTATTGAAGCGGCACGTGCTGGAGAAGCCGGACGAGGTTTTGCTGTGGTAGCCGATGAGGTACGTTTACTAGCAAGTAGAACCCAAGAGTCGGCTACTGAAATTCAAACCATGATAGAATCACTACAAAGCCAAACGGAAAAGGCGGTGTCAGACATCAAGCAAGGTAAAGATGAAGCCAATAACTGTCAAGATCATACCGACCAGTTACTGAAAACTTTATTACTGATTACCAGCGCTATTGAGCAAATGCATGACATGAGTACTGATATTTCACAGTCAGCAACTCAACAAAATAGCTTAAGTAATGAGATAAACCAGAGTATTCAAGAGGTGGTGGGGTTAAGCCAGCAAAGTAGTGAAAAGTCTACTTCTACATTGACTTACAGCAACCAAATCGCTGATTTAGCGGCTAAGTTAGAAAAGTCAATTGATACATTTAAGGTTTCTTAAATATAAATTCACATGGTGAGGGTTAGCTTGCGAATATTGTCACCATTTTTAATTTATCAGGAACACTCATCGCCTCAGTAAACCAGGCTTCGAACCTTGCTGTGCGAGCTGGTTTTTCATCTTGTTATTCTGTTGATTTACCTTAATTGTCTGATGATTAACGATGTTTGTGCTAGTTTATTACTATTGAAAAGCATCATTACAGAGTAAAAACAATGAAATTATTTAAACAATTATCTTTAATCGTGTTACTTGTGGGCGTTTTTCCATCACCAGCATCATTTGCCGATAATGAACGCAAGCTTATTATTGATAATCAGCAAACCACTAAGCACACGACCAAAATAAACGGTGAAAAAATAAAATACAGTGCCACAACGGGAACTCAACCTGTGTGGGATGATGAAGGTAATCCAACCGCAAGTCTTTTTTATACTTACTATCAACGAACTGATATTAAAGAGAACAGTAAGAGACCATTATTAATCTCATTTAATGGCGGCCCAGGCTCTGCCTCAGTATGGATGCATGTTGCTTACACAGGGCCACGTGTGCTAAATGTTGATGATGAAGGTTATCCGCTTCAACCTTATGGGGTTAAAACAAACCCTTATTCTATTCTAGATGTTGCAGACATTGTTTTTGTCAATCCAGTCAATACGGGCTATTCAAGAGTATTACCTGATAAAGAGGGTAAAATGCCAAGCAAAGAGCAGCTAAAGAAAATGTTCTTTGGGGTTAATGCCGACGTAAAATATTTAGCAGATTGGATTACTACTTTTGTTACTCGTAACAATCGTTGGCGCTCACCTAAATATTTAATTGGTGAAAGTTATGGTACTACACGTGTTTCAGGCTTGGCATTAGCACTACAGCAAAAGCAATGGATGTATGTTAATGGTGTTATTTTAGTGTCACCAACTGATATTGGTATCAAGCGAGAAGGTCCGGTAAAAGCCGCTAACCGTTTACCTTATTTTGCTGCTGCTGCTTGGTATCACAAAGTATTATCTGCCGATCTTCAGTCAAAAGATTTAGATGAATTATTGCCTGAAATTGAACAGTTTACCTTAAATAAATACATACCAGCACTCGCAAAAGGTGGTTTTATATCGAGTGAAGAAAAACAGCAAATAGCTGAGCAAGTGGCGCTTTATTCTGGCTTGTCAGTTGATGCAGTGTTAGCAAATAATTTGGATATAAATAATAGTTTTTTTTGGAAAGAATTATTACGCGGCAGAAAACAAACCATTGGTCGTTTAGACTCGCGTTATTTAGGCATCGACAAAAAAGTAGCGGGCTCTAGTCCTGATTATAATGCGGAGTTAACATCTTGGTTGCACAGTTTTACCCCAGCAATAAACTATTATTTACGTGAAGAGCTAAAGTATAAAACCGACATTAAATATAATATGTTTGGAGATGTACATCCGTGGGATCGTAGTAATAATCACACCGGTGAAGATTTACGTTTAGCGATGGCACAAAACCCGTATTTGAATGTTATGATTCAGTCTGGCTATTTTGATGGTGCGACTAATTATTTTGATGCTAAATATACAATGTGGCAATTAGATCCTAGTGGACAAATGCGCGACCGTTTATCTTTCAAAGGTTATCGAAGCGGTCACATGATGTATCTTCGTCATGAAGATTTACAGCAAGCAAACCAAGATATTCGCCATTTTATTCAGCAAACACTACCTGAAAAAGGACAAGCGGCTAAGTATTAGCAATTAATACTATCGCTATATAGCTAAGAAGTTATTCACTTTTATAGATAAAAATTCTGCTGTCTTTTATCGCTAAACTTTCGTTACACTATCGCAAGAGAAACAGCAGAATTATTAAACTAAATTCTCATAAGAAATTTTATTCTTATAGCACCTTATTCTATAAAAATAGTATTGCATTATTCTAATGAATTGTTTTATTTGATAGAATTTTTTAGCTCAAAAAACGACCGATTCGTATTAGTGTTTATATTGCTTTTATTTGCACTAATCTACTTTTTTTGCGCTTGCATCACTTACTAAAATCCTTTTAAATGAATCGTCGATTTGTTCATGAAGCTTATTCGTTAGCGTACATTAGCCTTTAGCTAAAGGTAAACAACAAAATCGGCCGCAACGTAGTTTTATTATCACCTATTTTTACGTGATAATTTAAAAGGTATTTTAATATATAGTTACGAGGTGTTAAATAATGAAAAGACAGAAAAGAGATAAGTTAGGCAGAGCGCATTCAAACGGTTATCAAGCAGGCCTTAGCGGTAAATCAAAGGAGCATTGCCCTTATCAATGTATAGATGCTAAATCAGAATGGTTAGGGGGATGGCGTGAAGCGTTAACAGACAGAAATATGGGGTTATTTAAGTAAATTTGTTTCAGCAAATCTAAGTCAGAAAATTATTTGTCTAATCAAATAATCGCTGCCAATAGCTATATTGGCAGCTTACACATTAGTTAACTTCTTTTTTCCACACACACTGCAATTTTCATTTTTCTTCATTTTAAATTGTTGCCATTCGTTTGCTAAACCATCAAATAAATTGAATTGATTAAGTTGAGCGTGATGTTGAGTTCCATTGCCTGTTAATAGTTTTATTGCTTGTAAAGCTTGCATACCCCCAACGATGGCAAGTACAGGCCCCAAAACACCATTTGTTTGACAATTATTGGTAGGCGCTTTTAGCGAGGAAGGAAATAAACAATGATAACAAGCACTGTTTTCCTCTCTCGGGTCAACCACCAGTTGTTGACCATCAAATCCTGTTGCAGCACCTATTACTAAGGGTACTTTATGAGCAACACAAGCTTGGTTGATTAAATAACGCGTTGTGATGTTGTCTGAGCAATCAAGCACTAAATCTACTTGCTCAAAGTAATAATCACATAGTTCTTGATCTAGCATGTCATCAATCGCTTCAATATGACTATCGGGAAATTGTGTATTAAGTTTTTCCGCAGCCACATCTGCTTTATTTTGATTAATATCTTGTTCACTAAATTGAATTTGCCTAGGTAAATTACTGAGCTCTATGGTATCTCCGTCAGCTAAGTATAAAGTGCCAATACCTGCGGCAGCTAAATATAGACTGACAGGGTTTCCTAAACCACCAACGCCAACAATAAGTACTTTGGCATTACGCAAGGCTACTTGACCTTGTTCACCAATTTTATCCATCATGATTTGTCGTGAATATTTTAGCTGTTCTTGCGTTGTTAACACATCGGTACCTTTTTAATTTTTTTTGAAACTTGAGATATGAAATATAAAACTCAATAGAGATAAGTGCGCACGGCACTGGCCTTAAATTGCAAATATACAGTTTGCTTTATTTTAAGCGCTAATTTTTGCTGTGAAAAGGCACTTATATTGATAAAAAATTCTTGCTCCCCACTTTCTTGTTCGTCACTCTCTTTTTCACACAATGCAGTGATAAGTACTTTATTATTCAGGGTGTTTATAGCGCTTATTTTAGCAAAGAGGTGATTAACAATAGAAGAGTTAACGGGTTCAGTTAATGAAATACTAATATCATTAGCCAAAATGAAACAGCGTAAAGTTTTCTCTGTTGTCTTTTCATCGAGTGCCGGCAGATAAATTTCGTCATTTTCATTTAATGTTAATGTTGCTAAACCGTGACCATTATTCAGTGTTTTAATAGGCAATGACAAACTGGTTTGTTGATGAATTAACTCATTGCTTTGGGCATAGCTTTGTTGGGGATAGTTTAGTTGATGGATCATCGAATGAATACCATCATAGCCAATTACCTTCCCCTGAGATAACACCAGCAGCTTATCACACACTTGTTGTAACTCATCAAGCGAGTGACTGACATAAAGCATGGGTAACTGCAGTTTGTTTTGAATATTAAGCATCAACCTAAGTAAGCGAGTTTTTGCTTGCCGATCAAGGGCACTTAAGGGCTCATCAAGTAACAATAATTTTGGCTCAGCCAATATAGCTCTAGCAAGTGCTACTCGTTGTTTTTGACCGCCAGATAGTTCGTTAACATGTTTAAGTAATAGATTTTCTAACTCCGTTAGTTTGATTATTTCATTAAAATTTAACCGCCTGTTTTGACAGCGTTTCGCCGCAAATTTTAAATTATCTAAAACAGTTAAATGTGGAAATAAACGGGAGTCTTGAAACACTAAACCAATATTTCTATGCTCAGCTTTGATAAAACACTTATTTTTACTGTCAATTAGGCGGATATCATTTAATAAAATTGTGCCATCAGTTTCTTTTTCTAATCCGGCAATAGCGCGCAATAAAGTTGACTTACCTGAGCCAGAATGACCGAAAATACCTGTGATGCCTTGCAGAGAAAAATCTTGTTTAATAGTTAAGTTGAATTTTTCAAAGCCTAGTTGTTCAAAAGTAAGTTGAATATTTAGTGATAGAGACAGAGCTCGCTCTAAATTGGAAGAGGTCATTTGTCAGCCTTTTGAATTGCTTTTTTTCGAGGGCTATTTAGCAAGTAAATAGAAGCCAGCAACACCATAGAACCTGCTAATAAACTGATCGCTAAAACGTGAGCCTTTGCATAATCAAAGGCTTCAACATGATCAAAAAGGGCAATAGACAGTACTCGCGTTTCACCAGGGATATTACCACCTATCATGAGTATTACGCCAAATTCACCTACTGTATGAGCGAAACCTAAACTGGCGGCCGTAATAAAACTGGCTTTGGTCATCGGTAATACTATATTGAAAAACCTATCCATTGTGCCAGCACCTAGCATAGCGCCAGCCTCGAGCAGCGGCTCACCTAATTGTTCAAAGACTTTTTGCAGCGGTTGTACCACAAAAGGCATAGAATAAAGTACAGAGCCAATAACAATCGCTGAAAAGCTAAAAGCTAGTTGTTGCCCAGTCGCTTGTTGCCAAAGCTGCCCAGGCAAATGTTGTGGCGAAAAGGCGATAAGTAAATAAAAACCGAGCACGGTTGGCGGTAAAACTAAGGGGAGGGCAACAATGGCTTCAATTATTACTTTGAAACGGCTTTGCATTTTAGCAAGATACCACGCGATTGGTGTACCAATGATCAGCAAAATAATCGTGGTCAGTGCCGCCATTTTTAACGTGGTAAGCAGGTCGAGTAAATCAGAATTTATCATGCTAATGTTGCCCTAGATCGGCGTAGCCCAAACTAATGATTTTCTGTTGAATTCTCGGTGATAGTAAGTAGTCACTTAAGCGCTTTGCTTTGTTAATGTTGTTACTGTTTTTAATGATGACTAATTGCTGCTCTATTGGATGATGATAATTGGACGGGATAATAACGCCAGTTAAGTTATTGAGTACAAGTTGGCTGTTTGCCACTAAACCACTGTTGACGGCTTGCGTGCGCACTTGTGAAAAAGTCTGGTTAATATTCATTCCCACAATTAATGCAGATTGATACTGCTGCCATAAACCTAGGTGCTCTAAAGTTTGTTTAGCTGCTTTACCATAGGGAGCTGTGTCAGGATTAGCGATAGCAAAGCGTTGTGGCGATTTTTGTGATTGTTGTGAGTAATGAGTTAAATCACTTAATTTAGCTTTTGAATTCATTGATAAAAGTGCTAATTGACCTTGAGCATAAGTTTGACGGCTATTGGCTACTATTAAGCTTTGCTGCTCAAGTTGGCTAGGTCTTACGCTGTCGGCCGCAATAAAAATATCAAAGGGGGCGCCATGTTGTATTTGTATAAACATGGCACCTGTGGCACCACTAATAATTTGTGTATTGATGTTGGTTTGTTGATGAAACTCAACTAAGAGCTTTTTTAACGCGGGGGTAAAATTGGAAGAAACGGCAATACGTAGCGGCGTATCAGAATATAGTGGTTGATCAGAGTTCTCTGAATAGCTAGATGCGCTCAGAGCTTGGTTGCTAAAGGTAAAACTAACACTGAGTAGTGTTAATGCGAGCAAAAAAGTGAATGACTTAGCCAGTGAATACAGTTGCATTAGTTACTTACCTTTTACCATTTACCAAGTTGCCGCTTTGCTTTCATCAGTTGATTTAGCATCTAACCAGTTAACACCGTCTTTGTTAGCCTCTTTTTTCCAAAAAGGCGCCTGTACTTTTAAGTAATCCATTATAAATTCATTGGCAGCAAAGGCATCTTGACGATGCTTACTGGTTACGCCAACAAAAACAATTTGATCGCCAATAAAAAGTTCTCCAATACGGTGTATTACCTTTACTCGTCCGATTCGCCAGCGCTCTTTTGCTTGTTTGATTATCGTTGCTAAAGATTTTTCGGTCATACCTGAGTAATGCTCTAGCGTTAAACTAGTGACATTTTTACCTTCGTTTTGATTGCGTACTCGGCCAGTAAAAGTGACAATAGCACCATCAATAGCATTATCTTGCTCTAGTAAGGCCACTTCATCTGATAAGCTAAAATCGGCGGTTTGTATGGATATTTCAGGGTACTTATTTTCAGTAACATTATTTTTAGTAACGTTGTTTTCCTGATCATTATGCAAAGTCATTTTTTATCCGCCCGTGACCGGCGGAAAAAACGCGACTTCATCACCTGATTTAATCGTTTGTTCGCTATCGACCATGTCATGATTAACGGCTGATAATAAGGTGTTGTTAGCAAATACTTGCTGCCATTTTTCATTTTTACTGGCGAGTTCTTTCTTTAAGTCAGCTATGGTCGTTAAATTTTCACTGCTTAGTGATAGTTGACTGCAATTTAATTGCTCGCGTAAGGCGGCAAAAAAAACGACTTTGATCATGATTTTTCTCTCTTTCAATGAACGCGATTACTCTTAATTAGGTAATCTCACCTACAAAGTAGGGCGTAATTTATTGCGCGTTGTCGGACTAAAGTACAACCTACACCGCTTGCCAATGTCCTGATTTGCCACCTTCTTTGGTTAGCACTTTAATACTGCCAATTTCCATGGCAGGATCCACCGCTTTACACATATCAAATAAAGTTAAACAAGCGACTGATACCGCAGTTAATGCTTCCATTTCAACCCCGGTTTGCCCAGTTAAGCGACAAAGACTGTTTACCATTACTTGTGAGTTTTCATCATCTAAGGTGAAATTAACTTGAACCTTACTAAGCATCAACGGATGGCATAAAGGAATTAAGTCACTACACTTTTTAGCGGCTTGAATACCGGCAATACGAGCAACTGCAAAAACATCGCCTTTTTTGTGCTTACCTGTGGTAATTAACTCAAACGTGGCGCGATTCATTTTGATAATGCCTTGCGCGGTTGCGGTGCGTGAGGTCATCGCTTTTTCAGTCACATCAACCATGTTCGCTTCACCTTGTTGATTTAGGTGGCTAAGCTCTGGCTCTTGTATCGATAATTTGCTCATTAGTCACGAGTCTCACATTGTTCGGCACTGATATTTAAATGAGGAACAAAATTACACGGCCTATGACTAGCATCTAACTGTTCTTTAATCACTTTATCCCAAGCAGTTTTACAAGCATTGGTTGATCCCGGAACACATAACACCACGGTTTTATTTGCTATGCCACCAAAAGCGCGTGATTGAATGGTTGATGTGCCAATTTCGCCTAATGAAACGTGACGAAATACTTCACCAAAGCCTTCAACATTTTTATCAAATAATGCCATTAATGCTTCAGGGGTGTTGTCACGCTCGGTGAACCCCGTACCACCCGTTGAAATGATAGCATTTATACTATCATCAGCGATCCATTTTGAAACTTGAGCACGAAGTTGGTACACATCATCAATAACAATCGCTTTGTCTGCTAGGTTATGACCTGCAGCCGTAAGGCGCTCTACTAATGCTTGGCCTGATGTGTCGTTTTCTATCGTGCGAGTATCTGAAACGGTTAATACTGCAATGTTTAAGGGAATAAAAGTTGTGCCGCCATGTCCTGACATAGGTTTTCCTTTTTACATTTATTTGTTAAAAATTAATATATTAGTGGTTTGTAGTTTAAAAGCTAAATTGCTGTTTTGCTTGCTGCCATTGCTCTGGCGTATTGGTATTAAATAAAATGTTTACATCACTACTTTGAATAGCTTGGTGCGGAATTTGTTTTAATAACGCTTTAATTGAAGGACCTTTTTTTTGTCGTTCAGTGCCAAGCCCAGACCTTTCGCCTATGTTATTGCTTGTTTTGGTAAAAGCTTGCGCTAAAAATAGCTCTACATAAGAATTATTGGGTAAATAGAGTGGAATATTATGGCCTTCAAAGTAGGTTGCCTTCTGACTTAACTCCCCTTTAAGGCGTAAATCAGCGAGTGCTTTTGCGGTCATAAAAGGTAAATCAACGGGCAATATCAATAATGATTTAGCATAAGGGTACTTAGCCAGAACACTTAAAATACCGCCAACAGGGCCACTGAGTTTTACCTTATCAGGTACATCATAATTATCACCGCTAACAACAATATTCTTAATGCCTGAGTCTATAAGGGTTTGCTTAGAAAATTCTAGCATGGAAAGCAGTGACTTTTTACCTCTAAGCAACTGCGCTTTATCGCGCCCCATACGAGAAGATAATCCGCCGGCTAGCACTACGCCTAAGCATTCATTATTTAAGGTAGAAGAGCTTAAGGTAAAAGTACTTAAACTAGAAGTATTTACAGCAGTATTTACAAAATTGGTCATACTAACCGCCTAACATGGCTAAATGTTTAGTGCCACCGGTCAGCTTGTCATGTAGAAAATGTGCCGCTTTCTTATCACCTAATAAAGATATTATTTGTGCTTGTAGGGGGGCAATATCATCACCTTGTAATTGTTCGCGTAAAGACAAACCATTTTCGCCAAACAGGCATAAATGCAATTTTCCTGACGAGCTAACTCTCAAACGATTACAGCTATTACAAAAATCTTTAGAGTAAGGCATGATCAGCCCAATGCGACCTTGATAATCTGGATGATAAAATTCTTGCGCAGGTCCTGCCGCTTTGTCTTGTAACACCGGTAACCAGCCATCAAGAATTAAGTTTTGCTTGATGCGAGAACCTTGTACATGTTGCGCATCAAAAAACGCTTTATTATCACCCGTTTGCATTAGCTCAATAAAGCGTAACGTTACGGGCGTGTCTTTCAACCAGTCTAAATAGCTTTGAATATTACGGCCACTGTATTCTTGCATCAATACGGTATTAACTTTAACCGTGGGTCGACCATCTGCCAGTGCCATATCAATACCTTTTAAAATGGTATCGAGTTTATTATGGCCTGTAATAGCAAGGAATTGCCTTGGATCTAGGCTATCTATACTGATATTTATCGCATCAATACCAGCATCTAACCAATGAGGTAGATGCTCAGGTAATTTAAAACCGTTGCTGGTAATAGCGACTTTTTTTATACCTTGAGTTTGCTTACAAGTTGCGATGATCTCAGGAAGATCTTTTCGAAGGGCAGGCTCACCACCAGTGATGCGAATTTTTTCAGTGCCTAGGCCTGCAAAAGCTGAGGTTAAGCACTTTATTTCTGCAAGTGACATAAAATCACGCGGTTGATCACATTGATAACCGTCAGGTAGGCAGTAGTTGCACTTAAAATTGCATACGTCTGTAATTGATAGGCGCAGATAATAAAATCTGCGACCAAAGTTGTCTTCTAACATATCACCTTTCCAAATGTCGGGAGGCTAACGCGTTTCCTTGTTAACCCTGGTAGTAATTATTTACAATGAAAGTTTTCAATAAAAACCTTCAATGAATACAATGACTACGGCTTGAAATAACATGACCTGTTTTATCTAAAACGGGGCGGTAGCTATCTAAGCTCGGTGTAAAATAATTGTGTGTAGCCTAGTGGCTAAACATCAGCATACCATTTATTAACCAGTATAATAATGTTTTTTGATTTCATACTTTTTGATTGATATCAATATATAGCCAATAAAAGCACTATTATTTTGGTGGTTAATTAAGTGATAATAGCATCATTGAAATATTTGAACTCTATTTAGTGAAGCTTTAAAGAGCCTTTAGAAACACTTTAAAGAAACGTTAAATAAAATAATTAAGCGAGATTATTATGTCTGATTGTTGTTCTGCTCCAGGCTTATTGCCATTTGAGAGTGCGTTAGAAAATATGTTGTCACAAATAACGCCTGTGACAGAAACCTTAACTTTGCCTATTACACAAGCACTTAATTATGTGTTAGCACAAGATATTGCTAGCCCACTTAATGTGCCTAATCATGATAATTCTGCAATGGATGGTTATGCTTTTGCTATTGAAAGTTTTCAGCAAAGTAAGGTGTTAACTTTAGTCGGTCGCTCTATGGCGGGCGCACCTTTTCAAGGTGAGTGTAAATTAGGTGAATGTATACGCATTATGACAGGCGCTAAAATGCCTGCCTGTTGTGATAGTGTAGAAATGCAAGAAAATGTGCAAGCAGATGATGAAAAGATAACTTTTCTTCAAGAAAAAACCTTTGGCTCTCATGTACGCAATGCAGGTGAAGATATTCAATTGGGTCAGCAAGTCTTTAACAAAGGTCAGAAATTATCGGCTGTAAATATTGGTATTTTAGCTTCACTGGGTATTAGTGAAGTGAACGTTTATCGCAAAGTAAAGGTGGCTTTAATTGCGACAGGTGATGAATTAAAACTACCGGGACAAGCGTTAAGAACAGGCGATATTTATGAAAGCAACAGTTTTGTTTTACGTGGTATGTTAGACAAATTGCATATTGATGTGATTGACTTTGGTGTTATTGAAGATGACTTTGACGCTATAAAAGCGGCTTTTGTAAGTGCAGACAAGCAAGCTGATGCAGTTATTTCATCGGGAGGTGTTTCGGTGGGTGATGCAGATTATACCAAAACAGTATTAGATGATTTAGGTGAAATTGGTTTTTGGAAAATAGCAATGAAACCGGGTAAGCCGTTTGCTTTTGGTAAGCTGCCAAATAGTGTGTTTTTTGGGTTGCCTGGAAACCCTGTTTCTGCTTTAGTCACCTTTCATCAATTAGGAATAGTTGCGCTAACTAAAATGCAAAATGCAGATTCGCTAAAGCGCACTAACCTGCAAGTTAAATGTGTTAGTGATTTGAATAAATCATCAGGCCGACTGGATTTTCAACGCGGTGTGCTGAGTGTGAATGAACAAGGTGAGAATGTGGTTGAATCGACTGGTTCACAAGGCTCTGGTATTTTATCGAGCCTTGCACGCGCAAATTGCTTTATTGTTTTATCTTCAGAGCAAGGAAAAGTTAAAGCGGGTGAAATGGTGACAGTACAGTTGTTTGATCAGTTTATTTGTTAACACTAACACTAACAGGAACAATATTTAGCTTTATTGATAAAATAGATTTGGCGCTAGGTGTAAAAGCCAAGCGCCTAAAAGCTATTAATAACTTAAAGCTGAGAAAAACATTTACCTGCTGCTTCTAGTGTTTTTTCAATGATTTCATCAGTGTGAGCAGTTGATAAAAAGCCTGTTTCAAAGGCTGATGGCGCTAAGTAAATACCATGCTCTAGCATTAAATGGAAGAAACGTTTAAATTTCTCACTGTCACAAGCCATCACTTGTTCAAAGGTAGTGATTGGTGTTTCATCGCTAGTGAAGAAGAAACCAAACATTGCACCCACATAGTTAATACTTAAATCAACACCATGTCGCTCAGCTGCTGCTTTTAAGCCCATCGCTAACTTTTCAGTAGCGGCACTTAATTGCTGATGTTTATCACCTTTTGCTAATTCTGTTAACGAAGCAAGTCCTGCCGCCATAGCGATAGGGTTACCAGAAAGCGTACCTGCTTGGTATACCGGGCCAACGGGCGCAATGAAATCCATTATTGCTTGCTTGCCACCGAAAGCGCCAACAGGCATGCCGCCGCCAATCACTTTACCTAAAGTGGTTAAGTCTGGTTTAATGTTGTAATACGCTTGTGCACCGCCTAAAGCAACACGAAAACCTGTCATCACTTCATCAAAAATAAGTACTGAGCTATATTCATCACAAACATCACGCAAACCTTCAAGGAAGCCCTTAACAGGTGGAATACAGTTCATGTTGCCAGCAACAGGCTCAACAATAATACAGGCGATTTGATCAGGGTATTTGGTGAAAATTTCTTTAACTTCATCAAGGTTGTTATAACTAACCGTTAAGGTGTGCTTAGCAAAATCTGCAGGAATACCTGGCGAGTTAGGTACGCCTAAGGTTAATGCACCAGAGCCCGCTTTTACTAATAATGAATCGGCATGGCCGTGGTAACAGCCTTCGAATTTTAAAATTTTATCGCGACCAGTAAAACCTCGGGCTAAGCGAATGGCACTCATGGTCGCTTCAGTACCTGAGCTCACCATACGTAAGGATTCCATTGACGGTACTAATTCACGTACTTTTTCCGCCATGGTAATTTCTAATTCAGTAGGTGCTCCAAAACTTAAGCCATTTTGTGCCGTATTAATTACAGCATCTAAAATGGCAGGGTGGTTGTGACCTAAAATCATCGGTCCCCAAGAGCCAACATAATCAATATAAGCGTTATCGTCGACATCATAAATGTAAGCACCTTGTGCGCGCTTGATAAACGATGGTGTACCACCAACACTGCTAAATGCGCGTACCGGTGAATTTACACCACCTGGAATTACACTTTTTGCATGAGCAAATAGTTGTTCTGAATTGCTTGTAGAAAAATCAGTTGATCCATTCATAGTAAAACTCTTTTTTAGTTCATTGGTGTTTTAGTGATTGAGTAAAAACTTTGCCTAATAAAGGTAAGTTTTCACTCGAAAAGTATAGATTAGTTGTTTGTTCACAGAAAAATCAGCACTTATTGGTGTGCCAGTTTACATTTTTTTCGTATTGGGTTAATTGATCTTCAACACCTAAAGCTAAAGCAAACAGCGCCATTCTAACTAACACACCATTTTGTGCTTGCCTAAAAATAGCTAGACTGTCTAAGTCATTTAAATCAATATCTAATTCATTGGCTTCAGGGCGAGAGTCTCGCGGTAGAGGGTGCATTATGACGGTATTTTCACGACAATATTGCTGATAAACACTTTTATTTAAGCTGAAATGGCCACGATATAAATCGGCTTCATCTTTACTGGCAAAACGCTCTTGCTGAATGCGAGTTTGGTAAATAACATCGCAAGATAAATTACCTGCCATAGTATCCGTGATTATCACTTGATGGCCTGCATTCTTTAATGTTGAAATAACACTGTCAGGCATTTGCAATGCTGTTGGAGAAACCATGGTCACTTTAACATTGTTATAAAGACTTAGTAGTTTTGACAGTGAATGTACCGTGCGGCCATGTTTTAAATCGCCCATCAACACAATATCAAGGTTATCTAACCCTTTTTGATAATGCATCATTTCAGACTGTATAGTGAATAAATCTAACAAAGCTTGTGTTGGATGCTCATTGGCGCCATCACCACCATTAATAACAGGCACTGTGCTACCTTGTGCGAATTGGTCAACGGAATGCATTTGTGGATGACGCATCGCAATAATATCGCTGTAGCCACTGATCACTTGTGCCGTATCAAATAAAGATTCGCCTTTGCTTAAAGATGAATTCTCTTGGCCTACAGTTTCGCGAACAAAACCGCCAAGTAAATTAAAAGCAGTACCAAAGCTAACCCGAGTTCGAGTGCTTGGTTCAAAAAAAAGGTTACTGAGAATAGCACCATCAAGCACTGTACAGCGTTTTTGACGAGCAGCATAAGGCGCCATTTGTGCTGAAACATCGAGTATTTTTGCAATAGCATCGCGATCAAATTGAGATACTGACAGTATGTGATTGCCTTGGAATTTCATCATTTGAGAGGCCCAGTCGTTAATGAAGAGCAAAAAATTTGCGGAAATATAGCATAAATTTTGTATTTTTAGAATGATAAAAAAAAGTTTTAACTCGATAGCCTCTTAGTAGTTGAGTATCTTTAGGGATATCTTTCACGTCAAAGAGTGTTTTCAGGTTACTGCTTTTTAGCTTGTTCTCTAAGCGTTTTTGAAAAGCTAAAAAGGAGGGATCTTGAAAGTACATACAGGCAAAAGCGCTCATGACAATGTCGTGTTGGCTATAGGTACATTTAGGTTTGTTTCTTATCTCAGGCATTGCATTAAGCGCAGCGGAAAATGATTTCCTCAGTGAGGTAAAGCTCAGATGCTTCTTGGGTTTAGTATGTGTTGTCAAATGTAGGCCAGATAAATATATTATTGGTTTTATATTTGATCTGATCGTAGTAATTGTAAAAAGTTCAAAATATTTTTGAAAATAATATATTTTGAACTTGAAAGGGTAGGAAAGAAAAAGTCAGCGCGAAAAATATTTTTTATTATTGGCTTAAACTCACTGTTTTAGATGGCTCTCTTGGTTAGCGAAAACTGCTGTAAAAATTCTCTTTAATGGCTTATTGCAGCTAAATAATCAATACTCAATATTGGTAGGTTTAGATCACAAATTTTAATATTGATTTGATTCTAGTATCGTGAATAATTTATTTTGGTATTAGCAATAAGTGTAATTATGAGGTTGACACACTCAAACCCAAAAGGCATCGTCAGGGGAAGCGCTTTTACGGTATGATCGTTTATGCCCAAAGGCCTGAGCGGTTGATAGCACCTGACCCAATAATTGCTCAGAAAGCGGAACGTGGCATCCCCGTCACCTCTCTCATTGGTAGGTTATTAGTGAGAATTATCGATGGGTATGCTAGTTTAAATATTACTCTACACGAAAATGAGCCATCGTATATTGTGAAATATTATCTATCAGCAGAAAATCTGCAGTTTTATATAAAGGATGTAGTTAATGAGAGGATACAGTCAATGAAAGCATGTATATCAAATAAATATCCGGTCACTCTCCTGTTTGTTAATCAGCTGCGCTCATGAATCACGCTACTAATGCAACGACAAATGTCACTAAAGGACGTTTAACTCCATGGATTGTCTTGTCTCTATCATTATTGATAAGCTTAGGCGGCTGGTATGCCTCTAGTGAATATATTCAGCATGTTGAAGAAGATCGTTTTAAATTAGAAGTTAGAGAGTTATCTGATGATATCAAGGCTCGTATGGCAGCCTATGAGCAAGTATTGAGGGGGGCACAGGGGCTGTTTGTGGACTCTTCTATTGATGTAACGAGAAAAGCATGGAAGCGGTACGTGGCAGCATTGAATCTAGAACAGCATTACCCAGGTTTTCTTGGTATCGGTTATGCGCAATACCTACGCCCGTCCGAATTAACATCTCACGTTAACAAGATTCGAGATGAGGGTTTTCCCGACTACAGCGTAATACCGGAAGGTGTGCGCGACGATTATACCGCCATTATTTACCTAGAGCCGTTCAACGAAACAAACAAAAGAGCCTTTGGCTATGATATGTTTTCAGAGCCTGTGCGGCGGGCTGCCATGGAAAAGGCTCGGGATACTGGCATGGCAGCACTCTCCGGTCTAGTGGATCTGGTACAAAATGCAACCACGTCTACACGACCCGCATTTCTTCTTTATCTTCCTGTTTACACAACCAAGGACATACCTACTACTGTTGAGCAACGACGTCAGGGCTTGCGTGGCTACGTTTACAGTGCCTTTTTTGTCAGCGCGTTGATGGATGGCATCCTCCATAGTCAAAAAGAGTTGATCCATGGCGTTCTCCATAGTCAAAAAGTGGACATTAGCTTCCAGATTTTTGATGACGGCCAACAGCAAGCAAATAATTTACTCTTTGATGCCGCTGTAGAACTGAAAATAGATATGGGTAAAAACCATCCAACGTTTACCTCGTTGTCGATCATTGAACTGCCAGGGCGACAATGGCTATTGAAGTTTGACTCGACACCTGCCTTTGAACATGCTCTGGATTTCAGTTTGCCCAGCAGTATTCTGTTGATAGGGATACTGTTGAGCATATTGCTGTTTATCATTGCCAGAATACTTATTGCTATCCAGCAGCGTGCGTTTAAAATCGCCCAGAAAATGACGGAAACGCTGCGCAAAACCGAATCACGCTTGAAAGATCTGTTTGAGTTTGCACCCGACGCTACCGTTATGGTCGACGAAAAAGGTCTAATCCTCATGGTTAATCTAAAGGCCATTAAACTTTTTCTTTGGGATCGGGATGCGTTGATAGGGCAATCCATAGAGGTACTTATAGCAGAGAAAATACGTGCTGGGCACAAGGGCCTGCGTCAGCACTTCTTCGAATCTGCCAAACCTCGTGAGATGGGTGCTGGTCAAAGGAATCTACTGGGTTTGCGCAAGGATGGTACTACTTTTCCGGTAGAAATTAGTCTTAGTCCCTTGAACTCTGACGATGGTCTTATGGTGGTGGCGACGGTGCGAGATGTGAGCCAGCGCCTTCGTGCACTGGCTGATCTGCAACAAGCAGCGGAAGATCTTAAATCAGCCAACCAGGCCGTCGAGCAAGAACGTACACTGTTGGCGCTACGCGTTGAAGAGCGTACCGCTGAGCTAAGTGCAGTCAATGAGACACTTAAATTTGCGAAACAAGAGGCGGAACAGGCCAATCATGCCAAATCAGCTTTTTTGGCCGCCATGAGTCATGAGATCCGCACCCCCATGAATGGTGTTATTGGCATGGTTGAAGTGCTATTGCAAAGCGACTTGTCAGAAAATCAGGCTGATGCCGTCAGTACTATTAAAGAATCATCATTTTCACTGTTACGACTCATTGACGATATTCTGGATTTCTCCAAAATTGAAGCTGGTAAGTTGGAGTTGGAGCGTGTGCAGGTGTCCGTGGCGGATATAGCCGAAAGTACCTGTAATTCACTGGCCACGATTGCTGACAGCAAGGCGGTGGCTCTGTCTTTATTTGTGGACCCACGCGTGCCAAATCAGCTGTGGTCAGATTCAGTCCGGCTGCGACAGTTACTCAGCAATATTGTTAGTAATGCCATAAAGTTTAGCAGTGGACGTTATAATCAGCAGGGTCGCGTATTCGTTCGAATAGAGATTGCAGATACCAAAGCACCACAGCTTATTTTTACGGTTACTGATAATGGTATCGGCATGACAAACGAGACGGTATCAAAGCTGTTTACTTCTTTCTCGCAGGCAGAAGCCTCCACCACACGCCGTTTTGGCGGTACGGGGCTGGGTCTTGCCATTACCTATCGGCTTGTGACGCTGATGCACGGAACTATTGCAGTGCAAAGCGCTCCAGATGAAGGCTCTAGCTTTACCGTAACCTTGCCGATAGAGGCTGTAAAAGGTAAAGAGCATCATAAATTGCTTGATCTTTCTGGTCTGGACTGTATTTTTGTGGCTAACACTCCCTGTGATTCAAATGATGTGAGGTTATATCTCGAGTATGCCGGTGCAAACTTCTATCTGGTTAACGATCTGGCTGATGCAGTGCACAAGGCCATGGAATTCAGCTTTTCCATTGTCATTTCTGCTGCAGAACAAAAAGAAATCGCAGAGTCAGTGAAATCGCTTCACGACGCTTTTGGCAACAAGAGCGTGCATCATGTTTTGATTTCTCAAGGGCAACGGCGATTGGCTCGCATGGAAACGCCTGACACAGTGTTAATAGACTATGATTCATTACGAATGCTACCATTGTTGCGAGCTGTAGCCGTTGCGGGAGGCAGAGCATCTCTTGAAATATTCCATGCAGAGGTACGCAAGGAACTTGTTGGCGCGAGTATTACACCGCCTACCGTTACTGAGGCTCGTGCTCAGGGTCGGCTAATTCTTATTGCGGAAGATGACAAGGTGAATCAAAAGGTGATTCTACGTCAACTTTCCTTACTTGGTTACGCGGGGGAAATAGCCAATGATGGACTGGAAGCCTTGGATCTATGGCGAAAAAGAGAATATGCATTGCTACTCAGCGATCTGCACATGCCTAAACTGGATGGCTATGGACTTACCGAGGCAATACGACGGGAGCAAGGAGAACAGCGCATGCCGATATTAGCGCTGACAGCTAATGCGCTTCGTGGTGAAGCGCGACGCGCCATAGAGGTAGGCATGGACGAATACCTGACCAAGCCGCTGCAACTCAAAGAGCTTGCTGTGGCACTGGGAAAATGGATGCCTGTTGTAGATGAAGAGGCTATATTACCGCTAGAAACTAATAGCAGTACCGTCAGCACAAGCCTGCCCGTAGATCTAAATGTGCTTAAAGGACTGGTCGGTGATGACCCTGATATTTTGCGTGAATTACTAAACGATTACCTTATCTCTGCTCGACAACTTGCCAGTGAGATGCGTGAAGCATTTTCCACGAGTGATGAAAAACAGGTTGGCATGATTGCTCATAAATTAAAGTCTTCGTCCCGCTCTGTTGGCGCTCTCACTTTAGCCGATCTTTGCGCAGCAATTGAAAATGCCGTTAAGGTAAAAGGTAGCCAATACCTTACTTTGCATATGAGCCATTTCGATGAAATGCTTATGGTGGCTATTACGGAAATCAACGGAATATTAAAGGAAGAATTAAAGGAAGTATTAAAATGAAAATATTATTAATTGATGATGATATTTTTGTGCTCAAACTGCTTCAGATTCAATTCAACAACCTGGGTTTCACCGATCTGGTTTCCTTTGGCAGCGGGCATGAAGCGCTCTCGTGTCTGAATAGTAATATCAGTGATTTTGATCTGTTACTGTGTGATTTGCAGATGCCAGAAATGGACGGAATTGAATTTATGCGCCATTTGTCAGGCATAAACTATACTGGAGGGGTCATACTGGTAAGCGGTGAAGAGCAACGAATTCTTAGTACTGCGGAGAAACTGGCCAGTGCTCGTGATCTCAATGTACTGGGCGTGTTAAATAAGCCAGTTCAGCCCCAGTTGCTTGCAGCGTTATTGGAAAAAAAACAGTTCAGAAATTTCCTTAATAAAAATGCGGTTAAAATTTATGGCCCAGATGAATTACAACGAGCCATTAAAAATGATGAGTTGCTTAATTATTATCAACCTCAGGTAGTTGTTAGTACGGGTGAACTGGTGGGGGTTGAAACGCTAGTGCGCTGGCAACATCCAACAGATGGGTTAGTATTCCCAGAGCAGTTTATCGCCACAGCGGAAAAACATGGCCTCATTGATGATCTGACCAGAGTCGTTTTATCTGGCGCCTTATTGCAGATGGGCGTTTGGAAGGATGAGGGGGTGGATTTGAATGTTTCAGTTAATATTTCGATGGCTAACCTTTCATCACTGGAGTTTCCTGAATTAGTTGAAGCGGCTATGAAAGCGTCAGGACATAAAATGGATAGTCTGATCCTGGAGATAACCGAAAGTCAGTTAATGGCAAATCCACTCACTGTGCTTGAAATACTCTCCCGTCTCCGGCTTAAACGTATTGGCTTGTCTATTGATGATTTTGGTACAGGTCATTCATCACTGGCGCAGTTGCGCGATATTCCGTTTACTGAACTCAAGATTGACCGGAGTTTCGTGCATGGTGCCTATCGCGATACTTCTCTGCAAGCGATTTTTGAGGCAAGCTTGATTATGGCAAGACAGTTGGGAATAAAGGTTGTTGCAGAAGGCGTCGAAGACCTAGAAGACTGGAAGTATTTGCAAGAGAAGGAATGTGACTTGGCTCAAGGTTACTTCATTGCTAAGCCCATGCCAGCTGATAAGCTGAAAGAGTGGATGCTAGGGTGGAAAAAACAGCCTCAACAGTTAAAATATACACTCGTAGACAGCAAAAAATAGGCTGTTTAACTTTCCTTCAAATATGTACTGTTCATCTAATCGTGAGCTTACGACAGCATGGCTCAACTTATAGGTTTTGATTTGGTTTAATGACGGCGACTCAATAATCAGGACGCAATCATGCCAAACAGTGACCAACTTACCTTTGTCGTTACCGCCTTTGAACTGTGGCGTAGTAATAGAAAGGGGCGTCAAGCCCCAACGCCTATCTCGCTACGTAAGCAAGCGGTATCATTACTTAACACTTATTCCACTAGTCAAATAATATCGGCATTGCGGATCAGCGGGGGTCAGCTAAAACAATGGCGCCATTCGTTTGATATGTCAGAGCCATTGTGTCAGTTTATTGAACTTCCTATTTCATCCACACCGTCGCATGCGCCAATGAAACTTGAACTACATTTTGTTAGTAGCGATCAATTACGCCTCACTGGCGTTGCCGATCTTGATGTGCTCACCACCTTAATTGGCGCGATGAAATCATGATCCATTTAACCACCCACACCCAAAGTCATCTGGCCACCCCATGAATGCTTTAACACACTAAAAAATCAAGGTTATCACCTTACTCATAACTACGGTCATGGTAAAGAATACCTCAGCGACAATATGTACATTTTAACGTTGTTGGGCCTTTTATTTTCATCAAATATTTGAACTGACAGATAAAAAATATCAAGTGTGTAGAGTTGCTTATGGCTCTAAAAGACAGTTATGGGAAAACTTGCGCGTTACCGTTCGCTTCTTACTATTCGATTCATGGGAAGATTTGTTGGATAACCTATTATCAAATCCAGAGCCATCGGAGGAGTATCGTTATAAGCCTTAAATAGGACTACTCAGCATAATGCGCGCAAACGTAGAATATTTCCTGCCTGAAGCAGAATCAAAACGACCTTAATACGGCTTTGAAGCAGATAGTAAGCAAAGAAATTGGCTAACAAGTGAATTTATGGGCTGGTATTACCTATTAACGAGAATTGCTGGTATTGATAAATACCAGTAACATACTCCTCGTATTCGTTGATATACATGAATATTCATCTCGTTATTACTGATATGATAGCTGAATAGCGAAAAGCCTAGCCAAAAAAATTTTATTTTCTTGGCTAGGCTTTATTTTAGAGAAAGAATCATTGCTTATTTTGTAACTAAGGCCGCGCTTTAAAAGTTTCTAATTTCAACGGTATTAGTATTGAAAGTAAACTTGTTTACCTTGCCACACTGAGCAAAATGATTATTTGAAGCATAAGGTGCACCTGCTTGTGAGATGTTGCCTTCCCAGCCTTGACCATTTTTGATGAAGGCTTTTACTTCAAATTCGCCGTTAACTGCCTTACTACAATCCATATCTACATCTAACATCCAGTAATGTTCGCCCCAAATGTTCAGTAGATCTTCACCAAAACCGTCAGATGCTGTAGTGCGAACGGCTCCCCAACTGCTTGGCCAGACATTAGTCGTCCAATCAAGCGGAGTACCTTCAGCTTCAATGCTTTGGTTTGCTTCACTGCCATACCAATCTAAGTAATTTTCATTGATTTTCCATGGTGTGGTAGTACTATTGAGTAAGTTGTTATGCTTAATAGGCATGGCACAATCGAAGTTAGTGGTTTGACAGTTTTTACCTAAATTATTGTTGGCATAATCATGGTCAATTCCACCACGAATAAACATGTCTTGGCCACTTTGTGTTTGTGCTTGAATGAATATTACCGTGCGTTGCCAATCACCCGTCGGAGTAATCACTACACCATTAGTTTTAGCACCTTGGTGAATAGCAAAAGCATCCCATGCGCCAACATTCGCATTAATGGTTCCGTCATTATTGACGGTAATAGTTTCATCACTACAAGATTGTCCATCAGCGGATAGTTCGCCCTTAAGTACATTACAATAAGTGCCAGCAGCCATATCAGTGCTTAATGTGGCGTTTAAGTTAGCATCTTCTTTATTGATGGCGACAAAGCCTGAACTGCCACGACCAAAAGCGATTTGGTTATTACCGTTATCCCACCAATTGGTTGTAGCCCAGTTATCGCTAGTATTATTTCTAAAATCAACACCACCTGAAATATAAGACCATCTGTGCTCACACTGCCAGTTAGCACCAAAGCACTCTAAAGTACCATTGTTATGAACTGCGACACTTGGTGCGCCGGCATCGGTATCACCACGATAGTCATAGCTCGACATTACTTTTGGATAGCCATACGGATAAGCGAGCATAAAAACGTTGGCTAAATCATATAAGCGACCATCTTCAAAGGTAATAACATTACCACCGCCCCCATGACCGCGTTGGTTATCATGGTTGTCAACGAATACTACTGCTGAGCTACTTGGCATAAAGCCCCAACCTTCGCCAAAGTTGCTTAGCCAAGATAGCTTTCCGTTTTTAAAGGTATTACCTAAGTTAGTGGTGTATTTAAATTCGGTTACTAAACCTGCACTGGCGTACTCTGATGCACTAATCGTTTCTCCGCCTTGATCTATTACTTCTTGAAATACTAATGGCGACCCATTAACTTTCGATAAAACGCCTTGAATATCTTCTACCGCCATGTGTTTTGAAGCATCAAAACGAAAGCCAGCAACACCAATATTAGTTAAATCATTTAAATATCCAGCTAAGGTGTCTTGCACATAAGCTGCGCTCGTATTTAAATCAGGCAAACCGACTAATTCACAGTTTTGTACTTCAAAGCGGTTATTATAATTTGTTATTTCACAGGTGTTATGAAAATCTTGAGCGCTGTAAATAGGGTAGGTTTTATTGCCATAACTGCTACCAGCAACGCCTGTGCCGCTGCCATTTGCCATATGGTTTATTACGGCATCAACATAAATATCAACACCAACCGCCTTACAACGAGTAACCATGTCGATAAACTGTCCACGATTTCCGCCGCGGCTTTTTAATTGATAACTTACCGGTTGATAGCGAGTCCACCACGCTGAGCCTTGAATATGTTCATTAGGTGGTGATATTTGCACTGCGGCGTAGCCTTTAGGGCCTAAGTACTCTTCACATTCTTGTGCGACATCTTGCCAATTCCATTCAAACAAATGCACAAACGTTGTCGGCTCTGCTGCAGCGTGTACTTGTGTTGTTGCTAGTAAAGGTAGGGCGAGTGCTAAGCCTGTGGTAATTAAATTTTTAGTTATGTTATTTTTCATTTCAGATCCTATTGTTTTTGTTTTATTAGGTTTTCTTAATATGAGGGCGACAACATCATTGCTTAATAATCGTACTGCGTCATTGTTGATTTGATTGAATACGTATGCAGTAAAGTTTTGTTAATTATTGTTTTGAGAATATTTATTGTTAAACATTTTGAGAATGACTTGGCTTCACTACTAAAAACCAAAAAACATCTAAATTTCAAAGCGCTTAGAGCAGGATCAAAAGCGCAATAACCTTAGACATATTTTTAATGTTCAGAGTATCCCTAGCAACAATCAACTCCGTGACGTGTTAGGTGAGATCTCAAGTGAAACATTAGCGCCTATATTTAAAGACTTTTATGCAAAACTGAGAAGGCATAAACATTTAGAGGCTTATGCTATTTTACCTAACGTGTTGATGTGTACAATTGATGGTACCCAGTATCATAGCTCCAGTTCGGTCAGTTGTAGCTGCTGTTTAACCAAAGAGCACAAGTCAGGTGAGCTCACTTATAGCCATGGCGTCCCACAAGGACACGGCAAAGAAAGTAAAAAATGATGATAAAAAGCATTTTGGCTTGGTAAAGGTTAAATCACCGATAACTGCTGTTTTTATAGAGTATGGTGCTTGCCGATGTTTTTATTGGCGATAACTCTGTGGTTGGTGCTGGTAGTATTGTGACTAAAGATATTGAAGCGAATAGTTTTTATGCGGGTAATCCTGCGATTAAAATTCGTAATTTATAAGTTTATAAAATATGCTAACTAGTGGCGCATTTTACTAATATCTAGTTTACTTTACGTTGCTCAATTTTTGTTTTTTTTGTATCTTATTGTATCTTATTGTATTTTAAGTAGTAATAAGTTGGCTTGGCAGTTGCTTCATAAGCGGTAAATAAATCAAAGTGTAAACAAGGAAATAGTATGTCAGTTATTTTAGAAGATCGACCTACCGAAACCGTGCGTAGTGAAGTCATTGATCAATTGATCATGAATTATAGCCATGGTGAATTATCTTACGAAGCATTTGAACGTCGTTTAGATCAAGCGATGGAGTTATATTGCAATAAAGAACTAGTAGCACTTGCTGAAGATCTACCATTAACTGTTGATAAAGCCTTTGTTGAAAATAAAAAGCAAGGTTTAGCGCCGAATGTTGTGCTCGGTGATACAGAAGATGTTGAATATATGATCAATATTTTTAGTGGCAATACACGCAGTGGTATTTGGACTGTTCCAAAAGAGGTTCGCTCTTTTAGTTTGTTTAGTGGCACTGATATCGATCTAACGGATGCAAAATTTACTCAAAATGAGCTTCGTATTAAAATCTTCTGTTTGTTTAGCGGTAACAACATTTATATTCCTGAGAATGTAAATGTTGTCTCTAAAGCGTTTTGTATCTTTGGTGGCATTGACTACCAAACAGCAACCCAAGCTAATCCTAATATTATTACACCAACCATTATCATTGAAGGGGTTTGTATTTTCAGTGGTATAGATATAAAAGTAAGGCGTACTATTAAAGAAAAATTTGTTGAGATGGCAGATAATTTAAAAAAACTGTTTTTTTAACTTTTCTTATTACTACACCAGACCATCTCAGTATATTTCCTATTACTGCAACTCCCAAAATCAAAGGGGTCAGAGTTGATTGATTTTTTGGTTTGGCTTAATGTAGAGTGATGAGACGTCAATATTGGAGGTAATTATTATGGCTCGCTTACTAAATCACCGATAATTGCTGATTAAAAGCACTTTTTGGTTTTTAATTTCCATTCTTGTGAACTGTTTATTCGTCTAAGCAGGCAATTGTCATCTTGTTTAACTAACTCAAAAACTATTGCGGCTTCCTTGTCAGCACGAAGAACTTTAATCCCTTCTGGTGAAGTCACCGCTGTTTTTCCTAGTAGTAATCGACTAGAATGTTGAAAAACATCCTCAGCAATAGGGATCTTTTTACCACCAAATGACTGACTTATAAGCTCGATTATTTCGGCTCGCGCTTGTTCACTATTAGCAGGCAATAAAGCAGCTTCTTTTTCATGAGCTTGCGAAGTGCACGCAGATAAATTAAGGACTAAAATAAATAAAACTATCACTTTTTTTACGCTAAAAAATATATTAGTTATCATTTTGATCACCTGTTTTTATATGGCTGTATTGGTCAAAATAAACATCTCGAATAATGGCATCTTGTAACGGGGAGTTACCTTTTAGCTTAGATTTTTCTACCGAGAATATTGATTTTTCTGTGGTCGAACTCATTCTTATCGTTGAATTTGTAACGACTTCAGGACAATCATTATTTGTTTGGTAGTAAAGCGCGCCAGCAAGTAAGACTTCTTGCTCATCACCTAAGTCATGTCGGTAATCCTCACTTATTGGGCAACCTTGTACCTGTGCTAACTTACCCGCTTCAGGTAACGTAACTGGTATCAAACCATCAGCATAATCACCAAAACCTGCCTCATTTTCACCTTTAAATTGTATGGTGAAATAAGTAGAGCCACAATTATCTTCACTGACAAAGCCATAAGGCTTACCACAAGTTGTTGTGCCTATTTGAATGACTTCAATATCAATACCAATTAATGAATTCATGAAGGACTCACTTGCCGAGCAGGAAGAGCCTGTAGTGAGTACATAAACGCGATTTAAATTTAATGTGGGTAATGTTTGTCCTGCGGCTAAAAGTGTATCACCACCTATTAATCTTCTTATGTCGAGAGTTTTATTATAAAATGGCGTTCGCTCATTAGCTATTTTGTCGTTATATACTCTCGTCTCGTATACTTTACCTGCGGTGGCAACATTGCCCGCCACCATATAAGCTAACTGTGAAGACAAGGCTAAATAACCACCACCGTTATAACGTAAATCAACGATAAGCTCGTTAACGCCTTGCTCAGCAAAGGCAGTAAGGCTATCAAATAAGTCTTTTTCAACAATGCTGTTATAGAATGAATTAAGTAATAAATAGCCTGTTTTGCCTTGCGGGGTATCAATTGTTTTTGCTATTTGCAATGGCACACCGGTAATAGCTGCCGTTTGTAGTTCAACTTGATACTCAATATCATTGTTATCGATAAATTTAAAGGTATGTGTTTCACCTTCAACATTACTGAAAATAGCGTTACTTATTGTATCTATATCCGTTTGATTATCGCTATTCACAAAATCAACACCATCTACTTCTAATAATTTTGAGCCGCGTGAAATTCCTGAATTAAATGCTTGTGTATCAGGGGTGAGGTTTTGGACTATCCACTGCCTTGGTGGTGTGCTGCTTTGTCTGTCAAAAGAAATGCCATAACCATAACTCACCCCTAGTTGAGTTAACTCTTCAACTTCGCTAGTAGGTTGTAGCCAATGAAATTGATCTTTATCTCTTCCTGAGTCGGTAACTGCCGTGGTTTTAAGTTGAGCAAAGTAATCAATTAGATTGAAGTCTTTAGGGTTTTTATCGATGACTTCTTTATACCAAAGGTAAGTTTCATTAGTAAATGCGCGTTGCCAGTGTTTTTCTAATAATTCACTGCCTTGCTTGTCTGGATAAGCTTTGCCCGTAATAGGGCTACGGCCCACACGAGGAGCTTCACATTGAGCAAAAAAGTTAGCAGAGGGGTGAAATTGATCTTTTATCCAACTAGGCTCTGTGCTGACAGCGGGAGATTTAGAGCCTGACTTTGTTCCCGCTTGACTACTCGAACCACCACACGCTGTTAACAGAGTTAGTGGCAGTAACATGGTTAATAATAAAGGGTATTTATTTGGTGTTTTGTTTATGTTCATTGTTGATGAATTAGCCTTGATGTTTAAACTAAAAAGTGACTGTAAATCAGCTAAAAATCGGCTTCACATAAGCTAATATAATCACTGCAAATAACGCGAACACAGGTATTTCGTTAAATAGCCGATAAAACTTCCCTGAGCGCGTATTTTTATCTTGTTGAAATACGTTAACTAACTTAAAGCAGTAGCCATGGTATATCAGTAGTAAAATCACTAAGGTTAGTTTTATATGAAGCCACTTAGCAGCAGCAAACCAAGCATATCCGTAGATATAAATCAGTATTAAGCCAAGTACTACTGTTAATATTCCAAAAGGTGTTATGAAATAGAGTAAACGTTTTTCCATCCCTTTTAACTGTTGGGAAACTTCGTCAGAATTAGTCTCTGCGTGGTTTACAAACAAGCGAGGTAAATAGAAAATACCTGCAAACCAAGCCACCATAAAAATAACATGAAAGGCTTTAAACCATAATATATTGTTCGCTAAAAATTCATTCATTACTCTGCTTTTCCTTCAAGTACGCATGCTCTTGCTAATATTTGTGTTGGCAATATCCCGATAATTAGTTTGCCATTTACGAGGTATTGTCTAATTTGTTCAAATGTTATCATGCCAATCATGTCATCAATATTATCTTGATAGATATAAACACCACCACAACGATCATGAACAAGCGCTAAGTATGCTTCAGCTAATGTTGCTTGGTGAAATAACGGGGTAAGCTTATGCAATTTAATTTTCTCTGCAACCTGATATTCGACAGTATCCTCTCTAGGAGAAACGCTATCGGCTGGCTGTTTATGTGCTAAAGGTGTTCTTTCATTGAATTCAGCCCAGTGATAACTAACTTGCTCTACAACTTTTTTGTTTTTTATTACTTTTTTAACGGTTTTATTAACGACAGGTGTTTTACTATCACTTGTCATTATGATGCCTGCAATGGTCGATTTAGACGCTTGTTCTAATAGCTCAAATTTTTTAATCATCAAACCTAGTACGCCAATCTTTTGTAATGTTTTTTCTATGGGAGGTTTACGGTATAACAAGCCTTGAACATCAAGTTGCATAGTAAATACTGAGCGGTTGTTAAATAACTGCCCAGAAATAATACTGGCAATAGTGATAACTATCATTGCCGGTAATATTATTTCTAATTGCCCAGAGAGTTCAACCACTGCTAACAATGCAGCAAGGGGAGCATTTAAACTTGCTGCCATAAACCCAGCCATACCCATTAAAATAAAATCATTACCAAGGTGTTCACCAGGAATGATTTGCATAACCAAAGCGCCACCTAATGCCCCTGCAATTGCGCCAATAGCAATAATAGGACCTATTATTCCTCCTGGAATGCCTAAACCTAACGCAAAGGTTGTCATTAAAAATTTAGCTAATAGCAAGCTAAGTAATAAACCAATATGCCAGTTAGCCAGTGAAACATCAATGGCACCGCTACCAACGCCCATAGCGCCAGGAACAAGGTAACCTAAGGTTCCAGTGATCATAGCGGCTAACATAAGCCTTGGCACTATGTGAAGTTTATCACTGTGTTTGATAACGCCAACTAACGTTTTGTTAAAAGCGGCAGCGAGGGTGCCTAGTAAAATACCTAAAATAATTAAGGGAATATAGTGTTGTGGAACAAGTTCGATTTTATGAAAATATTCAAAATTGTGAGAGACATCAAAAACACTACGAGTAACCAAAGAGCCAACTAAAGATGCCAACATCACCGGAATAAAAATATGAATTTTATACTCCCGCATAATCACTTCCATCACAAAAAGTACCGCGGCAATAGGGGTGTTAAACGTTGCTGCAATGCCAGCAGCAATACCACATGCACATAAGGTACGAATACTGTTGTAGGGTAACTTCAATAAACTGCCAACATAGCTAGCAGCAGCAGCGCCTAAATGTACCGCCGGCCCTTCTCGTCCCACCGAAAAACCTGACGCAAGCGCTACCGCACTACCAAAAAATTGGTTGAACGTATTTTTAAAAGGAATAACGCCATGAGCAACCTTTAGTCGATGAAGTACAAAGGGAATGCCTGTTCTTAAGTATTTATAACCAGTAAGCCAAGCAAATAATAAAATGATTAGCGAACCTATAATAGGTAAATCAAAACGACTTACGCCGTCTAAGGTGATATAGTTGTCGCGTTTAATTAAATAGAGTTGTTGAATTTGTTCAATGGTAAGCGTAAATAAAACCACTAATAATGCTGATGCAAAGCCACCAACAATGGCAAGTAAACAAATTTGCCATGAAGTTTTAGGTAACGCTAAATGTTCTCTTATTGTGCTAATATAGCTCATTATCAGTGACTAGGTTTATTGTATGAATTTAATTTTTATTATTATTTACAAGGTTATTGTACGTCACAAATGAATTGGTTAGCAAAAATAAATCTTACCGTAGTAACTGAGCGTTTAGGCCCTTTTAAATCAGCGCTTTTCTTACTCACGTTAATTGTCCTTTGTTTATTTATAGGTTATAGACTGGGTAATTTCTATCATAATTTTCAATCGACTACATTAGCACAACAAAAAGTTCGTCTTGAACAATTATATCAACAACAATCGAGTCAAGTTGAACGTATTCATACCTTAGAGGTTGAGCTAGCAGTAGAACAATTAGCTAGCCAGAATGCGCAAGCAATGTTGAAAAAAATGTCTGTTGAGCATTATCAGGTAAAAAAAGAACTGGCTTTTTATGAAAAAGTGATGGCGCCAGAGAAAGAAGCTGACGGTTTAGTTATTGATAATATTAAAATCACAGCGAGTCAAAGTCCTAATTATTACCACTTTCAAGTTATTTTAGTGCAGCAACAATTAAAGAAAAGCTATGCCAAAGGTTATGTTGATTTAGTTGTAATAGGGAGTTTGGCAAATAAGCCAAGCCAATTAAAACTTTCTGATATTTCAACTGTTACCAGAAAAGAGTTGTCATTTAGCTTTAAGTATTTTCAGGTAATAGAAGGTACTTTCACTTTACCTGAAAAATTTGTTCCTGAAAAAATGCATATATCTGCCGTATTAACGAAAACTAAATGGCAAAAATATCAAGAGCTTAATGAAACACAACCTTGGAACATTGAATAATAAAACAATAATACTTGACTAAATTAGTCAGGCTTAAGATAATATCAATTCTATAAAAAAATTATTCTCGGTTAATTGAAACGTTAATTGAGAAAACAACTTAATAGACTGAGTGTTATTACCTCGATTTTACAGTTTTCCCCTTTTACAATATAAAGTAGAGTTCCATGTCTGACCCGATCTCAAATCCAGAATTACCCATTAAATTTACCGATTCAGCGGCCAAAAAAGTATTGTCTTTAATCACCGAAGAAGAAAACCCAGAGTTAAAACTTAGAGTTTATGTTACAGGCGGTGGTTGTTCTGGTTTTCAGTATGGTTTTACGTTTGATGAAAAAATAAATGCAGGTGATATGACCATAGAGAAACAAGGTGTCACTATGGTAATTGACCCTATGAGCTTACAATACTTAGTTGACGGTGAAGTTGACTATCTTGAAAGTTTAGAAGGAAGTCGCTTTGTTGTTAATAACCCCAATGCAACAACGACATGCGGTTGTGGTTCTTCGTTTTCTATGTAATTAGTTAAGCGCTTGATCTCATTTTAATCAACTAGCTACTACCCTTAACTCTGTTAAATAGTTATCCTTTTTTTATGCTATATCAGTATTTACCTGTGAATTTTCAATAACATTGACTAATTCACATTGTAATTTTTTTGTTGGTAGGCAAGAAAAACTAACCTTCCATCAATAGCATTTCAATAATCGTATTCATATCAAGATCAAACTCTTCTGCTCTTACGCCTTTGACAATATAGTCTTCACTTTCAGCTAAATTAATATCTTGAGTATTAAGGTATTCATTTAGTTTTACGCTATAAAAAGAGCGAACTTTAGGGTTTGTAGGATCTCCCTCATTACGTTGCTCAACAACAGCAAGTTTTTTCGATTCAAGTTGCACCAGTGACCCAATGGGGAATACCCCAATACATTGAATAAATTGATCAACTAACTTTGCATCAAGATGATTGCTTTTAGCGAGTTCTCGTAAAATTGAAAAAGCTTTGGTGTGGGGGAAGCCATCTTTATAACAACGGTTTGCAGTTAACGCATCAAAAATATCGCAAATAGCAATCATGCGACCATATTTGTGAATATCTTTGCCTTCAACTTGAAAAGGGTAACCTTCACCATTTAATTTTTCGTGGTGCAATGCCGCAACTTCTAAACTGAGTTTGCTAATGCCGGGCGTTTTTTTTATGATATCAATAGAATGGTTTGCATGAGTTTTCATTATAGTAAACTCTTCGTCGGTGAGTTTACCGGGTTTATTTAGAATTTCATCAGGTACTTTAATCTTGCCTATATCATGTAAAAAAGCACCAATGCTCAGATGGTGTACAGCTTTTTTACTCATTTTTAGGTGGTAAGCAAAAATAGTAATATACACAGATACCGCGACAGAATGTTCTAATAAATACTCATCTTTTTCACGAATATTGACCATACAGGCTAAAGAATCTGGGCTATTGAAAATAGCGTCCACCGCTTTATTTGTAACTTCAATAACAGGCTTTAAATCAACAGTCGCGCCACTTAGTGCTTTTGAGAAAAGATCTTTTTGAATATTTTTAGACTCGTTAAATATTTCTTTTGCCTGTTTTACTTCTGCGGCAATCTCAGTTCTACTCTTGATTTTTCTCGCTTGAACAAGGGTTTTACTACCATCAATAAATACAGAAATAACACCTTTGTTTTCAAGATTACTAATGACTTTGTTGCTTTTAATATGACCTGGAGCGCTTAATGAAAAAGTTCCATTTTGCTTGGCAATTTCAGTAACGAAATGACCTACATTTAATTCGGTAAGTTGTTTTTCTACAATCATTTAGTTTAAGGCCAGTTAACTACAAATTAACTACAAATTAACTACAATAAAAGTTAGTATATTAGTGCTTGTTTGATAGTAGCTAGTTTTTAACTATTAAACAATTATATATTTGTACAAATCTTAATGAAACAACTGTAAATGTTGGTCCTTTAATTGCATTATTTTATTAAACTATTTATCAATCTTTTCATATACCACAAGAATATATTAGACCGTAGTTATTTAGTTTTACTGCCTACTGTCGATATAATAGATAGAAGCTATTTTTATGTTTGGAATTTACATGCGTTTATTACTATTGGTTTTTATTTGCTTTATACCGTCAGTAACGGGGCAAAACTTAACAGCTGTACAAATTTACACTGATGATCAATTACTTAACTTAATTAAAGAAAACAAACATTTAAGTCAAGTTGTGTTGGATGAATGTCAATTAGTTCAAGACATTGAAGCCAGAGCGATTAAATCAGAAATGCCATCTTACCAATTTTTATGGGGCGATATGCTAGCCTATGGTATATGCGTTAAAAAAGATATTGAGTTAGGTTTGCATTATATGCGTTTAGCTGCAGATCAAGGGTTGGTTGAAGGTCTTGAACAAATGGGGCGTTATTACCATGTAGGTAAGTTTATGCAGGTAGACATGGATAAAGCCATTCTTTTTCTAAAAGCTGCCGCTTCTATGAATAATCTTGCCGCTCAAATGCGTTTAGCAACTATTTATCAACAAGGCTATGGTAGTCCATTAGATTATCCAGAGCTTTACTCTCAACTTCACCATGCCATTACCGATGATAAAGCCATTCATAATAAAATTAGTAAATTGAAAAACCAATTAGCAATGAAAATGCCAGAACATGTGGTGGCTGCGGCTAAAAAATCTGATTATACAAATTAATTTTCACTACTTAAGTTTGTGATATACTCGTTTTAAGTAAATTCTTATTACCAATTCATTACAAGTAGCCCATCACTGTGACCTTAAACGATCCCCACGCCAAACGCGAAGCTAAAAAATACGAAAAGCCAGTAGCTTCACGAGAGCTATTATTATCACTCATTGAGAAATGCTCACCGCCGCCTACCTTTAATACTTTAGTTAAAACGTTAAAGTATGAAGAAGATCATTTGCTTGTTGGGCTAAAGCGCCGTTTACGTGCAATGGAAAATAGCGGTCAGTTAGTTTTCAACAAGTTTAAGCAATACGCTATACCTGAAAAAAATAGTTTGTTAACAGGCACAGTGCTTGGCCATCGAGATGGTTTTGGTTTTTTCTCGCCTGACGATTCTTCAGTTAAAGATAAGCGCGGTAAAGATTTTTATATTTCTTCTCATGAAATGCAGCGTGTATTTCATGGTGATATTGTGCAAGCCATATTAGTAGACCGTACAGATAGAAAAGGCCGGAAAGAAGTTAAAATTCTTGACGTGATTGAGCCAAGAAAAGCGCCTATTGTTGGCCGCTTTTATGTTGATCATCATGTTTGCTCTATTGTTCCAGAAGATACCAAGATAAAACAAGAAATATTAATTGACCCTAAGGCAAAACTTGGTGCTCGTCATGGACAAATGGTGGTCGTTAATTTGGTGCAAAGACCAACGAAACGCTCTCATGCTATTGGCGAAGTGATTGAAGTGTTAGGTGACCATATGGCGCCGGGCATGGAAATAGAAATCGCCTTACGTGCCCATGATTTACCTCATGAATTCTCTCATACTGTACAAGCAGAAGTTGCTGGTATTGCTGATGAAGTGGAAGAATCAGCAAAATTGCCTCGTAAAGATTTGCGAGATTTGCCACTAGTAACTATTGACGGTGAAGATGCTCGAGATTTTGATGACGCGGTTTATTGTCAAAAAGAGCAATCAGGCGGTTGGCGTTTATGGGTCGCTATTGCGGATGTTAGTTATTACGTTCGACATGGTACAGCGTTAGATGACGAAGCTATTTCTCGTGGTAATTCAGTCTATTTTCCTAGCCAAGTTATTCCTATGCTACCGGAAAAGCTCTCAAACGGTTTATGTTCACTAAAACCAGATGTTGACAGGCTTTGTATGGTTTGTGAAATGACAGTAAGTAGCACAGGTGAATTATCAAGCAGTAAATTCTACCCTGCTGTAATGCGTTCTCACGCCCGTTTTACTTACAGCAAAGTGGCAGCAATACTTGATGCTAAAGATAGTAAAGCCAATGAAGAAAGTGAAACAAGCAAAGAAGGGCAAGTACTTAGAGAAGCATACTCAGCGCTTGTTCCTGATTTAGAAAACCTAAAAGACATGTACTTAGTGTTAAGTGATGCTCGCAATAAGCGTGGTGCTATTGCTTTTGAAACAGAAGAATCTATTTTTATCTTCAACGAAGATAAAAAAATTGAAAAAATTGTACCGCTTATTCGCAATGATGCCCATAAAATCATTGAAGAATGTATGATTTTGGCTAACGTTGCTACAGCACAGTTTATTGAAAAGCATAACAAGCCGGGATTATTTCGTGTACACGACAAGCCGAGCGAAGATAAATATAATAACTTTGTAACATATTTGGCTGAATTGGGTATTCCTCTGCCAAACAGGGAAGAGCCTGAGCCGAGAGATTACTGCGATATTTTAGCAAAAATAGCGGGTAGACCCGATCAAGAGTTGATCCAAACTATGTTATTACGCTCAATGCGACAGGCAGTATATCAAAGTGACAACTTAGGGCATTTTGGTCTTGCGCTTGAATCTTATAGTCATTTTACTTCACCTATCAGGCGTTACCCAGATTTAGTGGTGCACCGCGTAATCAAAGCGATCTTACTGCAAGATGCGCAAAACCAAATAAAAAATGAAGCCAATGTTGGCGCTTATGACTATAAACTTGAAGAAGTTATCGAGCTAGGTGAACATTGCTCTATGACTGAACGCAGAGCTGATGAAGCAACCAGAGATGTGAGTGATTGGTTAAAATGTGAGTTTATGCAAGATCATGTTGGCGATAGCTTCACAGGGGTTATTAGCACAGTCACAAATTTTGGCCTATTTGTTCGTTTACACGATTTACATATTGAAGGTTTAGTGCATATCACCTCGCTGGGTCGTGATTATTATCATTATGATGATGTACGCATGTGCTTAACGGGTGAAAATACGGGCGTTAAATATAGAGTTGGCGATGTAGTAACGGTGCAAGTTGCTGCAGTAAACTTAGATGAAAAGAAAATTGATCTTGCGATGCAAGGGCAAGATGCTGACGACAAGCCACAAACAGACAGTAAAAAACCTAGAAAGATAGTGAAGGATAAAAATAAAAGCACAACAGAGCAGCCAAAAAAAGAAAAAATCAAAACGAAAAAACGTAGTGAACGTAAAAAGCGTCCCGGCAAGAATGCTCGGCAAAAAGAAACGAAATAGTAAGGTTTGTAAGTCGTAACTTAGGTAATACGAACGTAAGTTATTAGCCAATGCAGAACGGTAGGACGCATATGATCCTACAGTGATAAAGGTATATGAAAATGGCAAAAATTGAAGAATTAGCATTTGGTATTCATGCAGTTAACGCTTTATTAGAAAGTGCGCCAGAACGCTTTATTGAAATGTGGTTATTAAAAGGGCGTGATGACGAACGTTTATTACCGATTATTAACTTAGCACGTAAATATGGTATTCCGGCTCAAATGGTACAAAGGCGAGTGCTTGACGATAAAAGCGAGGGTGAGCAACATCAAGGTGTTGTTGCGCGCGTAAAACCGGGTAAAGTGCTGACAGAAAATGATTTAGACGATATTATTAATGCCGCTGAAAAAAAGGATATACCACCCTTTTTACTTATTTTAGATGGTGTTACCGATCCTCATAATTTAGGGGCTTGTTTGCGAAATGCCGATGCTGCCGGTGTACAAGCGATTATTGTGCCTAAAGATAATGCAGCTAAAGTTACCGCAACGGTACGTAAAGTTGCCGTGGGCGCAGCAGAGTCTGTGCCTTTAGTGCAAGTGACTAATCTTGCCCGTACCATGAAGCATCTTCAAGAAATGGGTGTGTGGATTGTTGGCACGGCTGGCGAGACTGATACTTGCCTTTATGATGTTAAGTTATCTGGCCCTATGGCGCTTGTGATGGGAGCCGAAGGTAAAGGTATGCGCCGATTAACGCGTGAAAATTGCGACCAATTAGTAAAACTACCCATGGCCGGTAGTGTATCGAGCTTAAATGTTTCGGTAGCTACGGGTATTTGTTTGTTTGAAATGGTTAGGCAGCGTTTGACCTAAAACGGCTTTACAGTATAATTTCACATAAAGCTCAGTTCAAGCCCAGATCTACTTTATACCAAACTTTAATCTAATGGAATAATTCCAAGGACGACCCCATGAAAAAACTCTTTATCATTGTTTTATTGCTTATTACGGCAGGTTTAATTGCGCCAAAATTTATTGGTAGTGTTGTTGAAACAGAACATCAATTAGTGATTGATAAGCTAAATTCGAACCCTGCCATTACCATTAATTCATCTACTTTTACTGCTAATTGGTTTGGCGGCACAGCCATCACTGAAATGACCATTCTTTTACAAGACGATGGGATTGAAGACATTACACTTATTGTTGAAGAAAATTTGTCCTTTGGTCCGGTAATATTTACGGATGAAGGTTTAGAATTTGCCTTAAGTTATTCACAAGCAGATATTAACTTTAAAGACTTAGTGCTCGATGAAGAGATTGAAACGTTTATTAATAATAAAATTCATTTAAGTGGCTTGTTAACTTTTTCTAAGAACATAGTCTCTAACATTGTCATTGATGAAGTATCCAAAGAAATAGACGGTAATAAAATTGCTTCTACAAAAGCGGTTGGAAATTTCACTTTAGAAGATAACAATAAAATTTATGGTGATTTCAATTGGGCAGGATTAACAATAACAACTAGCGATGAAGGCTTTACACTTGGAAAGGTTCAGTTTTCAGTAGATCAAACCCTTATTGCTGGTGACTATTACCAAGGTAATGCCATTTCAACAGGTGATTTTGATTTTTCAATTGCCTCTGCAGCAGCAAAAGACGCTACCAGTAATACGGTCTTTACACTTGATAAACTGTTGATTAAAGCAGTGGCAGCGGTTAGCAATGATTTGATGACAATTACAATGAAATATAGCGCTGATAAAGTAGAATCAGCGGGTCAAAAATTAGAAAATGCCAATTTAGACGTTGTATTTACTGGTTTGAACATTAACGTAATGGAAGAAGTTAACACCTTAATGACCAAATTATCAGCTGATGGTGAAGCAATGTTTAGCCCAGAAAACATGCAAAAAATATCAGCATTAACCGCTAAGTTATTAGTTGATAACCCTGTGGTTGAAATTAAAGACTTTAGTGTTCAAACCCCAGAAGGAAAAATTGAATCTTCAATGCAAGTCAGTGTTGATAAAAAGTTGTTCGATACAACAAATATTATGTCAATTATGGCTGCAGTAAAAGCTAATGCTAATGGTAAGGCGCCAATGTCGTTCTTTGCTAAACTTGGTTTAGCACCTATGGTTGAACTGTATGTAAAACAAGGTTTTATTATTCAAAAAGAAAACGAGCTCAGTGTTAACCTTAACTATATTCAAGGAAAATTAGAAGTTAACGGCAATATTATTGCTTTATAACTTTTGAAATGACAAGTTTTTAGCAAGCAATTAAAATAAGTTGGTTTTTTGTTGCTTGCTTTTTCTACTTTCTTTCCCTACACTACGCCTCCTTAATTCAGCCTGAACTTTTGTTCCTTGCCTCAACTGGTGCTTGGCTGAGCCAGACATGAGGCTACAACCGTAAGGAGCTCGTAATGCGTCATTACGAAATCGTATTTATGGTTCACCCTGATCAGAGTGAACAAGTGTCTGGTATGATCCAGCGCTACACAGACTTGATCGATGCTGCTGAAGGCAAAATCCACCGTCTAGAAGACTGGGGTCGTCGTCAATTAGCATATCCAATCAATAAATTACACAAAGCACATTATGTTCTTATGAACATTGAAGTGCCACAGTCAGTTATTGATGAACTTGAAACTGCTTTCCGTTATAACGATGTTGTTATTCGTAACATGATTATGCGCACTAAAGACGCGGTAACTGAAGCATCGGCAATGGCTGCTGCTAAAGAAGAGCGTCGCGAAGTTAAGAAAGATTTTACTGCTGCGCCAGTTGAAGCTACTGAAACAACTGAAGTTTCTACTGAAGAAAAATCAGAAGAAAAGTCAGAAGAAGCTGCTAGCGAAGAATAAGTAAACTGTGATGCTCTTGCAAGACTCTTTTAAAGAAAATAGCCTTGTGTTGACAGGCTCTGTGGTGAAAACGCCAAAGCAGTCAACAAGCCCAGCTGGTATTGTTCATAGTCAGTTTTCAATAGACCACAAGTCTATACAAAATGAAGCAGGCATGAGTCGACAAGCATTTGTCAGAATACAAGTTGTGGTTACAGGTGAATTATCACACTTAACGCGTAAATTAGTTGTTGGACAAAATGTAAAAGTGACTGGTTTTATTAACCGTCATGAATCAAGAAATGGTAACCCATTACTTGTATTGCATGCCCAACATATAGAAATGATTAATTAGTGTTTTATTTCTCTTAAGGTATAAGCCTTAACGTATAAATAAAACCGAATTCGGAGAATATTATGTCTCGTTTTTTTAGACGTCGTAAGTTTTGTCGCTTCACAGCGGAAGGCGCAACATCTGTTGATTATAAAGATATTGCAACCTTAAAAAATTATATCACTGAAAGTGGTAAAATTGTTCCTAGCCGTATCACTGGTACTGCTGCTAAATACCAACGTCAATTAACTCGTGCTATCAAACGTGCTCGTTACTTGGCATTGTTACCATACACCGACTTACACAAGTAAGCTAATAAGGGGTTTATTATGGAAGTAATTCTTCTAGACAAAATCGCCAAATTAGGCGGCCTTGGTGACAAGGTATCTGTTAAATCAGGTTATGCACGTAACTACTTATTACCTCAAGGTAAAGCAGTATTTGCATCAGCAGCTAACGTTGAGCACTTTGAAGCACGTCGTGCTGAATTAGAAACTCAGTTAGCTGGCGTTTTAGCCACTGCAGAAGCTCGTGCAGCTAAAATTGTTGAATTGGCTGAAGTTACTATCGCATCTAAAGCAGGTGAAGAAGGTAAATTATTTGGTTCAATTGGTACGCGTGATATCGCTGATGCGATTACAGAAGCTGGCGTAGAAATAACGAAAGCTGAAGTACGTTTACCATTAGGTGCACTTCGTGAAACGGGCGAATTTGAAATCGCTATTCACTTACACCATGATGTTGATACTAGCGTCAAGGTGATTGTTATCGCTCAAGCTTAATTACTTAAGTTAGTGTTTGTTGGGATTTATTTCAACAAACACTGCATATAAAATACCGCATTATCTTTGATAGTGCGGTATTTTTTTTGCCTATTTTTCTCACGTGTTTTTTTCACGGAACTCCGTATCTTTAATTAATATAATTGGCATTATGTTTTGTGTACAATGAGTGCTTCTTAGTTTTTAAGGTACAAGAATATTAGCAGCATGGCCGGACGTATCCCTCGACAATTTATTGATGACTTATTAGCGCGTGCTGATATTGTTGACTTAATAGATGGCCGTGTACCATTAAAAAAAGCAGGCAAAAATTACCAGGCCTGCTGTCCTTTTCATAATGAAAAGTCTCCCTCTTTTACTGTCAGTCAAGACAAACAGTTTTATCACTGCTTTGGCTGCGGTGAGCACGGTAATGCTATTTCATTCTTAATGGAATTCGATCGTTTAGATTTTGTTGATGCCATTGAAGAGCTGGCAAGTTATTGTGGCGTAGAAGTTGTGCGTGAAGAAAATAATGCTAGCCCAGCGGTGCAACGTCAACAGCAACAAGTTTATCAACAAAAACAAGATGACTACGAATTGATGGCTCAAGTGAGTCGTTTTTATCAGCAACAATTAAAAACGGCTACCGATAAAGAAACTGCCATTAGTTATTTAAAGGGCAGGGGCTTAAGTGGTGAAGTGGTTAAGCGCTTTGGTATTGGTTATATCAGTGATGCTTGGGACGGCATGATGAAAGTGTTCTCCTATCAAGGTAAAGCCAATCAACAGCTAGTTGATTTAGGTATGGCCATAGAAGGTGATAAAAATCGCCCATACGACCGGTTTCGCGGCCGTATTATGTTTCCTATTCGAGATAAGCGCGGTCGGGTTATTGGTTTTGGTGGTCGAGTATTAGGCGATCAAAAACCCAAATATTTAAATTCACCAGAAACGCGTGTTTATCATAAAGGACAAGAGTTATACGGTTTATATGAAGCCAAACAAGCCAATAAAACGCTTGAACGTTTAGTGGTTGTTGAAGGCTATATGGACGTAGTAGCGTTAGCACAACATGGCGTAGACTATGCGGTAGCGTCATTAGGCACGTCAACAACCTCAGAACAGTTACAAACATTATTTCGCACCGTAAAAGAAGTTATTTGCTGTTACGATGGCGACAGAGCCGGGCGTGATGCAGCATGGCGAGCGATGGAAAACGCGTTACCACTTATTCGTGATGGCTTTTCATTGAAATTTGTTTTCCTGCCCGACGGTGAAGACCCTGACTCGTTAATTCGTGAAAAAGGCCAACAAGTGTTTGAAAAAATACTAAATGAAGCGATGCCTTTGTCTCAATTTTTGTTTGATAAGTTTTTAGAAGATAACCCTGTTAAAAGTATGGAAGAAAAAGTAGCTTTAATAGACAAACTTCAACCTTATATTTTTAAATTGCCAGATAGTATATTAAAAAATACAATCATCGAAGAAATGGCTGCACATTTTGGTGTGACTAGTGAAAAGCGATTGTTAGAATTACAGAAGCGAAATGCTAATCCAATAAAGAAAATAGCACGTAAAAGCACAAAAATAACGCCAGTTAGATTAGCCATTGCATTACTGCTAGAACACCCCCATATAGTAACAGAGTTAGGTGATATTTCAGTATTAGCACCGTTGAAAGTTCCGGGTGTTGATTTACTTACCCAGTTACTGCAACTGTGCCAACAAAATCCCGAGATAAAAACTGCACAATTATTAGAATATTTTCGTGATACTGAACAGGGTAAGCAGCTAGCAAAATTAATGTGCTGGCAACATCATGTTACCGCTGATGCGGCGGCAGATGTTTTTCTTGATAGCATTGAAAAACTCCTTAATGATTTTGTTGAAAAGCGTACTGAATTTTTACTACAAAAAGCGCGACTTAAGCAAATAACACCGCAAGAAAGGCAAGAACTACAAGCAATACTTAATGCTTAGTCACCCATTATCAGTATTAGTGACTATACTAAAGTAAAATAAAGTCGTTAGTTTTAAGAAAAGTAGAGATTTGATACATAAATTCAATGGTGGAAAAAGTGCAAAAAACTCGCTATAATTTCCCGCTTTAATTATTTGTGTAATTTTTACTACCCCATTTTTACAATATCGTTTTTAAAAACCATATATACCAGACATAGGTGGACACTCGTCAATGCAAAAAGCCCCTCAATCTAGATTGAAAGATTTAATAACCAAAGGTAAAGAACAAGGTTATTTAACGTTTGCGCAAGTTAACGATCATCTTCCTCAAGATATTATCGACTCAGATCAAGTTGAAGATATTGTTAGTATGATCAATGATATGGGTATTCAAGTTTTTGAAAATGCCCCTGATGCCGACACGCTAATGATGAGCGAAGCTAATACCGATGAAGATGCTGCCGAAGCTGCAGCACAGGCATTAGCTACGGTAGAAAGCGAAATTGGCAGAACAACTGACCCTGTGCGTATGTATATGCGAGAAATGGGAACAGTAGAGTTACTTACGCGTAAAGGTGAAATTGTAATCGCCAAGCGTATCGAAGAAGGTATTAAAGAAGTACAACGTAGTGTTTCTGAATACCCACCGGCAATCAATTTTTTATTAGATATGTGGGATAACTTCGAAGCTGAAGAAGTACGCTTAACAGACATTATTGTTGGCTTTTTAGATCCCGATGCCGAAGATGAAGAAGTTGCCGCAGCCGCTACACATGTTGGCTCTGAGTTATCAAAAGAAGAACTTGATGATGAAGACAAAGGGGATAGCGATGATGAAGACGAAGAAGAAGAAGATACGGGACCTGATCCTGAATTAGCCCGTGAAAAATTTACCGCGTTGCGCGATGCTTACGAAAATGCCAATAAAATAATTAAGAAAAAAGGTCGTGGTCATAAAGACGCACAAGAAGCCATTGACGCTGTTGCTGAAGTATTTAAAGAATTTCGTTTAATCCCTAAATTGTTTGATAAGCTTGTGAAAAACATGCGTAGCATGATGGATAGATTACGCGTGCAAGAACGCTTGATCATGAAGCACTGTGTAATGGGCGCAGGTATGCCTAAAACCACTTTCATTAAAATTTTCCCTGGTAATGAAACCTCAAAAAATTGGTTTGAAGCAGAAAAAGCAGCAGGCCATAGCTACTCAGCCAAACTTGCTGATATAGAGCATGATGTAGAGCGTTGTATCTACAAATTGAACCAAATTGAAGAAGAAACACATTTAAATATTCATGGCATTAAAGACATTAACCGTCGTATGTCTATCGGTGAAGCAAAAGCGCGCCGTGCGAAAAAAGAGATGGTTGAAGCCAACTTACGTTTGGTTATCTCAATAGCTAAAAAATACACAAACCGTGGCTTACAATTCTTAGATCTCATTCAAGAAGGTAATATCGGTTTGATGAAAGCGGTTGATAAGTTTGAATACCGTCGTGGTTATAAGTTCTCAACTTATGCAACGTGGTGGATCCGCCAAGCCATTACTCGTTCAATTGCTGACCAAGCGCGTACTATTCGTATTCCAGTACACATGATTGAAACTATCAATAAATTGAACCGTGTTTCTCGTCAAATGTTACAAGAAATGGGACGTGAGCCAACACCTGAAGAATTAGCTGAACGCATGATTATGCCAGAAGATAAAATTCGTAAGGTATTGAAAATTGCTAAAGAGCCAATTTCAATGGAAACGCCTATTGGTGATGATGAAGATTCACACTTAGGTGACTTTATTGAAGATGGTAGCGGTGAATTACCTGTTGATTCTGCGACCTCTGAAAACCTTAAAGGCGCTACGCATGAAGTGCTTGCAGGCTTGACAGCGCGTGAAGCAAAAGTGCTTAGAATGCGTTTTGGTATCGATATGAATACTGATCACACCTTAGAAGAGGTTGGTAAGCAGTTTGATGTAACACGTGAGCGTATTCGTCAAATTGAAGCGAAAGCGCTGCGTAAGTTACGTCACCCATCTCGCTCAGAACAATTAAAAAGCTTCTTAGATGGTGAGTAAACAACTTAAAATAAAAGTAAGTTTAAAATAAGATGAAAAAAGAGTAAGTTGGCTTAGCTAGCATGCTCTTTTTTTTGTTCTTAATTTGGCTATCATGTTTCTTTTTCAACTCAGATAGCTAAATTTTTTGTAATGAAGAAACTTGTGCCATTTCAATATCAAGTGATTTATGGATTTAAAGTGAAGTGAAGGGTGGGGTAACTTTTATTTTTTAACCTCTTGACTGATCAAATTAATATACTAATAACTCAAAACAGTCACCGTTTTGTTTATTAATACAACAATCAAGCCTATTTTATTTGTTTTTTTATATTCAAGTGGTGACAATAAAATAAAAAATGCTTATACTGCTCGCGCTTAATTAAGCTTGTTTACCTTAAGTAACCTAATTAAGTATATACACTTCTATGTATATGGCCCCTTAGCTCAGTTGGTTAGAGCATCCGACTCATAATCGGCAGGTCCCCTGTTCAAGTCAGGGAGGGGCCACCATTTCTAGCAAGCCTTACAGTGTAATTACCCACCAACATAAAGCCTTTAAAATATTTCTTTGTAGCAAATTTGTAGCTTGAAATTATAAAATATTGCCTCTATTATTTTTAATAGATATTTTGAATTTGTATTATTGCTACTTAAAAATTACGAAGTGATTTAGGAAAGGGAAATATAATGAGCGATTATACAGTTCGATGATAGCTCAAAGTGCCCTAAAATATATTAACCAATACTTCACTATGCATATATAAATATCTCAACCTGCTGAGGTATTGACGTAATAAGGCTATAGGAAGTATTAGTTTTCTAATCTATTAATGATTAAATTCAATTCCATTGATTACTGAATTAAAGTCATTTGATTGTATTCGACCAAAGAAGTCGGTCTTATAACCCGTATCAAGAACAAACATAAAATCTTCAAAGTTATAAATTTCAGGTTCATCATTTATGTCCATAAGGTTCTTCCTAATCGACTCAGTTTTAAATATTAGGCATGTATATTGATAGTCTGGGTCTATTACTCTTGTCTTCCCATTGGGGTGCGCGCGTTGTAGATGTTGACCACTCGTCAATGCTATAAGGTTTTCAATATAATCAGAAATCTCTCTGAATTCGTTTTGCGGAAAAATATGGTGCATGTGTGTTGCTATTTCACCAATGGAAAATTTATCTAGCACTTCAGATTTTTTATCATTATATTTGTCATTAAATTTTCTTAAATTTTTAGAAGCTCTTGAAACTTTATATTTGTACATAGGCGGGACAAGGTCAACAGAAGCAAAGTCGCCCCTAGCAACATTCTTATCTTTTCCGGCTATAATATCTCTCCAATTTGCCTGATTATATGCAATTTTATCAATAGTAATTGTGGAAGGTGAAATACTTCCTCTGATAGTGCCTTTTTTATTCCACCGACAGGCTAGTGGATTAACAACTTTAATAAATATTCTGTTTGCCTCTCTCTCTGTATTTATTGGTGTGTTATCAATACAAAATTTAGAGAATTTAGCTTTAAGAATATCGTAATATGTTTTATTTTGCTCATCAAAAAAAGATTCAAAACTATCAAACAAACCACTATCTTTAAGTGTTTTCTCAATATAAAGACACAAAAAATCAAATGAGTTTCTTTCTCGAATAGCAATATATTCAAGAATGTCGATATTAGATACTTTAAACTCTATAGTACTACCTTTTTTGTTTTCTTCTAAAACACCTGATGCGGCAAGAAGTTTCATTTGCATTCTAAAGAATTTATTATATTCATCCAGTGTTGTACCAATTAATGGGTCAGGTTTCCCATACCATAATTGTACGTTCTTCACTGCATAATCAGACCTCCAAATCTGCGGAGAAGTGAAAGGCTTATTACCCTCATCTCTAATATACTCAACAATACAATCAGCTACAAAACACAGATTGTCGTAAGCACACTTCTGATCTATCCACCGACCATTCTTACTAATACGTATGTCATAGTTTTTTGCATTAATAAATTTAGCTAATAAGTTGGGTGTCATTTTTTAATTTTCCATAGAAGAACACACTGGATTTATCTACATTAATCGATTGAGTTGATAAATTGCGTGCGATTTTATAGAAAGCTCTGTATTCATCAGTCGAAAAGTAGGATATTTGCTCTGGCGTTAGTTTGAGAGGTTGATTCGGAATTAAAACTGCGGTTGAACCATCAGCGATGACACCTTTAATATTCTCCATAACTCGCGGGTTGTAAGTCATGTTTGGCGTTAAATACACTGATGTATCATTCACATACTTGTAAACAGCTAATGTTTTAGCTTTTTGTTCTGATATATGTAGATCATAGCCATCCATATTTGTTGCTCCAGCACCTTCATCATTGATGTTTCTTGCTTTAACGACCCACAAAGAATCAGGTGTAGGCTTTGTACTGGTAATTGATTTAGTAATCTGTCGATCTCTAAATACGTTGAATACGTTGAATTCAAGTTTGTTAGCAACTAAGTCGAACGGTTCGTCTCTATAAATTATAAAGTAGGGAAATTTACGATCAGTAATATACGCCTGATCTTGCTCGTAGATATTATTATACTTCATGTTATAAACTAGTGTATTTTTAGGCTTTTGCTTTGGATACACAATAAGACTAATAGTTTCTATTGAAACACCAGTGAAACCATAGCGCCCAAAGTCAATGATTGTATCAATCTTTATTTTTCCTAATATGTCTCTAGTTACATCAAATTCATGGTTGCTTAGAATCGTTTTATTTAATACAAGAGATACGCAATCACTGCACCTAATGCATTTTTCCAAGAACATTACAGAAAGGTTGCTAGTATTCTTATTTATATTCTGATCAATATATTTTGCTTTATCTTTTGGTTTGCCTTTTAATTTCGAGAATGGAGGATTACCAACAACAAGATCATACCTATTAGGAGTTTCCATCAGTAGAAAGTCTTTACAGATAATGTTTACAGTAAAATTATTAGGTATTTCAATTTTTTCAAGAATTAACTTTAGTGTCTCTATACTATCTTCATCGATATCAACAAGATCCAAAGTAACCTGACCAACATTTTCATAACGTTTAATTAAAAAAGGAATGAAATTCCCGGCACCAACAGAGGGCTCAAGGATTCGGATTTCGCTCTTGCTAAAATTTGGTAATTTCCCCATGATTTCATTAACGATAAATTTATTAGTATAAAAAGCTGCGTTTTCCTCTCGTTTTGCATTACATAATTCAGTAATTCTCATTAAAGCAGTGACATCAAGACTGAGGGGATTATTTTTAAGAAAGTGCTTCAGGCTTTGTCTATCTTCTAAATCAAATTGTTTTATTGCTTTATTAATTTCCAATGGCCCGAAACTCTTTTTACTAAGCCCTGCTTTAATTTTCTGTGCGATATTACGCATGAATTCTGTTGGTACTGCTTCTCCCATACAGCGCCGAATATTCAACTCATGTGTCTTGTAAAGTGATTTTTTATCCTCATAAGATAATTGATTCAGTTCAAAAGATTCGATATCTATCCATTTAAAACAGCTTGGAATTGTCATCATCTCCATTAATTCTCGAATGCTATACACTCGGTCCTGTTCAGGGTGAATAGTGTTTTGAGCGGCAAGTTGATCATTTCGGGTATGAATGCATTGCACAAATCGGTCCCAACGTTGCCTTGTATATTTGTCTCTATTTTTGCGAACGTTTTCAATTATTTTTCCATCCACAAGCTTATGGGGTCTTGTTCGAGGATCTGCATTATCAAAAGCACACTCACCCTCTTTCAAATCTTTAATCCAGTCTCGCATTTTAGGGGCATATGTCCTAAAGGCGTGATAGAAATCATCACTACATATTTCGGCCCAATCTAGACGTTTAAAATCATAGATTACATCACGTAGAGTTTTTTCTTTTTTAAATTGAGGGAATAGGTCATAGGGAGTTATATTATTTCTATATGATTTATCTACACCTATCACTAAAGTTCTTGTTCTTGATGAATTTGAACCATAGTTCATCAAGTTAATAATTCGACCACTGATAATGTAATCTTCACCAAGAGACTCTTTAATATAATCACCTATTGGGAGTGTTCTTCCATCACTTGAAGTGCAAAGAGTCTTTTGAAAAGCCATTACATTTTCAAATATGAAGAAGCGTGGCTTTATCTGTTTTACTATTTCTATT
>TARA_R110002167_G_scaffold34573_6_pt1 | contig 130594 bp, 125 predicted proteins | sample TARA_R110002167 | Tara Oceans TARA_R110002167 (sample SAMEA4398238) | marine metagenome | biome: Polar Biome; feature: [MES] marine water layer (ENVO:01000295) within the mesopelagic zone...; material: water (ENVO:00002006), including particulate matter (ENVO:01000060) such... | reverse complement strand
AAAAAAAACCAGCAACACTAGGTCGCTGGCTTTAACACTTTTAATTTTGTATCAATAGCTAATTAAAAGTTATAGGTGGCTTTTAAGTAATAGTAACCGCCATTGTAGTCAAATGGGCCACTTTCATAATAAACACCGCCTAACTCACCAAAAGCACTCTCTTTAATCTTTTGAGCTTTTTGGTCAAACAGGTTGTTAGCACCAGCAGAAAGCGTGATAGAGTCATTCATGAAGTAACTTACTTCAGCATCAAACGTAAAAGCAGAATCAGCCGTTTCAGAGCCCCAATCAGACGTATCATCAGCATGTGTCGCATAATACTCACCAAAGTAGTTAGCACGTACAAACATACTTACATTTTCCCATGATTGAGAAATAGTAAATGTACCACGGTTCTTAGGGATACCGTCTTCTAAACGACGAACTTTACCATCATCAGTGATAAAAACAGTATTGCCCTCATCATCTAATACTGGCAGTCCTGTCATTTGGTCTGTAACTGCACCACGGTTATCAACACTGGTTGTATTCCAAGCCCAAGCCAAACTATATAGTGTATCACCACCCATTAATTCAGCGCTGTAGTTAGCCACGACATCAACACCTTCCGTTGTCGTGTCAAAGTCATTAGCGAAATAAGTTACGCCTGAGATTAACTCTGGGTTTTTAACACCTAAGCCTCGAAGTTCTTCATAATCACTTGCCATCACCATTTGTTGACTTGATTGTGCAATTCGATCCGTTACTTCAATATTGTAGTAATCTACTGTCATGAAGAATTCGCCATTTTGGTAAACAGCACCAACGGCATAACTTACCGACTCTTCAGGTGCTAACTCTTGCGCACCGTAGAAAGAAGACAACGGATCTGTTGCTGGTGCTAAAAACGTCTGAATGAGGTTGCCATTAACAATTGATGTTTGGGTGTTAACTACATTGGCTTGACCAACGGTTGGCGCTCTAAAGCCAGTACTGTGTGAAGCACGCAATGAAAACTCATCAGATAATTCATATTGAGCAGTTAATTTATAGTTAGTGGTTGAACCAAACGAGGTAAAATCTTCATAACGTAAAGCACCACCAAGCAATAACTTATCAGTAACTTGCGATTCAACATCAACATAAGCAGCAGCATTGCGGCGGGAATTTACACCTGCTGATTCAGGGCCGAAGCCTTTAAAACCATGTGAACCAATGTTGAAACCCTGATCTGCATAAGCGCCTGCTTGCCAAGAAGCTGTTTCACCCGCAACAATTTCAAATGTTTCTTCACGCCATTCAAAACCTGTAGCAAAGTTTAAGTCATCATAAAGGCCAATATCAAAAGAGCGGACTAAATCAAAGTTAAAGGTTTTTTCTAACTGAATATACTTACCGGTTTTAAAATCAGTAGGCGTATTTAAACCAAGTGACGGGTTAAGACTGTTAGATAAGTTGAAAGACGATTCGCTTCGACCAACTGAGCCACTCACATCATAATACCAACCAGCTAAAAAGCCCTCTTGAATATCACCACGCGACCCAACGGCTAATGCCGTATCGGTAATATTACCACCAAATTGAGGTGTATAACCGCCTGGCATTATTTGGTTCATTGAGAAACAATTAGGATCGGCTACCATCGCTTGATAATCAGGTGAAGCTAAAACATTACCATCAGAAGCATCTGGGTTTTTTGGAATATTAACAACATCACAAGTACGAGCTAAACCTTGAGATTCACCAACATCACCCACTAACAATGTTTCACCCCCATCTACTGAGAAAACATTACCACGATTATGTGGATTACGATAATAGAAACCACCGATAGCATCACGCTCAGAATAGTTACCAAACATATAGAATTCTTTATCATTCCCTAAATCTAAGCCAACATTACCAAATAAAGTAATATCATCTTTAATTTCAGGGTTACCCCAAATTTGTGCAGGATCTTGAATAAAGGTATTGCCCTCTGCTGCTAAAGCTGCTGCATCAGGGCGTTGTACACTTCGGCTAGTCGCGTCAGCATTTTTATATTGAAAGCTTAAGTTAACAAAACCATCATCAGTTAACGGCATACCAATATTACCATCGATAATTGTTGAATCGCCATCACCTTCGTAATATTGACCCTGTTTAACGGAAAGTGAACCTCCGTCAGAAGCATCATTTAAAACAAAGTTCATTACGCCAGCAATGGCATCAGAGCCATATTGCGCAGCAGCACCATCACGCAAGACTTCAACCTGCTTTAAAGCAACTGAAGGGATAACTGAAATATCAGGACCTTGGGCACCATCATTTACACCTCCCCCTTGAAAGGCGATAACCGATGCGCGGTGACGGCGTTTACCATTTACAAGTACCAAAGTACTGTCTGAGGACAGACCACGCAAGTTTACAGGGCGAATCAAAGTAGCCGCATCACTGATAGGCTGAGCACGAACATTGAATGAAGGAATAGCGCCTTGAAGCATATCAAGCATATCGCTTGAGGCACTTTTGCCTAATTCATCACCACCAATAATATCAATAGGAACAGGAGAGTCAGCAATTGAGCGTGGTGAAGAGCGAGTACCAACAACAGCAATACGCTCTACTTGTTTTTCTTTTTTTGCTAAATCAGCTTCTTCAGCCGCATATGAGGGTACGGTGCCTAACGCTACACTCACAGCTATAGCTAACGTGGTAGCACGAAATTTTGTAGACATGTTATTTCCTTCTAGTATTTTGTTTTTAAACCAATTACCTGCTCTTAAACTTGATAATGAAAGCAAGGTATCGGTTCTTATGTTTTTATAATACAGCGCGTTAAATGTGCTGTCTAATTAGTAATGTGCTTCGTAATCAGTATGAATAATACTAATTACATCTAGTTATAAAGTAGTATTGAAAACTTTACAAGAGGGCTACAAGTTAAGAATGAAAAAATTTAACCACTTTTTCTCCTTTTGTAACTATACATATACGAAAATTGGTTTACGAATAAGCCACCCTCAAGCCCTCATATACCTGAGCTCAACTAACTTAAGGCAAAAACAAACTTTATTTTTATGCGAAATTATTCGTAATAAGAAGCATTACCAATATGTAAAAACAATATATAAACGTTAACATTAGTAACTCACATTATTTTCACAAAAAATGCCTCTAGAAAGTACATAACTATTGACAACAACGAGTACCGCTTTATAATGCAGGTCGCTTGAAGTTAGTTTTATTTTTTTGTACACCATTTCGACGTTATAATTAGTTAGTAGCTCGTCCTGATTTATAAGTAATAGCAACTTTTTTTAGCAAACCCGCTTTTCAACTTGGTACTAACTTGTTACTACACAGTATGTAAAAGCACAATTACTCATAAATTAAATAGGATGACAATTATGTCTACAACTACTGGTACAGTAAAATGGTTTAACGAAGCTAAAGGTTTCGGTTTCATCGAACAAGAAAATGGCCCTGACGTTTTCGCTCACTTCAACGCAATCGTTGGTGACGGTTTCAAAACTTTAGCTGAAGGTCAAAAAGTTGAATTCACAGTTACTGATGGTCAAAAAGGCCCTCAAGCTGAGAACATTGTTGCACTTTAATTTTTTATAATTAAAGTCACAAAAAAAGCGAGTATCGAAAAGATAACTCGCTTTTTTTATATCTTAAATTTAATGTTTTATTTTGTTTTATTAAATGTGCATCTAATAAATGGTTACAGCTGTCGGGCTTAATACAGACAAAATACTTAAACGCTCTAAGTCACAATATTCAACTGCCGTACGTAACATTGCTTCATTGATACCTAATGATGTTAATTGTACCTCATCCACAAGTTCCTTTTGATTCTTTGACTTTAACAATTTTTGATGAACCATAATTCGCTTCGCAATGTAAAGCAATTGAGTTTCGGTAGTTATTAAGCCAAAATCTGCTTCATCTTGATTACGAATAGGCGCCACTATGTTATATGGTAACTGCCACAACTTTAACATCTCAGCGCCACATTCACCAAAAGTAAAACCCAAAACATCACGCTGCATATTCCAAGGTAAACAGCTATTCTCTGCGTGTTGACATGCGATAATTTTATCCGGAGAAATTTGTTTTACGATAAACTCACCCAAATTATGTAATATACCTAAAATAAATAATCGCTCTGCGTTAGGGAGTTGTAGACTACAACCAAAAAATTTAATCAATAAAGCACAATCAACACTTTCTTCCCAAAAATTTTCTAAGTAATCTTGCTCTGCATTAATTGACTTAAATGCCTGCGTTGTAAAATACGCGATAACAAGGTTATATACTTCGGTGATCCCTAGAACTAAAACAGCTTTAGAAATGGTATCGATTTTACCCGGATAGTTAAAAAAAGAGCTATTGGCAAGCTTTAAAATGGTACCGGTAAGTGCAGGATCAATAATAATGACATCGCTAATATCATCTATAGTTGAAGATTCATCATCAATTAATTCTTTAATGCGAATAAATGAATCGGATAAAACAAAAATCTCACCCGCTTGCTCAGCATATTCAGTAGCAGTCATACATAGTCATCCAATTGAGTCATCATCTGATTGAGTCGTCGTCCGATTGAGATAATTAATTATTTAAATAAATTTATAGTTATAAATTTAGCACAATTTAAGAAAAATTCATCAATAAATCAATATTCAACACGTATTTGATAAGATGAAAACTTGCGCATATTAATTACACCTTGTTCAAAAATTAAATATTGCCCTTTTATGCCAAGTAATATACCTGAGACTGTTGGGGTTTTGTCAAAGTTAAAAGAACTGATTTTAGTTAAATATTGGCTAACCGGGTAAGCTATTTCAACTACCTCTTCATTGAGAAGTTGCACCGCATCATCACCAAATTTAAGCGTAATGTCCGCTAGACGCTGCGCTATTTTTGGTATTAATATGTTTGCTTGTGCTTTTAAATCGATAATCTCATTACTCCCTTTAAGCATTGCACGCCAGTTAGTTTTATCGCTGATAAATTCAGCCAATGCAGTTTCAACCAATCCTGATTGTAAGCGAGTGCTCACTTTAAATATGGGTAATGCTTGTGTTGCACCTTGATCAATCCAACGTGTTGGAATTTGCGTGTGGCGTGTAATGCCTACTTTCAAAGCGGAGGTGTTTGATAAATAAACATAATGGTCAACCATACAGTGCTGTTCACCCCATTGTGGCTCTCGACAAGTTCCTAGGTGATGATGACAGGTTTCAGGTTTCATAATGCACATATCGCATTGCGCAAGTTTCGTCATACAAGGATAGCAAAAACCTTGAGAATAACTTTTTTTAGTGCTTTTACCACAATGCTTACAAGCAATTTTACCTTGAAAGAGTAAGGTCAGTTTTTTTCCTATGAGCGGGTTTAGCGCAATACTTTGCTGTTCATTATTGTTATCAATAGCCGCTAAAGGCAGTTGGTATTGAACAATATTATTATTATCAAGTTGCGCAGTTAATTTTTCAACGGCGCCTATTGCTGAAATTGGCATACTTACTCTCTTAAGTTACTGTTTATTGGCTGTTTACTATTGATTAGAGGGACTTAATATTTGGTTTTTTACGGGTCTGCTTTACTGTTTTTTTATTCGCTTTACTCGTTAACCTTCGCTGCACAGAGCCTTTAGTTGGTTTGGTTGGCCGTCGTTTTTTTTGCACCACCATCACAGCGTTAATCAGTTCTTTTAAACGCTTCAAAGCATCTTCTTTGTTCATTTCTTGGGTGCGAAAAGATTGCGCCTTAATGATAATAACACCGTCTTTTGAAATGCGGGTATCTTTACTAGCCAATAATCGTTCTTTATATACTGCTGGTAATGACGAACGCTTTATATCAAAACGCAAATGAATAGCAGTAGCCACTTTATTCACTCGTTGGCCACCATTACCCATCGCACGAATTGCACTTAGCTCAATTTCCCAATCAGCTAAACTAACACTATTTGATATCTCTAACACTTTTCTTTACCATTAACATATCTCAACTTAACTTATCTCAACATAACTTTGATTCAACTCACTTTAATTCAATGACTACTCAAAAAACTTGGTACGTATATTTCTTGCGTTGCAATGACAATAGTCTTTACGCAGGCATCACTACCGACATAAATCGTCGCTTACACCAACATAATCATACCAAGCTTGGTGCTAAGTATACTAGAGCAAAACGCCCTGTAACACTCTCTTTTATTGAAACAGCGTCAGATAAAAGTACGGCGAGTAAAAGAGAATATCAACTTCGAAACCTAACAAAACTACAGAAAGAGCGATTAGTTAGCACTTACCTTGCCCAACTGAGCAGTTCCTAGAGGTCTGCTCAGTTCATATATCAGTTTTTATTTCGATTAATTGATTAATTGCTGTTAGAATGCCTCGTTTTTTAAAATGAAGTGATTCTCTATGCCTACAGAAGTTAACCCTAACGAAACTATGTTTATTGAGCAATATTGCCCTATTAATAGCGAAAAAATCAGCTTTACTCGCCAGCAAGGAAGTGATTTTGCAAAACAGGTGGCTGATGATTTTAACCCACTACATAATGTTGAAGCCAAACGTTTTTGCGTACCTGGAGATTTATTATTTTCAGTGATCATTGCTAAAGCGGGTTTACATAAAGAAATGAGCTTTAATTTTTCTGGTATGGTAAATGATAGCATTGCGCTTACTTTTCCTAGCGAAATCAATGAGCGTTTTGATATAGTAGACGACAACAATAAAACCTATTTAACGGTAGAAGCCAGTGGCGAGAAAACTCACTGCCCGTCATTAATCAATGCATTAACTAAAGCCTATGTAGATTTTTCTGGTCATACTTTCCCTGACATTCTGGTAAAATTAATGACAGAAAATAACGTCATGATTAACCCTGCTCGGCCAATGGTGATGTATCAATGCATGAAAATAAACCTTGAGCGCCTTGATATTAATACACTTTCGCTACAGCTTGCTCAAACAAGTTTATCTATTGAAGCAAAACGGGGTGATGCTTGGTTAGAATTTGATTTAATCAGTGAAGGCGAAGTGGTTGGTCACGGAAAAAAACACATGTTATTAAGTGGCTTACGTGAATATTGCCAAGATAGTGTTGATACCATGGTTGAGCAATATAAAAAAAGTAAAAGCGACTATAATTTTAAAAAATAGAAAAAGTTAGAAAAGTAACTAGTTACAAAGAGCTAATGACTGATTTCAAAATCCGTGACTCGTCAATTCACTTGCTTCATTTATTATAGTGTTTCTCAAAATCCAACCGCTGCGTTTGCTTATTTTCACTGCAAAAAGCAAATACTGGCAAACTTTTTGGTCGACTACATTGATTGGGTTGTTGGTAATACTTAAGCCACGCTTGCTTTCTTTGTCCTTGATATTTTGACCTTATAACAATAGCATTGCTGGTTTTAAAGGGTGTGCCTGCATTTATTTTTTTACTTTTTACGCGCTTAACTTGAATATTACCGCTAACCGTATTTTTTTTACTTTTTTTATTGCCTTTCCCTTTAGTTTTTTGCTTCGCTTTAGCGCTGCTATTTTCACATTGCCACCAATTGTTGCGGGCTTTATCTTCACGATCTCGTAAACTCAACCCTCGTTTACCTGAATAGCTATTTCGCTGCAATGATTGAACGTTGTGAAGTTTTTCAAGTAAAGGTTTACAGCGCTTTTTAGCTGCCGCTGCTGGTGAAAAGACAAAACAACTGAAAATAATACAGACAATAATAATCAGTACAAACTTAAATTGAAGCATACATTCATTCCTTGAATAATTTTAGGGAAGTCCATTGTTACCAACGCAAGCTCATAAACTGGCATTACTTTAAGCATAGTCGAAATTTTGGACTATGCTTAAAGTAATTAAACAAACAAGGATGTTAATGATGCGTAAATTCAAAGTAAAAGCTTTCTTTCCAACTATTCTACTATTTCTGCCGTTTTGGTTATTTCTACTACTACACACGCAAGTTAAAGCTCACACAAATTATCAATCAAAGCCTGCTATTCAGCACGCTACAACCTATAAAGCTGTTGATGATATCAGCCAATATTGGGTGTCTGAAAAACTCGATGGCATACGAGGTTATTGGAATGGCAAGCAGCTGTTAACTCGACAAGGCAATACTATTCATAGCCCTTCATGGTTTACACAAAACTGGCCTACTGATGTGATTGATGGTGAGTTATGGATAGCTAGAGACCAATTTCAAACAACACTTTCTTGTATCAGAAAAATAAACATTGATGAAAATTGTTGGCGTAAAGTTCGTTTTATGATTTTTGATCTACCAAAACATACTGGCACGTTTTCCGAGCGAATAAGCGCAATGAGAACGCTAACAGAACAAGCAAGATCTGATTATTTACGCATGATCAAACAATATAAACTAAAAAACACAAATCAACTTGATAACACACTCAGCACTATCATTGCAAATCAAGGCGAAGGATTAATGCTTCATTTTGAAAGTGCTTATTATCATGTAGGTAGAACAAATAACATTATGAAGCTGAAAAGGCATCAAGATGCTGAAGCGACTGTAATTGCTTATATTGGTGGCAAGGGTAAATATCAAGGGATGTTAGGTGCATTAACAGTGAAAACTGCAACAGGCATTGTCTTCAATATTGGCTCAGGGTTTAGTGATGCGGAACGTGCCAACCCACCCGCAATAGGCAGTGTTATTACCTATAAATACAATGGCAAAACACAAGCAGATATACCAAGGTTTGCCAGATACTTTCGAATAAAAAGGCGAACAAAAGGCGAATAAAAAGCCGAGAATCAGCAACCGTAAGCAAATAAGCGGTAATGCCTTAGTGTATTATCTCATCAAGGCAAGTATGAAAAAACCAACACCTTAAGACCTTTTCCTGTATGTGCTTCCTTAAACACTGCTGGGTTCGCTATGCGCTGTTCAAAAATGCAATTAGGACATTCTCGTGAGACTTCATCCTTTAAGAATTGTTCATCAAGATCGGGGGAGTTTAAACAGAGTAATAGCTTAGCGCCAGTGTCCATCCACTGAGGGATTTTACGAATAATTTTAGCGTAATCGCGCTCAATATTCACACTACCTTTTTGAAATGATGGCGGGTCACAAATCAATAAATCATATTTTCCATACTTTTTAATACGGCTATTTGATTTAAAAATATCGACGCCTTCAAAAACAATTTGTTTTCCCTCTTTTTTTGCTAACTTATTTAATTGATGATTGTCACGGCCTTTACTTAACGATGATTTGCTTAAATCAATATTAACGACCTTACTCGCGCCACCAGCTATAGCAGCAACAGAGAATGCACAAGTATAAGCAAACAAGTTAAGCACATTTTTACCTGTTGCCTGTTGATAAACCCAAGAGCGACCATTAGCCATATCTAAAAACAAACCACTGTTTTGCGCTTTACCTAGCTCAATGTTATATAAAAGGCCATTTTCGGTGACGACTGTGTTATCAATAGCCTCGCCTAGCAACACTTGTGTGGGTGCAAACTTTTCATAACGATGCTGCACTTGCACACTGCGACATTCATTAGTTAATGCTTGTAATGCGCGTGCTTGTGTTAATAACCACGCTTCATCTACCGCTTGATATAGGGTAATTAAAATAACCGGCGATAACCAGTCAACATTCACATGAGATAATTTTTCATAAGCATGGCCGCGACCATGAAACAGCCGCTGACAATCGGTAAAGTCTTTAATAGAAATATATTCAAGCATAGGGGGATTCTAAAACAGTTTTTTAAAGGAAAAAAGCCGAGCAATAATAACATTGCTCGGCTTAGTCTTTCAAAATGTTTATTTGATAAATAATGCTGAATTAAAAACCAAACAAACTCACCGCAAAAAACTTCTGTGAAACGGTATTAATAAAAATAATCAATACGATAGCGGGAATAAAGGTTCCTAAAGAGAAATTAATATATTTCTCTACCCAAGAGCCAATATAATGATCATTACCAATACTTAACTGCTCAGACAAGTTCTTTTTCTTCCAACGATAACTAACAAATACACACAATAGAAAACCATTAAGCGGTAAAATAGTGTCATAAAAAACATCATAAACAATATCAAAGAAAGATTTAGTACCACCAGCATAAGAAGTAAATTCAGTAAAAAAAGTGACCATACCAAATGAAACGGTAGCGAAAACAGTTAAAACACCCGCGGTTATTAACAAAATAGATAAAGCTTTTTTACGGCTATGCTTTTTCTCAGTGACTAAATAAGAAACAGGCACTTCAAGAATTGATACCAAGGAAGTGATTGCGGCAAAAAACACCAAAATAAAGAAGAAAGCAGCCACCGTACTTGCGCCAATATAGCCAATTGATGTTTGCAGTGCTAAAAATATTTTCGGTAAAAAAGTAAATATTAATGAGACTGAGCTATCACTTAACTCACTCGGGTTAACATTGGGGTTAAACGAGAAAATCGCGGGTAATATCATTAAACCTGCAACAAAGGCGACGCTGGTATCGGTAATCGCTACTAATTTTGCCGAGTTGGGAATATTGGTTTGATTATCAATATACGAGCCGTAAGTAATTAAAATACCCATGCCAAGCGACAGTGAAAAGAATGCCTGAGATAAAGCGCCATTGATAACGCTGGGGGTTATTTTGCTCACATCAGGTATTAAGAAAAACTTTACGCCAGCAAAAGCATTATCAAGGGTTAACACAAAGACGACCATGATAATTAACATAACAAACAATGCAGGCATTAGCATTTTAGCGGCTTTTTCAATACCATCTTTAACACCAGCAACCAAAATAAAATTAATAATAGCTGCGACAACAGCCATTGCTACAAACAAGTAGGGGCTATTAATAAATTCGCCAAAACCAGCACCACTGGCTAGATAGTCTAAATGTCCAGAGAGCGTTAAAACAATATAACCAAAAAGCCACACGGTAATAACCATGTAAAATACTGCGATCATAAAGGGCGTAAGTACACCTAAAAAACCTGCGGCTCCCCAAAATGAACTATTACCACTTAATGTTTTGTATGCGCCAACAGGCTCTTTTGCTGTTTTACGACCGACCGCCATTTCAGCAATCATCACAGGTAAACAAATTAAGAATACGAACAGCGCGTACAGTAGCAAGAATGCGCCGCCACCATTTTTAGCCGCATTGACGGGAAAACCAACTAAATTACCAATACCGACAGCAGAGCCTGCCGCAGCGAGAATAAAACCAATACGGGAGCTAAAATGCTCTCTAGATGCGCTCATAGACTTCCTTTACTTATAGTTATAGTTATAGTTGTGCTTATTATAATTTTAATTTAAAACCGTTCGATGCTAGCAAGCTTTATTAATCTTGTCTCCTATATGTTCTTCATAAACATACGACGAATCATAAAAACACTACGAAGTGTATAGTATTTTGTCCACTTTGTAGCAATTGGACTAATTTATTACTCAATTGTTATTATTAACACGGCTTATATTTTGTCTAGAAAATAGTTTAGGATTCATCATAGTTAAGATACCTTGTGCATCATTTGCTGCCATTTTACTTACCTGCACTACATCTTCTTTACTTAGCTGTAAACTTTCACATAATGACTCATCAATAACTTCATCGTATTCAAATAGATCACTATGGCTATCAAGTAAAGCTAGTCTTGAAGCTAAGTTTAATACTTTGACATCTTTATTGATTTGATTACTTTGTGCTTGATTAAAATGGCGAATAGGAATAATTATTTTTTCTGGTAACTGCCATATTTTCAGTAATTCGGCAGAAATATCGGTGTAAGTAAAACCTAACGCTAATGCTTGCAAACTCCAAGGTAAATTATCACGATTATAGTGTTCACAACGTTGCGCAGCTTCGGGGCTGATTTTTGCAACTAAGAGCTCACCAAAATTTTGTAATAATCCGGCAACAAATAGGCGTTCAATATCTTTTATACCCGCTTTAATAGCTAAGCTTTTAGTCACTAAGCCACAATAGATACTCATACGCCAAAAACGTTTTAAATTAATTGCTTGGTTTTCAAAATGCTTAAAAGCTGATACTGCAACATCTACCAGCATCATATTATAAATAGCTTGTGTGCCAATAATGGTGATAGCGCGAGAAATAGTACTTATTTCTCCCGAAAAATGATAAATAGCACTATTCGCTATTTGTAGCAGCCTAGAAGTCATCGAAGGATCAACACTAATGACATCTGCAAAGTCACTAATTGCTGAATTTTCATCTTCCATCAAGGCTTTTACTTTAAAGCAAGCATCCGGTAAAGCAAAAGAGCCATTAGCTTGTAGTGCATATTCACGTGCGTTCATCATTATCCTCTTTTGAAATTAGTTTAATATAAAAAAGATTAATCAAATGGTACGCCACTGTCTTCTTTAATGTGTTCTGTTACCATGTAGGTATGCGTTTGAGATATTGCAGGTAAACCTGCAACTTTTTCTAAAATTAAGCGGTAATTGTCCATGTCAGAAAACCGTGTTTTTAATAAATAATCATAGCCACCTGCCACCAAATGACATTCGACGATTTCTTTAATTTTAACGACTTCTTTTTTAAATAACTTAAAAACATCTGCAGTAGTTCTATCTAGCGTTACTTGTATAAAAGCGGTCATACCGTAACCAAGCTTATGGGCACTTAAAAAGGCACCGTAGCGCTTTATATAACCGCCTATTTCTAAACGCTTAACTCTATCTAAACATGGGCTTGCACTTAAGTTTACTTTTTTGGCTAACTCAACATTGGTAATTCTACCATCGGATTGTAGCGTTTTTAAAATAGCTATATCGACACGATCTAAGGATTTTATTTTGTTCATTATCTACAGTACAATGATTTATAGTGATTAAAAGAAATAATGCCATAGATTTGATGGATAAGAAATTAAAAAGGCAAAAACACTAGATGAGCGAAAAAAAGGGCGAGTGATGAAAACACCACACGCCCAGTAAATTGTATTTGCAACTATTAGCTCACAACTATTGACTCGCAACTAACATCTATTCATCTTCTTCTATTAAGGTCATCAATGATGTATTACCACCTGAGGCAGTGGTATCAATGCTAATCGTTTTTTCAGTTAACAAGCGTTGAATTAGATTATCAAAATACTCAGAAGTGATTACTGGCAATATTGCACCACTTCGTTGTGAAAGTTTTTCACTCATGTAATGTTTTAGATCACAATTACTGTCAACCACTACACCCGAAAGTGCAGAATGAGCGAGCATGGTTTCTAGGTGGTTAAGTTTTGCAACTTGTAAAATACCAACATCTGCACCCGTTGAAATAAACTTGTCTCTAAAGGCTAATGCTTCGTCATAAAATAAATCAGACACCACTGAAATTACCGTATTGCCTGTTGCTAATGCTGTCACTACAGACATGACCCAAAAATGGAAACTAACATTGTCATCTGCAAAACAAATAATGTTACCACGGTTTTCTAAGTAAATTATATTAGACTCGCCTGTAGGCCCGGGCAGCGCCTGTGGCCTTTTCATGCGTTTTTCAATATTGATTAATTGATCACGCGCCGCGGCTAAAGTGCAATTTAAATCATCCGCTAAATCGTCAACAATTTCCACATGCGCAATTTTGGCCAGTAATTGGCGCACATAAGAAATACGCGTATTTAAATCGGTTAAGCGCCACTTCTGTTGTGCACCATCGGCTTTATTCATAAAGTGGATAGCTTCGTTTTGAGTGGTTTTATCACCTGTTAAAGCGAGCGTTTGTGCTGGTAATAAATTAATTTCTTCATCATCTGGTGTTGCTTTTTCAACCACTAAGCGCGACAAGTAATTTGGCCCACCTGCTTTAGGCCCTGTACCCGAAAGACCTCTACCACCAAAGGGTTGCACACCCACTGTTGCGCCAATCATGTTACGGTTAATGTAAACATTCCCTGCACGCGATAGCTTAGCAAGTTCAATGGCTCTATACTCTATTCGAGTATGAATACCCATCGTTAAACCAAAACCTGTGCTATTGACTTTCTCAATAACTTCTTCGATTTTATCGCCTTTAAAGCGAACAATATGAACACAAGGACCAAACACTTCTTTGGTTAAAATATCAATGTCACTAATCTCATACAAACGCGGTGCAAAGAAAAAATGCCCATCGGTATCATTGACTTCATTCCCGTTCTTTCCTCCAAATAACTCACATTGATATAAAAGCTTGCCATGAGTTTTCATATAATCACTATGGGCATTAAGCGCATCTAATGCTTTTTGATCGATAACAGGGCCAACATCGGTACTCAATTTTTCTGGGTTACCTATGTGCAACTCAGCCAGAGCGCCTTTAAGCATGGTAATCACGCCATCAGCAATATCTTCTTGTAAAAATAAAACTCTCAATGCTGAGCAGCGTTGCCCTGCCGATTGAAAACCCGAAGATATCACGTCATCTACCACTTGCTCAGGCAAAGCAGTAGAATCAACAATCATGCAGTTTTGTCCCCCTGTTTCAGCAATCAATGGTACTTGATCGCCTCCTCGCTCTGCTAAAGTCTGAGAAATACGGGTGCCCGTTTCTGTTGAACCAGTAAACATGACAGCAGCAACTCTTTCATCAGGCACTATAGTGCTACCAACAACACTGCCTCGCGCCATAACAGCCTGAACTACGTTGCGGGGTAAACCCACTGATTGCATCAGCTCGATAGTGCGTAAGGCTATAAGACCCGTTTGCTCTGCAGGTTTTGCTAATACCGTATTCCCGGTAACAATAGCTGCAGCGACTTGTCCTAAAAATATGGCTAATGGGAAGTTCCATGGGCTAATACAAAGTACAACACCACGTGCTTCAAGGCGTTCATCTTCACTCTGCTCTATAGCGCGCGCAGCATAATATCGACAAAAGTCAACGGCTTCACGCACTTCGTCAATGCCATCTTGGGCAACTTTACCCGCCTCTTTAATACAAAGCGCAATCAACTCTTCCCAGTGTCGCTCTAAAATATCAGCGATACGACACAACAAAGCAGCACGCTCAGTTACTGGGGTTTGCGACCAAGTAACAAAAGCGCTTTGGGCGTTATCAATCATCGCCAACATATCATCTTCGTTATGGTGGTGGTGAAAGCCAATAATTTCACTGTGATTAGCCGGATTTTTCACCGCCTGAGCACCCTCAGGCACGTCATTTTTGTTTAATAGGTTTTCAACAAACCAATTATCTAAAGCCGCTTTTAACGAGGTGATTTCATTAATATCAGTTAAATCTACCCCTTTAGAATTATCTCGACTTTCAATTAGGCTATTAACGCTTTTTTTGTTTTCATTTCGATAAAGATCAATTGGCATGGTTATTTGCCCGTTGTATCTATCTTTTAGGCGCTGGGTTTTCTCTACTGGGTCTTCAAGTAAAGACTCTACCGGCTGTGATACATCAACAATCGCATTAACAAAAGAAGAGTTAGCACCATTTTCTAATAAGCGTCGCACCAAATAAGCCAACAAATCTTCGTGATGTCCAACAGGCGCATAAATACGACATTGTATACCTTCTTGAGAAACAATTTGATCGTACAAAGAGTCACCCATTCCATGTAAACATTGAAATTCAAAACCATTTTTATCTTCACCTGCCAACTCAACAATGGTGGCAGCAGTGTAGGCGTTATGCGTAGCAAATTGCGGGTATATGCTGTCTCGATAATCAAGAAGCTTATTAGCACATGCATGGTAAGAAACGTCGGTTGAAGATTTACGCGTAAACACGGAAAAATGGCTCATACCATCTTTTTGAGCATTTTTAATTTCAGTATCCCAATAGGCACCTTTGACTAAACGAACCATCATGCGACGATTAGTTCTAAGCGTTAGTTCTCTAAGCCAGTCAACAACAATAAGCGCGCGCTTTTGGTAAGCTTGCAGCGCAATACCAAAACCTTGCCAATCACCAAGATCTGTATCGGTGAATACCGCTTCGATAATGTCTAAAGAAATATCTAAACGTTCAGACTCTTCAGCGTCAACGGTTAAGCCAATATTGTAGGCTTTCGCTTGTAAACAAAGCGCTTTTAATTTAGGGACAATTTCATCCATCACCCGAGATTTATGGGTAAACTCATATCGAGGATGAATAGCAGATAATTTGACTGAAATTCCGGGTACGCGACGCGGATCATTTTTACCCGAAGCTACTGCTACTTTTCCTATTTGTTCAATAGCGTCTTGATATGATTTCAAATAACGCTCGGCATCCAACATTGTGCGGGCGCCCTCGCCTAACATATCATAAGAATAAACATAGCCTTGCTGTTCTTTAGTTGCCGCACGCGTAGTAGCATCAGCAATGGTTTCACCCATAACAAACTGCTTACCCATAATTTTCATTGCATAATTCATTGATTTTCGAATAACGGGTTCGCCTAAACGACCAATCGTTTTTTTCAATAAACCAAATTTATCTTGTTTACGTTTGTCAGCATAATTAACCATCGAACCTGTGATTAATAATCCCCAAGACGATGCATTAACAAAGAGAGAATCACTTGAGCCTAAATGAGTACTCCACTGGCCTTGCGATATTTTGTCGCGTATTAGTACATCTTGAGTGTGTTTATCAGGAACACGTAATAGGGCTTCTGCTAAGCACATCAATACCACACCCTCTTCTGAAGATAATGAATATTCATTTAGCAGCGCATCAATAGCACCATTACCTTCTTGATCTTGACGAATTTGTAATACCATTTTACGAGCACGTTCCCAAGCACGACTTCGCGCACTCACATTCACCTCAGCGAATGGTAGGATATGATCAACAGCAACATTTTCATCTATGCGATAAAACTCACGAATTTTCTGACGAATTGGGCAATCAGTATTTAATGAACCAGTAAACAGCATGGGCAAACCTCAAAAAAAGTGAACAGAGTAATTCTGTTTTTAGTATAGTAAATAAATTTCGAGGCGCATTTTAATGTGAAAACAACAGAATGTGCTGGTTATTTTCGGGATTAGCCCCTTTATAATACTGAAAAAGTCAGAATACACAGTAGATTACTCTACTTGTAATTCTGACTTTAAAAGAAAATAAAAGTTTTTATTCATTCATAGTAGCTATTTAGCTTTAAGCTGTATGAATCAATTTAGAGGAAAACGCACGGAGTTGACGAGTGCAATGAGTACTTTTGACAAATAAATTGGGAGATACAGCAACAAGATAAAAGTTACGTTGTGATACGAGTAATATCTGCACCTAATGCTTGTAGCTTATCTTCGATTTTCAAATAACCACGATCAATATGATAAATGCGATCAACTTGCGTTGGTGTTTTTGCCACAAGGCCAGCAATAACTAAACTTGCTGAAGCGCGTAAATCAGTTGCCATCACTTGTGCGCCATTTAACGAATCAACGCCTTTAACAATAGCCGTATTACCTTCAAGCACAATATCTGCGCCCATGCGTTGTAATTCTGGCACATGCATAAAACGATTTTCAAAAATGGTTTCTATTACCGTTGCCGTGCCTTGTGCTAGCACATTCAGGGTCATAAATTGTGCTTGCATATCCGTTGGGAATCCGGGATGTGGCGCAGTCTTAACACTGACGGCTTTTGGCTTTTGAGTCATCGACAACTCAATCCATTCTTCACCCGCACTATTTACACCAGTGGTAATATTGGCGCCAGCTTCTGTGAGCTTTGATAATACCGCCTCTAAACCGCTAGAGTCAGTATTTAAACACTTAACTTTTCCTTGAGTAACAGCAGCCGCTACAAGAAAGGTACCTGTTTCAATTCTATCAGGCATGACACTATATTCACTACCTCGTAGTTCACTAACGCCTTCAATGGTTAACGTATTAGTTCCTGCACCAGAAATTTTTGCCCCCATACTCGTTAAGCAATTAGCAAGATCAACAATTTCAGGTTCTCGGGCTGCGTTTTCAATAACAGTTATGCCATCAGCTAAAGCCGCGGCCATCATTAAGTTTTCAGTGCCCGTGACACTAACAACATCCATAAAGATATTAGCGCCTTCAAGACGACCTTTTTTGGTTGCAACAATATAGCCATTTTCAACGTCTATATCAGCAGACATCGCTTTAAGGCCTTGAATATGTAAATTCACCGGACGCGCACCAATAGCACAACCACCCGGCAATGAAACTTCCGCATGCCCCATACGAGCAAGTAAAGGACCAAGCACTAAAATAGAAGCTCGCATTGTTTTAACAAGATCATAAGGAGCGCAGCATTGAGTGATATTACTCGCATCAATGCGTAACTTGTTTTCGCTTAACCACTGTGTTTTAGCGCCTAGCTGACCTAGTAACTTTACGGTGGTTAAAATGTCATTTAACTGAGGAACATTACTAAAAACAATCGGGGTTTTTGATAATAGTGCTGACATTAAAATAGGGAGTGCGGCGTTTTTAGCCCCAGAGATAGTGACTTCACCACGTAGTGGCTTACCACCAATAACTTTAAATGCGTCCAAAATGACTTACTTCTTTCTTATAAATTAATGAGATATAAATGAATGAGATACAACTTTAGTTAGTATTGCATGCCTTTACCTATTAAACAATTTTACATATTAAACAATTTATCGCGCTGCCACTGTGCTTTAGTAAAGGTTTTAACGGTCACGGCGTGGATACTGCCATCTTTAATAGCATCAGCTAAGGTTGCAAAAACAACTTGTTGGCGCTTCACACGAGATAATTCACCAAACATATCAGCTACCGCCACCACACTACATTGTGAACCATCAAATTTAACGTGCAGTTCATCAAGCGCTAGAGCGTCATTAATTAATTTTTCTATTTCTATTACTTCCAAAGGTAACTCCTTAATTATTTATTCATCGCGATTATTTATAGCGGTTATGCATCAATAGGCAAAAAACCTTCAACACCACTTAAGCTAATTAATTTATTTAATTTAGCAGGGATTCCGCTAAATGTTAATTGACAGCTAGTGCTACTTGCTTGCTCTAATAAATAGAAAAGCCAAGCAAGACCTGCTGTGTCGATACGGGTGACTTGTTGTAAATTTATCACTGAAGATTGCAGATCAAGAATCTGCTTAATGCTTTTTTTTGGTATTTTCATCACTGTTTGTCGCGTTAGCTCACCTGCTAACGCGACATTGTTTTTAGTGATGTTTAACGTTATTTTTTCCACAACTGTTGTCACTTTTGCCTGACTTATTTTAAATAAATTTGTTTTGAACTGACTTTTACTAACTGACTAACTACTAACTAATTTTTAAAAACAATATTTCGTTCGCTTTTTTCTCTTAAAAGCTCAGTAACATAAGGTAGTCCTTTTTGACGAATAATTCCGCCAAGCTCAGCTTGTTTACTGTCAAGCAAACTAACCCCTTCTGCTACCATATCAAATGCTTTCCATTCATCAGTGTTTCTATCTTTTCTTACTTTAAATGAAACATCAATGTTATCCCTTCCTGTCATCATAACGCGAGTATCTACTGCGACTATTTTTTGGTCGGTAAAGTCTTTAGCAGGCTCAAATTCAACTGGTTGATTATCATACAAGGTAAAAACTTGCGCATAAGAGGTGATTAAATACTCTCTAAAAACGGGTACAAACTCCTGTCTTTCTTGTTCAGTCGTATTCTTTAAATGCTGACCAATAACTTTAAAAGCGGAATATTGATAATTGATATAAGGCATCAACTCTTCACGTACAATATTTTTAATGATATTAGGATCAACCCGTATGGCTTGTTGTTCATTAGCAAAACGTTTAAAAGTTTTGCCTGCAACTTCTTTAATCATTAAATAAGGGTCTTTCTTATCAACATAGATACGATTAGAACCTAAAGCCAGTTCAGTTTCATCTTTAGATAAACTGGTTGCTTGCGCTGCATCATATGCTAAAACATTGTGCGTTATTAAACTGGTAAAAACACCACCTAAAAACAATGTGATTTTTAACGATTTCATTTTCTTTACTTTCCACTCTTTCATTATTAACCTCCACTCCCTTGGCCAAATAAAAATTGTCCAATTAATTCTTCCAACACTAAAGCAGGTTTTGTATCTTCAATAAAGTCATTCGGTTTAAGAATTTCTAATGAGGCATCCATAAAGCCTGGTTGCAAACCAATATATTGTTCACCTAATAAACCAGCGGTTAAAATAGCCACCGACGTTGCTTCTGAAAAATGATTATATTTACTATAAATTTCCATCGTAACAACTGGCGTATAGTCATCTTTACCAAGAGAAATATCACTCACACGACCAATGACAACACCACCAACTTTAATGGGTGAGCGAACTTTTAAACCGCCAATGTTATCAAACTTGGCAAAAAGGTTATAGCTTTCACCACCACCTGAAATACCACTATTAGCAACTTTTAGCGACAACATAAGCAATGCTGCAATGCCTAAAGCAACAAAAAAACCAACCATTAATTCTACTTTTTTTGACATCATGCCCTTCACCAAACGCCTTTTAAATTTACTTAAAAATAAAACCTGAGTTCATTGCTTACAACGAACACTATCTCGCAAACATCAATGCCGTTAAAATAAAATCTAAGGCTAATACCAATAATGATGATTGTACCACAGTTGAGGTAGTCGCTCTTGAAATACCTTCCGAGGTAGGTTCACAATCATACCCTTTATAAACAGCAATCCAAGTAACAACAAAAGCGAAAACAACACTTTTAATAATACCATTAAGAATATCTTTACTAAAATCTACTTGATTTTGCATTACCGACCAAAAAGTACCACCGTCAACACCTAGCCAGTCAACGCCAACTAAATGCGCTCCCAATATACCAACCATAGAAAATATAGCCGCTAATAAAGGCAAACTAATAAAACCAGCCCAAAAACGTGGTGCAATTACACGGCGCAAAGGATCAACCGCCATCATTTCCAAGCTTGATAATTGCTCTGTTGCTTTCATCAAACCAATTTCTGCCGTTAGCGCCGAGCCAGCTCGGCCCGCAAATAATAACGCAGCCACTACAGGCCCTAATTCACGTAACAGGGATAAGGCAACCATAGGGCCAAGACTTGCCTCTGCACCATAACTAACTAAAATGGTATAACCTTGCAAGGCTAGCACCATACCAATAAAACCACCAGAAACAACAATAATAATTAATGACATAACGCCAACACTATAAAGCTGTTGCAGTAATAACGGCGTACCTTTGCGCAGGTTAGGAACGTGTAATAAAGCAGAAAATAACACAATCATTGCTCGCCCTAAACCGCTAATCAACGCTAACGTATTCCTGCCTAATAACCGCACTTGCTCCATTAAATTTTTCCTCGGCGACCTAACGCAGATAAGTCATGAATCAATTCATCCCGATAATTAGGCGCATCAAAATGAAAGGGTACTGGACCATCAGCTTCACCTTGTACAAACTGCTTCACTAAAAGAGAATCATGCTGCTTTATTTGCTCAGGGGTACCTTGGCCAATAATTTTTTGCTCTGCAATAATATAAATATAATCTGCGATGCTCATGGCTTCAGGTACGTCATGAGAGACAACGACTGAAGTTAAACCTAATGCATCACTTAAAGAGCGTATTAAGCGAACAATAACGCCCATTGAAATAGGATCTTGCCCCGCAAAGGGTTCATCATAAAGAATTAACTCAGGGTCAAGCGCAATAGATCGAGCCAAAGCAACACGACGTGCCATGCCACCAGAAAGCTCACCCGGTTGTAAATCACGTGCGCCACGCAAACCCACCGCTTCTAACTTCATCAGCACTATTTTCTCAATAATAGCTTCAGGTAATTGACTATGCTCACGGATAGGAAAAGCGATATTGTCGTAAACACTCATGTCAGTAAAAAGCGCACCACTTTGAAATAACATACTCATACGTTTACGCGTTTCGTATAGATCTTTTCGAGAAAGCTGTGGAATATCCTTACCTGCAAATAATATTTGCCCTGATTGTGGGCGAATTTGACCGCCAATCAAACGCAACAAAGTGGTTTTTCCAATACCACTTGGCCCCATAATGGCGGTAACTTTTCCTTGAGGGATAGATAAACTAATATCATTATAAATAACTCGCTCACCTCGTTTAAAGGTCAGATTACTTATCTCCACTAAGTTTGCATGATTTTCGGTTTCTATCATTATATAAAATATACGCGATTGATTATGAGTTATGCTATTAATTGTAAGCGATTTTACCTGAGCGCCTAGAATTCTTCACTAAAAATCAACAATTTTGGCAATAAAAATGTCAGTAAATGTAAAAGAAACTTATTTTTAAGCTTTTATTGCACTTATTTCTCTTTGAACGCATTAATTCCTTTTTTTTTCTTCTACAAACAGCGACAATTTAGCAACTTAAAAGTGGAGTGCTAAATGTTAGAACACGTTGGAATTTTATTAGTTGCCTTAAGCGCACTGGTATGGAGTGCAGATAAATTTGTTTTAGGAGCCTCATCATTAGCAAGAAATTTAGGGGTTTCTCCAATGATTATTGGGTTAACTATTGTTGCTATGGGCTCTTCAGCACCTGAAATGATGGTAGCCGCAACGGCATCATTTCACGGTAACCCAGACACTGCTATTGGTAACGCTATTGGTTCAAACATTACCAATATAGCGTTAGTCTTAGGTATTACAGTGCTAGTAAAGCCCTTGATTATATCCTCTTCAACCATTAAACAAGAATTACCACTTTTACTTATATTGACCATTGTGGCTTATTGGATACTTTCAGATAATTTTTTTAGCTTCCCTGAAGGTGTAGCTTTAATGGTAAGCTTTTTCGGCTTTATTTCTATTTTATTGATCAAAGCAATAAAACAACGCAAAAACAATAATATTGATGACCTTATGATTATTGAAGCGGAACAAGAATTACCCGAAGCAACTAGCACAGCAAAATCACTTTTTTGGCTACTAATAGGTATAATCTTATTAGTATTAAGTGCTCATTTTCTTGTTGATTCATCTATATTTATTGCCAAAGCTTATGGTATTAGTGATCTTGTTATTGGTTTAACCATTATTGCTATCGGCACAAGTTTACCCGAGCTAGCAGCCAGTGTTGCCAGTATATTGAAAAAAGAAGACGACTTAGCCATGGGGAATATTGTTGGCTCGAACATCTTTAATATATTAGCGGTACTTCCTTTTGCTGGCATCATAGCGCCGGGAGAAATCAATCCAGATGCATCGTTTCGAGACGCTCCCGTAATGATAGCGATTACTGGTTTACTCTTTATATTATGTTTTAGTCGCAAATCTGGTTACTTTAGACTTACCCGCGCAAAAGGCGCATTATTACTTCTATGTTTTTTTGCTTATCAAGTATTACTTTTTAGCCAAACGACTATAAGTCAAACAACGATTAACTAGCTTAAGCAGAGCCATGAAAAACTTTAAAGAACTTGCCAAAAACGTGATAAATATTGAACAACAAGCGATAACTGAATTGTTGCAATATATTGACGATAGCTTTGAAAAAGCCTGCCACTTAATGTTTAACTGCCAAGGGCGTGTTATCGTTATTGGCATGGGAAAGTCTGGTCATATTGGCGGTAAAATTGCCGCAACATTAGCCAGTACGGGAACACCCGCTTTTTTTGTTCACCCAGGTGAAGCGAGCCATGGCGACTTAGGCATGATCACTAAAGATGATGTAGTGCTGACCATTTCAAATTCAGGTGAAACGGGTGAAGTTTTAGCGATAATTCCCGTAATAAAACGCATTGGCGCTAAACTTATTTCCATGACAGGCAATACATCATCGACGTTAGCAAAGTTAGCTGACACGCATATTTGCATTAAAGTAACGACTGAAGCATGCCCCTTAGGATTAACACCAACGTCAAGTACAACCGCCACATTAGTGATGGGTGACGCTATTGCGGTTGCTTTACTTAATGCGCGCGGCTTTACCGCAGACGACTTTGCTTTATCACATCCTGGCGGTAGTTTAGGAAAACGCTTATTACTGCGCTTAAGCGATATAATGCATCAAGGTGATCGTTTGCCTATTGTCTCAGAAAATGCACTGATAAAAGACGCCTTAGTAGAAATGTCACTTAAAGGTTTAGGCATGACGGCAATTGTTAACCTTAATAATCAACTGGTTGGTTTATTTACTGACGGTGATTTACGCAGAATTCTAGATCTTCAAATTGATATTCATCAAGACAGCATCACCACCGTTATGACCAAATCGCCCACGGTAGCACAAGCGGATATGCTAGCAGCACAAGCACTTAATATTATGGAAGATAAAAAAATTAATGGTTTGATAATAGTCGATGACAATCAAATACCAATAGGCGCCATGAATATGCATGATTTACTAAGATCTGGAGTACTGTAATGAACGCAAGCCCTCACATTACTCCTAACGGTAATACTAACGTCAATGCTAATACGCTTTACGGTGAAGTTGCCATAGACGTATTAGCAAGGGCAAAAAAAATAAAATTATTGGTTTGTGATGTTGATGGTGTTTTCTCCGATGGTCGAATTTATTTAGGTAACGACGCTGAAGAACTAAAAGCATTCCATACCAAAGATGGTTTTGGTATAAAAGCGCTTGGCAACAGTGGTGTGGATGTTGCCATAATAACCGGCAGACGTTCAGTTATTGTAGCCAACAGAATGTCAGCCCTGAATGTTAAATATATAGTACAAGGGCAAGAAGACAAACTGCCTGCACTTATTCACCTTGCTAAGCAGCTTAATTTAACGCCAGATGAAATAGCCTATATTGGAGACGACATACCTGACTTAGCCTGTGTTTTACACGTTGGTTTAGGTGTTGCCGTGTCAGATGCGCACCCTAGTCTGGTAGCAAAGGCAGATTATACAACCTTTATTCGCGGTGGTTTTGGCGCCGTTAGGGAAGTGTGCGATTTGATCATGCAATGTCAAGGCACCCTTGATAACGCAACAGGCGGGAGTGTATGACACGAACAAACTTTTTTGCCTTGTTAGTATTGCTATTAGGAGCAATGATTTACGGCATTGTTGAGTGGCGACAGTCGCAAATAATACCCGATGTAAATATTGAAAGTGAACTCACGCCTGACTTTGTTGCCGAGGCACTTAAAACAAATTTTTACACAAAATCAGGGCAACTTTCTCATGCGATTATTGCTGATCGCATGGAGCATTACGCCAAACTTGAAGTGACTCACTTTGAATTACCCCATTACACCTTATATCCCAAAAGTTACTCATCAAAAACGACAGAACCTAGTACCACTCCTAGCACCATGCCTAGTACTGTACCGAGTACCATACCTAGTGATAGCTTAGCAGATGAAAACGCTTCTAGTTCTTTAGCTACAAAAACCGCTCATCCGTGGAAACTTAGTGCAAAAGAAGCAACTCTTTATAAAAATAATAGGGTTATTTTAAATCATCGCGTACACTTAAGCGCAACCGATGAAAATAGCTTGATACAAGAAATATATTGCAAATATTTAGAACTCGATTTAAATACTAATATTATCAGTTCAGACCAAACAGTGGTGGTACAAGGGAAGGACTTCACGATGTATGGCTCTGGTTTGATAATTGACTTAAACACCAAACAGATGACATTAACTGAACATGTACGTACCATTTATAAAAAAAATAATAGTTAATCCCTTGATGACAATTAAAAACATTAGCAAAGGTTTATTACTAAGTGCATTACTGCTCGCTTTATCTGCGCCCGTAAACGCAGCAAAAAAAGATCTCACTCAAGAAATCACTATAAAATCTAAACGCCAATCTGCCGATTTAAAAAATAAAATAGCAAGCTATTTAGATGAGGTAAGCATAAGCCAAGGCACTATTTCTATTGTTGCAGATATTGTACAGGTTTATAGTAATGTTGATGATAACACTAAAGAAAAGTCTGACACTTATCTTGCTAAGGGGAAGCCCGCTATTTTCAAACAAGCATTAGAAGATGGTAGCTTAATTAGCTTACAAGCTAATGAAATCAAATATCAGCCAGATCTACACCTTATTACCGTTTCAGGCAATGCCCAAGTAAAACAAGCGGGTAGTAAAGTTACTGGTGAAACAATAACCTACAACACATTAAGTGAAAAACTAGAAGCCATAAGCAGCAATAATGACTCTGTAACCACCATTTTGCAACCGGCTCAAATTAAAGCTCAACAAGATAAGAAAAGCAATGACAGTAACAATCAATAATACTGACAATAATACTGTCAATAAAAGAAACAAATCAACCTTGATAGCCCAAGGTTTATCAAAGTCTTATAAAAAAAACAAGGTTGTCAAAAACGTCAGTTTATCAGTTAGTGCAGGCCAAATTGTTGGCTTATTAGGGCCTAATGGGGCAGGAAAAACCACCTCTTTTTATATGATTGTTGGCCTAGTGCCCAATGATGATGGCCAGATTATTCTCAACAATGAAGATGTAACGCTTGCACCTATGCATGAACGCGCGCGCCGTGGCATAGGCTATTTACCCCAAGAAGCTTCAATTTTTAGAAAGCTTACCGTCACTGACAATATTATGGCTATCTTACAAACAAGGAAAAATCTTAGTGAGAATGATAGACAAGGGAAGCTAGAACACCTGTTAGAAGAATTTAATATCAGTCATATTAAAGACAACTTAGGCATGAGCTTATCTGGTGGCGAAAGAAGACGCGTAGAGATTGCCCGAGCCTTAGCCGCTGAGCCAGAATTCATATTGCTTGACGAGCCTTTTGCCGGTGTTGATCCTATCTCAGTTGGCGATATTAAAAAAATCATTATTCATCTTAAAAATCGTGGCATTGGTATATTAATTACCGACCATAATGTTCGTGAAACACTTGATGTATGTGAGCATGCTTACATTGTTAGCCACGGAGAAATCATTGCCGAAGGTGATTCGGATCAAATTCTTGCTAATCAAAAGGTAAGAGATGTATACCTTGGCGAGCAATTCACGCTATAGTTAACACAGACATTGAAAACTTAAGCTATGCTTACTTTAAGTTAGTAACCCTTAAGTTAGTAATCATGAAGTTAACAACAAATATTAATAGGAATAAGAAAACGTAGATGCGCCCAACCCTGCAACTCCGGATAGGACAACAACTAACCATGACACCACAACTGCAACAAGCGATAAAGCTGTTGCAGTTGTCAACGTTAGAACTTCAACAAGAAATTCAAGAGGTACTTGAAAGTAATCCTTTGCTTGAAGTTGATGATCAACAAACATCAGATGCTAACTCTGATAATAATTCAGATAACAACCCAGACAACCTTGAAGAAGCCTTTTCAACTACAATTACTGAAAAAGCCACCAGTGATGGCAGTGAAGATGCATCTGCGACTATTGATGAAATTAGCACGACAGAAGCCATGGAAAAGAATGATATTCCTGAAGAGCTAAATATCGACACAACATGGGAAGAAAGTTACAGTGCGGGAACTTCAAATACTGGCGCAATTAGCAGCCCTGGTGAAGATTACACTTATCAAGGTGAAACGACTGATTCAATACAAGATCACCTTTTATGGCAAATGGAATTAACGCCTTTTTCTGAAACTGATAGAACCGTTGCTATTGCTATTATTGAAGCAGTAGACGATGCGGGTTACCTTACTGTTTCAAGTGAAGAAATTTTAGAAAGTGTTGGCATTGAAGGCCTTGAACTTGATGAAGTTGAGGCGGTTTTAAAACGTATTAATGTCTTCGACCCTATTGGCGTTGCCGCTCGTTCCATTGCCGATTGCTTGATTATTCAATTAAATCAGTTTGAACCCAGTACGCCTTATTTAAAGGAAAGTAAATTAATTATTCGTGAGCATATCGATTTACTTGGCAACCGTGACTACCGCCAGCTAATGCGTAAAACACGCATCAAAGAAGATCAATTACGCGAAGTAATGCGTTTAATTCAAAGCTTAAACCCTCGCCCTGGTGATGTCATTGCTAAAGGCGATGATCAATATGTTATTCCTGATGTTTCTGTAGAGAAAAAAAATGGTCGTTGGGTTGTTGAATTAAACCCTGATACCGCACCTAAATTATCAGTAAATCAACAGTATGCTGCCATGACCAAAACCACAAAATCGTCAAGTAACGATGGCCAATTTATTCGCGCTAACTTACAAGAAGCCAAGTGGTTTATTAAAAGTTTAGAATCTCGCAATGACACATTATTAAAAGTATCTAATTGTATTGTACAACGCCAACAAGGCTTTTTAGAACATGGCGCAGAAGCTATGCGTCCTATGGTTTTAAATGATATAGCCGAAGCAGTAGACATGCACGAGTCCACGATTTCTAGGGTAACAACTCAAAAATATATGCATACGCCAAGAGGTATTTTTGAATTAAAATACTTTTTTTCAAGCCATGTTAGCACTGAAAATGGTGGTGAATGTTCATCAACCGCGATTCGTTCATTAATTAAAAAACTCATTTTAGCGGAAACACCTGCTAAACCGCTAAGTGATAGTAAGATGGCCAACATACTGGCCGAGCAGGGAATTAACGTTGCCAGACGAACGATAGCCAAATACCGTGAATCTTTGTCTATTCCGCCGTCAAATCAACGCAAGAGTTTATTATAACGCGTTATTTTATTATCTAAAGTTAACTAAATAAGGATCATACTTATGCAAATTAATCTTACCGGACACCATGTAGAATTAACTTCTTCATTACGCGATTACGTTGATACAAAGTTTGCCAAATTAGAACGACATTTTGATCACATCAGTAATGTGCATGTTGTGCTGACAATTGAAAAGTTAGATCAAAAAGCAGAAGCAACAGTACACTTAAAAGGCAGCGAAATTCATGCCTCAGCAGCCAATGCTGATATGTATACTTCGATTGATACTTTGGTTGATAAATTAGATCGCCAAGTGCTCAAATACAAAGGCAAAATAACACAACATTAATTCCACCACTTTAAAATTATGACTTTACAAGACATCTTAACACTGGACTGCACACAATGTGCAGTGCCAGTTTACAGTAAAAAACGCCTACTTGAACAAATTTGCCAACTTGCCGCCAATGAATTAAGTGACTGTGATCCAGCCGATCTGCTGGACAGTTTACTTAACCGAGAAAAAATGGGCAGCACAGGCATTGGTAATGGTATTGCTATTCCCCATGGTAGATTAAATAATACAGATAAAGCTATTGCGGTATTTTTAACTACCCAACAAGCGATTGATTTTGATGCCATAGATAATAAACCTGTGGATATATTCATCTGCTTATTCGTGCCCGAAAATAGTACACAAGAACATTTAGAGACTTTGCAAAGCATTGCAAAACTCTTTAGCGATCGCAAAACAGCTAAGCAAGTACGCAAATGCACTAACCAACAAGAAATGTTTAACCTTATTCAGCAAGCAACTTAAGTTTTGAGATAAAAAGTGACAAGTTGCGAATACTGCATCACTGTAAACTAAGTACTCAAAACTATTAGCTCACAACTTGGAACTTAAAACATGAAACTTATTATCGTTAGTGGTCGCTCCGGCTCAGGTAAATCTGTCGCATTAAGAGTATTAGAAGATTTAGGCTATTATTGCGTAGATAATATTCCTGTTAACTTACTACCAGCCTTAACGCACACGGTTATTAATGATTACGAAAATGTCGCGGTAAGCTTAGATGTTCGAAACCTGCCAAACGATCCTAAAGATATTCTAGAAATTATTGAGTATTTGCCTAATGCCGTGGATGTAACCACATTGTTTTTAGATGCTGACGATAATGATCTAATTCGTCGTTTTAGTGAAACTAGGCGATTACATCCTCTCATTAAAAAAAATATAGCACTAGACCAAGCAATAGCGCTAGAAAAGAAACTATTAACGCCTATTTCTACCAATGCCGACTTATATATTAATACTAGTCAATTAACGCCACACCAATTAGCTGATTTAGTACGAGAACGGATCCTTGGGAAAAAAACGGGTACCATGGTGTTAGTATTTGAATCATTCGGTTTTAAACACGGCATTCCTGCCGATGCTGACTATGTATTTGATGCTCGATTTTTACCTAACCCCTACTGGGAAAAAGAATTAAAACCCTTCACAGGCTTAGATCAACCCGTAAAAGATTTTCTTGCCAGCCAACCTATAGTGACAAAATTTGTTTGGCAGATTAATAGCTTTATGATGACTTGGTTGCCCCATTTAGAACGTAATAACCGCAGCTACGTTACTATCGCGATTGGTTGTACTGGCGGCAAACATCGCTCAGTTTATATTGCCGAATTATTAGCAAATAACTTTCGCAAAGAACAAAAAGATGTACAAACTCACCACAGAGATATTGATAAAAGTAATAAGTAGGTTTAACTATGCTCACCCAGCCAACCAAAACTCAAAAAAGCAGTATAACGGTAAGTAAAGAGCTAACTATTATTAACAAGCTAGGTTTGCATGCGCGTGCAGCTAGCAAGCTAGCACAACTATGCCAACAATTTTCAGCGACAATCACCTTGTCTCTTGAAAAAAAAGAGGCTGATGCAAGTAGCATAATGGCCATAATGCTACTTGCTGGCGCGCAGGGAAAAATAGTTAAAGTAACTGCGCAAGGAACAGATGCAACCGCTGCATTACAAGCAATCAGCCAACTCATTGGTGATAAGTTTGACGAAGAAGAATAATTTACATCAAACCAGCAAAAAAGCTGAAAGAAACACAAACTTACGATAGACTTAACAGTAGTTCAAAAAACATTAAGTCTATTAAACCCCCTCTCAGCGAGCCTTTAATAGAGTTGGCATATACCATCACACCAACGTTCAAGTAATATCGCTATGCCTGAAATAATAGAACCAGAAAATATTCAGCAAAAACTGCATCAAGTTAATGAAGCGCTTGATAGTGGTATGTTTGTCTATGTGCGTAAGTTACTGCAAGATATGTCTGCCTATGACTTAGCGCTTTTTCTTGAATCTTCCCCTGCCAAAAGTCGTCCTGTTTTATGGCAACTAATCGACGCTGAACACCATGGTGAAGTACTTGAAGAGCTAAATGAAGAAGTACGTAAAGGCATATTACAAAGCATGCGACCTGAAAAATTGGCTGCTGTTGCCGAAGGTATGGATGTTGATGATTTAGTTGAAGTATTGCGTACCTTGCCCGACACCGTTTATAGAGAAGTGCTTAACTCTATGGACTCACAGGATAGGAGTCGAGTAGAAACTGCACTGTCTTATGATGAAGATACTGCCGGCGGGATAATGAACACCGACACTATCACTTTGCGTCCCGAAGTGAGTGTTGATGTAGTATTACGTTATTTACGACTGAAAGGGCAACTTCCTGAAGCGACAGATTCTTTTTATGTGGTCGATAGAAATAACCGCTTTATTGGCGCTGTATCATTAGCAGCCATTGTTACAGCTAACTCCGAAGTCATTATTTCAAGCTTGATTAATGCTGAAATAGAAGCGGTTCAAGCCAATATGGATGAGCACGAAGTTGCTCAATTATTTGAAAAACATGATTGGTTTTCTGCCCCTGTAGTAGATCAAGAGGGTCATTTACTTGGTCGTATTACCATCGACGATGTTATTGATGTGATCCGTGAAGATGCCGAACACACAATGATGAGTATGGCAGGTTTAGATGATGAAGCAGATACTTTTGCGCCCGTAATACAAAGTACAAAGCAGCGTTCTTTATGGCTAGGCGTTAACCTAATTACCGCTTTATTAGCGGTCGCTGTTACCAGTATGTTTGAAGGTATTTTTCAGCAATTAGCTATTTTAGCCGTGCTTAACTCTTTAGTACCTAGTATGGGGGGAGTTGCAGGCAATCAAACGTTAACTTTAGTTATTCGTGGTATGGCATTGGGTCATGTTGGTAACCGCAATGCTAAAGCATTATTAAATAAAGAAGTCGCGATAGGTTTTCTAAATGGTATTATTTGGGCTCTACTCATTGCCACTGTAGTTTCCGTTTGGAAGCAAGATTTAATGTTAGGCGCTGTTATAGCCTTTGCCATGTTAATGAACATGACCGCTGCAGGTTTAGCTGGCGTTGCCATTCCATTATTTTTAAAACGCATTAATATTGACCCTGCGCTTGCTGGCGGTGTCATTATCACAACCGTAACTGATGTTGTAGGGATCTTTGCCTTTTTAGGTACAGCAACGCTGTTATTGACATAATCGTTAGCGCTACTTATATAACTTAAAAACAGACAATGGCAACACTGAATATTTCTATTCCAAACGAAATGCGACATTGGATTGACTTACAAGTCACTAGTGGTCACTTTGCTAATGCGAGTGATTATATTAGAGACCTTATTCGTCATAACCAAAGCGAAAAAGAAGCTATACGAATGGCCTTAATTGAAGGTGAGATGAGTGGTGAAAGCTCATTAACTGTTGCAGATATTATAAACGAGCAGAAAAAATTAATAGCGAATGATTAAATATACTCTTTCTAATAAGGCATCAAAAGATCTCGCAAATATTTTTCAATATACTTATAAAAATTTCGCTATAAGCCAAGCAAAATCCTATTTATCAGAACTTGAAGAATGTTTTATTATGCGGTCAAACAAGCCTGATTTAGCGCATAAAGTTGAAGATATTAGAAAAGAGTATTTTCGATATTTATTTAGAAAACACGCCGTTTATTTTAAAGTCCGCGAAGATGACATTTTTATTATTCGTGTTTTGCACCAACAGATGAAATACGAACTGCATTTGACAAGTTAAATAATAGTAGCTTAGAAATATAGTCACTACATGCCTAAAAAAGTGACTGCTGATTTTTCTTGGTCATTTTGCTGGCTAGCAGCATAAACGAATTATCCATCACTCGCTCAACCTCTCCTGGTAGAATTGAACCAACAAGGATGATGAATTCCAATTTGACATATTAATATAAGCATTAGCACTGCTATTTCATAAAAATTCGTGTGAACAGGGTATACACTATGTACTATACTTCTTATAAACATTTTAAGAGATTATCTGCTATGTCTACACTTTCCGTGAATACCGTACGAATACAACTAAAAGCATCACCAATAAAAAAAGAGTTAATTGATAAAGCTGCAAAGTTACTCAATATATCTCGAACTGATTTTATGCTGTCTACTGCCACTCAATATGCTGAGGAAGTTTTATTAGATCGCAGAGAACATATCGTTGCTGATAGTACATTTGACCGTTTTGCACAATTAATGCAAGAACCATTTACAACTAATAAGAAATTAAGTAAGGCACTTGGTAAAACCAAACCATGGAACTAAACCAAACCATGAAATTAAACTCGCCAGTAGCAATTTCTAAAGAGTATATACTAAGTGATTTTGATTGTGGTGTGACTTCTTTAAATAATTGGTTATCAAGAAAATCGTTACGTAATGCGACTAAAGGGTTTACTCAAACATTTGTTGTTAGCTCAGATAACGATCTTGTCGTTAGTTATTATTCAACGGCAATGGGAACAATTAAACGACAAAATATTCCAAAAACTTTACAGCGTAATGCACCAAATGAAATTCCAATCGCCATCTTATGCCGGCTAGCCGTTGATATAAATCATTCTGGACAAGGATTAGTGAATGCGATTGAAAGAATAGAAAATGTATCAACTCAAATAGGATGTGCCGCTATTTTAGTGCATTATTTAGATGGAATGGATAAGTTTTACCTACAATATGGCTTTATTGATATTGGCATTGAAAATACGTTATTTCTTCAAATAAATAGCACTCACTAATCAGGTAATAAAAGATAAATTGGCTTGCTTTATAAGTGCAACATGAGCGACTGCTGATCTTTCTTGGTCATTTTACTCACCACCAACGTAAACGAATTATCCATCATCCGCTCAATTTCCCCTTGTGGAATTGAGCCATCTAAAATGATCGAATTCCAAGAAGATTTATTCATGTGATAACCCGGTATTACCGCAGAAAAGATATCACGCAACATCACAGCTTCGTCTGGATCGCATTTTAAATTCATCCAAAAATGTTGTTTTGCTTCATCAGAGGTTTTAGCGCTTTTTGCTGTTTTTCCATGCGCTATAGTGGCAAACATTTTCTTTTTTACGCGAAATACTTTTACATCATCACCAAAAGGATAATACAACGAGGTTTCTGGTTTTGAAAGTAAGTAACTTTCTGCTTGTTGTGCCGTTAAACTGTCAGTCACGAGCTACCCCTATTATTAGTAATAATATTGCTTATAATGTATCTGATAAATATAACAGATGAAATATAAATTAAGTGATCGCTGAGCTAATTTATTACAGAGAAACATGGATATATAAAATAGTAAGTGACTAATGCGCTGACAATGGCACAATGGGGTGGTAATTTTTTAACAGGAATGTAAATGAAAGTTTTTTTTAGCTTAGTATTTCTTTTGCTAAGCATTTTATTAAGCAGTAATAGTTATGCCACTGAACAAGCGGAGCAGTTATTTAATCAACTTAAACCGTCTCTTTATCAAATTAAATTAATAGACAAAGCCAGTGGTGAAAAGTCTTCCATTGGTTCAGGTTTTCAAATCAGCAGCGATGGCATCATTGCAACTAACTATCACGTTATTTCAAGTTATGCCTTACATCCAAAAAAATACCGTATTGAATACCTTGATAGCCAAGGAAACGAAGGGGATTTATCCTTACAAAGCGTTGATGTCATTAACGACCTTGCTTTAGTTAGACGTGATGTTGACCAAGAAATGAAATTCTTTCAACTTTCACAAGCCGCGCCGCATAAGGGTGAGCAGCTATTCTCTTTAGGTAATCCTCATGATTTGGGTATGATTGTGGTACCGGGTACTTATAATGGCCTAAAAAAAGAATCATTTAATGATCGTATTCATTTTACTGGCTCAATCAACGCAGGTATGAGCGGTGGCCCGGTTGTCAATAAAGACGCAGAAGTTGTTGGCGTAAATGTAGCAACATCCGGAAACTCCATTGGTTTTCTAGTGCCACACGACAAATTAGTAACATTATATCAACGTTTTATGAAAACACCGCCAGACTCTATTGAACAGCAAATGGCAGAACAATTAATGTCGAGCCAAAACAAATTGATAACAGCTATTTTGAATAGCCCGTGGCAAGCAAAGCAGCTTGGCAAAAAAGCCATTATTCCAATTATTGATGTACCTTTTATTCGTTGTTGGGGTGACTCAAATGCAGATAAACCGGATGCGTTAATTTTAACGGCAGTAGCCAATTGTTCGTTAGATGAAAATACCTATATTTCGTCTCATTTTTTTACTGGCTCAATGGAAATAGAATTTCGCACCATGCAAGCTAAAGATATTGGTGCTAACAAATTTTACCATTTATACCAACAACAGATTGCTCGTGCTGGGGCTGGCAATAGAGCAGACAAAGAAAATGTTACTGAATTTCAATGTCATAATGACTTAGTTATGCCGGATAACCAAGCTATCAACAACAAAACTATCTTTTGTACCCGCGCTTATAAAAAATTCCCTGATTTGTACGATGTGCTTTATTTAAGTGCTTCTGTAGACAAAGATAATCAAGCAATAGTAAGCCACTTTACTATTGCAGGCATTAGTCAACCCAATGCCTTAGCCTTTACGCGTCAATTTATGGAGGCAGTATCATGGAAATAAATAGTATAGAACTAGAGTGCATGGAAGAACAGAGCAGAGAAGAAAGCGCTGAGAGTATCAAAACAGATGAAATAGTTATTGAAGAAATCAGCCGAAATCATAAATTATTGCATCGACATAAATTATCACAACAGCAAATACATATCGGGCGCGATTACCATAATGACATTATTTTAGCTGACCCGCACATATGCCCTAGCCACTTAAGTATTGAACAAGTTAATGGTCAATGGCAAATTACCGATAACCAAACGGTTAACGGCTCTTTTATTGAAAACAGAGATAAAAAGAAGCACTCTGCTGATCATCACATAATCAATGATGGTGATGTTATCACGTTAGGAAAAAGTCAGTTACGAATACTCTTCACAGACCACCCAGTAGAGCCAACAGCAGCCTTTAGCCCGTTTGAAAGTTTGATAAATGTAATGCGCAACCCTGTCGCATTATTATTAAGTATCACTTTATTTACCTTAATCGCTGGTGGTGTTTTCTACCTTAACACACCACAAGAAGTTAATTTTAGTCAGTTATTTGTACCTACAATCGGCATGGCATTGGGGTTTGCCCTATGGCCTGCTAGCGTCGCCTTGGTATCTCATTTAAGTAAACATGATGCACGAATAATGGCTCAACTAGGCATAAGCTTTGCTTTTTTCAACCTAATGTGGTTTAGCGACTTCCTTGAGAGCATAATCACCTTTAATAGTGCAAGCGGCTCAATAGCGCCATTATTTGTTATGCTCGTCTCTATTGCGCTTGCCTTTAGCCTATTTTGGTTAAATGGCTACATAGGTTTTCACATGTCAGCAAAACGACGCATTATTGTGGCAGCTAGCATGACATTATTACTCTTTGGTGGTAGCTATTTAGTGCAATACAGCAAGAAGCCAGAGTTTAATCCAAGACCACAGTATGATGCTACTCTTATGATACCAAGCTTTTTAATTGCATCAAGTGCTAGTGCTGATGAGTTTATTGATGACAGTAGTAAGCTTTTTGATAAAACCAAGAAAGAGGCTTTAAAAGAATAGCCCTTCGACAAGCTTGTCGAAGGGTCGAGGGAAGCTGCATTTATGGTCGTGGAATAAAACCTACTGCATCATAAACTGACGTTAATATCTTACTCGCGCGAAGTGACGCCTTTTCAGCACCACTTTTCATCACTTGCTCAAGAAAAGCATGATCTTCACGATATTGATGATATTTGGCTTGAATAGGCGCTAACATCGCAACGACGGCCTCAGCAACATCGCCCTTTAAGTGCCCATACATTTTATCTTCATATACAGGTACTAAACTCTCAATTGATTTGCCTGTGGCACATGAAAGCAAAGATAATAAGTTCGATACGCCCGGCTTTTCTTCCAAATTATAATAAATATTGGCTAGCTCATCTGAATCAGTAACCGCACGTTTGATCTTCTTGGCAATTTTTTTCGGCTCTTCTAATAAGCCGATAAAATTACCAGGATTAGCGTCTGATTTAGACATTTTTTTGGTTGGCTCCAGCAAGCTCATCACTCGGGCACCATGCTGAGGAATAAACGGATCAGGCACAGTAAAAATATCACCATAAAGATTATTAAAACGTGTAGCAATATCACGGGCTAACTCTAAATGTTGCTTTTGATCATCACCAACAGGTACGCTATCAGCGCCGTATAACAATATATCCGCCGCCATTAATACCGGATAAGTAAACAAGCCAGCATTCATATTCGCTTCAGACTTTTGTGACTTATCTTTATACTGAGTCATACGGTTTAATTCACCCATTTGGGTATAACAACTTAATACCCAACTCAACTGCGCATGCTCTGGTACATGAGACTGAATAAAAATAGTACTTTGCTCAGGATCTACGCCACAAGCAAGATACAAGGCTAAACCATCTAACGTCGCTTTACGTAAATCTGCCGCTTTAGGACGAACAGTAATCGCATGCTGATCCACCAACATGTAATAACATTCATGGCTCGACTGCATATTGACCCATTGCTTTAATGCGCCTAAATAATTACCAATAGTTAATTCACCTGATGGCTGACAGCCACTTAATACAATAGGTTTACTCATTACTTTCCTTTAAACGGTATTTTTTACATTAAAAATTTTTAACTTTGAAAAAGCTTACTTTGATATTTTTGCTAACTCTGCGCGCATCTCATCAATAGCGGCTTTGTAGTCTGTTTTTGAAAATATTGCTGAACCTGCAACAAACATATCTGCGCCGGCGGCAGCAATTTCAGCAATATTTTCGGCTTTAACACCACCGTCAACTTGTAACCGTATCTCACGACCACTTTGCTTAATTTTCTCTTTGACCAAACGCAGTTTATCTAGTGTTGTTGGAATAAAAGATTGACCACCAAAGCCTGGGTTTACCGACATTAAAAGAATAACGTCTACTTTGTCCATAACAAAATCTAAACACTGCAAAGGCGTTGCTGGGTTTAACACTAAGCCCGCTTTACAGCCATGATCTTTAATTAACTGCAAAGTACGATCGACATGATCGCTTCCTTCAGGATGGAAGGTAATAATATCAGCGCCTGCTTTAGCAAATTCTGGAATCAAACTATCTACAGGTTTCACCATAAGATGAACATCAATAGGCGCAGTAATTCCGTAATCACGTAATGCCTGACAAATCATAGGACCAAAAGTTAAGTTAGGCACAAAATGATTATCCATAACATCAAAGTGCACTACATCTGCACCAGCAGATAAAACCTTAGCAACATCATCGCCCAAACGAGCAAAATCAGCCGATAGAATAGAAGGGGCAATTAAAAAAGAAGACATAGGAGATAACCAAATAATTAAGCATGATAAATTTGACCATATTATATCAAGCATTAACTGACAATGAACCCCAGAATTGAGTTAATAAAAATAAAATAGCTGCTTTTATTCGCACTTATCTTGAGCATTTTTATTTTAACACGCACTACCATGATGCACAGCTAGATTTTTAGTCATAGTTCACACTATATTAAAAAACAGGCAACTATTTGTTATTACTACAATTAAACAAGATAACCACGTCAGTTAAAAACTCGGCACTGTCTTTGCAATTTGATTAACAAAACACAACTATCTAGCATCAATCTAAAATCAAAATAAACAAGGGATCAATTATGACCATGAGAAAATCTACTAAAGCACTTCTTTTTAGCGCTGCAATTGCGACAACAGTATGCAGTGGCATCGCTTCAGCCGAGCTAACTGCAAATGCAAGTGCCTTATCTAATTATATTTTTCGCGGTACCACCTATTCAGGCGATAGTGCGGTAGTACAAGGTGGTATTGATTGGAGCAACGACTCTGGTGCTTATGTTGGTACTTGGGTATCTACTTTAGGTAGCGCGGGTCTTGGTGGTAATGAAATCGATTTTTATAGCGGTTATGCCGGAAAAGCGGGTAAGTTTACTTACGATATTGGTGTATTAACTTATCAATATACCTCAAGCCCAGAGTTTAATTATACCGAAGCTTATTTTTCAACAACCTATAATATCTTCACCATCGGGGCAAACTACACTATTGATGCGGCCTCTGGAAATAAGAACGCTGCTTTTGATCAAGGTGACGTTTATCTATTTGCCAGTGCCGACTTTAATGCGGGGCCTGTTGATGTAAGTATTTATGCGGGTAGTTATAACTATAGCAATGATGGCGATTATGGCAATGGTGATATTAGTTATGCTCATGTTGGTGCCAGTTTGAGTAAGGACGGCTTTAGCTTTGCCATTGATAAAAGTGATGTTGATCAGTCCAACGCAGCTGTCGGTGGCTTAGCCGCTAATATGGACGCAGTGCGTTTTACAATAAGTTATAGCCTTGATTTTGAGTTAAAATAAATAATCTTAACACCAATCTAGCGCGTTAAATGATTAAAGCCTAAAAATGTCTATTTTTTAGGCTTTATTTTTGTGTGAAAGCTGATTATTTTACACTTACTTTGTTATAATGCCGTTTTATTACTTGTCAGTTAATTAAACGGATTAATATTTTATGATGAAATGGAAACAGACTAAATTTAAACTTTTTGCGCTCGCCTTAGCGTTGTCTTGGTCAAGTAGCACTATATATAGTTCGATTAAAACGAACCAACAAGCATTTCACACTTGTATGTCGATAGACTCTAATCTACCACTAAATCACAGTAATCATCCTTGCCAGACTAGCCAGTTATCGAATCAAAGTTGGTGGGCATGGTTTAAAGGTGATAGTCGCTCAGCACATTTTCATTTTCTCGATTTTGTTGAACTAATACAACAAAGTTTTCATTAATCATAACTTTATAAGGCCTATTATGTCGACAGAGCCCACTAATTCTAAAACCAGAAAAACGTCGTTAGTTTCACTATTTAAAAGTGTAGCCGCCGCATTTTTTGGTGTGCAAAGTAATAAAAATCGGAAAAAAGATTTTGCTCAAGGAAAGCTAAGCCACTTCATTATTGTCGGCATTATTAGCGTCATCATTTTTATTAGTATTTTAATATTAGTAGTCAACATAGTTATACCCGCTAACTAGGTTCGAGTTCCATAGCTATTTATAAAGTGCCATCAACTCCGCAACCTTTTCACGCTTATCTCCTTTCGAGCTAATAGTGCGGGCTACCTTAATTGATTTGATGTTTTTTGCATGCTCGTATATCTTTCGTGTCCAAATAGTATCGTGATTTGAAATCAAAACTACTGCCGACTTTTCACTGGACACTTCTTCAGCAGCATTTGCTAAATCGGCTTGTTCATCCAATCCAAAACCATTACCTGAATACCCCGTAAAACTTGCTGTTTTACTTAATGGCACATAAGGCGGATCACAGTAAATAACATCACCGGTGTTAGCCCGAGCAAATGTTTTACGGTACCCTTCACAAACAAAAGTTGCTTGCTGGGCTTTATCTGCGAAGAAATTTAGTTCTGCTTCTGGGAAATACGGACGTTTATATTTACCGAAGGGAACATTATAGCCACCTGATTTATTATAACGGCATAAACCATTATAACCATGCCGGTTCATATATAAGAAAACTAAAGAGCGAAAGTAACCATTGTCACTGTCATTAAATTCTTTTCGTAATTGATAGTAGCGCTCACTTTGATTATTTTCTACGCTGAAAAGCATCTTCGTATCTTGAATAAAAGCATCTGGCTTGGTTTGCAATATTTTATAAAGATTGATTAAATCTTGATTGATATCATTTAGAATATACTTTGGATAATTAGTATTTAAGAAAATAGAACCAGCACCAACAAAAGGCTCTATTAAGCATTCCCCTTTGGGGAGCATTTTTGCAATTACATCACTAAGGCTATATTTTCCTCCAGCCCACTTTAAAAACGCACGATGTTTTTTGCTCATGTTCGCCTAATACCAATAACCATCCAATAAAAACTGAGGTCGATTGTAACTTTATTTACCCCTTAACGGTATGTATTTTATTCTAAAAGTATCAGTCATTAGCAATGATTTCATTTTTAATTATTGAAAGCGCCTTAATCCATACGCCTTTGTCTATAATAGCCCGTGGTAACTTTTCAAGGGCTATACTAGCTTGTTCTTGACTGTCATAAACTTTTGTTGTTATAACAACAAATAGTTGTTCATTAAGGCTTTTTGGATAGGTAAAATATTCAAGATTGGGATAGGTCTCAATAAAACGTGTCAATAAAGTCATATCGCTAAAACCAACAATTTGTACTGCATAACCCGTTGATTTATTTAAATAGTAATTAGGTGTTAACGTTATGGACGAGTTTGTAGTTTCTAGCTTTCCAGCTTGCTGGCTTTTAACTTGTCTATCTTCTGTGTTCTCAGGTTTAACTTGTTCAGCTATTGCATTTTTAGTTAATGGTAACTCAAGCCCTGATACTGCTTGTTCTGAAACTAATAGCTTAGGCTCAATATTTTCATCCAAGGCAAGTGCTTGTAGAATATCTCTCGCTTTGGCTGGTTTATCTTTACTGTTTTCTGACAATGTCACGTTTCCTGATAAAGCAGCTTGAATATCTTTAGCGCTTGCTTGTTCAACCGTTTCACTAATCATCAAAGCTGTATTAAGCTCCGGGCTGTTTTTAAACTCTGGTTGTTTAGTTTCAACACGATTAAACAGTGGTAACTCAGATAATGTGAAATTATCAAACTTAATCAGTGCATACCATATCGATCCAATAAGTGTGCAAACTAACGTTGTTATGAGCAGTAACTTCCACCAAAAACTTCGTGTGAAAAGCGTGTTTTCATTGTTAAACTTCGTATGGTCTAAGGCAAAAAGTTGTCCTGATTTTGCATCAATAATGGCCAGTTTATTATTGAAAATACTCTTATTGGTAGCTATTTCCTGTGCTGCTTGCTCTTTTCCAAACAAAACTACATTAATTTTATTATGCGTTTTATTGGCCACATCAACCAATTGACAAAGTTCATACTTTATTTGCAAAGACAATGCATGAGCATGCTCTACAATAATAGTTATGCTATCTTTACTCTGTTTACTAAGCTGTAAGATACTTACGGCTAATGACTTTTCAGGATCAAAGAGTGTGTTAGCAAATAACTGTTCGACTAATCGACAGCGCATTTGAATATCGTTTAATTTCGTTGATGCAGAAACAAAGGCAACATTAGTTTCATGATCAGATTTTTCTTTGGAAAGGCTAATAAGAAATTGGCGAGCAGCCTGAGTATAAATCTCTATTTCTTGATCAATAACTAAAACGGCTTGTTTAGAAAAGCGCTGAATATAATCAATTCGAGCAGTAACACTTATTGACGTTACAGCAGGTTCGCTGCTTAGTTGCACAGAGTCAACGTTGGCATGATGTGTGTCTGTGTTCGCTAGTGCGGACATATTCAATCCTTTCTACAATTGTTGTTGCCTAAAATGTTATGATCTAAAATTAGAAAATGTTAGGCAATACCAAAATAATTATAGAATTTGCTGAAGTATCTCTTGAGTGATGTCATCACGAATTTCTGACTGTCCTATAGCGGTAGGAACAATAAAACGTAATTTTCCGCCAATATTTTTTTTATCTCGGCGCATATGACGAACAAAATCATTACAACTCATGGTGTCGGGAGCCTGTAATGGTAAATCAAACGCTTTAATAAGCGTCTCTATTCGACAAAGTTCTGACACTTCAAGCAAATTCATTGCTACAGCTAACTTAGCAGCAAGTACCATGCCAGTAGCGACAGCTTCGCCATGAAGCCAATTGCCGTATCCTTGTTCTGCCTCAATAGCGTGGCCGAAAGTATGACCTAAGTTAAGCAGAGCGCGTATACCCGCTTCTGTTTCATCATTTACAACAATGTCAGCTTTACATTGACAGCATTTTTCAATCATCTGAACTAAGGTATATTTATCGCCTGCTTTTATTGACGTGATATTCTTTTCTAGCCAAACAAAGAAATCATAATCGCCTAAAATTCCATACTTAATAACCTCAGCCATGCCTGCATTAAACTCACGAACAGGTAAAGTAACTAAACTATTAATATCAATGATCACCGCTTTAGGCTGATAAAAGGCGCCAATCATATTTTTACCTAGCGGATGATTTACCGCTGTTTTTCCACCTACAGATGAATCGACTTGAGACAGCACGGTTGTTGGTACCTGAATAAAATCTATACCCCGTTGATAACATGCTGCTGCAAACCCGGTGATATCACCTATAACGCCGCCACCTAAGGCAATTAAGGTGGTATCACGGCCATGCTCATTAGCCAATAAATGCGACATGATACGCTCAAAATTTGCTAAACTTTTTTCAGCTTCACCATCAGGTAAAATAATTTCATCAAGTTCAAAATCTGAAAGTTTGTCTTTAATCTTTTCAAGATATAAAGGCGCAACAACAGTATTTGTAACAATACAAACACGTTTTGCACGAATATGAGCTGTAAATAGTGCTTCGTTATCAAACAGACCAGAATCTATATAGATAGGGTAGCTTCGAAGACCTAAATCAAGATTGAGAGTGGGCATATTAGCGTTTACCAGAAATGTATAACGGGATAAGAACAAAGCCACTTATGTTTTCAGCAGTGGCTTTGATAAAGAAGATCAATTTTTTACTAAAAGTCTAAGCGCTCAATAATTTTATGCGCAACGACTTTAGCACTTTGATCATCCGTTTTAATCACTACATCCGCAATTTCTTCATAGAGAGGATTGCGCTCAACGGCTAATTTTTCTAATACCGTGCGTGGTTTTTCTGATGTTTGCAATAATGGACGACGACGATCTCTTTGTGTACGAGCCACTTGCTTATCAATAGTAGTTTCTAAGTATACAACGATGCCACGTGCTGATAAATGATTGCGAACTTGGTCACTAATAACTGAGCCACCGCCTGTTGCTAAAACAATACCTTGTTTTTCGCTTAAGTCTTCAATAACACCTTCTTCTCTTTTCCGAAAGCCTTCCTCACCTTCAAGATCAAAGACCCAAGCAATATCTGCTCCAGTACGACGTTCAATTTCTTGATCTGAGTCGAAAAATTCAAGATGTAGCCTGTCTGCAAGCTCTCTGCCTATAGTGCTTTTACCTGCACCCATAGGGCCAATAAGGAAAATGTTACGTTTTTCTGCCATTAGATTAACTTAATACTCGTTTGTTACAGGTCATATCAAAAGGAAGTTACAGCAACAGCTATATGCCTTTTGATGTCATAGAGGTCTCCCTCGGAAATTTCAAGGGCGTAATTATCGCAATTGTTAGGGTAAGATTGCAAGTAACATTGTTAGTAAGTCAGACAAAAACTCCAACTTACTCACGTTAACATAACTAATTTATGCTAAAAATGTTCAGTAACGATGCGTGGGGTCACAAAAATGAGTAATTCTTTTTTCTCATTAAACTGATTAGAATTTCTAAATAACCAGCCAAAATAAGGAATATCACCTAATACAGGAACCTTGGAAATTGTACTTATGATAGATTGTTGGTAGATTCCACCAAGTACAATTGTTTCACCATTATTCACTAAAACCTGCGTGCCAATGCGTTGTGTATCAATTGCAGGTGCTTGACCGCTTTGTACATCAGAGACCGTATCTTGCGTGACTACTAAATCTAAAATAATCTTGTTATCTGGCGTGATGTGTGGCGTTACCGTTAAGCTTAACACTGCTTTCTTAAATTGAGTGGCGGTAGCACCACTTGATGCCGCTTCTTGGTAAGGAATTTCAACGCCCTGCTCAATATAGGCTTCTTTTTGATTAGCGGTGGTTATACGTGGGCTGGCAATAATTTCGCCTTTATTTTCTTTTTCCATAGCACTTAGCTCAAGATCTAATATTGTTCCATCTGCCAAGCGCGCTATTTGAAAGGCTAAAACACCCGCCGGGCTAGCAACAGGTAAATTAACATTTAATCTATCTGATAGTGGAGGAACATTACCAATCCCAGAGTTATCTGCTATATTATTGGCAATTGATGTTCCATCTAAAGAACCAGAAGTTGCATACTGACCATCAGTATCAGTAACACCCCAACGGATACCAAGCTCTTCATTCAGATTATCTTTAACCGTTACCATCCGTGCTTCGATGATCACTTGACGTACAGGGATATCTAAAACATTCACCATCCGCTTAATATCTTCAATGCTTTTTGCCGTATCACGAATAAGCAAGGTATTAGTACGTTCATCTACAGAAACACTGCCTCGCGCAGATAATATACTGGTATCTTCATTTTTAATTAACTCTGAAAATTCGCCCGCTTTTGCATAATTAATTTGTACATATTCAGAATACAGTGGCGCTAATTCTTCTACTTGTTGCTGTGCTTGTAGATTTTTAGCTTCTCTGGCTGCTAGCTCATCACTGGGTGCTACCATCAAGATATTACCTTGCATGCGCTTATCTAAGCCTTTAACTTTTAAGATAATATCGAGTGCTTGATCCCAAGGCACACCGTCTAACCGCAACGTAATATTACCGGTAACCGTATCACTGGTAATTAAATTAAACTCGTTATAATCAGCAATAATTTGCAGTACAGTTCGCACAGGAATATCTTGAAAGTTAAGCGATATTGTTCGACCAGTAAAATTATCCGTGTCAGCTAAATATCCAGGTATTTTTTTTTCTTTTTCTTTAACCGAAAGTACAAATAAGTTGCCTTGTTGTTTATGCGAAAAAGTGAAATTCGTATCTACATCGATGACTAAACGGGCATTACGGCCATCTTTAAATGTTTCTATACCAGAAACAATTGTACCAAAATCGGTAACATCAAGTTTATATAATAAATCTTCTATTATTTGAGTGTTATGAAATTCAACATTAACTTTTCCTAACTTATCATTAACATCAACAGCAACCATACTGTCTTTTAGGTAAACTAATATTTCGGCTGAATTGTTTTCGCCTAAACGAAAGTCGAGAGACTCAACCTGATTAATAAATTGCTCACCTGCAGGGCTTAATACTTCAATAATATCAGCTGACTGACCATAATTAAGTGTTATAGAGAATTTTTTTCCATTTAAAGCAACATCAAATACTGATAATTTTTCTAGGTTAATCGTAGCAATGATTTTTCCAGAAGAATTATCTAAAAGAATGTTGGTAACACCAGCATGATTGACTAGCGTTTCTTGCAGCTTAGTATCATAAGTATCAGCAGCAAAATTAATTTTCACAAAAGCAGGGTTCATTGAGGTATCAACCACAGGCAAGGAAGATATATCTGCAGAAAATTCAAAAACCAATTCAATTTGATCATTTTGAATCGTATTATAGGAAATGCCTAATAATTGACTTTGGTTAACTTGTTCTGCGCTAACACTCTCTTCTGCGCTAACATTAAACGATGCAGCAACAAGTGTTAATACAGTTAAGCAAGCAAACCAGTTTTGTTTAAAATTGGCTACGCCAGCAAAAATTTTATACTTTTTCATTTTATTAAATAGCATTATTATTTCCTTTACCTTTTTGACACAGATTGAGCAATTTTAATGACGGTTTCTCGCTCTACCCAACAACCTGCACCATCAGGTGTTAATTCTACTAATTTCACGCCTTTAGTACTCACTTCTGTAATATGTCCATCAAACAAACCTAAATAACTACCAATCGATACTCTATGCAAAGTAAAGTCTGACGCTTCCATTAATGCCCAGAGTACGCCATCATCACCCATTGTGCCACGCATGGTAAGATCACCCAGAGCAAACTTCTCTAACGGTTGCTTACGACGACGAGGATCAGGACTTAAACAACCAGACATTTGTTGAATTTTTTGCTGAATAACTTCAGGTTTTGGTAATGAAAAAGGACTTCTTAAATCAAATGCCGCGTATTCATAATGATTGAACGGATGCACTTCTGGCATTGGTTCTATTTGGCTTGTCATTGTTGCCTTTACATGTTCCATATGAATAGTAAGATCACTGGTATCATCAAAACAACCACTAACGAAGGCTAAAGTAATTAAAACTAATATTCTCATTGTGCTTTAACCTCTTGCTCTTGATAACGGTATGTTTTAGCTTCAAGCTTCAAATTTAGTGTATCGCTGTCTGTTTGAAGAATTTCAATCTTAAAGTTATGCAGGGTTACAATTCTAGGTAATCCTGCTATTTTACTAACAAAGCTACCAAATGAATGATATGAACCATTAACTTCTATATCAATTGGTAACTCAATGTAAATTTCTTTGCTGATTTCTGGCTGCCATTCTAACTTAACAAATTCTAACCCACTTGTTGTACCAATAAAGGTTATATCATCTAATAAACCTGGCGTTTCATGGCTATTAGGTAAACTTCGTAATTGTGTCGCAAAAACATCTTCTGCCATTACCATCTGTGCTCTAAACAACTCTAAGTTAGCGGCAACATGATACTTAGTCTGAAATGACTGTTTTAAGGTAACCTCTTCAGCTTTAGCACGATCAAGTTGTTCCATTTTACTACTAACCAAACCGATATAGCCGAGAAAAACAACCATGATTGCTAAAAATATAATTAATACTAGTTTTGGTGCAGAAGGCCATTGACCTATATTCTCTATATCAAGGTTTTCAAATTGCGATTTATCAAACTTCACTTGCCACCTCCTTTTGCTTTATTAGCAAGTTTGGTGTCATTGACTAAGCCTTGAATTTTCACTCTCATTTTAAAGCTACTGAGCAGTTTTGCTGAACCGTCATCAGAGGTTATCGACTCGGGTGTTGCATCTGTAAACAAGTCTGATAATTCAATCGCTCTAATCATGTTTGCCAAATGGTTGTTTGATTCACTTTTTCCTATAATTTCTATACTATTACCTTGTTTATCAAGTTGAGTAATATAAATACCGCTAGGAATGATTCTTGCAATTTCATCAAGAATTTGTGTGCCAACATTTCGGCTACGTTGCAATTGTTCAACTACATCAATACGTTCTTGCAATGCGGCTTTCTTATCATTCAATGTTTTGATTTCTGCAATTTTTATATCAAGCTTTTGAATTTCATTTTTTAAGAATTGATTACGCACTGTTTGACCATCAATGCGTGATTGAAAGTTTAAATCCACTGCAAAAATTAACGCAAAGGCAAACAAACCCACCGCAATTAAAAGTCTAAAAAATTCTTTTTGTTTCGTCTTGAGCGCCTGTTCTCGCCAAGGAAGCAGATTTATATATGCCATGACGAAAAACTCCTTAAAGCCAAACCAGTAGCCACTGTTAATTGTGGTGCTACTTTAGTCAGCTCTTCTTTGTTTATAGATTCTGCTAGTGTCATATCATTAAAAGGATTAGCAACAACAGTATGCACCCCTAGCTCATCGGTTAGTAGTTTTTCAATATCTTCAGTAGACGCAGTACCACCAGAAACAAGTAGATAGTCAACCTTACTTACACCACTAGAGGTCAAAAACATTTGAATTGCTCGACGTATTTGTTGCATCAGTATGGTATGAAAAGGCGCTAATACTTCAAAAGTATAATTGGGGGGTAAATCGTTAGTAACCTTCGCTTCCTCTGCTTCTTCAAAAGATTTATTGTAATATGAAACGATTGAACGAGTGTATTGTTCGCCACCAAACATTTGGTCACGGCTATAAAGATGCTTACCTGCTTTTGTTACTGAAAATAGTGTCATAGTAGCGCCTATATCCACTATAGCGACCGTTTTACCTGCTGCATCTTCTGGCAATTGTGATAAACATAAGTCATGAGAACGGCTTACCGCATAAGATTCAACATCAATAACTTTAGCAGTAAAATCGCCTGCTTCTAATGCCGCTACGCGTGCTTCAATAGACTCTGTACGGGCAGCACTGAGTAAAACATTGACCTTACTAGGGTCTGATTCATTTACATCTAAGATTTCAAAATCTAAGCTTACTTCATCTAATGGGTATGGAATCAAACTATCTGCTTCAATTTCAATTTGACTAGCCAACTCCTCTTCATTTAGCGACACATCCATGTAAATAATTTTAGTAATAACCGTTTGCCCAGAAACAGCAGCAGCAGCTTCCTTTGCTTTCATTGGTATGCTTTGACGGATCTTAGCAATAACACTACCAACCGCTTCAATATCTTGAATTTCTCGATCAACAACCGAGCCACGAACCATAGGTTCTATAGCAAAGTCTTCTAAAACATAGCCTTCACTGCCCTGGCTAAGTAAAACGGCTTTAACAGCATGAGATCCAATATCGATCCCAACCATCATAGTTATTTTCTTTTTCCATAGTTTATCTAGCATAACAACCCACTAAATTGTTTTATTTTATTTTATTGTAATTATTTTAGACATAAATACATTTATTACATGGTTTTACACGATATACTAGCATTATCTGACAATTTCCCCATAAATAGAGTGTTTGTCGTGTTTTCAGCTAAAAAGTTTTTCAAACTGACCCTAACTTTAGTATTTATCGCTATTTTTGCTATATTTTTATTATATTTAACATTACGAAATGAATTGCCCAATATCAACTCATTAAAAGATGTGCAATGGCAAACCCCTATGCAGATATATAGTAATGACGGCTTATTGATTTCACAATTTGGTGAAAAAAAACGCATCCCTTTAACTTTTGAGGAAATCCCCCAACAATTAATTGATGCACTATTAGCAACAGAAGATGATAGATTTTACTTTCATTTTGGTGTTGACCCTATTGGGATGGCGCGCGCAGTATTAGGTAAGCTTACAGGTAATGATAAGGGCGGAGCAAGTACTATAACTATGCAGGTAGCTCGCAATTTTTTCTTAACACGAGAAGTAACCTATACCCGAAAAATTAGAGAAATATTTCTCTCTTTCCATATTGAAAGTTTATTAACTAAAAACGAAATATTAACGCTATACATTAATAAAATACCTTTGGGTCACAGAGCTTTTGGTTTTGGCGCTGCTGCCCAAGTATATTATGGTAAAGAGCTGCATCAGCTAAGTTTAGCACAAATATCCGTATTAGCAGGACTACCTAAAGCGCCCTCTACTTATAACCCTATTAGCCGGCCTGACCGAGCCAAAATTCGCCGTACTACTGTGTTACAACGTATGTTAAGTAGTGGCTATATCACAGAGCAAGAATATCAACGCGCAAAAGCGGCACCAATCACAGGTCAACCCCACGGTGCAGAAATAGAATTAGATGCACCTTACGTTGCTGAAATGGCGCATCAAGAAATGATTAAGCGCTATGGCAAAGAACAAGCCTACACGAGTGGGTTTAAAGTTTATACTACAGTAACGAATAAGTTACAACAAGCAGCACATAGAGCCGTGACCACTAATTTATTACGTTATGATCAACGCCATGGTTATCGTGGTGCAACCCTTTCCCTGCGCCCTAAACTAGATAAAGAATCAGAAATAAATAAACCTGCACTAACGAGTGACGATGTGGCACTTGTGAAAACATTAAACCCGCTCACCGTTGACGAAATATCAATCGCGCTAAACAAAGTAAATTATTATCAAATGTTAGTTCCTGCTGTGGTAACTAAGGTAAATGAACGATCAGTTAAGATCACTTTACGCGATAATAAAAAAGCGATTATTAACTGGACCGGTATGGCGTGGGCGCGTCCATTTATCAATGATCAAAAACAGGGTGTGCCTCCTAAAAATGCTAGCGATATATTCAACTATGGTGATGTGATTTTAGTAGGCCAAACTGCTTCTGGTGACTACCGACTAAGTCAATTACCCATAGCAAGTGCGGCAATCATTTCAATGTCGCCTGACAATGGCGCAATAAAGGCTGCAGTGGGTGGTTTTAGTTATAAACAAAGTCAGTTTAACCGTGTTACTCAGGCTAAACGCCAAGTCGGCTCAAATATTAAACCTTTTATTTATTCTGCTGCATTAGAAAAAGGCTTTACCCTTGCCTCTCTAATCAACGATGCGCCCATTAATCAATGGGATAAAAGTAGCGGTGTTGTTTGGCGTCCCAAAAATTCCCCTGAAACTTATGTCGGTCCAATTAGAATGCGATTAGCATTAGCACAATCCAAGAATGTTATTGCGGTAAGATTACTGAAAAGTATAGGGATAGACCAAGCCATTGATCACCTTTCTTCTTTTGGTTTCGCGCCTGACGAGTTACCTCGCAACGAATCGTTAGCATTGGGTTCTGCGTCATTAACACCATTAGAAGTTGTCACTGGTTTTGCAACTTTTGCTAATGGTGGTTTTTTAGTTGAGCCTTATTTAATTGAGCGCATTGAAACAGCTGAAGGCGACATTATTTTTCAAGCGAACCCACGCTTAGCGTGTGATCCTTGTGAATTCAACAATGCCATCTCTGAAACAATTACTGCAAAAGCAAAAGCGAGTGTTGAATCGGCGCCTTTAAATTATTTTGACAATGCAAATACGCCTCCTAAAATAACCCCAGCACCCAGAGCTATTTCAGCGCAAAATGCATTTTTAATTACCCAGGCACTCAATAGCGTTATTTGGGGGGCTGACTGGTCAGCTGAAAACCCTTGGCAAGGAACAGGTTGGCGAGCTAGGTCATTAAAACGAAGAGACCTTGCAGGAAAAACAGGGACTACTAACGAGGGTAAAGACGCTTGGTTTTCTGGTTTTACTCGTCGCTTAGTCACTACTTCATGGATAGGATTTGATGACCCTAGCCGTAACTTAGGCCAATCGGTTTACAATAATAACTTAGGTAAGAACCAAATAACAGGCACAGAAGCAGGTGCAAAATCAGCACAACCCGCTTGGATAGACTTTATGAAAGTTGCTTTAACAGATATTGCTACAGAGCCCTTTGAGCCTCCTGCTGAAATTGTTTCTGTACGTATTGATAAAGTGACGGGTAAGTTAAGCACCAAAACGAATAAAAGTAGTTTATTTGAATATTTTCAAGTAGGTACCGCACCAACTGAATATGTAAGCCAAGATAATAGTATTGATATTTTTCAAAATGAGGGGGGTGGTAAAAACCAAGCAGGTGAATTGTTTTAAGTTCGGCTTTAATTTCAACAACGTTAACTGCAATAATTCGTCCTTTAAACAGACACTTTTGAATGTTAACTAAATCACCTGATTAGTCACACTTACTCTTTAAAGCTTAACGCTATGTCATAAAGTGCATTCTTTTTTACGCTATAAATTTCAGCGACAATAGCACAAGCTTTTTTCGGTTTCATTTCAGCTAATAGTAATTTTAAGGTTTTAATAACCTCAGCAGAAATTTCATCGGGATCAGCTTTATAACCTTCAATGATTAACACCATTTCACCTTTAAGTTGATTTGCGTCTTGCTCAAGCCATGCAAGTAGGTTCTCAGCGCTATCTGAATGAATAGTTTCAAAAGTTTTTGTTAATTCTCGGGCAATAACAACATGTCGCTCACCACCCAAAGTACTTACTATGTCTTTTATTGTATCGATTGCACGCCTAGGTGCATCATAAAAAATCATCGTTCTAGGTTCATTTATCAACGCTAACAAGGTGCTTTGTCTGGCTCCTGATTTAGAGGGTAGAAAACCCTCAAAAGAAAACCTATCAGTAGGCAACCCTGCAACACTAAGGGCTGAAATAGCAGCACAAGCGCCCGGAATAGGCGAAACAGCTAAACCTAAACTGCGGCAATGGCGCACTAAATGAAAGCCTGGGTCGCTAATTAACGGCGTACCAGCATCAGACACCAACGCAATACTTTTCCCTTCTTGCAGTAATTGCGCTATATAGTTTTGTCGTTGACGTTCATTATGATCATGCATTGACAAGGTTTTATTTTTAATGGCATGCGCTGACAATAATCTTTGTGTATGACGAGTGTCTTCACAGGCAATAATATCAACCTGTGTTAATACCGATAACGCTCTTGAACTAATGTCGCCTAAGTTTCCAATGGGCGTAGCAACTATATACAAAGTTCCTGCATTTATTTTGTATTCACTCATTTCAAATTACTTCTTTCATTGATACTTCTTTTTTAAGATACAGGATTTAGTTGAGACTCACTGCAATGGCGTTTATTATAACCCTACACTGAGCTAAAAATGCACGGATTTCTCAACTTGACCCAAACTAATTTGCTAGTTTTTAATTTAACAAAAATGTCATTGTTTACACTAAGGAAACAAAAGCGCACCAATGTTTCTTTTATTGTATTGATATTGATAACGTTATTCATCTCTGCTTGTAGCACACAACCCGCTATAAAAAAAATAGATAGCCCGTCAAAAACAATCACCAGCGAGGTTGGTGTTGCAAAAACAGCTGAAGAAAAATTAGCCTTAGCACAGTCGCTTAATTCTCAGCTGCCAAACGACGAACAAGCGCTGCTTACCCAACAATTACTCGTTAATCAGCTATTGATTAAAGCCAGCGAGCTATTTTTACAACAACAAAGTTTTTCTAAAGCACTTTGGTTAGCGAATGAAATAGCAGAAATTAAGCAGGAAAGCCACCAAAACACTTACCGATTATTACTGGTAAAAGCGAGTAGTTTATTTGCGCTTAATTATCATCAACAGGCACAGCAACAATTGCAACTTGCTAATGAGTTGGTCGCTTACACTAATACCAATACTAACAACAAAAACACCAACAACACTAAGAAGAAAAACGCGACTCCTGCCCTTACGTTAACGCTCGATTATTATCTTGTTTTACATAAAATATTAGCAGCACAAGGAAAAACAGTTTTAGCGCTTCGGGCACAGCTAAATGCTTTTGCCTTAAATTCTCACTCGTCAAGCGAGGATATCCAAGCAATTTGGCATAAACTTGAAACGTTAACGCAGTGGCAAATAGCGCAGCTTGTTAATAGCAAGCCGCCTTTTATTAAAGGTTGGGCACAATTAGTAAACTACAGCCATAGATTTGGGGCTAATAGCGAACAGTTTTCTCGTTATTTACATTTATGGCAGCAACAGAATCCTACACACCCAGCAATAACGATAATTGCGCAATTACAGACAGATATTTCATCTGAGCACTTGTCTGAAAATTCGTCTAATAACTCGTCTATAATTAAAGTTGAAAATATAGCGGTTTTATTACCGCTTAGTGGTAGTCAACAAAATGCAGGCTTAGCTGCTCAGCAAGGAATTTTAGCCGCTTATAAAAATAACACCACGCGCAACATTTACTTTATTGATACCAATAAACTTGACTGGGAAAGCATAGCGACTCATTTTAGTGCACTCAATATCGACCATATCATTGGTCCTTTATTAAAGCCTGATGTTGAAATGTTTTTAACGTTAAGTGCACAGCAAACGGCACTTCAAGTGCCCACATTATTACTTAACTTACCTTTGCAGCAGCCACTTGCTACTTATCAAGCCGCTTTATCTATGCGCCCAGAAGATGAAGCCGTACAAGCTGCGGCGATGCTTAGTCAACAAAGTTACAAAAATCCTATTATTTTAAGCCATAATGACAGGGTTTCAAAACGTATTGCCATTGCTTTTAGTCATCAATGGCAATCTTCTACCGGAAATGCTGTCGATATTGTTTACTTCGATCAAGGTCAACAAATGCAAGTAAGCTTAAAAGGCAGCCTTGACGTGAATGTAAGTGAATTACGTATTAAGCAATTAAATAGCCGTCTTAAGCAAAACATTAAATCAGAGCCTAGAAATCGTCGCGATATAGATATGATTTATCTGGTTGGTAGTGCCGCACAAACCCGTTTAATTAAGCCTTATATTGATGTGAATATCAGCCCTTTTGCTGAAATTATTCCTGTGTATGCAAGCTCTCGCAGTCACAGTAACTTCAATGATAAAAATAACGCTAGCAGCACGAACGATCTACAAGGATTAACGTTTACCCAAATTCCTTGGTTATTAGATTCAAAACAACAAGACAAAACGCTCAACAAGCTTAGTGATACGTTATGGCCTAAACGCACCGACAGTTTATCAACAATATTTGCCATGGGCTTTGATAGTTATCATTTATTAGGCAAGGTATCTTTAATGAGAAAAGCGCCTTATATTCGTCACTTTGGTCAAACGGGGGTGTTAAAATTAAACCATGACAATATTCTTACCCGAAGCCTAATTTGGGGACAATATAAGAATGACAAGGTGATGCAAATTGCCATGGACTAAAGTGCAAACTAGCCACACCAAAGGCAAAGCAACGGAAGAATTTGCTAAGCAATATCTACTGCAACATGGCTTGGCTTTTGTTGATCAAAACGTTCATTGCCGCCAAGGTGAAATAGATCTTGTGATGAAGGACGACCAAACATTCGTGTTTGTTGAAGTAAAATATCGAAAAAATAATCATTTCGGTGGTGCTATTTCAGCAATATCTCAAGCAAAGCAACATAAAATCAAACATTGTGTTGCATTTTTTCTCCATAAAGCCTCTTTAAACGAATATAATACCCCGTGTCGATTTGACGTTATTGCCTTAGAAGGTGATATTAACCAACCACAAATAACTTGGCTGAAGAACGCTTTTTAGTCATTACTTTTGATCCATAGCAAAATACTGGAGTTATTTAACCCACATGCTAGAACAGATCCATAATAATTTCACCGAAAGCATTCAAACCCAAATAGCAGCAACAGAGGCTATTTCAAGTGCGATAGAACAAGCGGGTATAATGATGGTACAGTGCCTATTGGCAGGTAATAAAATGCTTGCTTGTGGAAATGGCGGCTCTGCTGGTCATGCTCAACATTTTTGCGCTCAATTATTAAATCGTTTTGAAGCAGAGCGCCCCAGTTTACCCGCTATATCGCTGGTTTCAGGCAGTATTATTATTACGTCAATTGCCAATGACGCTCAATATGATGAAGTTTTTTCTAAACAAATTAGAGCTTTAGGAAATAATGGTGATGTTTTGCTCGCCATATCTACTAGTGGTAATTCACGTAATGTAGTTAAGGCCGTTGAAAGTGCTGTATCGCGTGACATGCCAATTATTGCCTTAACAGGTCATGATGGCGGAGATATCGCTGGTTTATTAGGTGATAATGATGTTGAAATTAGAGTACCTTCGTCTCGAACAGCCCGCATTAGTGAAGTGCATTTAATTGTTCTGCACTGTTTATGCGAAATTATCGATACTACTTTATTCCCACAATCGGAGTCTTAATTCCCATGGTTATTTTATCTAATAACACGCGTAGCAAACCAATACAGCTTGTCACTTTGCTACTTATCCTTAGTGTTTTACAAGGCTGTGCTGCGGTTACTGTTGTTGCCATAACTGCTGGCACAAGTATGGCCACAGATCGCCGTAGTATTGGCAACCAAATAGATGATCAAAGTATAGAGCTTGAAGCTTATAATGAAATAACAAAGAACAAATCATTAAATGCCAATACCAATTTACATATTAGTAGTGTTAATGGTTCTGTATTAATTATTGGCCAAGCGCCAACCACATACCTTAAAGATCAAGCAATAAAAATTGTTAACGAAATTAATGGCGTAGTTCGAATTCATAACCAAATACGCATTGGCAATGTTACTTCTGTGACTACTCAAACAAATGATATTTGGTTAACGTCAAAAGTAAAAACAGCCTTATTTTCTAGTGATGAAGTAAGTGGCAATAATATTAAAGTGATCACCGAAAATGCAGAAGTTTTCTTGATGGGCATTGTGTCAAAGAAAGAAGCTGATGCTGCGGTTAATATTTCGCGCAACATCAGTGGTGTTAATCGAGTTTTTAAGGCCTTTGAATATTTATAACCCTTCCTTCGACAAGCTCAGGATGAACGGGGATTTTACCACTCAGGATGAACGGAGAGTTGACCACTCGTCCTGAGCGCGAGGTACGAGTAGTCGAAGGAAAAGTTATTTAATAACTTTTAAACTCGCTTTACCTTTAGCTGATTTTTTCGGCTCTGCTGTTTTATTTACAGATGAAACACTACTCAAGCTTGGTTTAGGCTTAGATTCTGATTGAGACTCAGTATTAGAACCTGCTTTAATACTGATGTCGTCGTCACTAGGGTGCTCTATTGGCAATGAAGTACCTGCGCCATTTTCTTTAGCATAAATAGCGGCAATAGCTCCGTAGGGAACCGTCATATGTTCAAGCTTACCGCCAAATCGTGCACTAAACTCAATTGCATCAGCGCCTAAAGCAATACTACCTACCGCAGATGAGGCAATGTTCAAAACAATTTGACCATCATTTACATAAGCCATAGGCACTAAAACACCATATACACTTACGTCTACAACTATATAAGGTGTTAAATCATTATCTGAAATCCAGTCATAAAAAGCCCCAACTAAGTAGGGTTTATTAGAGCTCATTTTCACAGACGTTGTGTCAGCCATTAAGCTGGATGACCAAAGCGCAATTCACGTTCATCTTCAGTTAATGAAGCTTGAAATGACTCACGTTCAAACAAACGTAACATATACGTTTTAAGTTCTTTTGAACCTTGACCATCAAGCTCAATACCAAAAGCAGGTAAACGCCATAATAATGGTGCTAAATAACAATCAACTAAGCTGTATTCTTCGCTCATAAAGTACGGTGCTTCATTCAAAATTGGCGCGACACTCAATAAGCTTTCTTTTAACTCTTGGCGTGCTTTTTCTGCCTTGTCTGCGCTACCCGTTAAAATAATCTTAGCTAGGCTGTACCAATCATGTTCAATACGGTGCATCATTAAACGGCTACGACCACGTGACACAGGATAAACTGGCATCAATGGTGGGTGTGGGAATCGCTCATCTAAATATTCAATAATGATTTTAGCTTCATATAACGCTAATTCACGGTCAATCAATGTTGGCACTGTGCCATAAGGATTTAAATCAATTAAATCTTCTGGCAAATTTGCCAAATCAACAAAATTAATATCAACGCCAACGCCCTTTTCTGCCAGTACTATACGTGTTTGATGACTATACATATCATCAGCATGCGAGAATAACGTCATTACTGAGCGTTTGTTTGCTGCTACGGCCATAATGCCTCCAAAAATAAATAACTAAAACTTTATATATAAAAATATAAATATAAAAACTAACAAAGGGGCTGACACGTAAGCATCAGCCCCTTAAAAAATATAGATTAACTATATCAATAACTTAATGTACGTCTTTCCAAAACTCTTTCTTTAAGAAATAAGAGAAGATAAATAGGATGAATAAATAACCTAATACCCAATATCCCATGCTTTCACGTTCAAGCTTGCTTGGCTCACCAACATATTCTAAAAAGTTAGTTAAATCACGTACTACAATATCATATTCTTCAGCTGATAGGCTACCACCTATAGCTGATGTAACATTGCCATGCTTATCAAGTGAGCTAACACCTTGCAAGTCTTGCAATACGTGCGGCATACCTACATCTTTAAACACTGTATTGTTCACCCCAAATGGGCGTTCGGCGTCAACATAAAAAGAACGTAAGTAAGAATAGATCCAATCTGGACTCCTTAAACGTGCTGAAAGTGTTAAATCTGGTGGCGTAGTACCAAACCATGCAGCCGCTTCTTTTTCCGGCATAGTATTAGTAATGTGATCACTAATTTTTTCACCGGTATACATATAGTTTTCCATACCATCCGCTTCTTCAATACCTAAATCTTTAAAGGTACGGTTATAACGTTGATATTGTAACTGGTGACAACCTAAACAGTAGTTGATGTAAGTTTTAAAGCCATTTTTCAATGACTCTTTATCCGTCAAGTCATTATTAGCCTGTTCTAAGTGTACCCCACCTGATGAAGCAAAAGCAGACACAGACATTACGATAGTTAAACCAAAAGCGAACGCTTTAATTAAATTTTTCATTAGTTTGAAATCCTTTCTGGTACTGGCTTACATTTTTCATTCTTAGAGTAAAACCACAGCGCAACGAAAAAGCCGAAATAACCGAATGCGGCAACAATACCAATCATATTATTCAATGCCGAGGGAGCTTGAGTACCTAATACACCTAACACGATAAAGCTGATAGCAAATTGAATAAGATTAAAGGTATGAAGCTTACTACGGGATTTCAATGACTTAATCGTACCACGATCAAACCATGGTAATAAAAACAATACAATAATTGCAGAGAACATTCCAATAGCACCAATTCCTTTAGAAGGAATAATACGCAATATGGTATAAAAAGGAGCAAAATACCAAACGGGAGCGATATGCTCAGGTGTTTTTAAACCATTCGCTGGTTCAAAATTTGGCGCTTCCATAAGGTAACCACCACCCTCAGGTTGAAAAAACATCACCCAACAGAAAATAAAGATAAAAGCGACCACATACATAATATCTTTTACCGTATAATATGGATGAAACGGTATAGAATCTACAATGTCATATTTACCGGTATATTGTTTATGAAAGGTAAATTTGCTTTGTTCTTCAATAGGAATACTACCTTTAGGCTTTTTAATATCCGTGCCTTCAGGATTATTAGAGCCCACTTCATGTAACGCTAAAATATGTAAGAATACTAATACCACTAAAACCAATGGAATGGCGGCAACATGCAAAGCAAAGAAACGGTTTAAGGTAGCACCCGAGATAACATAATCACCACGGATCCATAACGTTATATCATCACCTATAACGGGAATAGCGCCGAATAAGGAGATTATAACTTGTGCTCCCCAATACGACATATTACCCCAAGGTAATAAATAGCCCATAAAGGCTTCGGCCATTAGCGCCAAGAAAATAAGCATCCCAAACAACCATAATAATTCACGTGGTTTTTGGTATGAACCGTACATTAAGCCACGCATCATATGCATATAAATCACAACAAAAAATGCCGAAGCACCCGTTGAATGCATGTAACGCAATAACCAACCATAATCAACATCACGCATGATGTATTCAACTGAAGCAAAGGCGCCTTCACCTGTTGGATTATAATCCATGGTTAACCATATACCGGTAAATATTTGGTTAACTAAAACTAAAATGGCAAGCGAGCCAAAAATATACCAAAAATTAAAGTTTTTTGGTGCTGGATACTGAGCTAGATGTTTGTTCCATGCTTCAGTAAGTGGTAAACGCTTGTCAATCCAAGCCATAAGATTTGCTAACATTATGCCTCTCCTGCATTTGCATCAGGGCCAACACCAATTAACAGCGTGTCGTCTGAAATATATGAATGCTCAGGAACCATTAAATTAAGTGGTGCAGGAACGCCTTGAAATACTCGACCAGCCATATCGAACATACTACCATGACAAGGACAAAAGAAACCTTCGTCTACACCTTCAACGAACTGTTCAAAATCATCTTTATGATAAGTAGGCGCACAACCTAAGTGCGTACATACGCCTAAACCAACCCATAACTCAGGCTTAATTGAACGGTTTATATTGGTTGCATAAGTAGGTTGTTGTGCTTCTTCAGAGTCGGGATCGCGTAGTTTATCATTAACTTTAGGTAATTCAGCTAACATCTCTGCCGATCGTCGTACGATATAAACTGGTTTACCACGCCATTCAGCGCGGATCATTTGGCCTTCCTCTATTTTGCCAACATTAACCTCTACCGGAGCACCCGCAGCTTTCGCTCGTGCACTAGGGTTCCAAGATCCAATGAAAGGCACAGCCCAACCAACAACACCTACACTACCAACTACTGAAGTAGCGGCAGTTAAAAAGCGTCGACGGCCGTTATTCACAGGCACATTGCTCATTTACATTCTCCATTAAGATTGCTTACCAAACAATTTTTTTCACCGCACACCAATCAAAAAAGCGCCAACAAAAAACGTCTCCAAATTAGCACAGTGGTTTTTTTGTTTGATCGAATATATACCAAACGGTATATCTAAAAAATTTTTATGATAATAAAGAAATATGCTGTTTTTTACAAGGTAATTAACCACATTATTTTTGTTATTATTTAAAATAAATTTTGCAATATAACAAGCTGTTATTGAAAGCTTAGCTTAGATAATAGTGAGAATTATTTCCAATAATATTTGAATAAAAGTTAGCCATAAAAAAACCGACATAAGGTCGGTTTTTTGAAATCGTAAAATATAACGAAAATTAACGTTTTGAGAACTGTGGTTTCTTACGTGCTTTATGTAAGCCCACTTTCTTACGTTCAACTTTACGCGCATCACGAGTAACAAAACCAGCCGCGCGTAAACCGCCACGTAAAGTTTCATCAAACTCCATTAATGCACGTGTAATGCCGTGACGAATTGCGCCCGCTTGACCAGAAATACCACCACCTACTACAGAGATGTTAAAGTCAAACTTTTCTACCATTTCAACTAACTCTAATGGTTGACGAACAACCATACGAGCTGTATCACGTCCGAAGTACTCAGAAATGTCACGTTTGTTAATTGTGATTGCACCGTTACCAGCTTTCATAAACACACGAGCAGTTGAGCTCTTGCGACGACCAGTACCGTAATATTGATTATCAGCCATTGCTTAAAGCTCCAAAAGTTGTGGTTGTTGTGCAGTATGCGCGTGCTCAGCGCCGGCATACACTTTTAATTTGCGGAACATTTCACGACCTAAAGGACCTTTAGGTAACATGCCTTTCACTGCAAATTCAAGAACGCGCTCAGGTGCTTTTTCAATTAGCTTTTCAAAGCTAATTTGCTTAAGACCACCAGGGAATTCAGTATGCGAATAGTAAATTTTACCTTTCGCTTTATTACCAGTTACACGTACTTTCTCAGCATTAATAACAACGATATAATCGCCAGTATCAACATGAGGAGTAAATTCTGGTTTATGCTTACCGCGTAAACGGCTTGCAATTTCAGTAGCGATACGACCTAAAGTTTTATCTTCGGCGTCCACTAAGAACCATTCGCGTTGTACGCTTGCTGGTTTAGCTACAAAAGTTTTCATTAAAAAACCCAATTTAAAAAATGTTACTTAAATGACAAATCAAACCTCTGTTTGTTTTGCCGGTTAATAATAGGCCACGCAATTACCCCTTCGAGTATCGAGCCTAACGCCTTTAAAACCACCCATATCTAAGGAATAAGCCAAAGGAAAAACCAAAGGATATCCAGAAACAGACTATTAAAAAGACAGTTTGTAACGTAGGGAGCGCGGATTATACAGAAGAATAAGGAGAAGATCACGGCCTTTTGATTATTTTTACCTATTATTTATTTACACATGCTTATACAGGTGACTCAGGTAGATAGGTCAGAGTTTTATAGTAATTTTAAATTATCTCATAGTGGTTTTACTTTAGCGCTATGTTAAGGGTAAAGGGCAATAAATTACCCCTTACAAAAGATCGATACTTTGTTCCTGAACATATCAAAAAACCAACAATTACTTCATTTTAAAGGCAATGTTTGCATTTTTTAAACTTTATCCTTTACAAGTTGATTAACTTAGTTATATTTAAAGCAACTTCTTGTTGTTATTTTCTTCTTATACCATGAATCTTGTATCATGAAAAACATATGAAATTACCAGCAGAGAAGTTAATCAGGTGTTACTTTTTTATGCGAGTGTTAACTTAATTTAGCACTTAAGTAAAAAAACAATTAAAAAACGATTAATTACTGATTAAAAACAAAAAAAACGCAACATTATTTTACATTTGCAAAAATATGTCGCATATTATCTGCAGCCCCCGTAGAAATTGATGGAATTATTACTATGAAAAACTTAAACGCAATGAATAAAATGACTAACAAAGCTCAAAAAGGTTTTACTTTAATTGAATTAATGATCGTTGTGGCGATTATCGGTATTTTGGCAGCAGTGGCCTTGCCTGCTTATTCAGACTATCAAGCAACTGCTAAGCTAACTGCTGGCTTAGCTGAAATCACTGGCGGTAAAACACAAATGGAAGTTGAAGCGAATAACGGTGGTACAATTGCAGCCGTGGCTAACTTAACAAGCATTCGCAATGCTGCAACTCAAAACTGTAATATTACGGCTTCATTGGCTGATACTGGTGTTGGTACAATTGTTTGTACTATACAAAATGCCCCTTCACAAATTGGCAGTGCAGTGTTGACCTGGTCAAGAGCTGCTACTGGTGAATGGACTTGTGCCACAACATTAGCAACCGATAGTACTTTAGCACCTAAATCTTGTCCGCAAGCGTAGACATTAATTAACAATTGATAATATAAAAAATTGACAAAAAGCCCCTGAAGGGGCTTTTTTCTTATCTGTAATAAACTTTTCTAGATCCTCCTATTATGTAAATAAAACTTTTGTGCTTTTGTCTAAAATTACGTTACACTGAAATTTGACGTATTCATTGAATTTATTCAAAAGGTTATCTGCAATAGTTATGAAAGGAAACCACCAGCAATCAAGCGTTTTATCTGCTTTATCTAATGAGCATCTTGTACCGCTTGCTAGCGTCGATGGTATTTTTAGTGACTTTACTGGTAAGAACAAACCGTTCATTCGTTATTTAGTAGATGACAAAAACATCGATGGCAAAAAAATTGCCGCTATTTTATCTCATAAGTTTGGCTACCCATATATCCAGCTGGCCAATTTTGATACTACGCTTGTTCCTGAAGGCGTGCGTAATGAAAAATTAATTCGCAAACATAATGCACTGCCGTTGTTTTTACGTGGCAAGGTATTGTTTGTTGCCATGTCTGACCCCACTAACCTTGATGCCTTAGAAGAAATACAATTTAATACCGGTTATAGCACTGAACTGGTATTAACTGATGAACTTGGGTTGCAAGCGTGTATTGAAAAAGTATTAGAAGATGAAAGTGATGCCCTTGATATTACTGATATTGACGCCGAAGAGTTATCAGGGCTAGAAGTTCAAGAAGATAAAAAAGATGACGACGCTAGCACAGGTGAAGATGATGCTCCCATTGTGGTTTTTATTAATAAAATTCTTCTTGATGCAATAAAAAAAGGTGCCTCTGATTTACACTTTGAACCTTATGAAAAGTCTTTTCGTATCCGTTTTCGTATTGACGGTATATTAGCTGAAATTGCCCGCCCGCCGGTATCGTTATCGGCACGTATGTCGGCACGCCTCAAGGTTATGTCAAAACTGGATATTGCTGAACGGCGTGTACCACAAGATGGCCGTATAAAACTGGCACTTTCTAAGAAAAAGTCTATTGATTTTCGTGTTAGTACCTTACCTACCATGTGGGGCGAAAAAATTGTAATGCGTATTCTCGACTCATCTAGCGCCATGCTAGGTATTGACATGTTAGGTTATGAAGCAGAGCAAAAAAAAATATATATGGAGGCGTTAGATCAACCCCAAGGCATGATTTTAGTGACTGGGCCTACTGGCTCTGGTAAAACAGTCTCTTTATATACCGGATTAAATATTCTTAATACGGAAGAGCGTAATATTTCAACGGCAGAAGATCCAGTAGAAATTAACCTTGAGGGCATTAACCAAGTTCAAATTAATAATCGTGCGGGCTTAACTTTCCCCAGTGCATTACGCTCTTTTCTACGTCAAGATCCTGACATTGTCATGGTGGGTGAAATTCGAGATTTAGAAACAGCCGAAATAGCGATAAAAGCAGCGCAAACCGGTCACTTGGTTTTATCAACCTTACATACTAATTCTGCCGCTGAAACCCTCACTCGTTTATTGAATATGGGTGTGCCTTCATATAACGTTGCCAGTTCAGTTACTATTATTATTGCCCAACGTTTAGCACGGCGTTTATGTCCGCATTGTAAAATTCATGAAGAGTTGTCAGAAGCACAACTAGATGAACAAGGTTTTCCAGCAGAGAAACTAAGTGAAATAAAGCTATTTAAGCCCGTGGGCTGCGAGCAATGTACCGGCGGCTATAAAGGCCGAGTAGGTATTTATGAAGTAATTAAGATCAGCCCTACAATATCATCTATTATTATGGAAGGTGGAAACTCTTTAGATATTGCCAAGCAATGTCAAAAAGAAGGCTATAATAATTTACGGCAGTCAGGCTTACAAAAAGCGATAAATGGCATGACCAGCCTTGCAGAAATAAACCGCGTAACCAGTTCGTAGGCGTCTTGTTATACATAATTAAACTTTACATAATTAAACAATGGGTAATTTTATGGCAACAGCAGTAGCAAAAAAGAAAACGCCTAAAGTAAAGGCTTTAGACGTCTTTGTTTGGCATGGTGTTAACCGCAAGGGTAAAAAAATTAACGGAGAACTGCCTGCTAATAATATTATTGAATTAAAAGCGCAGTTGCGCAAACAAGGCATTACGCCCAGTAAAGTAAAGAAAAAAGCCAAACCTTTATTTGGTATGAGCGGTGATAAAGCCATTACACCCAGTGATATTGCCAATATATCACGGCAAATTGCCACCATGTTAGGCGCGGGCGTACCTTTAGTGCAAACCATTGAAATGATCGGCAAAGGCCATAACAACGGCAATATGCAAAAACTATTAGGTGATATAGGCCATAAACTTTCCTCAGGTATTCCTTTATCTGATTGTTTGCGTGATCACCCAAGACAATTTGATGATCTCTATTGTGATTTAGTCGCCTCTGGTGAGCAATCAGGCTCGTTAGAAACTATTTACGATAGAATTGCCACCTACAAAGAAAAAGCTGAAGCGTTAAAAGCAAAAATCAAAAAAGCTATGACTTATCCTATTGCTGTTTTAGTGATTGCCGCTGTAGTTACTTCTATTTTACTTATTTTTGTAGTTCCTGTTTTTCAAGAGATTTTTGCCGGTTTTGGTGCTGAATTGCCAAGTTTCACCTTATTTGTGGTTGGTATTTCAGACTTTATGGTCGCTTATTGGCACCTCTGTTTAGGCGCTATTTTTGCTTTCATATTTTTATTTAAACGCGCTCATCGAAATAGCCTAAAGTTACGCGACCAAGTAGACAGGAATATTTTAAAACTGCCAGTTATTGGTCGTTTACTCGAAAAAGCAGCAGTTGCCCGTTATGCTAGAACGCTGTCAACTACCTTCGCTGCGGGTGTACCATTGATAGATGCGCTTGAATCTGCCGCCGGTGCTGCCGGTAATGCGGTGTTTCGTGATGCAATTTTAGAAGTGCGCGCCGAAGTAACATCGGGTATGCAAATGAACCTTGCCATGCGAAACAGTAATATATTCCCCGATATGGTCATTCAAATGGTGGCGATAGGTGAAGAGTCTGGTGCTGTTGACGATATGTTAGCAAAAGTTGCCAATGTCTATGAAGCAGAGGTTGATAATGCAGTTGATAATTTAACGGCTTTATTAGAGCCAATGATTATGGCGGTACTAGGTGTGGTTATTGGTGGTTTGATCATTGCTATGTATTTGCCAATATTCCAACTTGGTAAGGTTATATAGCTGCGAGTGTAGGCTTTCTATGTAGGCTGGACTTTAGTCTGACAAAGGGGCAATAAATTACTCCTTACAAAAGATTAATACTTCTTTCTGATTGAAATACATAGGCGTGTTATTTTTTATTTTTCTTATCAAGAATTTTATGAGTCGTTTATGTTTGAACAAACGTTAGTATTTTTTCAACAATTTCCTATTGCCTTTACTATTTTGGTGGTCATATTTTCGCTGATAATTGGCAGCTTTTTAAATGTGGTTATTTATCGCTTGCCTAAAATGATGCACAATACTTGGTATGTTGACTGTCGTGAATTTTTAGCTGATGAGTTGAAACATGTACCCGCCAAAAAAGTTGACCCACTTACGTTATCACTCCCCAGCTCAACGTGCCCAAAGTGCGGACATAAAATACATTTTTATGAAAACATCCCTGTAATCAGTTGGTTATTTTTGCAAGGTAAATGTAGCCAATGTAAAAATAGCATATCAATTCGCTACCCTGTCGTGGAAGCAGCAACCGCACTATTAAGTTTCGTGATAGCGCTGCAATTTGGCGTTTCAATAGAAACGCTATTATTACTTATTCTCACGTGGGGATTAATTTGTTTAACACTTATTGATTTTGATCATATGCTATTGCCCGATCAAATCGTTATGCCACTCTTATGGCTTGGCTTGTTAGTTAACATAAATGATACTTTTGTGCCGCTTAGTGATGCTGTCATTGGTGCTGCGGTAGGTTACATGAGCTTGTTTAGTGTATTTTGGCTATTTAAGCTTTTCACTGGCAAGGAAGGCATGGGGCATGGTGATTTTAAACTATTTGCTTTGTTTGGTGCTTGGATTGGCTGGCAGCTTTTGCCTATTCTTATTTTAATGGCGTCTGTGGTTGGCGCGGTTGTGGGAATTTCACTGATGTTATTTAAAAACCATCAACGTGAACAGGCTATTCCTTTTGGCCCTTATTTGGCTGTTGCTGGCTGGGTAACGCTGTTATGGGGTGAAGGAATTTGGTCTTGGTATCTTCTTCAAATAAGTTAAGTTACATAAGTTAAGCCACATAAGTTAAATAAGTTATAGAATAGGTAAGTATGTCTGATTTTATTATTGGTATCACTGGTGGTATTGGTAGCGGAAAAACCACCGTAGCGAACATTTTTGCAGAATTTAGTATAGATGTTATTGATGCTGATATTATTGCGCGCGAGCTTGTAGCAAAAGATAGCCCTGCACTTTGCGCTATAAGCGAACATTTCGGTGCTGATTTTATTCAATCAGATGGCCAGTTAAATAGAGCCTTACTTCGCATAAAAATTTTTAGCAATGATACTGATAAATTATGGCTAAACAGTCTGTTGCACCCGCTGATAAGGGAACAAATAGTTACACAAGCAAATGCGTCATCAAGCCCTTATTGTATTGTGGTAGCCCCATTGTTAATTGAGAATGGCCTAACCGCTTTGGTAAGTCGTGTTTTGGTTATTGATGTAAGCGAATCAACCCAATTATCTCGTACAACAGCGCGAGACAGAAACTCTAAAGTTCAAGTTCAAGCGATTATGAATAGCCAAGTTAGCAGACAAGAGAGGCAAGCGCATGCTGATGATTTGTTAAATAATGACGATTGTTCCATAGAAAATTTAAAAAAGTCTGTCATTCAGTTGCACCAAGCTTATTTGTTGCTTGCTGAAAATGTTGCGTGCTGAACTTATTACATCTGAACTTATTACATCTGAACTTATTAAGTGCTGAACTTATTAAGTGCTGAACAAAAATTAATCGACAAATAATTCGCCATTTCAATTGTCTATGGTTAAGATACTCAATCTCCTTAAATGCTAACTTAAGATATTCGTAACCCCTGCATGACAACTATATTATATGAACACCCGCTTAATGAGCGTATTCGTAATTATTTAAAACTTGAACAATTGTTTAAGCAAGTTGATAGTTGTGCTGCTACAGATATTCTTGTGAATCATCAAATTTTTTTTAATGCCTTATTTACCATAATTGATACGCTTGAGCGAAGTGATATTAGAGGCGATTTAATTAAAGATTTAGATAAGTTGCAACATAACCTAGTGGTTTGGTCTCAAGCGCCAGATATTGATACTACTGCATTAGAAACTAACCTTCGAGAAACGGTGAGCTTAGTCAGTCAATTAAAAATTAACAACCAAACTTGGTGTCAATTAAAAGAGAACATGTTGCTTGCTAGTTTAAAGCAACGCTTTGCTATTCAAGGTGGAAACTCTAGCTTTGACTTGCCTCAATTACAGTTTTGGCTTCATCAATCACAAGCTTATATAGCAAAAGATATTGAACAATGGTTATTATTGCTTAACAACATAAAACACTCGTTAGCCTTAGTATTAAAATTTATTCGTCAACGCGCAGAATTTGAATGCATTGAAACTGAAAGCGGTTTTTATCAAGACAATGGCGAAGGTTTATTATTATTACGTATTAAAGTGGCTCAAAATGCGCAATATTTTCCAACCATCAGTGGCAATAAGTTTCGATACTCAATTCGCTTTATGTTGCCATGCGAACAAAAAGGTCGCAGGTATTCAAATCAAGCAACTCAATTTCAATTAGCACGTTGTTAACTTTATCTAGAAAGCTTAAAGCTAAATGGTAAAAGTGGCATTAGTTAGCGTATAATCGTGTTATTAATTTCCAAGAACACAGAAACTGTGACCTTACAACTATGGCCTTAACACAATGACCTTAAAAGTTTCCTGCCCTAACTGCACTAAAGAAGTTGTATGGCAAACAAGCAGCGAGTTCCGTCCATTTTGTAGCAAACGTTGTCAATTAATTGATTTAGGCGAATGGGCAGACGAAGGGCATAAAATCAGCCAAACTATTCAAGGTGCAACGCCATTAACAGAAGAAATGCTTGATGCGATGGAAGATGAGTTATTATTGAACCACAAGTTTTTTGTTGAACCTGAATAAAAGAGCAGTTACGAGTTACGAGTTACGAGTTACGAGTTTTTCAATAATAGCCTTATTCGCGGCAGGGAAATCTAGCGTTTTAAGATCTTCAAGTGAAAACCAACCTTGCCCTTGTCCTTCTTGAGCGCTTGGCTCGCCAAGATAATTATCAATAACAAACACCTCTAAGCAAACTTTTTTGTCAGCGCATTTTTCACCAATGCTTTTGTCGTTAACGCCTTTTTCTTCAATACTCTTTTTTTCAACATAAGTATGGTTAATTGTTATTAACGGTAAACAAGTCAGTACTTCAATAGCTACCTCTTCTTTAAGCTCTCTAGCAAGCGCTTGGGCAACAGTTTCATGCTTTTCTACTTTACCACCGGGGAATTCCCATTTGCCGCCTTGATGAGCATCAGCAAGGCGTTTAGTGAGAAAATATTGAGTTTGCTGTTGCTCGTTGATTAAAATAATCACACCAACGGCAACATGAACGGTTTTAGGCATTTTTGTTAGCTTCGAGTAAATAGTTACGAGTCGCGAAAAAATAAGTAACGAGTAGTGAAAGGAAATAGAAAATACAAGTGAGGTGTTACGAAGAGCTAGCCAATAAACTTGAACTTCGTAACCATTTAACTCGAAACTTTTCTAACTTAACTTACCATGACACTGTTTATATTTCTTGCCTGAACCACAAGGACAGGGTTCGTTACGGCCAACACGGGGCATTGCTGGTTTATCTGCTAACCCTTCAGCGCTTTGGTGTTGAAATTCTGTTGGTACTTCTGCTTTTCTGTGCTGCTCTTCCACCGCTTCAACATCAGATTCTGCCTGAATTTGTACTTTAGATAAAATACCTACAACGTCATATTTTAAGTTGTCTAACATTTCAGTAAACAGCTCAAAAGACTCTCGTTTAAATTCTTGCTTAGGGTTTTTCTGAGCATGAGCACGTAAACCAATACCTTGACGTAAATGATCCATTGCGGCTAAATGTTCTTTCCAATGTGAATCTAAGCTTTGTAGCATAACGGCTTTTTCAAATTGACGAAGCACATCAGCGCCAACCATTTCTTCTTTGCTTTTATAAGCTTGATCAAATTCAGCAACGATTTTTTCACGCATACTTTCTTCGTGTAATTTTTTGTCTTCATCAAGCCATTTAGCAACAGGTAAGGCAGTATTAAACTCGCCTTTAAGTTGTTCTTCTAAAGCGGTTACATCCCACATTTCAACTAATGACTGTGGTGGTATGTGCTGGCTAATAACACCGTTGATAACATCACCTCGAATATTATCAACCACTTCACCAATGTCTGCTTCATCAAGCAGTTCATTACGTTGTTCGTAAATAACGCCACGTTGATCATTAGCAACATCATCATATTCTAATAATTGCTTACGCATATCGAAGTTGCGACCCTCAACTTTACGTTGAGCATTTTCAATGCTGCGCGTTACCCACGGGTGTTCAATCGCTTCACCATGCTCCATACCTAATTTACGCATCATATTTGAAATACGTTCAGAGGCGAAAATACGCATTAATGAATCTTCCATTGAAAGGTAGAAACGGGTTGAACCAGCATCACCTTGACGACCTGAGCGACCACGTAGTTGGTTATCAATACGACGTGATTCATGGCGTTCAGTAGCAACAATTTTTAAACCACCGAGTTCAAGCACACGTTCATGATCAATTTTCCATTGAGCTTTTAATTTTTCAATTTGTTCTTCTGTGGGTTGTTTGTTGCCTTTAGATAAATCAGCAATGGCAGCAGTTAAATTACCACCCAATACAATATCGGTACCACGCCCGGCCATATTGGTGGCAATGGTAACGGCAAACTCTTTACCTGCATCAGCAACAATTTCCGCTTCTTGTGCATGAAATTTAGCGTTTAACACTTTATGCTTAATTTTTGCTTTCTTTAAGAAATTTGACAGAAACTCTGAGGTTTCAATAGAAATAGTGCCTACTAATACTGGCTGACCCCGTTTAACACAGTCTTTAATATCTTCTAAAATGGCTTCAAATTTTTCTTCTGTGGTTAAGTAAATCAAATCAGCCATATCATCACGAATCATCGGACGGTGTGTTGGAATAATTACCGTTTCAAGGCCATATATATGTTGGAATTCAAAAGCTTCTGTATCAGCAGTACCTGTCATGCCTGACAATTTTTCATAAATTCTAAAGAAATTTTGGAAGGTAATAGAAGCAAGTGTTTGATTTTCATTTTGAATATTTACACCTTCCTTAGCTTCTACCGCTTGGTGTAAACCCTCAGACCAACGACGACCTTCCATTGTACGCCCGGTGTGTTCATCAACAATGACAATTTCATCATCTTTTACAATGTAATCAACATCTTTTTGGAATAATTTGTGAGCACGTAATGCCGCCATAACATGGTGTAATAAGGTTATATTTGATGCTGAGAATAAGGTATCTCCTTCTTGCAACAACCCTCTTTCACACATGATTTCTTCAATGTGAATCTGACCACGTTCAGTAAGATAAATTTGCTTAGCTTTTTCATCAATAGTGAAATCACCTTTAACAAAATCTTCTGACTGGCCGGTTTCTTCGTCTTTATCTTCTTCACTTTGTAATTCAAGCATTGGCACTATCGTGTTAATGCCTTTATACAATTCAGAACTGTCTTCGGCTTGTCCTGAAATAATTAATGGCGTACGTGCTTCATCAATTAAGATTGAATCAACTTCATCAATAATGGCAAAACTTAATTTTTTCTGTGAACGTTCTTCAGGTGAAAAGACCATGTTATCGCGTAAATAATCGAAGCCAAATTCGTTGTTAGTACCATAAGTAATATCAGCTTGGTAAGCCGCTTGTTTATCTTGTGGTGACATGCCGGCAATATTACAGTCTACCGTTAAGCCTAGGAATTCAAATAATGGACGACTCCAGTCGGCATCACGAGTGGCTAGGTAGTCATTTACGGTAATAATATGAACCCCATTACCGGTTAAAGCGTTTAAGTAAGAAGGTAATGTTGCCGTTAAGGTTTTACCTTCACCGGTGCGCATTTCAGCAATTTTGCCGTCATTCAATACCATGCCGCCAATCATTTGCACATCAAAATGTCGCATACCAAAAACACGTTTACTGGCTTCACGTACAACGGCAAAGGCTTCAGGTAGAATGCTATCTAAGGTTTCATCCTTGGCTAAACGTTCTTTAAATTCAATTGTTTTCGCTTTTAATTCTTCATCACTTAGTGCTTCTAGAATTGGCTCTAACGCATTTATTTTTTTTACTTCTTTGCTCATTTGTTTGATTAATCTATCGTTTCGACTACCAAACATTTTTGTTAACAAATTTACAAACATCTTATTAAACCATTTTGTGAAGTATAGTGTTCAAAAGCATTTGACCACTAAGTGAATATTATTAGTTGCACTTCGACTGCTCGTTCCTCGCGCTCAGTATACACAGTTTAAAACACCGTTTGTCCTGAGCCTGTCGAAGGAAGCCTGTCGAAGGGCTACTTGGCTTTGCGATAAACAAATTTAAGTGGGTTAATCTGTTTATTATTATGCAAAATTTCATAATGAACATGGGGCCCAGTTGAGCGCCCCGTGCTACCCATTTTTGCAATTACTTGTCCTTTTGTTACTACATCACCAACGTTAACAAGTAATTTTTTGTTATGCCCATAGCGTGTTTTTAAGCCATCACCATGATTTATTTCTATCAACTGACCATAACCGTATCTATCGTCTGACCAACTCACAACGCCTGATGCTGTGGCAATTATATCGCCATCTTCTTTGCCAGCGAAGTCAATCCCTTTATGCATGGCAGGTCGGCCATTAAAGGGATCTTTACGCACACCAAAATAGGAAGATAACCAACCTTTGGTAATAGGTCGACCAGACAAATAACGTGTACGTTCTATATGGTGACCTAAAGTTAAAGATTCAAGCATCTGCAGTTGATTTTCTTTATGATCTAATGAATTTTCTAATTGTGTTATTTCAACTAACAATTGTGCAAATGATTTTTTACTTATTTCACTTGTGGTCGATGATGGCCCACCACTAGGAGGAAGTTGTTCAAAATTAAATTCTTGCTCAGGTATATTGGCATTGTCAGCTAAGCGTTCACCTAAGGCATTTAATCGTAAAACATGGCTTTGCAACTCAGCTAATTTTATCGTTAATGCGGTTACTTGCTGGTTTTTAAGATCACTTTTATTTGAACTTAAGATATTGTTTTCAAAGGTGTTACTAAAATCACTGCTAAAGGTGCTACTATTTAAACCTACTGTTTGGCTAGTAAGGTAATCAGCCTTATTAATTGGCTTTTCATTTATTGACAACAGTAAGTAGACAATTCCCCCTGATAATAGGGCAAAAGTGCAAACTGCAGAAAGCCAATGCAACTTATTTAGGCGCATTGAAAATCTTACATTCTTTCCTCGGTATAGTAGTGTTAAACTCATATTTGTTTCTTACTATCTTATAACTTATTAATACTTTATAACTTAAATTTAAAGCTTTATTAATTTCTAATTTAGATTAATTATTTGCGGTACCAACTATGGCACGAAGACCAATAGCTCCTAAAGATATGTCTACGCTATTTAATTCTACGACAGGCACTTTGGCACAAATTCAATCAAAAACCAACTCTTTGAATTTATTGTCAGACATTGTACGACAAATATGCCCTGACCTGCCAGAGGATGCGTTCAATATTGCTAATTTTGTGCAAACAACCTTAATTATTGAAGTAAAATCGCCTGTTTGGGGGCAAAGATTACAATTTGAACGCAATATTATTTGCAGGGAGCTTATCAAACAAACGCAAGGACAGTTTTTACAAATCGAAATCAAAGTGAACCCTCAAGGGCATAGGCAAATACCAAACCAACAAACTTATCAAAATATACCACTTTCAAATAACTCACTTTCAACAAATGCGCATTTAAAAAGCAAGGGGTCTTTGCAAAGTATGTCAGCGAGTACCGCCTCACATTTATTAGAGATTGCTCAAAACGCGCCAAAAGGTTTAAAAGAGAAACTGGAAAAGTTGGCTGCCAATGCGCTAAGCAATAAGCAATAAAAAACCGAGACAGTGCTCGGTTTTTTTAGTTGCTTAACGATGAGTATTAAATGCTATAAGCTGAATAAGTTAAAAAACGGCAGCATTAACCTCTTGATATTCTATTGGTGATGTTAACTTATCATCTTCATAAGTAACCCATTCCCAAGAGTCTCGCTGTTTAAATACCTCTCTAAGCAACATGTTATTTAAACCATGACCTGATTTAAACGCATTTAGCTCTCCTAAAATGCTTGCACTTCCCATATAAAGATCGCCAATTGCATCGAGTATTTTATGCTTTACAAATTCATCATCGTAACGTAATTCATTTTTATTCAGCATGCGATATTCATCAAGTACTATCGCATTTTCTAAACTACCACCTAAGGCAAGATTATGAGAACGGAGAAAATCAATATCTTTCATAAAACCAAAAGTACGGGCGCGACTAATTTCTTTGATAAAAGAACAACTAGAAAAGTCCATACTCATGGTTTGGCAGGTATTAGCAATAACAGGGTGGTTAAACTCAATAGCAAAATTGACTCTAAAGCCTTCATAGGGAAGTAACTCTGCCCACTTATCGCCTTCTTCAACACGTATTGCTTTTTTAATTCGAATAAATCGCTTCGCAACGTTTTGTGTTTCAATACCTACCGATTGAATTAAATAAACGAACGGTAGCGCGCTACCATCCATAATTGGAATTTCAGGTGCATCAACATCAACAATAAGATTATCAATGCCCAAACCAGCAATAGCTGATAATAAATGCTCAACAGTAGAAATTTTAACTTGTTGTTCATTAACCAAACAAGTACACAAGGTTGTTTCACCCACAGCTTCAGGTGTAGCTTTAATATCAACCACAGGGTCAAGATCAACACGGCGGAATACAATACCGGTGTTTGCTGGTGCAGGACGGAGAGTAACCTGTACCTTTTCACCTTTATGTAAACCAACACCTACGGTTGATACGCTTGTTTTTAGTGTACGTTGCTTAATCATATTAGCCTCGCTATTGCTGTTCTTGCTTATTTATTCTTATGTGTCAATCGTCTATGCGCTACTTATTAAGATAACTTAATAAGTCATTTACTAAAAAAGTAACCACACAGAACTCGCCGCCTATTTCAACGGGCGCACAATATAACAAAAAAATGCAATAAATTCAAAACTTCTGTTTATTCGTTGTTGTAACATTAGTTTTTATGCTGCAAATTATTTCACTTAGTGACTAGTCCGCTTGCTTACGCAAAAATGCGGGTATATCTAAATAGTTATCCAAATCTGCATGGGCAACTTTTTGAACATTACTGTCTGTCATCGTAATAGGCTCAGCACTTAATTCAGCTTGTGGAGCCGCTGATGAAGTATAATCTGAGCCAACCACTCGTTGCTCAACCATAGGAGCAGGAGCTACTAAAGTTATATCAGGTTTACTTTCTGCGCCAATGCCTGTAGCAACCACTGTTACACGAAGTTCTTCTGTCATTTCAGGATCAATAACCGCGCCCACAACTACGGTAGCATTTTCGCTTGCGAAAGCTTTCACTGCATTACCAACGGTTTCAAATTCATCAATACTAATATCCATGCCAGCAGTGATGTTAACTAAAATACCGCGTGCACCGGCTAAATCAACGTCTTCAAGTAACGGGCTTGAAATAGCGGCTTCGGCTGCTTCTTCAGCTCTATCTGGACCTGATGCAATACCTGAACCCATCATTGCTGTGCCCATTTCAGACATTACTGTGCGCACATCAGCAAAATCGACATTAATTAAACCAGGACGAGTAATTAGTTCAGCAATACCTTGTACAGCACCTAATAAAACATTGTTTGCTGCTTTAAAAGCGTCTAACAAACTTGTTCCTGGCCCTAATACTTTTAATAGTTTTTCATTAGGAATGGTGATCAGTGAATCTACACTTTTAGCTAATGCTTCTATGCCTTGTTCGGCATAGTTCATACGCTTCTTGCCTTCAAATGGGAATGGTTTAGTGACGACCGCAACCGTTAATATACCCATTTCTTTGGCAATTTCAGCAACCACTGGTGCTGCACCCGTACCTGTGCCTCCGCCCATACCTGCGGCGATAAACACCATGTCTGCACCTTTTAAGGTTTCCATGATTTTTTCACGATCTTCCTCCGCGGCTTGACGGCCAATATTAGGGTTAGCGCCTGCGCCTAGACCTTTAGTGACATCTGCACCGAGTTGTAAAGTGACATTGGCTGATGAATTTCGCAATGCTTGCGAATCAGTATTTGCCGTTATGAACTCTACACCTTCAATAGTTTGGCATACCATATGCTCTACAGCATTACCACCACCACCACCAATACCGATGACTTTAATCACCGCTTCTTCGTTATGATCTTCCATCAATTCAAACATTTTTATCTCTCCGTTTTTTTACTAAATTTGTCAGAATAAATCCTGACCTACACAACAATTTTCACGTAATCGCATTTTATCTAAATAATTGTTAAATATAAGTTTATGCTAATTTAACAATTTGGTATTAACTAAAACTCACCTTTAAACCAAGAATGAAGGCGTGACCACAAACCAGTAACCCCTTCAGATTTGTTATTTTCTTTTAAGCCAGATTCGTGCGCTTGCATGCCATAATGCAGCAAGCCAACAACGGTGGCATAACTTGGATCATCTACATACTCTTTCAAGCCTTGCACCGCTAAAGGGGAAGCAATACGTACTGGCATTTGAAACACTTCTTCTGCAAATTCCTCAACACCTTCCATTTTTGATGTACCGCCCGTTAATACGTAACCCGCCGCAATTTGGTCTTCTAAACCAGCCTCGCGCACTTCCTCTTGAATTAATTCAAATAGCTCTTGGTATCTTGGCTCAACAACTTCCGATAAGGTATGTCGAGACATTGTACGAGCCGGGCGACCACCAACACTGGGTACATCAATACTTTCTTCCATACTGACTAAATGCTTTAATGCACAGGCATATTGCACCTTAATATCTTCGGCATGGCTTAATGGTGTACGGAAAATTTTAGCAATATCACTGGTGACTTGATTTCCTGCCACCGGAATAACAGCCGTGTGACGAAGTGCACCACCAGTGAATATTGATATATCCATGGTACCTGCGCCCATATCTACCACACAAATACCTAATTCTTTTTCATCATCAGTGAGTATTGAGTAACTAGAGGCTAATGCTGAGAAAATAAGCTGATCCGCATTTAAATTACAGCGCTCTACACACTTCACTAAATTTTTTGCCATATCGTTAGCACAAGTAACAATATGCACTTTTGCTTCCATACGCACGCCAGACATACCAATAGGGCTTTTAATACCATCTTGGCAATCTATACTATATTCTTGTGACAATACATGCAGCATACGGCGCTCAGCTGAAATAGGCACACTGCGAGCCGTATGAATAACATTATCAACATCTTCTTGAGTCACTTCTTTGTCATTAATGGGCACCATGCCATTTTCATTTTGACAACTGATATGTTTTCCAGAGATGCCTAAGTAAATTGAGCTAATTTGACAATCAGCCATCAATTCTGCTTCGTTAATAGCCCGTTGAATCGACTGAATCACTAAATTCAAATCGTTAACACCACCTTTATCCATACCTCGCGCGGGTTGATTACCTACACCAACAATACTTAACTGATTGTCAGGGGTTATTTCGCCAACAGCGACAGAGATTTTAGATGTACCGATATCTAGTCCCACAACTAAATTTCTTTCTGTAATTTTAGACATTCAGGGTCAACTCTTTTGTTTGTAGCTCATTACTTCTAAATAAATCGTTTTGAAACTCATTTTTTCTTAATAAAGAGTTTTGAAACGCATCACTTTGAAACATAACTGTGCGGCTTGATTTTTGTTGTTTTTCTAAGTTCATGTTAGATGACAGATTGTTGACTTGTTTCCAGCCTACTGCCAACCCGGTATCATACCGTAAATCAATATAGTCCACCGCTTGTTTTAACTGTTTTTTTCGATTATTTTTCTGGTGTTCTTGATCGAATAAGTGCGTTTTGATTAAAGGATATACATCCATGAATCTTTGCACCCGTTTTACTCTTTGTTCACGACCTAAATTGAGCCTAATACCGTTATTTAAAGTGAGTTGCCATGAAAAGCGTTCACTGAGTATTAATTCATCAATGTGTAAATTTCGATACTCAAGTAGATCATTTAAGTTGGTAAAATTTGTCAATGCTAACAACTCACTTCCTTCGGGACCAAAAAACTCAGGTAACGCTTGTGTTAATACCTTTTTTTCAGCTTGAAACGCCTTGCCAAACTGGTTCAATAAAAAATCACCATTCCATAAAGCAACTGGCGTTTGGTCAACAACATAAATTTTCACTTCATTTGGCCATTGCTTTCTAACTGCTACCGAATAAACCCACGGCAACGCTGACACTTGGGCTTGAATATCATTAACATTAACTTGAAAAAAATTCCCTAAGTCAATATCACTCATTGCCTCTAGCACTTCTTCGCGTTGGGTGTAGGGCATTTCGCCAGTGATCACTATAGAGTTCACCGGGGAATGCTCTTGTTCAATAAGCATTTGTGTAAGCCACCAACCAAGACTGACTAAACTAATAAGCACGCACACGAAAAACGCCAAGCCAAGGCCAAATGACAATGCTCGTTGATTTATCGATGTTAATTGCTTATTACTCATTTAATTTCCTACGGTTAAATTCGTTTCTACAACTTGCCGAAAGTTATGCCAACTACAGCAGAACGATGCGTTCTACTAATTCACTAAAGGTTAAACCATGTACTTTTGCCGCTTTAGGCACTAATGAGGTTTGTGTCATACCTGGCACAGTGTTTACTTCTAATATTTGCCAATTTCCCGTACTGTCTTGCATCAAATCAACACGCCCCCAGCCGCTTGCACCCGTTGCTTTAAACGCTTGCAATGAAAGTGCTTTTATTTTTTCTTCTTCTTCTTCAGGCAAACCACACGGACAATGATACTGGGTGCTATTTGATTGATATTTAGCTTCATAATCATAAAACTCTCGTGGCGTTTCCATATGAATGGCTGGTAGTGCTTCATCACCTAAAATAGCAACGGTATATTCTGGGCCTTCGATCCACGCTTCTACTAAAACATCACCATCAAAACCAAAGGCTTCGATTAATGCGTTATGTAATTTTTCTGGCGAATCTGCCATAGCCATACCAATACTTGAACCTTCATGCGCAGGCTTAACCATGACTTTTCCGCCTAAATCATGAAGCTGTTTGGTAACATCAAGTTGGGCTAAGTCTTCTTTACAAACCACGGCAAAGGGAGCCGTTGGTATATTGCACGCTTTAAATATTTGTTTACTGCGTACTTTATCCATTGATAAAGCTGACCCTAAAACATTAGAACCGGTATAGGCAATCCCCATATATTCTAACGCTCCTTGCAAGCAGCCATCTTCTCCGCCTCGACCATGCAAAGCGATGAAAACGCGCTTAATATTTTGTGCCACTAATTCGGTTAACGGGGTATCTTTGGTATCAATTAACACCACATTAAAACCAGCTTGCTCTAACCCCTCGGCAATCGCTTTACCTGAGTTGAGTGAAACTTCTCGCTCTGCTGAATTACCACCATAAAGCACGGCAATCCGCTCTTTTATTACTTTGTTTATGGCTTTGTTTGTGGCTTTATTTATAGCTATCGTAGTCATTTATTTTGCCCCTTCTTGCACTAGTAAAGGGTTGTTTGATAAATTTCTTGCTACGGTACCAATACTGCCTGCACCTTGGGTGATCACCATATCGTTATCTTGTAATTGCGCCACAAGTAACTCAGGGAGTACACTAACATCACTCACATAAATGGGCTCAATTTGTCCACGTTGACGGATAGAGCGTGCTAAACTTTTACTATCCGCTGTGGCAACAGGTGCTTCACCTGCAGCATAAACATCTAATAAAAACAAACAATCAACTTCAGATAACACTTCAACAAAATCTTCATACAAATCACGGGTTCTAGAATAGCGATGAGGCTGAAATATCATCACTAAACGTTTATCTGGCCAACCTGTTCGCATGGCCAATATGGTTGCTTTAACTTCACTTGGGTGATGACCATAATCATCAACTAACACCATATTTCCTGCTGCCGTTTTCAAGTCGGCAAGTTGTTCAAAACGGCGACCAATACCTGCAAATTCTGATAATGCCTGACAAATAGCTTCATCATCAATGCCTTCATCTTTAGCAACGGCAACGCCTGCAAGTGCATTAAGCACATTATGCTGCCCCGGTAAATTAACACTCATATCAAGTGGTGGCTCACCATCAACTTCAACAGTAAAATAACTAACGCTGCCGTCTTGTTGGTAATTTACTGCACGAATATCGGCGTCTTGTGAAAAACCATAAGTGATCACTTGACGACCAATACGTGGCAATAATTCGCGTACCACAGGGTTATCAATACACACCACAGCTAAACCATAAAAGGGTAAATTATGTAAAAACTCAATATAAGTGTCTTTTAATTTTTCAAAGTCACCCTGATACGTTTCCATATGATCAGCATCAATATTGGTGATCACTGACACCATAGGTTGCAAATGTAAAAAGGAGGCATCACTTTCATCAGCTTCCGCCACTAGATAACGGCTGCTGCCTAAGCGAGCATTTGTACCTGCACTATTGAGCAAACCACCAATAACAAACGTAGGATCTAACTGACCTTGCGCAAAAATACTGGCGATTAAGCTTGTCGTGGTGGTTTTTCCATGTGTACCAGCAATAGCAATACCATGGCGAAAACGCATTAATTCAGCTAACATTTCTGCGCGACGAACAATGGGAATACGTAGTTCTTTAGCGGCAATTAACTCAGGATTATTTTGATTTATAGCAGTAGAAACCACGATAACACTCGCGCCCTCAATATTTTTACTGCCATGGCCAATAGTAATTGTGGCACCAAGTCCGGTTAAACGTTTTACCACTTGGTTTTCACCAATATCAGAGCCTGATATTTGGTAGCCTTCATTAAGTAATACCTCAGCAATACCCCCCATACCTGCACCACCAATGCCCACAAAATGGATGCGTTTAACTCGACGCATTTCGGGTACATTAATTTTATGTTTGTTCATTGCTTTTTGGCTCATATAATTACTCATTTTCTGTGCTACGCTGCGATCAGTTGTTGACAAATATCAGCAACTTTATTGGTTGCTTCTGCATCTGCAGCGGCAAAGGCCGATTGAGCCATTTGCTTTAAAATTTTCGGTTCACTAAATAATTCGCTTAATTGCTTAGCTAATAGATCACTGGTTAAATCATTTTGCTTAATCAAAACAGCAGCACCACGAGAGACTAGATACTGCGCATTTTTTGTTTGATGATCATCAACAGCATGAGGTAGCGGTACGAATATTGCTGGTTTTGCAGCCATTGCTAATTCAGATACTGTTAACGCGCCCGCTCGGCAAATAACAACATCAGCCCATTGATAGGCACTGGCAATATCATCAATAAACTCTGTTACTCTCACTTGATCCTCAGCTAAATGCTGCTGACTGTATGCATCAATAACAGCTTTTTGTTTATCCTTACCTGTTTGATGCCAGAGGCTAAAAGGTAGTGTATTGTCCGACTCTCTGGTTATCTTCACTAATTGTGCAAAACTTTTTGGTACAATTTCATTCAATACTTGCGCACCTAAACTACCGCCTATCACTAAAATATTGTGACTAGTTTTGGCTACTTCTTCACCATTATCATTTTCAATAGTACGTTCGCCAATACTGGCTCTTAGTGGATTGCCTACCACTTGTGCAGAAACACTGCTGTTAAATGCATTGGGGAAAGCACAACAAACCTTTGTAGCTATTCGCGCTAATAATCTATTGGTTAACCCTGCGGCTGCATTTTGTTCATGCACTACTAACGGCTTTTTCATTAACCACGCAGCCAAACCTCCCGGCGCACTGGCATAGCCACCCATACCTAAAACAACATCGGGTTTTATTTTTCTAATAACGCTTAAGGCTTGTAATAATGAGTTGATTAATTTAAAGGGTAATTTCAACCACGCCATTATATTTTTGTTACGTAATCCGCTAATAGTGATAAATGATATTTCAAAGCCATGCGCAGGAACAATATCAGCCTCCATACGGTCAGCTGTGCCTAACCAATGAATAGTCCAACCTTCACTTTTTAATTTTTGTGCAACGGCAAGTCCCGGGAAAATATGACCGCCGGTTCCCCCCGCCATAACTAATAGGGTTGGCATTTTATTAAGGCTAGGAGTGATACTATTAATCATTATCGCCTCCTATTTTTCGCGTTTTTCTTTTTGATGAAGTCGCTTGAATACTTTGCATTCGTAGTTCGTGATCAATGCGAATTAAAATAACTACCGCTAGCGTCATGATAATCATAGAACTGCCGCCATAACTAATAAGAGGCATCGTTAAACCTTTAGTTGGTACAATGCCAGCACTAGCACCCACATTGACGGCTGCCTGAAAACATACCCAAATACCAATGGCATAAGCAAAGAAAGCTTCAAAAAATTTTTCTTTCGCTAAGGCTTTTTTTCCTAACATAAGCGCTTTAAATACCAATATCATGCTAAGTGCCAAAATCGATGCGATACCGACAAAACCGAGTTCTTCTGCTAAAACAGCCATAACAAAATCAGTATGTGCTTCGGGTAAGTATTCTAATTTTTGAATACTGTTCCCTAAGCCTTGACCAAAAATTTCACCACGACCATAAGCCATCAATGATTGTGTTAATTGATAACCACTGCCAAAAGGGTCTTGCCAGGGATCTAAGAAACTTGTGATTCGGCGCCAACGATAGGGTTCAAAAATAGCCAATAAAGACAATAACAATACACCAACCGAAGCTAAGCTAATAAACTGCCAAAGTTTGGCACCGGCTAAAAACAGCAAACCAAAGGTAGTAACAAACATGACAATGATTGTGCCTAAATCTGGCTGCCTTAATAACAAGCCAGCAAGTATTGCAAAAACGATTAACGGTTTAGCAAAACCTTTCCAGTCTTCCATCACTTGATCGCGACGACGAACTAAATAGGCTGCTAAGTAGCAAAAGAAGAATAGTTTAGCTGGCTCTGCCGCTTGTACTGTTATAGGACCTAAGACAAGCCAACGGGTTGAACCATTAACAGAGCGGCCAATTAACAACACAGTCACTAATAAAAAGATGCCAAACATCAATAAGTAGCTACTATTTTTTTGCCACCACGCCATGGGAATTTGCAGGGCAACACCGGCAATACCCAAACTCAGAACGATGTAAATGGTATGACGAATAACAAAATGAAACGGATTGTTAAATAGTCGTTCAGCCACGGGCATAGAAGAGCTTGCCACCATAATTAAACCAATCATGTACATAACCAGTACTAAAACAACAAAGCTACGGTCGAATACCATGCCGCTTTGCGGTGTAGATTCGCTATCAAAAACTTTGGAGACACTATTGCCAATGGTAGCGCTAAGCGCAGACAAGTAAGGCAATTTCATTTGCTGCTCGGTATTTTTTTCTATTGTACAAGAGGCTTTCATTAGCTCGCCTCCGTCAGTTGAGTAACAGCAGTAATAAACTGGTTCCCTCGGTCAGCGAAATTTTTAAACATGTCTAAACTGGCGCAGGCAGGAGAAAGTAGCACAATATCACCTTTATTGGCGTTCGCTTTAGCCACTTGTACCGCTTCGATTAAACTAGTGACTTTACTTACGTTATTGGTGTTACTTGCATTACTAATACTGCCTACTAATTCAGCAATTTTATCGCCATCTTTTCCTAAGGTAATTACATGGCTAACATATTGCGCGAAAGGTTTTGCTAACGGCGTAAAATCTGCACCTTTTCCATCACCTCCCGCAATAAGGATCAAACGTTGTTTGACCTTTCCTTGTGAAGTCAGGGTTTGCGCTAAGCCATTAATTGCCGCGAGAGTAGCGCCAATATTGGTCGCTTTAGAATCATTAATCCAGGTAATATCGTCTTTGCTTTGTACTCGTTGGCATCGATGCTCTAATCCCACAAAGCCCGATAAGGTATTAACCATTGCAGTCATTGACCAACCTGCGCTGTGGCCGAACGCCAACGCAGTTAAATAATTTAGCGCATTGTGTATTCCGGCTAAAGGCAGTTGGTCTAATGCAATTAAGTTTTGCTCACCAAACGCTAAATTAACTTTACCCGCCTGTACACGAATGCCAAATTGATTTTCTTTTGGACTATCACTACCAAAAGAAAGGCTTGGCTGGGATTTACTGGGCGTACTGGTTGCAACATCATCACGGTTAGTGATTGCCCACTTACCTTGTTGATATATACTTTGCTTAATTTTTATATAATTTTCCATTGTCTGATGACGATCGAGATGGTCATCACTAACGTTTAATACACTTGTGGCAATGGCTTGCATACTGGTGAGGGTTTCTAATTGGAAACTGGATAGCTCTAGAATTAATAATTCAGGCAGATTTTTACTTGCAAAAGTATTAGTACCCGTTTTTTCATCCGACTTTTCATTAGTGAATATATCTAATACTGGCTGACCTATATTGCCGCCGAGTTGAGCATTAACCCCTAAGCTTTTGGCTAAATAGGCAAGCAGTGATACCACGGTAGATTTACCGTTTGAACCCGTTAACGCAATAATATCAATAGGCTTACTTGGTCTATCAAAGCTTGGTCTATCAAAGCTTTGCCCATCAAAGCCGCGTTGTTGATTAAGTTGACAAAATAATTCAACATCGCCCATCACGCAACAACCTTCACTGATATGTTGTGCTATTTCATCACTAGCACTATCAATGCCCGGACTAATTAAAATAACGTCGGCATTGGCAATTAATTCACTTTGCCATTGCCCTAGCGTTAAACTTGCCGTTGGGAAGTCTTCACCAAATTGTTGCTCATTGTAACTTTCAGTAAAAGGGTTAACGCGAGAATCGTTAACAGCAAAACACAAACCTTGAGCACTAAGATAGCGCGCACAGGACAAGCCTGTAATGCCAGCACCTAGCACTAGTATTTGTTTATGTTTTAAATCTGCTAACAATGTCATTTTTTATCTATCTCAATTTCAATGTTGCTAAGCCAATCAAGACTAAAATTAATGAAATAATCCAAAAGCGCACGATAACTCTTGGCTCTGGCCACCCTTTTAACTCGTAATGGTGGTGAATAGGCGCCATGCGAAATATTCGCTGACCACGCATTTTATACGAGCCTACCTGTAAAATTACTGACACTGTTTCGATAACGAAGACACCGCCCATAATAAATAATACTAATTCTTGCCTGACTAATACGGCTATAACACCTAATGCTGCGCCAAGCGCTAATGAGCCAACATCGCCCATAAATACTTGCGCTGGATAAGTGTTAAACCATAAGAAACCCAATCCTGCTCCCACAATAGCGGTACACACAACAACGAGCTCTGAGGTCATGGCTATATAGGGAATATTTAAGTAACTGGCAAAGTTCACGTTACCGGTAACATAAGCAAATAAAGCAAAAGCACCAGCAACCATAATGGTTGGTACTATGGCTAAGCCATCTAGGCCATCAGTTAGGTTAACCGCATTACTGGTACCAACAATGACAAAGTAGGTCATGACAATATAAAAAATGCCTAGTTGTGGCATAACATCTTTAATAAACGGGATCAGTAAAAAGGTTTGCTCTGGGTGAGATATTTGATATAAGAATATAGCCGTTGCTAAACCTGCGACTGTTTGCCAAAAGTACTTCCATCTTGCAATTAAACCATTGGCATCTTTTCGAATCACTTTGCGGTAATCATCAACAAAACCAATGATGCCAAAACTCACCACAACAAACAGTACAACCCAAACATAGATGTTCGCTAGGTTTGCCCATAATAGAACGCTAATCACTATTGAAGCTAAAATGAGAATGCCGCCCATTGTTGGCGTGCCTGACTTTGACAAGTGACTTTGGGGGCCATCATCACGTACGGTTTGACCTATTTGCATTTTTTGCAAATAGCGGATCAGCTTAGGACCAAAATAGAGCGAAATAAATAACGCAGTTAAGGTACTAACAATGGCGCGAAATGTTAAATATGAAAAAACATTAAACACGCTGTAGTACTGAGTTAAATATTCAGCTAACCAATGTAACATTAAGTGTTGTCCTGTATATTCGTGCTAAGTTTATTAGTGCCTGCTTTATTGGTACTGGGCATAGTTAAACTTAGTGACTGACTTTCTTGTTGCTGCTTCGCATGCCAGTTAATAATATCTTCAACGACATATTCCATATGAGCGCTACGTGAGCCTTTTATTAAAATTTGGTTTTTTTGAGATCTGTTGCTTTCACTTATTAATAAGTTAAACAAACAAGTTTCAAGCAGGTGCTTATCATTAAAATGTTCACTTAGGGCTTCATTTTTTCGAGCAAAAGCATCGCTAGTGTTTTGGCTTAACACCCCTAAGGTAAGTAAAACATTAATGCCTTGCTGTTTAGCATATTCGCCAACCTCTTGATGATAACTGCGGGCATCACTACCCAACTCAGCCATATCACCTAGCACTAAAATACGCTGCCCCGAATAACCCGCAAGTAAAGCAATAGCCGCTTTAATCGACTCAACATTGGCATTGTAGGTATCATCAATTAATTTAATTTCACTACTAACGTGGGTTGCATTTAAGTGATGAATATTTAATCGACCTTTAACAGGTGTCATTTGTACTAAGCCTAATTGAATATCATTTAACGTTGCACCACATTCAATGGCTGCAGCAGCTGCCGCTACGGCATTACACACGTTATGCTTGCCCGGTACCGTTAATTTAATAACACATTGGCCAAGTGAGCTTTGCAGATCAAAGCTCGCACAGCCGTTTTCATCTAATACGATATTTTCACTGTAGCAATCAGCATTTATCGGGCCATCAGTGTATCTTGAATTTGCGCAAGAAAAGGTACGTACTTGTTTGTCTGTTAATCGCCACTGCCATTTACTGGTGTATTTAGTATCTTTGTTATATAAGGCAACACCATCTTTGGATAAGCCCGCAAAAATTTCACCTTTAGCGCGTGCTACGCCGCATAAATCACCAAAACCTTCTAAGTGGGCAGCCGCAATATTGTTGATCATGGCAATATCAGGTTTTACTAATGCTGTGGTGTAAGCAATTTCACCCATATGATTAGCGCCCATTTCAATCACGGCAAAATCATGATCTTGTTCTAAACGTAATAAAGTTAGCGGTACGCCAATATCATTATTAAAATTACCTTCAGTTGCTAATACTTTACCTAAGCGCGATAAAATGGCTGCGAGCATTTCTTTTACCGTAGTTTTACCACTACTACCGGTTATGCCAATAGTTTTTGGCGCCACTTGCTGTTTCACATAAGCCGCAATTTCACCAAGGGCAATACGCGTATCATCAACGATTATTTGGGCTACTTTACAGCTATCAACATCAGCAATTTGATGTTCAACAATTAATAACTGACAACCTTTTTCAATTACTTGCTGCACGAAACGATGACCATCAAAGTTTGGTCCTTTGAGCGCTAAAAATGCATCTTGTAATGTTAGTGCGCGAGAATCTGTCACTATGTTATTAACTTTCATAGACATCATTGATTCATGGCAGACCAATTGACCATTCATTGCCTTTGCCAGTGCTGATAACGTTAAGCTGATCATGCTTGCTCACCTGCTATAGCTTGCTCTTTAAAATGTTCAAAGAAGTTCTTTACCACTTGACGCTCGTTATAATCAATTTTGTCATGACCTAAAATGATATAATCTTCATGCCCTTTGCCTGCGAATAACACCACATCATTGGCCTGCGCTTTTGCTAAGGTTGCTAACACCGCTTGTTTTCTATCAACAATCACACTAACTTGACACGCGTCAGTAAACCCTGCCAACACATCGTCAATAATACTCATAGGGGGTTCAGTACGCGGATTATCATTGGTGACCACTACGTAGTCTGCATATTTTTGCGCGGCTTGTGCCATTAATGGCCGTTTGCCTTTATCTCTGTCACCACCACAACCAAAAACAACAAATAAATTGCCATGACAATGTTGACGGCAAGCGATTAAGGCTTTTTCTAAGGCATCAGGCGTATGCGCATAATCAACTACTGCGGTTGGCCCTTGCGCATGTGAAGATAAAAGTGAAGATGAAGGTGAAAAAGCCTCCATACGCCCAGCAATTGCTTGAACGCGCGTAACTTGTTTCGCAACCATTGCTAACGTTATGCCTTCAATTAATAACACGGCAATAACGGCTAATAGATTATCAATATTGAAGTCACCCAATAATGGACTATGAATTTCTATATCACCAAGATGTGTGTTTAAGATAAAAGTAACACCTTGATTATGATGTTTAATATCATGGCAACTAACAAATTGAGCATGTTGACGCACTAATTCACTACGACCATAAAGCCAAGCTCTTTGTAGTGATAAGGTTTCAGCTGCCGGCCATTTTTTTAGCCAACGTTGCGCTTGAGCGTCATCACCATTTAATACCGAAATTTGTTTATCATTATCAGTAAATAGCTGTCTTTTAGCGGCAGCATAATCAGCCATGGTGCCGTGATAATCGAGATGATCGCGACTTAAGTTAGTAAAAACGGCAATATCGAAAATACTGCCCGTTACTCTACCTTGCTCAAGTGCATGAGATGACACTTCCATGGCAAGATGCGTTATTTTTTCTTCAGCGTTTTTTGTCAAGCTAGCTTTTTTCTGACTGACTTTCTTTTGACTAAAGAGGGAAAATAATTGCATTAAATCAGTCGCACTAGGCGTGGTATTTTCTAACGCTTGTAAATCATCAACCATGCCAGCACCGTTGGTGCCGATAATTGCGCAAGGTTTTTGACAATTGGTTAAGGTTTGTCCAAGTAATTGGCTTGTGCTAGTTTTGCCATTGGTACCCGTAATACCAATCATAGTCATGCTTTTTTCTGGTGATTGATAATAGGCACTCGCAAGGGAAAACAGCTTTTTGTTTAACTGATAAAAACTAATAATAGCAACTGGTTCATTAGCCCCATCACAATAACGAACATGCCCATGTTCAGCTTTATTTTCACATTCAGATAACACTAACTTAGCACCGCTAGCAATAGCTTTTTCACTATATTGACGACCATCTTGTGCATGACCAATAATAGCGCAGAAGATATCGCCTGTGCCTTTTTTATTGCTTATACTGCGGCTATCGTTAGTTAAGTCACCTTGATAACCGGATAAATTGATACTATCAGGACAAGTGATTGCAAAATCACTTAACACCTGTTTAATGAATTGAGTTGAAGGCTTATGACTAGGTAAATTACTAGGTGACTTAATTGATGACTTAAGCATCATTAGCCTCCTTATGACCAGATTTTTCATGCTCATTTTTTGCTAATCGTAACTCATTACTCGAAACCCTGTTATTACTCAAAGCCATTTGGTCGATTGCATCGGGTGCAACATTTAAAACGCGCAGAGCCCCTTTCATTACCCGAGAAAATACCGGTGCCGCTACATCCCCACCATGATATAAATCGCCACCGGGATCGTTAATAACCACAACCACAACTACTTTTGGATCGGTAATGGGCGCAACCCCTGCAAATAGTCCGACATAGTCGTTGCCATAACCACCAGCAACGGCTTTAAATGAGGTGCCTGTTTTACCACCGACACGATAACCATCAACTTTAGCTTTTTGCACATGTTCATCAACTACCGCTTCAAGCATTGCCGTGATGGCTTGTGAATTTTTCTTAGAAAAAACACGCTCACCTGCAGGTGGGTTGCCCCTTTTAACGATAGAAAACTCTCGTTTGATACCACCATTGGCTAACGTTGCATAAAAACGAGCCAACTGCATGGGGGTAATAGCTAAACCATAACCGAAAGAAAGCGTTGCTAATTCAAACTTTGACCAACGCTGTCTGTCATGCATCATGCCAGTGCTTTCTCCGATCAAATCTGTACCTGTGCTATCAGCAAATCCTGCATCGAAAAATTTATCAAGCAAGAAGTTCTTCGGTACAGAAAGCGCCAGTTTTGCTGTACCCATATTCGATGAGTGAACTAGAATGTCTTCAATGGATAATTTGCCGCGATTAATAGGATCGTTTACGCGCCGACCACCTAAACGCATCCATCCGGGGCTCGTATCGATAATAGTGCTAGCATTAGCAGAGCCAAATTCTAAAGCAGTTAAAACAGTTAATGGCTTCATGGTTGAACCGGGCTCGTAAATATCGGTTATGGCGCGGTTTCTAAAGCGGTGAATGGCAGTATTACGACGATTATTTGGGTTGTACGATGGGCTATTGGTCATCGCCAATATTTCACCCGTATGGATATCTGCAACAATGACAGAGCCCGAGGTTGCTTTAAAGGCCTGTACCGCACCTTTTAATTCTTTATACGCAATAGCCTGAATACGCTGATCAATGGTTAAGGTAACATTTTGTGCAGCTTGTGCCTTTTCTACCGAAAGAATTTCAATTTTTCTGCCTTGTGCATCTTTTCTAAAACGCTTGTTACCGCCTTTACCTGTTAAAATTTCATCATATACGCGTTCTACGCCTTCAATACCTTTATCATCAATATTGGTAAATCCAACAATATGAGCACTAATTTCACCTGTGGGATAAAAGCGCTTTGATTCTTTACGTAAATGAATACCGGGTATTTTCAGCTCACGGATATATTTTGCCATTGCTGGAGAAATTTTTCTTTCAAGGTAAACAAAGCGTTTACTCGAATTACGCATAACGCGAGAAGTCAGTTTTTTAACATCTTTTCCTAACACATCTGCAAGGGCTTGCCAGTGTTTTGTCATGGCAAGGGCATTATTGTCTATGATGATTTTTGGATCAGCCCAAATAGTTTCTACTGGCACACTAATGGCTAATTCGTCACCATTTCTATCAACAATAGAGCCACGTTGCACCGTATTAGCCGCAACACGCATTGAGCGCATATCACCTTGCTTTTTCAACATATCCGGTTCAATTATTTGAATATAAGCACTACGCGCGAGTAAGCCAGCATAAATCAGGACAACAATGCCTATCACAACATAATAACGCCATGCGGTTGTTGTTGGTTGACTACTGCGGTTAGTTGCTTTTTTTTCATTTAACTCATTTAACTCAGGTACTTAATGTTTTTTTGTGGATTAACTTTCTTGCGGACTACAGTCCAAGCTACAAAAGGATTATTTTAAGGTAACAATTATTTCTGAATCGACATCTGGTCGTTTCATATTCAACACTTTTTTTGCTCTACTCTCTATAGCGCTATGCTCTGCTAAGCTATTTTGTTCTAGCAATAAGTTGCGCCATTCAATATCTAATTCGTCTCTTTGGGTATATAACTGCTCTAATTCACTCGTTTTTTGTCTATTCACATGCGTGTAATAAATAACTAAAAACGCAGAAGCCACGACTAAAAACAATAAAAGGTAACTCACAAAATGCTCTACAATATCTTGCCAAATTTCTAATGCTAGCACTTGGTTTGACGGTGTTTTCTTTGGCGCTACCCGTTGCTTTACCAAAACTAATCAACTAAATGCGGTAAGCGTTCAGCAATGCGTAACACTGAGCTACGTGAACGGACATTCTCTTCAACTTCACTTTTGCTTGGCTTTAATTTTCGACCAATCAAAGTAAGCTTTTTGCCTTTATTTAATTCTGCTTCCATAATTGGCAATCCTCGAGGTACTTTCTTACCTTGAGAATGCTTTTTCATAAATTGTTTTACTAATCTGTCTTCTAAGGAGTGAAAACTTATCACTACCAAGCGACCATTTTCTGTTAACACAGATAGAGACGCCGCTAATACCTTTTCTATTTGCTCAAGTTCACTATTGATGTACATACGAATAGCTTGAAAACTACGTGTTGCCGGATGCTTTTTAATTTCTCGTTGTGGGGCGGTAGTTTTGATCAGTTTCGCTAATTGACTAGTACGCGTAAAAGGCGTTTCTTCACGCGCATCAACAATAGCATTGGCAATACGCCAAGCATGTTTTTCCTCGCCAAACGTTCGAAGTACCCAAGTGATGTCTTCCACATCTGCCACAGCTAGCCACTCGGCCGCCGTTTGTCCGCGCGTAGTATCCATACGCATATCTAACGGACCATCTTTCATGAAGCTAAATCCACGTTCAGCTTCATCAAGTTGCGGTGAGGAAACACCTAAATCTAATAAAATTCCATCAACTTTGCCCATTAATTCATGCTGCTGAGCAATTTCAGCTAAATTAGCAAAGCCTTGATGTTCGATAAGAAAACGCTCATCATCACTAAACTTTTGGGCAGCAACAATGGCACTAGGATCACGGTCAATTGCGATCAGTCGCCCCTGTGTTGATAATTTTGATAAAATTAAAGACGAGTGGCCACCACGGCCAAAAGTGCAATCGATATAGCAACCATCAGGATCAATATTTAAACCATCGATCGCTTCGGTTAATAAAACGGAAATATGTGCGTTATCTAATTCCATGTTGTTATTTTTATAACCTTTTAACTTAATGATTTTATAGAGATAATTCTAACAAACGCTCAGTCAATTCAATTTCGCCTGACTGAATTTTATCAATCCCTTGCTGTATTTGTGCTTGCCATGCTGACTCGCTCCAAATTTCAAACTTTTTCAGTTGTCCTACCAGCATTACCGATTTTTCTAAAGCTGCATGCTTTCTTAATGGCCCATTGAGTAATAAGCGACCATTTTTGTCCATATCACAATCGGTAGCATTACCGAGCAAAACTTGTTGCAATAAGCGTTCTTGCTGATTCATACTTGATAGATTACAAAGTTTTAGTTCAATTTCTTCCCATTCAGGCAAGGGATAAAGTAATAAGCACGCGTGTTGAATATCAACCGTGCAGATCATTTTTCCTTGGCAATCAGCAAGCAACTCCTCGCGATACCGTGTTGGTATCGTGATTCTATTTTTGCTATCAAGCGTGATTGCACTAGCGCCTCTAAACATCTTTTAAACTTGCCTTATTGACTAAAATTCTTATCCAGTAATTTACTTGGTTATTTATTTAGGTAATCGTCAAGATCCACAATTACCCACTTTTTACCACAATGATACAGTTTAGTGACTAAAGCAAACTTATGTCAAGCTAATAATAGGGAAAACAAGGATACAAGCACTGGTCAAAATACCAGTAAAATTAAGGTCTGCGCAGAAGTTTTCAGGAAGTAGATGAATTTGTGGGTTTTTGTGGATCAGCTTGCTTGGAGAGCATCAAAAAAGTACTAAAAAATATTTTGTGATTAGTACCCAATTGTTAGTTTTTTCAGTACCCGTTTCTTTGGTTACTTGTTTAACTGATTTCCTAAACAAAATCTCATTAATGTGATACTGATGGCGACTGGCTTTGACTTTGTAGGTATGCTGTCAATATATGTATATCAGTATATTTAACAATTTAAAATTTTCTAATGTTTTTATTTCTTAAATCTAAACCATTCATTTTCATAGGCTAAACTTCCCCATAGAACATGCGCCAAAGCGGTTTCTGCAAGTTCGGTATTATCTTTATGGATATTTAATACTTTAGTATTCAAATCATAAGTATAATTCATAGGAGGCTTTTGGGGCTGTAATATCGTAACTTCATTTCCTTTCATATAGGCAAAATTGTTAGCATATTGCATCATAGCTCTTCCTGCTGCTTTAGGATTATTAAGATCATGTCCAAGCATCGGAGAGGTATTTTCAATACCTATTAATGATAGTAAGGTTGGTGCCAAATCAATGTTACTAGTAATCCTCTCATCGAAGGTATTCATTTTTCCTGAATTTAATATAACTCCTGGAATATGAAAATTCTTAACGGGTACTAAATTTTTACCTGAAGCTCTTGCATCATGATCAGCAACTATTAAGAACACGGTATCCTGCCAATAATCTTGTGTTTTAGCTTTTGAAATAAATTCCCCCAATGCAAAGTCAGCGTATTGAATCGCTTTGTGTCGTGATAATTCTTTAGCGTTATATTTCGCTAATTGTGTTTCAGTATAATTTATTGGTGAAACGATGCCTTCAGGAATTTCAAATGGGTCATGATTACTCGAGGTAAAAATGAAACTAAAAAATGGACTATTAGATTGATGTAATTTGTTCAATTCAATATTAGCTTGATTAAATAAATCACCATCGCTTGCTCCCCAAGAAGCAATAAACTGAGGATTTTGTATCTCATCAAAATCAACAATATCGGTAAAACCATTCCCTAAGAAAAAACTTTTCATGTTATCAAAATGGCTCTCGCCACCGTAGATAAATTGCGTTGTATAGTTATGAGCCTTTAATAAACTAGCTATTGTGAAAAAATTATGTTGCGACTTATCTAATTTCACTACGGCCCTAGCTGGTGTTGGTGTAAAACCAGTGATTACTGCTTCAATTCCTCTGACGGAGCGAGTGCCTGTAGCAAACAGATTTTTAAATGCCCATCCTTCATTATTGAGTTTGTCTATCTCTGGTGTCAGTGGTAAACCACCTAAAGATGAAACAAACTGAGCACCTAAGCTTTCTTCTAGAATAATAACCAGATTTTTGGGTTTACCCGAGTAAACAGGTAACTGAGTGTTCAATGATGGTCTGTCGGGAAAATCAAATGATTTTGGATCTAGGCCTGTTTCTTTTCTAATTATTTCAATGACTTTGTTTACATCCATTTTTCCGTACATCTTAGCCGCATTTTTTTCATCTCCTAATTGATCTAAGGCATAGGCAATACTGTACATTGAATTGAGTGTTAATGAGTTTATTAATGGGTCAGTTGAAAAATACACTAATGACGGATTAATAGGTCTATGTCCAGAAGTTCCTCGAGCACAGGCAAATAATATAAACAATAATAAAAAGGATGGCACAATAGACGAATAAATATTAAGTCCTACTGGTCTTTTACTATTGTTAAATATGTTACCAATGAATTGATATAAAAACTTTGAGGGGAATAATAATAAAGAAAACACCAAGAATAATGTAAGTAAGTGACCATTAAATAACATTTTCATGACTTCGTTTGGATATGCCAAGTATTCAATAAATAATCTATTGGGACGAAGGCCATACTCCTCAATAAATGCTGGCGTTGCTAATTCAAAAAACAAAACGCTCATAAAAACAATAAATAAATAGAGGTTAAGTAACTTCAACCACCAAATGGACGCCCTTGTGTTTAGCATAATCCAAGGATGTATTAATGCGGGTAAAATTAATAAATACCCTATAGAACTCAAATCTATTCTAAAGCCATTAATTATTAATTTTATATAAATGTCGATATTATCAAATCGATCGAATTGCCAAAGAGCTAAGCCAAGTCTAGATAAAAATAGAAAAAACATTACCATTAAAGCGAATAGTAAAAACGGTCGTATCAAATATTTTGTAGAAGTAAGCATTGTTATCGAGTATCTCATTAGAAAAATATGTTTAAGTTATATATAAAAAATTAAGCTCAAGAACTTTAATTTAAAACATCCAAATCCTTATCATAAACCTGAGTTTTTATTCCTAAAGCACCAATGATGGTATGAAAAATATTTGCATGGGAAAATGCACTATTATTTTTATTGGAGTGTTTGCTTTGATAGTTAAAATTGGATGATGTCCATATTAAAAATGGGATCTTTTTTTGAAAATCAGGGGCGAACATATAAGGCGTGCCATGTAAATATGCACCATTTTCACCTAAAGATTCACCATGATCTGAAATATAAATAAGCATTACGGGCACATCTTCTAATGTCTCAAGCTGCTTTATTGCTTTATAGAGAAAATAATCGGTATAAAGAATGGTATTGTCATAGGCATTTACAAGTTCTTGTTGTGTACATTTACTCAGTTCTTCGTGTTTACATACCGGAGTAAAGTGTTCAAATCTTTTAGGATATCTAGTATAGTAACTTGGTCCATGACTTCCTTTAGTATGCAAAACAGTGAATATTTTTTGTTTATTTGAAGAGATAATCCTTTGATTTAAACCGGTGAGTAAAACCTCATCAAAAAGACAACCCTCATCAAAACAATTTTCTTTTAATTCGTCTACTTTTTGGTAATCAGTAACCTTAATAGCCGGCTCGCCCCAATTGTTTGCTCTCCAAATCACATCGACCCCCATTCGAGTTAAATAACTAGGTAGCGGTTCAGAGCTTGTTTTATTTGAGTCATAGGACAACATGCAAGCTAGAGAGCCTGTAGTATATGTTGTACAAGCTGTAGTATTATTAAAAACAAGCGGTTTCAGCGTTTCAAGCAAAGGATTGGTGTTTCTAGGATAACCATAAAAATGAAAGTTTTGCGCTCTAGCCGTTTCTCCAATGACTAATACAACAACTACTTTATCATCATTGATAAACTTCCCTAAAGGTAAAAGTTGATAATCAGTTTCTTGTTTCATCTTCATCGACTGATACCTTACGGTATTGATAATATATGACCAAGGAAGCATTTTGCCGCCTAAAATTTTGGCGTATTTGTCTATCCACAGCCAGTTAGCAGCATTGGCTAAAAGAAAGCCAATTATTAACACAGTGATCATTGAAGATTGAAACGCAATTTTCACACGATTTAGTACGTTAACACCCGTTTTTACGATTAACCAACTAGGTATTACCCCTATAACAATGACATACAGGAACAACGAAGGTGATATTAATTCAAATATTTCAGTACTTCGAGTATTTAAAATGTTACCGATCATCGTCTTATCCAAGATAACTTGGTAAGTATTCATATAATAAATAGCAATAGAATTGATGAAGGTAGTTAGGATTAATATAACTTTAAATAGTTTAGGTATAACTAATAAAATTAACGACATGAAGACTAAATTAAATACAAAAACTATCAAGAAGACAGAGAGTGCTATTGTTAGGCCACTTATTGAAAAAAGTGTTAATTGGTGGCTAATAAAAGAGAAGAGTACCCCATTAAAAAGTATTGTGTTTAGTAGCGCGCAAAGCTGAACGTATCTATTTCCTGAAATTTTCCATTTATTACGTGGGGAAAGCCAATTTACAATAAAACTCATTTTATACTCATGGTGCCTATCAGCTTTGTTGAGGTGAAAAATACCATAGCAATGCCCAACCAAACAACAAATATACCGCTATAATGCTCATTTATTATCATTACTAATGCAAATATTAAAAGAATAATCACGTGAGTTATTTTGAATTTTGGTAGTGTAACCCATGATGTAAAGCAATTGTATTTTTGTGATATATATATACCACTCAGACCAGAACAACAACCAAATAAGGCACCTAATACTAAATCAAAAGGCCAATGTGCGCCTACGGCAACTCTAGAAATGGCTACCAACAAGGCTGCTAAAACAACCGCGCTCATTAATAAATATTGAGGTCCAGCTGCTTTATTAGTTTTTAGAGCCCATAGAATAACGGTGATAGCGGTAAAAATAGTAACAGTATGGCCCGAAGGCAGACTAGTGTGTCCAGTTAATGCTTTTCCTATAATAGTAAACTTATCGTGTTCTATAATTGCCGCAGGTCGAGGGATAGAGAAATACCATTTACCGAGACGAGATAAGAGTATAGCTACGGGGATTGAGCCAAATAAAGCAGCCCATGTTTTAGGTGATTTAATTAAGAGTATTGAAAGCAGTGAAAAAAGGACGATTGTATCACCTAGGAAGGTCATATTTACCCAAAACGTTGGGAATGCAGAAAGTGCTTTGTTAATACTCAGAAATAGTGCTTTTTGTGATTGAATATAATTATCAGCGCCTAAAAAAGTAATAATATATACAGTCGTACATAGAATCACTCCAGTAAGAATAGTTATACAATAAAAAACAAATGATTGTTTTTTTATGGTTTTTGTGGGGTGTGATAACGCTTGTTCTTTATTCATTGATAAATTAATTCTGATAATTGAATTGAATTAATTTATCAAATAAAACTTAGTGCTAACTTAGTAACAATAATTTAATATCATTTTATCGGAATATGCCCGCGAGGAACTTTAATAATAGGAAAAGGAGCGAAAAGTATCAAAATAAGTTTTACTTTGTCATAGATTATTATTTTAGAAAGATACGATTACTTCAAAGCCAACATTAGCAATACACTTCATTTCAATGTCAGCACCTAATTTATCGGTTATTACTTTTACAATCGATAATCCTAACCCTGTACCTATTGTGTCAGGTTCAATTCCGCGATAAAACGGTGAAAACACATGCTCAAGTTCATCGGAAGAAATTCCTGGCCCGCAGTCTAAAATAATTACTTGGATTTTGTTTTTTATTTGGGTGATCGAAATATCAATGATTCCATTTTCATGCGAATACTTAATTGCGTTGTCAATTAAGTTTCGAAAAAGAATACACAATTCATGCTCGTTGGCTTTTATATAGAGGTTTTGTGATTCAACCACACCAATATCTAATTTTTTTTGTTCTGCTAAAGGCATTAATTCTTCAATTATTGTTTTGATAATATCAGGTAACAAAATGTTAGTTTCAATTGAGTTTTGCTTTGACTGAACCTTGGCTAGCGTAAGCAATTTTGAAACTAATTCTCTATTTCTATTAATACCTGTACGAAGCCTTTTTAATTGCGCTTTTGCCTCATCAGAAGTAACCAAACCATTCAACCTTTCTGCTTGTAAAGATAAGGCGGTTAATGGCGTGCGAAGTTCATGAGCAGCTTCGGCAATAAAACGTTGTTGCATTGAAATATGTTCGGCTATTCTTGCGAGTAATTGGTTTATTGAAATGACAAAAGGGTGAATTTCTTTAGGTAATCCGGTGAGTGCTATGGTTGAAAAATCATCATGTTGACTTTTATTTATGGTTGAACTGACTTGTTTTATTGGCAGAAACAGATGCGCTATATATTTGCGTAACAATAAAATAATAAGCGGTACTAATAAAAAAATGGGAATTAACGCGTTTAGTGCATTTTCAACGGCGAGTTCATCACGTTCAATAGTGCTTTGCGCAACAATTAAGCGCTCACCAGAGTCTAAGGTGCGTATTGCAACTCTATAAGTATCAGTGCTACCTTGTATCGTTGTTATACCTTTACGTAAATTTAAGGGTAAGTTAAATAAAAATTTATTCTTAATGAAGAATTTTTCTTGTTTCTCGGGAAGCTTTTTAATGTATAAATTAGTTTCGACTTCATTGTTTGCTGAAAACACTTCACCTTGAGTACTCGTTCCTTTTTGCAAATTAGTTTGATAAATATGTAAAATTTGTTGTAAATAATTATCTTGCCATTCTTTTGCCTCATGCTTTGCCTCATAAAAACTATAGCTGCCAGCAAGTATACCGATAAAAAGCACTAACAGTGAAAGCGAAAGTGAGAGTCGGTGCTGAATAGAATAACTTACTGTTTTTTGGATACCATCCACCCTAACCCCCTTACGTTTATGATCTGTTCTTTACCCAATTTTTTTCGTAAAGAGTAAATGATAAATTCAATGGCGTTGCTCTCTACTTCTTCTCCCCAACCATACACTTTATCTTCTAAATCGCTTCTTGATAAAATAGCCCCTGGGCGAATTAAAAGGGCTTGTAATAGCATAAATTCACGCGAAGACAACAACTGCGGTGCTGTTTGGGGCAGTAAAACTTCATGATTGCAAGGATCCAAGGTAATGCTGCCATTACTTAACAGTGGTTGTGAAGAGCCATTTTTACGACGTAATACAGCCCGAATACGCGCGAGTAACTCACTTAAATCAAATGGTTTTAGTAAATAGTCATCGGCACCAAAATCTAAACCAATAATACGTTCATTCAAGGTATCACGCGCTGTAATTATAATAACAGGAGTTTCATGTGTTTTTCGTAGTGTTTTTAATACTACTAAGCCATCAATTTTGGGTAAGGTTAAATCCAGTAAAATCAAATCATAACTTTGACAGGAAATAGCCGCCAACGCTGATTGTCCATCACTGACACCATCTACGGCATAATCGGCATCTTTAAGTGACAAAATCATCGCATCTGCGATCATTTTGTCATCTTCAACTAATAATATTCTCATAACATGCAATATGAATCTCAGTAAATTGTTATATAAAATACAATAAAAGAATATTAATCAACAGATTCTTTTGCTTGATCATCTTCTATATCACCAGAAGAGAATACTTTAAAAGCAACGTTTTTCCCTTTCACTGTTCCTTCTATTGCGGTATAAAAAGTTTGAACCGACTCTATTTCGGCAATTTTCAAACCAGGGTAATCGTGTTTAATTGCTTGTAATGCACTGGTAGATAATTTGTTTAGGCTACTACTTTGTTCTATTTCAATAATTGCGCCATGTTTAGATAATGTAATATCTTTATTAAGGCCATCTTGAATGCTTTCGATTTCGAATTTTGTCGTATTTTCATCATGGATAACTTCAATCTTTTTAATACTATGAACCGAAACATGTTTCAGTATTTCCCTTTGAACTGATGGAGTTAACTGTTTGAAATGTATTTCTTTTGTGTTTTCAGCCAGTGCTGATAAAGAAAAGGCCGAGAATAATAAAAATGTGATTGTTTTGTATAGATTAATCATAAGTAACTCCGTTTAGATATATTTAGCGTCATTAGCTAGTTGTTGCTTTAATTGCTTTAATTGTAACGATTAAAATGTTGAATTTATTTGTAAGCCAACCCCATCGGCAATAGCATAAGGTGTTATAGAAAAGCCTTTATATTTTGTGGTCATAAAATAACTACTAATAATACCAACTGCAGCACCCGCTACCACATCTCGCGTATAGTGCTGGTTTGTATGCACGCGGCTATAGCCAACATAAGTAGCCGCAATATAAGCAGGCACAGAATATTTCCAGCCATAGCGATATTGTATAAAAGATGCGCCCATAAAAGCAGTTGAGGTATGTCCTGATGGAAATGAATCACAACAGTCACCGTTGGGTCTTTGTTGTTGAGTTATTTTTTTAAGTGCAAGCGTTGTTAATTGTGATGTTGCAAAAGCTTTTAAAAATTGCGTGCTTCCTTCAAATCCATCTTCAAAAACTAAAGTACTACCAAAGCCAAGTAACGGAATGGCGATTTGTAATATATCACCATTTTTACTTACTTGATTTTGTGCGTTAGCTTGAACCTGAATAGGTAAAAATAAAATAAAAATAACGAATAGACCAATTTTTTGTTTTACATAAAACTTGTTCATTATATTAGCTTAATTCACGGTATATATTTATCTAAAATAACAAACAAAACTTAGTAGAAACTTAGCAAGAAGGAGAAAATAGATATCTAAAACAGATAACCTTAAACACTGTATTTGTCTTACTAAAATGGACTTGCTTAATAATGAGTAGAGGAATAATATGCATGATTTTAATAAATATAATCATGATTTTATTGTGATAATTCTATAGTATTTCTTTATTTTTTAATTGTAATTTTAGGTGTTTTTATGTTGAGCCATTTTAATAAAAAAATCGTTCTTTTTTTCTGTTTGAATTTTTCATTTATTAGTTTTTATACGCTTGCTAATAATGAAGTTATTCATAAGAAAGGAACCCAAATAACAGACGTAAATCCAAATCAAAAAACACTGTTAAATTGTTCCAATAATGATGAAAATATTGTCTTTCAGCCAGAGCCTATTTTTGATGAAACTCAAGAGGGTATTTATTTTTTTCACCGTTGGGCAAATTGGTTGCATATTAAAACTAAAGTAAAAACATTAAAAAATGAATCAGCATTTTTTTTAAGCCAATGTGATAAAAAAAAACCAGATCTAGAAGAATTAGAGCGACATTTACGGACAAAAAAATATTTACGAGATGCCGAAGTATCTTATGATGAGAATGACGAACGGATACAGGTAAAAACATGGGATAATTGGTCTTTACTTCCAACAGCAAGTTTAGGACGCCAAGGTGGGCAAAATAATTTCAGTTGGGGTGTCAAAGAAAGAAATTTTCTTGGTTTAGGCATCTATGCAAAAGCAGAGGCCTATAGTGACGTACAGCGTTCAGGTAATCGTATAATCAGTACTGTGCCTTTGTTTCAAAAACAAAATATCGATTTAAAGTTTATTTTTGCAAACAATGATGACGGTAAACAAAAGTCTATATTTTTACAAAAAGATTTTGTCAGTTTTCATACTAATTATGCTTACACTTTTGGTTTAAATGACGAGCAGAGAGTTGATACCATTTTTCAAAATGGAGACGACAAAGCTAAATTTAAACATGACATTATCGTTAAAAAAATTGGCTTTGCTTGGTTAAAACAAAATACAGAAAACTATGCGGTGCACTATAGCTTGGGGTTGACTCAAGATGAACATAGTTTTAACGCATTTAATAGTGGGAAAAATAGTTTACCTTCACAACAACTGCCGCAAGATAGAGCACTACTTTATCCATGGGTTGGTTTTGAATATATTGAAAAAGATTTTAAAAAACTAACAAATATTCATTTAATTACACAAATAGAAGATTTTAATAACGGTTGGCAAGTTAATACCAAAATAGGGCTTGGCAACGGTAATCAAAAAAATGCTGCTTGGTCAATTTTACAAGCTGACGTGAGTAAAGGATATTTTTTTAATGATACCTTATTTTTAATTGATCTTAAGTTTCGTAATGAAAATTATAAAACAAATAATGATAGGTTTTATGCAAAGTTAAAAAGCGAATTGTTTTACCCTTTTTCCAATCAATGGGTGTTTTATTTAAATAATATTACTACTATATCCTCCAACCAATACCTTGACAGTCCAATCTCAATAGGGGGTGATACCGGATTAAGAGGGTTTCCACTCCAATATCAACAAGGTAATAATTCAATAAAGTTAACTTCAGAATTACGTTATTATCCACACATTAGCTTATTTAAATTAGTTGATTTAGCGGCTGCAGCATTTATTGATACCGGTAAAGCTTTTGGTCGTAACACTGTTGAACAAGTTGAAAATATTGAAAACGGTTGGTTATACTCAGCAGGTATTGGGGCTCGTTTATATTCACCACATTCAAGTAAAGAACATCAAATTATTCATATCGATTTAGCGTTTCCTATATCAAACAATCCCGCTATTAGTAATGTTGAATTACGTTTACAACTAAGTAACTCCTTTTAATGATTAATAAGAAAAAATTTATGATGCGTTTTACCCCGCAATTATTGTTGCCTCTCGTTTTTTTACTATCGTTTTTATGCTCAAGCGCTTTGTCTGCACAAAATTTGACTGAATATTTACCAACCAAAGTTGATGTAAATTATTCATCGTTAAATACTCGTCAATTTAAGCAATTATTTCAATGTAATAAAACCTATAAATATAAAATTACGATAGGTGGAATTAATGTGGGAATTTTAAAAAGAACAATCCAATGGCATGACAATGAGGCACGTGTTACCTCAACGGGTAAGGCTAAAATATTAGGCATAGGCTCAAATTACAAACAAGTATCATTATTACATTGGTCGCCAAAGTATGATCGTTTCTATACCGATTCATTTTCTCAAACAATCAAAGGATTAGATGCGAGAGAAATGGTCGCCAAAATGACAAGCAATGGCACACTTTCATCGGTTGTGCTTAATGATGAAACAACACAATATGAAAATATAAAAGCTCCTCTTTATGATCTTGACACCTTAGGTGAACAATTAAGACTTGAACTTATAAAAGGGACAAAAAATATAAGCTTATTTCGTCAAGCGAGTGAAAAAATAAAACATTACCACTTTAAAGTAGTAGGTAAAGAAACCATAACCATTGAACCTTGGGGTCAAATTGAAGCAATTAGAGTCAATGAAGTAGGTGATTATGACAACACAGTATTATGGTTTTCACCGTTACATGATTTTCAATTAGTAAAAGCTAAACTAGATGGTTTTATTAGCCCGACAGTCGTTTTGAATGAATTCAATAAACAGTGCATTTAAATCTACTTTAAGGGTAAGTATTATTGTATTGACTATAGTATTACCCTAGAAAATTAGAGGAGTTATCTCGTTACTTTAATGGTCGAAAAAGAATGATCCAAAAAATCAAACAATTTGCGCGGCAAATGAAGTTGAATCTAAAAGCGTTGTATTTGGCGAGTCGTGATCAGAGAACGCCACTATTCGCTAAAATATTGATCATCATTATTGTGGCTTACGCGCTTAGTCCTATTGATCTTATTCCTGATTTTATTCCTATATTGGGGTACTTAGATGATCTGATTTTATTACCTATAGGTATTTGTTGGGTGATTAATTTACTCCCTAAAGACTTGTGGCAAGAATTAATACAGCAAGCTGAATCCAGTCCATTTGTTTTACCTTCAAATAAACTGGCGGGTATTTTTATTTTCTCGCTTTGGAGTATTTTAATTTTTACGATTATTTATTATCTTTACCTATTGTAGATAACACTTTATAAATTAAAGGCATTACCATAGTCACTAACGGTATTTGTACTAGCAAGCCTGCGATAATCGCAATAGCCAGCGGTTGTTGCATGGCTGACCCCTGACCTAAGGCTAACGCTAATGGAAATAAAGCAAGAATAGCGGCAATGGTTGTCATTGTAATGGGGCGAAGGCGATTTAACCCTGCTTTTAAAAGGGCTTCTTGTCGTTCAACACCTTGCTTAATGAGTTCATGATATTCAGAAAAATAAAATATAGATACTTCGGTAACTATACCTAAAATCATCGTCATGCCCATGATCGCAGTTATATTTAACTCGATACCAGTTAACCACAAGCCAATAAATACCGCAGGCATCGCTAATAACGGTGAAATGATAATGGCGATTGCGGCGGCAAAATCTTCGTATAAAAACAGCAATAACAGAAAAACCAATGCAATAGCAGATATAAAAACCTCAATGAGCCCTTTAAAAGCGATTTGTTGCTGTTTATATAAGCCGCCAAGTTCATAATATTGATCGTGAGCCAGTACGCCAGATTTGGTAATTTCTGCTTTTATTTCTGCGATGGTAGACCCTAAATCTCGACCACTAATGCGAGCAGTAACGGCAACCATGCGCTTTAAATTATCGCGATTTATTTGTACTTGACCAGTTTCTAACATGACGCTGGCAATACGTTTTAGCGGAAATCTATGACCATCAGCGGCCTGTAACCAAATATCATTCAACGAGCCGATGTTTTTTCTGTCTTTAGCGGGTAACCAAACCCTGACATCAATCAGCTTTAAGCCTTGTTGAATTTGTGTGGTTACATCGCCGGTAAACCAAGTGTTGAGTTGTTGGGTGACAAATTCAGGATTAACGCCTTCAAGCGCGGCTTTGTCGCGGTTAATCGCAATGTTAATCGCATCACCCGAGGGCACAATGCCATCTTTGATATCTACTACGCCACGGATTTTACCAATAAGTGCAGCAATTTTGGGGGCAGTATTAAGTAGCGCTTGTTGGTCATCACCATAAAGTTTAATTTCAATGGGTTGGGGGACGGCGGTTAAATCACCGATGATATCTTCCATTAATAACATCATTTCAACTGCTATTCCCGGTACTTTAAACTCTATTTTTGTGCGAATATCGTCGATGATAGTTTCTATATTTGGTCTTGGAAAACCTTTTAAACGAATAAAAAAATCACCTGAATTTGCTTCCGTTAAGCCGCCACCGAGTTGTAATCCTGTTCTTCGTGAATAAGTTTCTACATTAGGGTTTTGTTGAATGATGTGTTCTATTTGTTGCAATAAACGATCAGTTTCAGCCAACGAGGTGCTAGGTGGAGCGACATAATCAAGAATAAAACCGCCTTCGTCCATTTTGGGCATAAAGCCAGAGCCAACCTGTTGATATGAAAAATAGCCAATCAAAACAAGAGGAAAAATGCCTAGTATAGCCAACCAAGGCTTCACAAAAAGTCGTTCCATTGCTGTTTTGTAGCGCGTTAAAATGGCACTAAAGAATTTGCCACCGTCTTCTTTTTCAGCATCTTTTTGTGATAATAAATGTTCAGCAATTAAGGGTACGGCAAGCCAAGCCAGTAAAAATGAAATAATTAGACTACTTGCCATGGTGAGTGACAGTGCTTTAAAAAACTCCCCCGTAACACCTGACAAAAAAGCTAGAGGCACAAATATAATTACCGTTGCTGCTGATGAACCGGTTAAGGGTTTGGTAAATTCTATCGCGGCATGTCTTATGGTTAAAGCGGTATCACCTTTTCTATCACTATTTCGTTCACGTAAACGTCGTACAATATGTTCAATCATTACAATGGCATCATCAACAATTAATCCTACTGCTGCGGCCATACCCCCTAAGGTCATAATATTGAAACTCATGTTAAGCACGGTGAGTAATAATGCCGTGGTAGCCAGCACCGCAGGCACAATAATAATAGCGATCAGCGTTATTTTAATACTGCGCAAAAATACCAACAAAACTAAAGCGGCTAAAGCAATACCAATGCCAATGGCGTCACGCACACTTTTTCCTGCCTCGGTGATTAACTCACTTTGGTCGTACCAATTAGCAAGGGCGATATCTTTGGGTAATTTTTCACGGTAATTAACTAATTTAGCTTTAATATCGTCGACTATTTGTACTGTGTTACTGCCGGGTTGTTGATATATTTGAAACAATACCGCATTTTTACCGTCAGCCGTTACTCTGATCCATTGTGGCGAGGTCGTCACCTCAATATCCGCTATGTCACTTAGTCGAACTAAGCCATCACTACTGCTGCGCAGTACAGTATCTTTTAATGTTTTTAACTCGTGTATGCGGGTATCAGATAACATTAAAAATAATTTGTAATGATCTTCTAACCTTCCTACTGCTTGTAACGTGTTGCTGGCTGAAATAGCTTGCGCGACATCGGTAAAGGTTAACGATAATGCGCCAAGTTTTTCAGGCGAAATTAAGATGCGATATTCTGTTTTTTCACCGCCGACAACTACCACTTTTGCGACACCGTTAATTGATGACAGTAAGGGAATAAGTTGAAATTGACCAATATCGCGTAAAGACGTCAATGATTCAGTGGCCGAGGTTAAACTATAAGCGGCAACAGGAAATACCGTAGGATCCATTCTTCGTACGCTGAACTTTGAACCTAACGGCAATTCAGGCAAAATTTGATTAAGCGCAGAATCAACTTGTAACATGGCTGAGATCATATCGTCGCCCCATGCAAAATTGATTGATACTTCTGCACTGCCACGGCTGGTGGTTGAACGTAAATTTACCACGCCGGGCACTGAACGAACCGCTTGTTCTACTTTGCGCGTAACCATAATAGCCATTTGATCAGCAGGGCGATCACCCGCTTCTAATGATACAACCACGCGGGGAAAGTCGACATGAGGAAATAATGCGACAGGTAATTTAGTACCCGCTAATAAACCAGAAAGCGCCAATAACACCACAAAAAACAGAATAGAACGCCGATGCTTTGCTGCCCAATGTGCCAAATCCATTAGTTTAGCTCCCGTGTGAGCATGCCATCTTCAAGGATATAGTTACCTAAAATCACCACGGTTTCATTTTCTTTAATATTGCCAGAAACAGCCACTAGGTTATTTTGTTCAATACCTTTTTTAACATAAATTTTACGGGCGATTTTATTTTCTAGCGTAAAAATGTAGTAGCCATTTTCATCGTTTAACAATGCGCTTCTCGGCACAGTAAAAGCTGATTGTTCGGGTAAGCTAAATTCAGCAAGTACACGAGTACCCAATACTAATTGATTGGCTTGTGCGGTTGGAATATCGACCATGGCATCAATTAAATGGGTGCTGGGATTTACCATCGCATTCACCACACTTATTTTACTACTCACGTTAATATTGCTATCAAATACTGGGCTAATGGTAACCGCGGTATTAGGTAATAGTCGACTAATCTCTTCAGGCTCTATGCCTAATCTTGCCACCAGATGATTTTCAGAGGCAATAAGCATGGCACTGTCATTTGATTGCACTCGTTGACCTTGTGTTATATTTAATAAGGTAATAATACCGCTAATCGGGGAAAATATAATTTCAGACGGCTTATTTTGGCTTCTTTCAACTAACGCATTTAGCGCATTTTGGCTATCGTGTAGGTTTTTGGTCGCACTTTCAACATCAGAAGTAGTGGCTAATTTTTCGCTTAACATCCGCTTACTTCGATTTAATTGTTGCATTGCATATTCAACCGCACTTTTGGCTTGAAAATACTGCATTCTCGCTTCTGGCGAGGTAATAATTTCAGCTAAACGAGCACCTTTTTCTATCCGTTGTCCTGCACGTACCCATAATTGATTGACTAAACCTGCATGGGCCAATGATAAATTGAGCACTTGGTCTGATTTGGCTTCTAAAATACCATAAGCTTTAATATGTTCACTTAACGCTGTTTGTGTTATTTTTGCTGTTTTTACCGCAGCAGAAGATTGTTCTTCACTCATTGAATATGATGAAAATACTGTCGATAAAACCAATGCGGTAGTTAAAAAAAATTTACAAGCCATTTAAAACGCCTTAGTGGGTGAGTTGCTTTCTAGTTCGGTTATTTGTTGAAGTTTACGTTATTTATTAAAGTTAATAATTTAAGTTCAGTGTAAATAGATAAGTTGATTTTCATCTAATTGCTGATCAGTCATAGCACTATCGCGCATCAACAGTAATGAAAGACTAAGCTGTGTACGCCACTTACTTTGCTGTAAATCAAGTTGTTCTAATTGTTTATTAAACCAAGTTGATTCCATCGTAATAAAAGGTAAAGCTGCAATGTCGCCGTTGGCATAAGCTTTATTAGCACTAACAACTAATTTTTGTAATGTGGGTAAGTGCATTGCTAATTGTGTTTGTTGCTGGCTAATGAGTGCGTTGAGTTGCCATAGTTCATCAACTTCTGAGCGGGTTTGTATTAAACGCAATTGGTATTCCTCAGCTAATTGTTTACGAGTAGCTCGGGTAACTAAAATATTACCTTTATTACCATTAAATAACGGTAATGTAATGCCAATATTTATTCCGTTTGTGTATACAGCACTAGTATCTTTGATGGTAGTTATACCCAAATTAAGGGCAGGAAACTGGGCAAGAATAGCGGCACGTACGCTTGCTTCTTGCGCTTGATAACCTGCCTGTAACGCTAATAAATCAGGACGTTTTTGCGTGATATTCACTAAATCAGTCGATAAATTGTCTTTATTTAATTCATCGAGTGTTGGCAGCGGGGTAATGGTTAATCCGACCAAACTATCAACGCCTAGAAGTTGAGCCAATTGATGTGCACTAGCATTGTATTGCTGTTGCAAAACTTTTATTTGACTGTATGCGTCTAATAATATCGATAAATCAGCCCCGTTTGTTTCAAGAGTAATATTGCCCTCAGTAATGCCTATTTGTGATTGTTGATAGCGTTGCTCTAGCGTTGCAATCATGCTTTGCATTAGGATGATTTTTTGCTCTGTGTAATAAAGATCAACACTGATTAATTTTGTTTGTAGTTTTATTTGCCATGCTTGCCAAAGTAGCGCTAATTTAGCTTGTTTGATTTGTTGCTCACCCACATCAAGAAAGCTCTGGTGGGTAATTAATGTATTTAAATCGTAGCCAATACCGCCTGACCAAGCATTAACTGTATTTAGTACATTGCCACTGGGGTGATCAAAGCTGGCACTAAATTGTGGGTCTGGCAATAAACCTAGGTTGAAGGCGTTGGCCTGACTAACGTTATATTGCTGTTGATTTACTTTTAATAGCGGGCTGTTAAATAGCGCTAGATTTGCCAATTCATCTAAAGTTAAACCATCGTTTAAAGTAACTGAACCGGGAATTAACAACGAAGAGGCTTTTGCTTGTTTCACCAAAGCGTTAATATCTAATCGAGCTTTTTGTTCAGTTAAAGGGATAGCCTGATAACTCGCACAACCAAAGAGTGTTATATAAATAGGCACTACAATAGAATAAATAGTGTGCTTTAGTTTTCTTTTTAGTGTCATGTTTTTCTCAAAGCAAATAAATTATGATCTACTATATGGTTATATTTAGGATTAAGGTTTTGTTGCAAGGTAATGCTGCGACTAATTACATAGCGTTCAAATATAGCTATTGCGCAAGTGATTTTTCCTTCTTGAGCAAAAGTAGTAAACGGATAAATAAACATAAATACAAAACATTAGCACATTTATAATCGTTACTTTAATTCAAATAATATCTAAACAAACTTAGCTTGAACTTAGAATACGCTATTTCCATTCTTATTTTTGCAGGCAAGTTGAACATCACCATTTTAGCTAACAATAATTTCTGCTACAACCTGCTTTAGATCAGGGCGGTGAGCTTTACTGTATCCAGGTGTGATCTTAATAATGTTCTTGTCACTATTTTCTTCATCAAAAGCATATTCACTGATTAAGGAATGATTGGTTGTATCAAGAGAATTAAACGTTTCAAGTTCACAAGCTTATTGATATACCAGTGAAAATAGATTTTCACAACCGAAATCAGAGTTTCATCCTCAACCAGAGCCATCACAATAAAGAAAAACCCCGCATTTTGTGCGAGGTTTTAGTGGTAAGTCATACTCGATTTATTTAAAACAGCTCATCTTCAATATCGAATAAACAATCACAACCTGATTTAGCCGAAGCGATTAACGAAAGTCGACGAGGCAGCAAGCGCGTGAAGTAATAACGAGCGGTATGTAATTTACTTTGATAAAAGTCAGCGCCACTCTCGCCGTTATTGCCTTGTTGAGTTAATGATACTTGTGCCATTCTTGCCCATACATAGGCCATTGCGGTATAACCAAACACATGTAAATAATCATTAGCCGAAGCGCCAAGCTCATTGATGTTATCTTGAGATTTAGTTAACAACTCTGTCGTAAGCTCTGTTAAATCATTTACGGCTGCCGTAAGTGGTGTAATAAATTCAGCCATCGCTGCATCATTTTTGTTTGTTTCAATATAGGTATTCACTTCGTCAGTGAACACTTTTAGCATAGCGCCCTTTGACGTCGCAATTTTTCGCACTAACAAGTCCATTGCTTGAATGCCATTGGTGCCTTCGTAAATTTGAGTAATTCGCGCATCTCGCACTAACTGCTCTTGTCCCCACTCACGAATAAAACCATGACCGCCAAAAACTTGTTGCCCTGTTACCGTATTTTCAAAACCTAAATCGGTAAAAAAGGCTTTAGCAACTGGTGTCATTAGTGCCGCTAATGCTTCACCTTTACTTTGCTCTTCACCTGTCCCGTATGTGGCATAGTCTAATTGCATGGAAATATAACTTGAAAGTGCACGCGAGCCTTCGTTTAATGCTTTCATGTTTAACAGCATACGGCGAACATCGCCGTGTACCATAATAGAGTCGGCTTCTTTATTGGGGTTTTTAACGCCATTTGTTTTACTATCAAGTGCGCGCCCTTGAATGCGATCTTTGGCATATTCTAACGCATTTTGATATGAACGAACCGCGGCACCTAAACCTTGGATACCAACACCTATACGTTCAAAATTCATCATGGTGAACATACAAGCTAAACCTTTATTTAGCTCACCAATTAAATAGCCTTTTGACTCATCAAAATTCATAACACACGTTGCAGAAGCATGAATGCCCATTTTGTGTTCAATGGAACCACAACTAACATTGTTAGAGCCGCCAAGTGTTTCATCATCATTAACATGAAATTTGGGTACTAAAAATAACGAAATTCCGCGAGGCCCTGCTGGTGCATCAGGTAACTTGGCTAACACTAGGTGCACAATATTTTCGGTAAGATCGTGTTCACCACCAGTAATGAAAATTTTGCTGCCAGTAATACTGTAACTACCATCGTCTTGTGGTATCGCTTTAGTACGTATAATACCTAAATCTGAACCTGAATGCGCTTCAGTTAAACACATAGAGGCTGACCATTCGCCGGCATACATTCGCGTAAGATAGCGCTGCTTTAATGCTTCACTACCATGTTTGGCTAATGACAATGCCGCCCCAGCAGTAAGTACTGGATAAAGCGCAAAAGAAATATCGGCGCTACAAAGCATTTCTTCGTGCAACCCAGTAAGCATTTTTGGCATGCCCATACCACCATAATTTACATCACCACCAAGGGCTGTCCAACCGCCTTGTGCGTAGGTATTAAATGCTTCTTTATAGCCTGGTGCAGTAGTTACTACGCCATCTTTAAAGTTTACGCCAATTTCATCACCTTGTCGGGAGATAGGGGCTAGCGCTTGCTCAGCTATTTTCGCACATTCTTGTAAGATGGCTTGGGCTGTATCTTTATCAACTTGTTCAGCTAATTTAGGCAACTTTTGCCACATTTTATCAGCTTGAAATACTTCATAAAGCAAGAAATTCATATCTTCTAATGGAACTTTATATTCAGCCACAATAACCCCTTATTATTTCTTAAATTTAACAATTTTTTTGTTAATACTAATGTCAATTCTAACCAAAGCGAGTAAATAAAAATAAAACACCTGATTCAAACGAGTGTTTGAATTCTACCTTAATAATTCTAAAAGTAAAGTTTAACCACAAATACGCATGCTAAACTTGATGTTTTGTTAAACCTTGAGTTAGTTTAGTGTTGTAGAGTAAAATATAGAAAACAGAGTGAAGTATAGAAAACTTACTAGGAATTGCAGTGAAAGCCATTAAAATTTTTCTTTATCTAATGTTATTTTTTGTTGGCTTTGCAGATGCCAAGCAAATTAGTTTCTCTAAACAACTACAAGATGATCATTATCGCTTCAGTTATCAATGGCTTGATCATAATAATGAGCCACAATCAATGAGCTTTGCTTTAACTAAACCGGCATTATTTGAACGTTTTCGAATGCTTAGAGCTTATCAAGGTGAATTTGCACAAAAAACAATTATGCGATCGGTAAAAAAACAACTTAGAAAAGAACCATTAAATGGAGCACAGGCTTTTTTCTTGCAACAAGATGGAAAAATGGTTGTGCAAGTAAAAGGACTAGAAGATAAAAATGTCGCGCTTGCTTACCAAAAAGTTAAAGAAATAGAACAAGCGGCTACCGCCCAGTATTTTAAAAAAAATTACTACCAATTGTTTAGCACACCTGATCAACGCTCAGGCGTAAAAGTAGATCACGCTAGCATTGCTAAGGACTCTGTTGCCGATTTCAAAGCGCTTAAACCGATAATATTAGAGAAGGTCTCTATCAAAAATATTCGCAAGGTAACTGACTATGTACTTAGTTTTGTGCAGAGCATCCCATACGCTACGTTAGAGTCACGTATAACGTCTTCAGGTGCGGGCTTTAATCCACCAGCAAAGCTACTGTGGGAAAATCAAGGAGACTGCGATAGCAAAGTGACATTAACCGCAACAATATTACGCGCTTTGATGCCAAGAATAGAGATGGTGCTGATCTATATTGATAAACACGCTTTCATTGGTATTGCCATTCCCGCCAACGCTGGAGAAATGACTATAGAGTACCAAGGTATTAATTATCTATTAGGTGAGCCAACAGGGCCTGCACCCTATAGGTTAGGTGAATTAGGGCCTGAGTCTGAATTAGCGGTAAATCAAGGGCGTTATGTTGCAGAAGCGTTCCATTCTGATGGTAGTTACTAGCTATTTAAAGCAGATATCAGAAAATCTACTCTACTGTTTCGTTAAGTTCCGTTAAAAAAGTTAAACTGGGCGCAAAAAAAGCAGCGCCTGTTTCAGCTTGAGTGTATTTAAGTAAACAATCTACATTGCCATCTTCATCACCATGAATCATGCTTTTTAACATGAGTTCAAATGGCTCAGGCGATTGACAATAAGAAACAAAAAATAGCCCCTGTTGCTTTACATCACCATAAGGCATACTTTGTCTGAGTATTTCAATTGTGTTACCGTTTTCATCTTTCAAATTGGTACGCTTAGTATGCGCAGTTAAGGGTTTATTTTCGCTTTCATATTCAACATTATCAACCTTTGTGCGCCCAAAAACATCTTCTTGCTCTTCATCTTTTAACGATCGCCATAGCGTTAAATTATGCTGATAGCGTTGAGTATGTAAGTAACTACCCTTTGAAAAAATAGCATCATCGCTTTCTTTTACCAAGGCAATGTCTCTACGGTGCATACCTTGGGGGTTCTCAGTTCCATCAACAAAGCCAGTTAAATCACGACCATCTAGAAAACGAAATGCCTGCACTTGTTCAATCAATTCAACACTGTCAGCAAGTAACAAGCAAACCTTAGAGCAGACAATATGATTGACATCAGCGCGATCACTTCGAATTTCAATGTAAATATCGACATTACTACTAGGCGCAATTCTGTCATCGTCATTCATCGAAGGAAATGATTTCAACAATACAGGGCGTGCTTGTGGGTAGAATTCATCCCAATAATTTGCCCCTATCGCAATAACACCAGTTAAATTAGCTTCTGAGAATTGATCGGAGTAATCATCAAATAATGCAGGTAAACGAGACAAGGCTGCTCGAATAAAGGCATTTTTATCATCTAAAACATTAAATAGTAAATAACTGCCGTGTAAGTTTGGCTCTGCACAAACACCAAATTGTTCTCTAGCCATTTGAATTCCCAATAGTATTGTGGCATTTATAATAAGAGTATACTTATTGTTTGCATAAGTTTCTCGTTTTTTGGTTAAAACCCTTTGTATCGCGAATTTACTATAAAAATATTTTCATTTCGCGTAAAAATTGTAGGGATTCATTTATTAACTAACGCGATCACTTGAATGATTTTTGTGTTGAACCCACGTTATTTCATCCACTAAGCAATGCGTTAGATCGTCAATGGCATCAATTTTTTGTTTCTTAATCACACGCTCTAATTCAGTCGCACTTTGTGACAATTCAGCAAAGCCAAACATTTTTGCAGCACCTGATATTTTATGAGCAGTTCTAGCCAAATTTTCATTATCATGACGATTACTAGCGCGTAAAAGATCATGTTTATCCTGCGATAAATTAATAACAAATGATTGCACAAGATCTGATATATCAAGGTTAGTGTCGACTTTCGCTGGTGAATCATTAATTTCAGAGCGAGTAACCTCATAAAAGTGCTGCGCAATAGTCGCTAAAAATATTTCCCGTTCAATCGGTTTTTTAAGGTGGCCTGCAAAACCAAGTGCTAAATATTGTGCTATTTCATGAGACATTGCATTAGCCGTTAACGCATATATAGGCTGATTGCAACCAAGCTCACGCAGCTTTTCTAACGTTTGTATGCCGTCCATTTTAGGCATTTGAATATCTAACAAGGTTAGCGTTGGCTGATGTTCTATACATAGTTCAACTGCTTCAATACCATTGCATGCTTCAATCACCTCTAAACCTAAGCTGGTTAATAGCCTAGCAATCAAACGGCGATTATCCTCATGATCATCAGCCAATAAAATTTTGCCTGCATACTGCTTCTTCTTTGTCGTTATTGATTGCACATTTTCATTGCGCTCAATAGCATCTAAAACAGGGTAGATTTCGCCAAAAGGTAATTTAAGCACAAAAGTACTACCATAATTTAACTGACTGATAACCGATATATTGCCAGACATTACTTTGGCTAATTGCTCTGATAAGAACAACCCTAACCCTGAGCCAGAAAATCGTCTACTAATACTATTATCACCCTGGGTGAAAATGTTAAATATTTTATCAATTTGCTCTTCATTCATGCCTATCCCAGTATCAGTAATAGTGAATAGCAGTGTTTTATCTATGATGGCAATATCTAGAGACACCCATCCTTCGCTCGTGAATTTAATAGCATTAGAGCAAAGATTGATGAGAATTTGTTTCAAACGCAAGCCGTCAACATCAATAATAAAAGGGTTAGGTAAATGATGAGTAACAGTAAAGGATAGGTTTTTCCGTTGTGCTTGTTCGGTAAACATATCACTTAACTTCTCTACTATTTTGTGTACATCTTGTTGCCTGTTTTCTAGCTCAAACTTGTTTGCTTCAATTTTACTTAAGTCTAAAATATCATTAATTAATTGCAGTAAATGCAAGCTATTATTATGAATAACTTCAACTTCTTTAACGATACTAGCATCGTCAAAATCACCATGAATAATCGCTTCGGCCTGACCAAGAACAGCGGTAAGCGGTGTTCTAATTTCATGGCTCATATTCGCTAAAAATTGACTTTTAATCATACTGGCATCTTGCAATTCTTTTGTTAAAAATTCTAAAGCTTCTGTACGCTGTTTAACTCTATTTTCTAATTCTCTAGTTAATCTGCTTTCAAGATAACGCCGATAAATCAAAAACAATACCACTAATACAAAAGCAAGCCCTAATACGGTAAATTGACGTTGCTGCCCTGCCTTAGTTAATTGTAATTGCTGAAGTTGTTTACTTTGCTGTAAGCTTTTTACTTGCTGAGTTAGTTGATCAGACTCAAATTGTGCTATTTGCTCATTAAGCGTGTCATTTGATAGTTTTAAACGCTCTTTTTGATAAGATAGCTGTGCTTTCAATGCCTTTACTGTTTGATGATCTGCTGCATATATGAGCGACATTAAACCTAAATTCTCATTTATCAGTCGCTGGTAACCCATTTTTTTTGCTATCGTATTTGATAATTCAATATGAATACGAGCACGCTCAATGTCACCTTGATAAAAATAAATTTTAGCTAGCGTTTGTAAGCTGCCTCCATAAGTCATTTGATGACCTATTTTTTTACTCAGCTCAGCGCCCAATGTTGCATAATGATATGCTTTTTCTATATTAGATAACTCATAATTTATTTCTGCAATATTATGAAGTTGAGAGGCTGCCTCAAATTGATGACCCTGTTTTTGAAAGTAACCTAGTGCATTTAGCACATATTGTTCAGCCTGCTGATATTGACCTGATTGCTTATAAGAAACGCCTAGATCACCTGAGGCTTTAGCTACACCATATTCATCATTTATAGCTTGTCGTCTGGTGATGATTTCTTTGAGCATACTAATGGCAATATCATAGCGACGAAGGCTTATATAAAGCACGGCAAGGTTATAACGAACATCAATTTTGTCAACTTCATCACCGTATAGTTGATACAAAGAGTCAGCCTTTTGATAGGCTGTCAGTGCGGAAAAAGAATCACCCTTGGTTGTTTGCACCAACGCAATATTGTTTAATAAATTGGCTTGTTTAATGGCTATTTCTGCAGAAAAAGGCTGTTTTTGAAAATACGCCAAGGCGTCTTGATAAGCAAGCAGCGATTGATCATATTGCCCTTGATAATAAAAAACAATACCCGTTAGTTTAGCAACTTGCGCTTGTTGTAAAGGCAAGCCCTCTTGGTTGGCTAATTTTTTAGCTTGCTGTATAACTATTAACGCTTGTTTTAAATCACTTAAGGTTAAATAACTACGGCTTTGAAGTATCAGTATTTTTATGCGTTGAGTATTACTAAGCGCTTTATTTTTAAGTAATTTACTTAGCTGGACAACAGCTATCGTTTTATCTACTCGTTGCTTAATTTTTTCTAATTGATTATCAATATTTTGTGCTTGAACACTTAACTCAATTGCAAACAAAAATATAAATAGCAACAACATGCGCCACATAGTAAACCCTGAACAAGTGGATGAATAAAGAAGGAAATAATACCGCTCAGTTATAGCACTAATATTTCTTAAATGTAACTGTTTACTAATTAAGTGAAAGACATAGGCAGAAAGTTGAATTACTTTACAGCTACCATTATGATGCAATGATATTTCTTATATGGGTTGTAATCATGTTCAAAATTTTTTTTTGTACTTCTATAGTGTTCTTCAGTTTAACGTCACTTGTTAATGCGACAGTTGTTGAGTTTCAAACTTCACAAGGCCCCATTCAAGTTAACTTATTTGATCAAACCACACCAAACACGGTTGATAATTTCCTTCAATATATTGATGAGCAGCACTACACTAATTCTGTAATACACCGTGTTGCACCCGGTTTTGTTGTTCAAGGTGGTGGCTTTACTTTCGAAGGCAACTGGCCGTTAACTCGCCTTGCAGCAAACCCCTCGGTAATAAATGAACCTGTCTATTCTAACGTAAAAGGCACTATTGCGATGGCTAAGCTTGGTGATAACCCAAACAGCGCAACGGATCAATGGTTTTTTAATTTAAAAGACAATAACACTGGCGCTGCTGACAAGGGTAATTTAGATTTACAAAATGGTGGTTTTACCGTTTTTGGTCAAGTTATTGGTGATGGTATGGCAATAGTGGGGAAAATTGCAGGTTTGACTCTATGCCAAGATATTCCAATGACAGATTACAGTAGCCAAAATTGTAGTGATCTAACAACACCTGGTATAGAAAACTTTGTTCTTATAAATCAAATTGATATTGTAGATCCATCTGAAGTAACCGATGCGGATTTAAACCCAGTAAAAAACACACTAATTACACCAACTATTGACCCAACACCTACTCCTGACAACGTTAGCAGTAGTGGCGGTGGCTCTTTTGCTTGGTTTACCCTATTGTGTTTACTCTCTCTTTCAATGAGAAAATTAGTCATTAGAAGTTAAGCATTAAAGGCTAACCAATAAAAAAGCAGCGAAATCGCTGCTTTTTTAAATATCTAGAATTAAAGAGTAATATTAACCTCTAGATGCTCTTAACCTCTAGTAAACTCTGGATAAGCTTCCATACCACAGTCAGAAATATCACCACCTTCGTATTCTTCTTCTTCACTTACACGAATACCAATGATTTTCTTCAGAGCAAACCAAACTACAAAGCTAGTAGCGAATACCCATACAAAGATAGTTGCCGCGCCAATTAACTGACCACTGAAACTAGCGCCTGAGTTGGTAATTGGAACAATCATTAGACCAAAGAAACCTACAACACCGTGAACTGAAATTGCACCAACGGGATCATCAATCTTAACTTTATCTAAACCTATAATTGAAAGTACAACAATAACACCGGCGATAGCACCAAACATTGTTGCTTGTAATGGTGATGGTGTTGAAGGCTCAGCGGTTATCGCAACAAGGCCTGCTAAGGCACCATTTAATACCATGGTTAAATCCGCTTTTTTAAATAGAATTTTTGCAAGAATCAACGCTGATATGGCACCTGCCGCTGCTGCTGCATTGGTATTTAAAAACACCATAGCAACGGAATTAGCACTGCTAATATCAGCAAGTTTTAATACTGAACCACCGTTAAAACCAAACCAACCCAACCATAAAATAAACGTTCCTAGGGTTGCCATAGGTAAGTTAGCACCTGGAATTGCGTTTATTTTGCCATCTTTAGTATATTTACCTTTACGAGCGCCAAGTAATAACACACCAGCTAAAGCGGCAGAAGCACCAGCCATATGAACAATGCCTGAGCCAGCAAAATCAGAAAAACCAAGATCACCTAAAGTATAAAGGCCAAACACAGAGGCGCCATTCCAAGTCCAAGAGCCTTCCATAGGGTAAATAAATCCGGTTAACACCACGGTAAATGCTAAGAAAGCCCACAATTTCATGCGTTCAGCTACCGCACCAGACACAATGGACATCGCAGTAGCAACAAACACTACTTGAAAGAAGAAGTCAGCGGCATTTGAATACACTGCACCACCATCAAAACCTGCTTCGGCTGATTCTGCTAGCACGGCACCAACTAAGGCTTTAGCATCACTGGCACCGTCTAAGGCGATCCCCTCTAGAAAAACACCGCCGCCATACATAATGTCATAACCAACAACTAAGTACATGATGCAAGCAATGGCATACAATGCCACGTTTTTAGTTAAAATTTCAGTGGTATTTTTAGCACGTACTAAACCGGCTTCTAACATTGAGAAACCTGCAGCCATCCACATGACTAGCGCACCACACATTAAAAAATAAAAAGTGTCTAATGCATATTGAAGTTGAAAAATATTCTGTTCCATAATTGCTCCTATATAATTTTTGTATCTATAATTGTTCAGCTTTACCTTGTAAGATGAATAAATACTAAATAGCTTCTACATCTTGCTCACCCGTACGAATACGTATGACTTGTTCAAGGTTATAGACAAAAATTTTGCCGTCACCAATTTTACCGGTGTAAGCAGCTTTGCTAATGGCATCAACTAAGCGCTCAACAATGTCGTCATTGACAGCAATTTCAAGTTTTACTTTTGGTAAAAAATCGACTTGATATTCTGCACCACGATATAATTCGGTATGCCCTTTTTGACGACCAAAACCTTTCACTTCACTTACGGTGATCCCTTCAACACCAATTTCAGAAATGGCTTCACGAACATCATCTAGTTTGAATGGTTTAATAATTGCGTTAACTATTTTCACAGTAGACCTCTATTTATAATTTTAAGTAATATTGAACTGACTAATTCAATTCATGTGCCATAAAATTTAAACTATAAATATCAAATTGTTATGTTATTTTTACTTTTTAAAATAAGACATGACGCACCAAAAAAGCACAATAGTTATTTATTGAGTTTTTATTTGGTGCAAAAACAAGAAGATAGTTACAGCAACTCTATTTCAGCTGCCACACGCTTAATTGAGGAATACTTAATGATAAATTACGAGCATTAATTTTGATCACTCGGGTTAATTGATGCTGTTCTAACAAAGTAAAGTGAGGTGTTAATAACGATGACAAACCATCAAAGCCAGTAACATTTTCGCCATTAACTTTAACACCACCCAGCCAGTTTTCTTTTGCTGTTTGCTGTGTGTCAAAATCATAATTTGAAACAATAATAAGCAAACCTTTGCTATTTAAGCGCTGATGTGCTGCTTGTAAAAATAGGCGAGGATCATAGTTTTTCTCAAGCACATGCTGAGCTAAAATAACGTCATAGCCCTTAAATACGGCTTTAAGGTTACTAGCATCCCCTTGGCTAAAGCGTATGTTTTCACTGCAAGGCAAATCAACATCAGTTAAGCTTACTTCATGAAAATCAACAATATCACCTTCATTTTCCAGCAGGTACCGAACAGATTTCCCTTGTTGTAAACTAACACCGTGGCGAATAAAACGGGCAGAAAAATCAACACCGTCAACTTGAGTAAAGTGCTGCGCTAAAATAAAGCTGCTGCGCCCAACACTACAGCCTAAATCGAGACACTTGTTAGTCGCTACGTTATATTTTTTTACAACACTGAATAACTGGTCAGTTATTTGTTGGCTATAATTTTGAAATGCCTCAGGCAAGGCAGATTTACCCAAGCCACTGGTGCCCATTGAACTTGCGCTCATTAAACTTGTGCTCAATGCATTTGTGTTCATTGAACTTGTACCTAAAGAATATTGTGCATGAAGTTGCTGACAAATATCCACATCGCTCTCATAATGATTGGCATCAAGATTAGGCAATTGCTCAAAAGTACTTTCTACATAGCGAAAACCCGCATGTTGAAAAAAGTGCCTGCGAAAGGCATATCGTGAATATTTTTGTGCTTCATTCCCTGTTGATATCCACGAACCACCTTTAATGAGATTATGTTTACCATCAAATGTGGGGGTAGAAAAATCATCGTATAAAGGGTGAACTTCAAAATATTGAAAACCATCAATAGGTGATTCTGTCCATTGCCAAACATTACCAATAATATCAAACAATCCATCATGCTCAAATTGATCTATAGGGCAAGAAGAAGCGTAATACTCACTGTTTATGTTGCCCGGTGCCTTTTCCCAATCGGTTAAATCACCACTAACTTTATCACGTAAGCATAACCATTCGGCTTCAGTAAGTAAGCGAGTATATTTTTTGTTATTTATTGATTTAGTGTCATTGATTAATTGATTGTCATTTATTGAACGTTGGCTATTTTTCCACTGACAAAATGCTTTGGCTTCAAGGTAATTCACTTCAACAGGCCAATTCAATGGCAGAGGCATTTCATTTAAGAGGTTACGTTGCCAATAAATTTTTTCATTTATATTGCTTTCACCTGTATTATTTTCATCTGTAATATTTTCATCTGTAATATTTTCATCTGTAATAACAGTGCGCTCACTACTTTTTTCTAGCCAAAAATGCGGTAGTGTTACTTTAGTGAAGCGTAACCATTGTTGACCTTCCTCAGTCCAAAATTCAGACTGTTGGTAACCTCCCGCTTTTACAAAGGCTAAATATTCCTGATTAGAAACTAAATATTTTGACACCTTAAAATCATTCAAACTTATGGTGTTATGACCGTACTCATTATCCCATCCAAAAGTATTATCACTGCTTGGTTTACCAAATTCTACAAGCTTACCTTGTATTGATACTAGCTCATTTGCTGGTGCATTTGAGTTATTAGCACACGTAGGCCAATTTTCATTGCCCGTTAAATATTTCAAAGGAAGCATGCGCATAATAACCGATGATGTTTCAATATGAATACGCTCATGCTCACAGCCCATCAAAATGATCCAAGCCAATGAATCTTTAGCAATAGGTAACAACAACGCCATATCATCAATAAGCTTTTCAATAAGCGTAGCGACTTGCTCTCGATAAAGTCTAACTTCGCTCACACTGGGCCAATCGTAATGCTCACTACTTAGATCATCCCAACTCATTTCATCAACGCCAACGGCGCATATAGCTTCTAGCTTGTCATTAAGTCGCGTTGAAATGAACTTACCTAGCAGAAGCTTGTTAATATAAAAACTTGCCGTGTGACCAAAATAAAAAATTAAAGGATGTCGTAAAGGCTCTGGGCGTAAAAAGTAAGCATTATCATCATTAATAAGTGAAAAGAGCGATTCGTAATCAGACCATGTTTGTTTGAAATAATCTTTTAGCGCTTGCTTTTTAGCACTAACACTTGTGCCATTTAATAAAGGAACTTTAATACGTGCTGTTTTTTTGTCATCCATAAATCAATTTCTTATATTATTTTGTTAGGTTTACTTGGTAGTTATTTACTATCATTTGCTTTATTTTATCGCCCAACAACATAGGACAGTCAAGTGTTGAGTTTGATTTCATTCTACTGAACTTTTCTTGCGCTAAATTTAAACTGTCGCTAAACCATGAGCTAGTGTTAAATATATCGATAGCACCTAAAATATTGGCATTTTCTTTATTCGTGAAAAGTGATGATGGCAAAGGTACTGGAACAAATTTAGGCATAAATAAGTATTCATTTTTCTCATAAGCCTCAATGGCTTCAATAACATTCAGTAAACCATAAAGTACATTAACATAGGGATTATACTTAACACTCGACGCGCCTAGCCTATGCTCTATTCGCGCTGTTTTTTGCCAATTTCGCTGAACAGATAACACCTTATTATATTCATCGTACAGTAAAGGCTCTTCACCCATATTTTGATTATGTTTTCCCAATTTTTTATATAAAGCGACACTCCCTTGATGACCACCTGAAATATCCACGGGTGAACATAATTCTTGCGCTAAACCATACTGTGTTTTCAAAACTAACCGCTCAAAAGCAGCCTCTTCAGGTAAGTATAATAAACAACATTCAAGGCTAGTACGCAAAAAACAATATTGTAAATATTCACCAAAGCCCTCTTCTGCAATAAGGTTTTTTCCTTTATTATCAAGCACGCTAACATTAAGTTGAACAGCATTAGGAATATGTACGGCGCGAGTATTGTGAGTAAAAATTTGATTAGATCCGGTTGCAAGCTTACCTTGATCTCCTGACCATACCACAGGTTCAATTAACGTCTCTATTACACCAACGTCACCATAAAGCGTCTTAAACAATAGCGGTAATTTAGTGATTACTTGGTGTAAGTTCATGGCTTCTTTTAGCGGTGTTTGCCCATTAAACAAAGAAACATATTCCCACTGGTTTCGCCAGTATTCACTAACAATTTCACCATCGATACCTACATTACGTAAGTATTGATTAATAAGATCAAAATTTATTTTTTGCGAATGGCTCTTTGCATTATTAACGCGATAACAACCTTCTAATTCAAAATGAATTTGCGCCTGATACCCTAATTGCTTTAGATAGCTTTGTAATAAAACAATCGCTTCTTTTACTAATGATAAAGGGGCTTGAGATAAGTTATTATTCGTCATCAAGCGTTGAGTTTTTATGACTATCATTAGCTTTTCGTTGATTTGAATATTGTATGGAGTCTTGATATTGAATTGCGCGATTCTTACCACTATATTTGGCATGGTACAGCGCTTTATCTGCTTGCCCATATAACTCTGAACTTGTGTGAGCATTTTTAGAGGTTGTTGCCAAGCCTATGCTAACAGTAACCTTTACCCTTTGAATGCCATCATCTTCGCCCTCAGCAATAAAATCACACTCACTAACTTTATTCACAAACCGTTGTGCAATATGTAAACTTTGAACAGCATCTATTCTTGGCAATACACAGAGAAATTCTTCTCCTCCCACGCGCCCAATTACATCTTCTGTTCTTAATATTTCTGTGCCAATCTCAGCTATTTTTCGAATAACTGTATCCCCAAAAGGATGACCATACAAATCATTCACTTGCTTAAAGTCATCAATATCTATCACCATAATAGAAATAGTATTTTTTTCTGAATGGTTAGCATTTACTAGCGTCTGTAGAAAGTTAAATATATAGCGCCTATTAAAGCAATTTGATAATGGGTCTCGCACTGACAATCGCGTGAGTTTTTTATTATGATGCCACTGAAAATAGGCAAAAAACAACATAAAGAAAACAAGTAAAACAATAAAGCCTATAACATAAGCTTGTATAGTATTGGCTTGTTTTTGTTGTTCAAATTGTAATTGTTGTACTTTTGTACGTTGTTGCAACAAAGAGATTTCTACGTTTTGTCGTTCAGCCTCTAACGCCCCCCTAACTTGTAATAAACGATCTGACATGTTTTTCTTTAACAGCTCAATTTTATTTTGACTAAATTGTTTTAGTAATTGATATGCTTCTTTACTGTTACCTTGAGCTTGCGCTAATTCAGCACTAATTTTTAGTATTTCTATTAGCCAACGAGTTCCTACTAATTCAGGAATAGATTTGAAAATTTGATTCGCTTTTTCTAAAGATTTTTTTGCTTCATCTAGCTTCCCTAGGGTAATTAAGCACTGAGCTTTACGTTTATACAATTCAGCTTTGTAATCAATTAATCCTTCTAAATTAATGGCATAATCAATAGAAGTTAATGCTTGATTGCAATTGCCTTGTTCAGCTTCACTCATGGCAATACCATAAGCGGCATAAAATTTGCCGTTAATATTGTTAGGACTAAAGTCAATCGCCTTTCGATAACGCTGATAATATTCAATCGCTAAATCATACTTTTCCCAATACCGATAAGTTGCTGCTAAGCCATATATAGCTTCTACTTCATGGGCCGGATATTCTAACTTTTGATAGCTCATTAACGCTTTTTGGTAATATTCTATCGATATATCATAATCATGCATATATCCATAAATAGCACCGTATACCTCATTAATTTTGGCGATTAAAAACTCGTCATTTAAAGCAAAAGCTTCCATATAAGCTTGCTGTAATTCTGTTAACGATAGCTCATAAACTTCGGTTAAGCTTCTGGTATAGGCTAACTCCTGCTTCGCCTGAACAGCCAAATAAGTATACTTATGATTTATTGCCGATTGTTTGGCTTTTTTCAAAATAGTTTGTGATTGCTGATAACGCCCTTGGCGCTGAAGAATGATCCCACGAAAAATATCAATATTAATAATGATTCTAGCGGGTGTTTGCTGACTTACTGATGTTATTGCTTGATCGACTGTTCGTTCAAATTCTTCAAAAAAATATAATAAATTTTCAGCCTGTGCTTTGCGTAATAACCACCATAGCTTGTAGTGCGGGGACATGTATTCAAGCTGGTCAGTTTGAGTAAGCAGTAATTGGTATGTTTTCCAAGGTTCTTTGTTTAACTCATGCTCCATATTTTGCAATGCAGAGCTGTCAGTTAATTGCGCCGCATTAGCAACAAAAAAGTAACTGGTAATAAACAAAAGTGAAATACTACGCAAAACTAGCTGCAAGGTTATTTATCCCTAAAAAATTAACTTTTATACATTCAAACAACTTTGTAAAACACAAGCATTTATCTTAAACCAGCTCGAGTATAAGTAAATATAGCCTACCATAAAGTTAAAGTTTTTTTAAACAAGTAATATAACTTAATCTATAAATAATTTATTAAAATTATTTATAGAAAAACCATTAAGAAGCTGATCGCCTATTTTCAATACAGGTACACCGCGCATACCTGTTGCAGAAAACTCTTTTTGACCTTTTGGTGTTTTAACATTGCACAAACGATAAGGAATTTTTTGTTCATTCAAATAGCGCTTTGCTGTTTGACAATGAGGACATTTTTCCATGGTATAAAGTACTATTCGTTTCATGATTTTCCCTAGGTATATTAGTACTAAAAATAAAAAACCCAGCAATTACGCTGGGTTTGATGTTTATCTGTGGTTAATATAGTTTTATATTAACACTTTTGAATTAAACGTGATCTAAAACGGTATGTCATCATCAAAATCAATTGATGGCTCTTGTGGGTTTACTTTAGGTGCTTGTTGAGGCTGCTGTCCTTGTTGAGAAAAACCACCTTGTTGCTGACCTTGCTGCGCATAACCACCTTGCTGTTGAGGTGATTGTTGTTGCGGTGCCTGTTGACTTTGCGGAGCAAATCCACCTTGTTGTGCTGGTTTATTATATGATTGCTGTGGGCTTTGCTGCGTTGGCTGCTGGCCTTGTGGTGTAAAACCACCTTGCTGTTGAGGTACCTGTTGCTGGAAACCAGTATTTTGCGCTTGACCTTGCTGCTGAGGTGCTTGTTGTTGCGTTGTCTGTGGAGAATGCGCAGCAAATCCACCTTGCTGACCTGAAGGTTTGCCATCTAACATTTGCATTACACCATTGAATCCTTGTAATACAATTTCAGTAGTATATTGATCTTGCCCTTGTGGGTTAGTCCATTTACGGGTTTGTAATGAACCTTCAAGATAAACTTTTGAACCTTTTTTCAAGTATTCGCCAGCAATTTCAGCTAACTTACCAAACATAACCACACGGTGCCATTCGGTTTTTTCTTTTTGTTCACCTGTTTGTTTGTCTTTCCATGTATCTGACGTGGCTACGGTTATATTTGCTACCGCACCGCCATTAGGCATAAAACGCACTTCAGGATCTTTACCTAAGTTACCTACAATAATTACTTTATTAACACCTGCCATGTTATACTTTCTCCCCAGGCCACGTGTATAAAGGGCTCTGTACGTTTAGTTGAATATGTGACTCTACTTACTCGTAACTCTACTTAATTTGATTGTAAACACTCAAATTAATGTTGTTATAGTAGAATATTTTATGTCGCTAATATACTCGAAAACTTCGACTTTTGCACGTTTAATTATATCGGGATTATTACTCTTTTGCTCATATTTATTAATGAAATCTTGTGCTCGCTTGTAGATTAGTGATGCCCTTGGAGTTTTGGTAATTAAAATTGATAATATCACGTACATTTCCAATTCTAATGACTTAGTCACATGAATGTCAGAGTCAACGCCAGACAGTGCCCTTTGGAGCCTAAATTCTTGCTCTACAATTTGATCATTCATATTTTCAATCTTGCTATTTAAGTCCTGCTTGTGTTTCGTTAACTTAGTTATCTTCTGTGCTTTTGTTGGTTTATCGTTTGCTATATTTATTCCGTCTTTAGCCTTTTTAATAGTCTCCAGTAAATCTTTATGCACAAATTCTTTGGTGTCATCATTTTTACGGTAAAGTGTGCTTTTACCAACTGGCTTTCCTTCGTCAAACTTAGCATTTTCTATAACTACTTTATTAGTAATTAAATTACCTTTTTCTACTAATGAACTTAAGGATTTCAATATTGCTCTACGAAATGGTTCTATACTTTTACTCATTATTGTATTTCCTTAAATGCAATTGAATTAATCATCCTCTGAGCAAGTACAACACCCTTCTGAGCGGCATCTTTTAAGCCTTGAAGGTTTGTTGTATTAAGTATTTTTGTGTGGTGGCTTAAGCGTCGCTCCCAAATGCCCGGTTTTTCAGTAGATACTCCAAAATTTGAGCACACTCCACAAAGTTTTTCGTTTCTATTTGAATAATCAGGTTGAACACCATTTGTTGAGCATTTTGCTAACGAAGCTCTTGCAGGGCTCATGAAGCAATACCCATCACCTGTGGCAACAACTATATAGCCACTCCTTTCAACTAAAGCATGTACAAACTCGGATATATGATCTGGATTAACAATACTTACATTAGCTTGAATATGTCTAATGTAGCGTTCAACTGTTCTAGAAAAACCACCGACAAGTTGTTTTTTCTTTGTGAGAATGTCTTGAAAAATAGAGTGCGTCAACGCTTTCATTTCGTCCGTCATAAATTCCCATACACCCTCATCTTCGGTGTAGGCTGTGGTAAATTCATAACCATTATGATAGAGCAATTTAGATAGGTAGTTTAAATCTCCGACCTCAAAACGCCATGCCCACATCATTGCAAAAAAGCGTCTGAACATATGAGGTCTTAGAGTTCCATCAGTATAGCCCGCACTTTCACAAAACAAGTCTAATAAATTGTACAAGGAGCCGTAGCCTAATGGTATCAAGTTATACTCACCAACATCACTGTTATGTGTAGGAAGCCTTAGTATTAATAATTTATTGTTGGTCTTATCTCTAACACCTCGAGTTAATCGAATAATCACACTAAGGGCGTCTTTAAGCTCTGTGGTTGATTGCCGCTTAGTTTCTTTCCCTGTGAGCACTCTGGCAGTTTTATGTTCGCGACCTGTTAATACGTCAACTAAACCTTCAACCATATCTACTGCATCTTGGTGGAGGATCGCGTTTAACTCATGCTTTCTCATTGCTGTAAGAGTCAAGGTGATCACAATGGCGGCCGAATACAGCGTTCTAACTTCTTTTATTAATTTATTTGCTTTTTGATTAGTTTCCTTGTAATAAATTCTTAAAAAGGATATTTTCTGACTTTTTAGCTTATTGTATAGATCATAATTATTAAGTGTTTTTGCCGATGCAGAAATTATATTTAATGCATGATCTAGTAGATGAAGTCCCGTTTTGGGGAGCAAAGTTTGCGTGTGTCCATTGCTAACTCCTAATTGCTTTGCCACACCTCCTATAGATATTGATAAAGGATATGGGCAAAATGTTAACCCTGACCAATTATTAGAGTTCGATGTCCAAAATTTCTGCAGTATTCTTAAATAAGCAGCTGCCGTAGTGACACTTAATTCTTTTTTTTTCAGATGATTTTCGAATGCAGTGATATCGCTAGCATCAACATCAGATAAATCCATTCTTTGTCTTTCAAAGCAAAAAAACTGACAGATATATTTAATATCCTGAGCTGTACTTTTTAAGCTTCCTGATTTTGTTATTGATTTCTTAGGTTCAAAAAGTTTTATACATAGAGACTTCCCTATTTCTGTCCATTTAGTCCATCGCATTGTCGTTGTGAAACTTTCAACTTTAAATGTTGGATTCCAGGTAAGTTTGAGCCTACAGGCATACTGACCAGGTAGGTATTCTAGGAAATACCAATCAACATCCTTAGGGTTACCTTTTAGCCATTTGTATCTAACTTCTCCATCAATCGGAGCTCTTGCTTTATCAGCAATCTCTGCTTTTTGTATTTCAATTTGATCTTTAATATTGGTCAATGATAGGTTCATATTTAGTCCAAATAAGGTATTGTTAATTCATCACCTAAAATTGCTGCTGCATGATAATCTTGAGTGGTTACCATGCTTATTAGTGCCTCGTACTCTGCTAGCTTAACTCGCCAATACTTTACCCATCGCTTGGGGTTACTTAGTATTAATCTATCTTTTTCTTTCACGATCTCAGCCCTATATGCAATCCACCCTGCTATATCATGTAAGTCAGAGAATATCACTCTTTTTGAAGACTCTAACTCTTGTAAGTTTAACGATGACTCTGCAGTGTCTGTTAGTTCATCTGAATGCTTGTCCTTGAATGCTATTGCTCTGCTTAAGTTTTTTAATTAAACGAGCCACAGGGCAATAGGAGCCTTTATAACCTTCAAGTATTAGTTGCTCATAGAGTTTTTTAGCAGTACGTCTTTCTCGCTTAGGCCGCTGAACATCAAAGTTAAACCAATCGGTTAGTTGAGATTCATGAGCACTAAGTACAGGGTTGAAGTTGGTGTTTTTTCGTTGGTAATTCGGAGGATTGTCATCAACTAAATATTTACGAATGGTGTTCCTTGATATGCCC